>Ga0247813_10000134_pt1 | contig 92276 bp, 81 predicted proteins | sample UWRJL169409C1_FD_180719 | JGI IMG/M metagenome (GOLD analysis project Ga0247813, IMG submission 180719) | Plant litter microbial communities from Arlington Agricultural Research Station in Wisconsin, United States - UWRJ-L169-409C-1 | ecosystem: Environmental > Terrestrial > Plant litter >...
ATCGAAATTATTCCGCCGGCATTGAATACAGACCTTGGCGGCGCAGGATTACACGATATGCATCCAAGCGTAAGTGATTTCATTGTTTCTATTTTTGAACAATTGAAAGAAGGAAAAAGCGAACTTACTTTTGGAACCAGCGAAACGAGATTAAATGCTAGTGTTCCGGAATTAAAAGCATCGTTTAATGCATTACACGGGAATTAATTAAAAATTGAGAATTAAAAATTAAAAATCTGTGGCTGAATTTAAACACACAGAAACATAGTTAGTCGGAATGCTTAAAAAAGGCATTTCATTATCTAAAAACACATAGCTATGTGTTAAAAACCTATGTTTTCTATGTGTTTAATTTTTTCACGTAGATTGAGCAGATTTTTTAATCAATTTAATCTTTTAATCTGTGGCAATATTTTAAATAATCAACAATCTATATTCTATAATCTATATTCTAAAATCTAAAATCTAAAAAAATGGCAGTAAATACAAAAATAGCGCTTGTGACAGGCGGAAGCAGAGGTTTAGGAAAAAACATGGCAATTGCAATTGCTAAAAAAGGAATCGACGTAATTATAACCTACAACAGCAAAAAAGACGAAGCCGATTTGGTGGTTAAAGAGATAGAAAATTTAGGTCAGAAAGCAGCTTCACTTCAATTAAATGTGGCTGAAACTGGAACTTTTGATTCTTTCTTCGAAAACGTAAATGACGTTTTAAAATCTGCTTTTAAAACAGATAAATTTGACTTTTTAGTAAACAATGCCGGAATCGGAATTCACAATTCATTCATCGGGACAACTGAAGCAGAATTTGATCAATTGACAAATATTCAATTCAAAGGGCCTTTTTTCCTAACACAAAAAGGATTAAACGTAATGAATGACGGCGGCGGAATTGTAAATATTTCTACAGGTTTAGCTAGATTTTCTTTCCCGGGTTATGCGGCCTATGCAGCTATGAAAGGCGCAATTGAGACATTAACTAAGTATCAGGCAAAAGAATTAGGCGGAAGAAAAATCAAAGTAAATGTGGTTGCTCCAGGCGCAATCGAAACTGACTTTGGAGGTGGAGTTGTTCGTGATAACGAGCAAATGAATCAGCAAATTGCATCAGTAACGGCTTTAGGAAGAGTGGGTTTACCGGATGATATTGGCGGTGTTGTTGCCTTTTTATGCACCGAAGAAGCGCGCTGGGTAAATGCGCAGCGTATTGAGGTTTCTGGTGGAATGATGCTTTAATTAATTATTAATTGTGAATTATAAATTATTAGAATAAATAATAAGAATCAAACCTGTTAGATTTGGTTCTTAACATAAAACAAAACCCGATCAGATTAAAAAATCTATCGGGTTTTTCATTTAGAAATATATTGAGTTAGTAAGTATTCCAGATTTAATCTTTTTCGACGATTACATCAAAACCACCGTTTTTATCGAAAACAACATCATAAAATTTAGAGTTTTTTTGTATTCCTACTTCATAGGTGGTTTTATTTTGGTCGTCTACCACAACGGCAATTTCTTTGATGGCTTTGGCCGGATAATTTTTCTTTAAATAGGCCTGCGCTTTTGGAGGGAGTTTGCTAAGCGGAATTTGAGATTCAAAAGCTCTTAAAACACCCAGATTATCATAAACTGCCAGCGCTTCTGTCATTGCATTTGTTTTAAATTTTGCCTCGTAACGAATTTCATCATCATCGTCACCAACATATTTCAGGTTCCATACCGGAACTTTCCCTGGATATTCTTTTTGAAAAGTAAACAATACTTTTTCTGGCGGAGTAACGACTTTATCTGGAGAAGTTCCATTTTGTCCGAGTAAAAAACTACTGTATAAAAAGGTAATAATAAAGAAAAGGTTTTTCATCATTATGGTTTTAAATCAACAATCCTTAAAATAACGTATTAAAATTACTACTTTATTTTGAAGTAAATATGAAATTGAAAAAAAATGTTAAAAGAAAGAGTAACATTATCCTAAATAAGCCGTCTTATATAAAACCAAAACCACAAAACAATGAGATTTAGTTTTAAGAATTTCGAAAGTTCACCACAACTTTATGCCCGTATAGCCGGAATATTATATCTGGTTATTATTTTGATGGGAATTGGTGCTGAAGCTCTTGTTAGAAATAAACTTTTTGTTTCCGGAGATGCCAATGCAACTGCAAACAATATAATGCATGCTGACTTTTTATGGAAAATGGGAATTACAGCTGATCTGATCATGCATATTTGCGATTTGCCCGTCATGATCATTCTGTATTACCTTTTAAAACCGGTAAGTAAAAAACTGGCCTTGCTTAATTTGTCTTTTAATTTGATACAAACTGCAGTTTTGGTACTCAATAAATTAAATCTTTTAGCTGCATTATTCTTTTTGGGAGATGCAGAATATCTTAAATCTTTTACTCCGGATCAGTTGCATACACTATCTTATCTTTCCATCAAGCTACATGATTTTGGTTTCGGCATTGGATTGATCTTTTTTGGGTTTGTATGTCTTCTTGAAGGATATTTAATTTTTAGATCAGTATACTTTCCTAAAACAATTGGCGTTTTAATGACAATTGCAGGAATATGTTATTTAACAAACAGTTTTGTATTAATACTTGTACCACAATTTTCTAGTATTGCTTTATTAATGCCATGTTTACTTGCCGAATTATCATTCAGCTTATGGCTTATTTTTAAAGGAGTAAATCTATCAATCTGGAAACAAAAAGTAGCATAATAATTTTATAATAAAACCCGAGTAAAAATAAAAAAGCCTACAAGAAAATCATTGCAGGCTTTCATTTTAAATAATTGAATTAGTAAGCACTTATTTATTTCGGGTTTTATTTTTTTAACCTGTCGGATAATTCTCTTTTATAGGTAATCCCAACGGGTAATTTTTCGTTTTTAATGACAACAAAATCTTTGTCTGTTGTTTCAATTTTATCCAGCGCTACAATGTATGATTTATGAATGCGCATGAAATTTTTCTCTGGTAAACATTTCTCTAATTCACTTGTCGTAATCGAAGCGAGATAAGTTCTTTTTGTGGTATATAATTTCACATAATTACCAAAACTCTGCGCAAACAAAAGCTGGTCTAATTCGACATTCATCAAATAACCATCAACTTTAACGCTAACGGAGTTTACAACTGTTTCTTCTGTTTTGGGTTTTACATTTTCGGTGGCAAAAAAACGATCAATTGCTTTTAAAAACCTTGGAAAATAAATAGGTTTCAAAAGGTAATCAATCACACCATAATCATAACTTTCGAGAGCAAATTCAGAATAGGCTGTTGTTAGAATCGTTTTAGGATGAGTGGGAAGAATCTTTAACAATTCCATTCCTGATATTTCAGGCATATTTATATCCAAAAACATCAAATCTACGGGATTTTCACGAAGATAATCCATCGCTTCAATACCATTATAGCCCTGAAAAGCCAGTTCTAATTGTGGATTTTGCTTGATATAATTCGCTAACACATAATGCGCTGCGGGTTCATCATCTACAATTATACATTTTTTGGATTCTCTCATTCTACAAACTTTTTCAATTGTACTTTAAAATCTACAATGTAAGTGTTCTTATCGTCCTGAATGTCTAATTTATAGTTCTTTCCGTAAATCAAATTCAAACGTTCTATCGTATTTTTTAAGCCAATTTTGGTAGAAACCACATCTGTTTTTTTCGTAGGAATTGAATTCACTACATGAAGATGCAATTGTCCTTCTTCAACAGTAATAAAAATTCTGACATAACATTTTTCAATCGCGCAGGTTCCGTGTTTAAAAGCATTTTCGATAAAAGCAATCAACAGCATCGGCGAAATTTTATACGCATTTTCATTATCGATTTTAAAATCATATGTTATTTCGCATCGATATCCAACACGTTCTTTTTCGAGCTGTACATAACTGTTGATAAACTCCAGTTCATCCTCAAGAGAAACACATTTTTTACTATTACTTTCCAGCTGATAACGCATTAACTGCGATACTTTCATGATCAAATCAGGGGTTCTCTCCGGAAACTCCAGACTAATTCCATAAAGGGTATTAAAGGTATTGAATAAAAAGTGAGGATTTAATTGTCCTTTCAGAGAGTTCAGCTGCATTTCGTTAAACAACAACGTTTCATCTGTTTTTTTCCTGTGAATCCTGTAGAATTTAAATACAATTATTGGGCTCAAAATACAAACCAAAGTTCCTAAAACACTTGCCAATTGATACGCATAACTTCTTTGATGGGAGTTTTGATAGAGATGACAATTGCTAAACATATTGAGCATTGTGATCTCGTATAAAACCACCGAAAAGACAAATACGCCAAAAAGAGTTAAAATGATATAGGTTACAGGACGTTGGGTTTTGAATAATATAGGCAAAAGAAAGAAACGATTGAATTGGGCGTGCATGTATAAAACTAAGTAGAAAAAAACTCCCATTAATATGGAAGTAAACGAACTAAATAACATCCAGTCATTTTTTAACGTATAAATCGTAAATGAAAAGGCAACAACGGCAACTTCCTGCCACCATTTGTTATCCAATATGTTATCCAATTTTATATTCATTTTTAATACTTAAATAGTTTACAAAGTACGGACAAATATTTAATTTATATTTCCAAAAAATGACGAATTCAATTGGTCATTTATTATCGTAGTACATCATTTAAGATGACATATATCAGCTTAAGTAAAATAATTTTGTTGTATCAATTTCACACCACTAATTTTATGTACTTCAGAAAAATTACTTTATTAGTTTTCTTGATTTTTGCTTGTGGTAGTTATGCACAAACCTTGTCTTTAAAAGAAGCCATAAAAACAGGTTTAGAAAACTACGGTTCCATAAAAGCAAAAAACAATTACACCAATGCTTCACGCGAGACGCTGAAACAATCTAAGCGCGATTATTTACCCAATCTTAACTTATCAGCTCAACAGGATTACGGAACTGTAAACGGACAAAACGGACCTCTGTATGGTTTTGGCGGTTTAGGAGTTGCTTCATCAGGATTGCCATTGCCGCAACAAAACTGGAACTCCGCTTTTGGTGCGCTTTATTTGGTCAACATGAACTGGGATTTTTTCACTTTTGGAAAAATACAGGAAAAAATCAACTTATCTAAAATTGATGTTCAGGCCAAAGAAAAGGATTTGAAACAGGAAGAATTTCAACAGGAAATTAAAATTTCTGCTGCTTACCTCAATTTATTGGCCAGCCAAAGATTATTGATTTCACAGCAAAAGAATTTAAGCCGTGCCGAAATTTTCAAGAAAACTGCCGTAGCCCGCGTTAAAAACGGATTATTAGCAGGAGTCGATTCTACATTGGCTACAGCCGAAGTTTCGAAAGCCAAGATTTCTTTGAATCTTGCTAAAAATTTCGTCAAGGAACAAAACAGTAAACTGGTTGACTTGATGGGTGTTGCACCTCAGGATTTCGTAACAGATACTTTATTTGTAAATGATATTCCGAAAGAGGTTTTAAGGGGAACTGCAACTTCAGACAGTTTACATCCTTTATTACAATTATACAAAACGAAAATTGATTATAGTAATCAACAAGTTAAACTATACAAACGCTTTTATTACCCAACAATGACGGCTTTTGGAGTTTTACAAACCAGAGCTTCCGGATTTGATTCGGCTTATGCGACAGATCAGACTGCTTTTACCCGAAATTATTGGGATGGCGTAAATCCCGATCGTACAAATTACTTAGTCGGAATTGGAATTAGCTGGAATTTAACGACTCCGTTTAGAATGAGCAAACAAGTAAGTGCTCAAAAATATGTTTCGCAAGGTTTACAGGAAGAGTACAATCAGGCAGACAGAGAACTGAAATCGCAATTGAAACTAGCCGAAGATAAAATACAAATTACACTTGACAATTTTGCCGAAGCACCAATTCAGGTCGATGCAGCCAAGAAAGCGTATTTGCAAAAATCCACTTTATACAAAAATGGTTTGACTGATCTTACTGATATTACACAAACCTTATACACGCTAAATCGTGCCGAAATCGACCGTGATATCGTGAACAATAATGTGTGGCAATCGTTTTTGCTTAAAGTAGCAGCGACAGGCAATTTTGACTTATTTATAAATGAATTTTAATTAGATCCTAATGAATTTAATACGTTTTGCACTCCGCAAACCCATCTCCATATTAGTATTGGTTGCGGGTCTATTTTTCTTCGGAATTGGTGCCATACAGGACATTAAGGTAGATATCCTGCCAAAAATGAACTTGCCGGTTATTTATATTGCACATCCTTTTGGAGGTTACACGCCAGACCAGATGGAAGCTTATTTTGCTAAGACTTATGTCAACATTCTGCCTTTTGCCAATGGTGTAAAATCGGTTGAAACCAAAAACATTCAGGGGTTAATGATCATGAAATTAACCTATTATGAAAACACGAATATGGCTCAGGCTGCAGCCGAATTGAGTTCACTTTCGAACAGGATTCAGGCGGCGTTTCCTCCGGGAACCCAGCCTCCGTTTATCATTCGTTTTGATGCTTCTTCATTGCCAATTGGACAATTGGTATTGAGCAGTAAAATACGATCCAATAACGAACTACAGGATTTAGCCAACGTTTATGTTCGTGCCTCGTTTACTTCGATTCCGGGATTATTATCGCCGGCACCTTTTGGGGGAAGCCCAAGAACAATAGAGGTTAACGTAGATCCGGATTTATTGCGTTCGCACAATATGACACCGGATCAGGTGGTTGAGGCTATTCGTATCAACAACCAGACAGCTCCGTCAGGAAACGTAAGAATGGGCGATGTCAACTACATTACACCAACCAATAATACGATCAAAGAAGTTAAGGATTTCGAAAACATTCCGTTGTTTAAAGGAAGCGTTCAAAACTTAAAATTAGGCGATGTTGCCACTGTAAAAGATGGTGCCGATATTACTCAAGGTTATGCTTTGGTAAACGGAAAACGTTCGGTTTATATTAGTATCGCAAAAGCCGGAGATGCTTCGACCTGGGATGTGGTTCAGAAATTAAAAGCAGAATTACCTAAAATTCAAAGTACACTTCCCGAGGACGTAAAATTATCGTATGAATTTGACCAGTCGGTTTATGTAATTAACTCGGTAAAAAGTTTGATTACGGAAGGTATTATCGGAGCGGTTTTAACCGGATTGATGGTATTGCTTTTCCTTGGTGACAAACGTGCGGCTTTAATTGTAATCTTAACGATTCCTATTTCGATTATCTCAGGGGTTTTATTCCTGAAATTATTTGGGCAAACCATCAACTTAATGTCTTTAAGCGGATTGGCTTTGGCGATTGGAATTCTGGTGGATGAAAGTACGGTAACCATCGAAAATATTCACCAGCATCTCGACATGGGCAAACCCAAGGCACTCGCCATTTGGGATGCCTGTCAGGAAATTGCATTGCCTAAATTATTGATCTTACTTTGTATTCTGGCAGTATTTGCACCGGCATTTACCATGGTAGGTATTCCCGGAGCGTTGTTTTTGCCTTTGGCTTTAGCGATTGGATTCTCGATGGTGATTTCGTTTTTACTTTCTCAGACTTTTGTGCCTGTAATGGCAAACTGGCTGATGAAAGCACATCCAAAACACGAACATGGACCCAATATTACTGATGATGAAGCAGAGTTTAACGATTGCGGATTAACTCCGGAATCTGAAAAAGATCTGATCACGCAGAAAAAAGCAATGGTCGCAAAAGAGGATATCGACAATAATGGAAAGATTGGTGCTTTCGAGCGTTTCAGAATCCGTTTTATGCGAACGCTGGATCGATTGTTTCCTTATAAAAAAGCAACAGCTATAATATATCTGGTTGGAATTACGCTTTTGGCGGTTGTCTTTATTAATTTCATTGGAAAAGATGTTTTCCCAAAAGTAAATTCAAGTCAGTTTCAGTTAAGAATGCGCGCTCCCGACGGAACCCGTTTAGAACGTACCGAAGAAAAAGCAATTATAGTTTTGAAAGAATTGCAAAAAATGGTGGGTAAAGAACATATCGGAATCTCGTCTGTATATGTAGGACAACACCCTTCGTTATTCTCGATTAACCCTATTTATTTGTTCATGGCTGGTTCGCATGAAGCGGTATTTCAGGTGAGTCTAAAAGAGTATCATACGGATATGGACAACTTTAAGGACGACTTTAGAGCCCGAATTAAAAAAGTGCTTCCGGATGTAAAACTTTCTTTTGAGCCAATCGAATTAACAGATAAAGTTTTGAGTCAGGGTTCCCCTACTCCTATCGAAGTTCGTATTGCCGGAAAAGACAAAAAACGAAATGAATTATACGCTACTCAAATTGTAGAAAAACTGAAAAAAATTGCTTATTTCAGAGACGTACAAATTGGTCAGCCTATTCATTATCCTGCAATGAATATTGATATTGACAGAACACGTGCTGCCGAATTGGGCGTAGATATGAATGATATTTCGAGATCACTTGTGGCTTCGACCTCATCATCAAGATATACTGAGAAAAATACCTGGGTCGACGAAAGAGCCGGATTATCATATAACGTTCAGGTTCAGGTTCCGTTGAATCAGATGAAGAGTAAAACAGATATTGGAGAAATTCCGGTATTAAAAAACTCGCTTCGTCCTGTTTTAAGTGACGTTGCCAAAATTACACCCGGATTTGTAAGCGGTGAAAATGACAATTTAGGGGCTATGCCATACATTACCGTTACAGCCAACATTAGCCAGACCGATTTAGGAACGGCAGTAAAAGATGTGGATGCAACCATCAGTTCGTTGGGAGAATTACCTAGGGGGTTATTCATTACTCCAATCGGAATGAGTAAAGTATTGGTAGAAACATTAAGCAGTTTACAAGTAGGATTATTGGTTGCCATATTTGTAATCTTCTTAATGTTAGCCGCTAATTTCCAGTCGTTCAAGGTTTCGTTAGTAATTCTAACCACAGTTCCTGCGGTAGTTTTAGGAGCGTTATTAATGCTTACTATTACTGGTTCTACGCTAAACTTACAATCGTATATGGGAATCATTATGTCGGTTGGGGTTTCGATCGCGAATGCCGTTTTATTGGTTACAAATGCAGAACAGTTGCGTAAAAAGAACGGAAACGCGTTAGAATCGGCTCGTGAAGCTGCGGCTTTAAGGCTTCGTCCTATTATCATGACATCAGTTGCGATGATTGCGGGAATGTTACCAATGGCCATTGGTCATGGCGAAGGTGGCGATCAGGTTTCTCCGTTAGGTAGAGCTGTAATTGGCGGATTATTATTTTCGACTTTTGCAGTATTGCTTATCTTGCCATTGATTTTTGCCTGGGCACAAGAAAAAACAACAACACAATCTGTTTCTTTAGATCCTGAAGACGAAGAAAGCATCCATTATATCTCATCATTAAATCCGAAAAATGAAATCACCACTAAAAACTAATTTGTTGAAAACAAATACCAATAAATTAAAAGGTGATACCATAAATGACCACTATAAAATAACTTTCACATTTATGAAAAATAAAATTATACAATCGACCGCATTATTTTTTGTAGCCGTATTTTTTCTTACTAGTTGTAATTCTAAGAAAGAAGAAACCGTTACTGCCGAAATTGAACCTAAAACAGAAACATTTTCTTTAGAGAAAGAAAAGCTAACAACAGAATTGCGTTTGCCAGCCGAATTAACCGGTTTTCAACAAGTAGATTTGTACGCAAAAGTAAGCAGTTTTGTAAAATTGCTAAAAGTAGATATTGGTACCAAAGTAAAAAAAGGACAACTTTTGATCGTTCTTGAAGCTCCGGAAATCAGTTCTCAACTGGCTGCTGCCGAATCAAGACTAAAATCGATGGAAGCTATTTATGCTACGACCAAAAGTACTTACAACCGTTTGTACGAAACGAGCAAAGTCGAAGGAACGATTTCTAAAAATGATTTAGAAATGGCCAACGGAAAGAAAAACTCAGATTATGCACAATATCAGGCCGCAGTTGCCGCCCATAAAGAAGTGTCGATTATGAGAGGCTATCTTGAAATCCGTGCTCCTTTTGATGGTGTTGTAGCAGCAAGAAACGTTAATTTAGGAACGTTTGTTGGTCCGGCAGGAAAAGGATCTGATTTGCCTTTATTGACGATTCAGCAACAAGATAAATTGCGTTTGGCAGTTTCTGTTCCTGAGCTTTATACAGGATATTTACACAATGGCGACGAAATGAGTTTTAACGTAAAATCATTACCGGAAACTTTTAAAGCTACAATTACCAGAATGTCAGGAGCTTTAGATCTAAAACTAAGATCTGAAAGAGTTGAAATGGACGTACACAATACTAAGAAAAACTTATTGCCAGGAATGGTTGCCGAAGTGCTGCTGCCGCTTAACGCAAAAGACAGCACATTTGTAGTTCCAAAATCAGCATTAGTGAGTTCTGCCGAAGGTTTGTATGTGATCAAAGTAATCAACCACAAAGCCACGAGAGTTGATGTGAAAAAAGGAAGAGAAATCGACGATAAAATCGAAATATTCGGGGATTTGAACCCGAAAGATAAACTGGTAAAAATTGCCAGCGAAGAAACTAAAGAAGGCGATATCATAAACGAATAACCTGCGTTTAGCTTTCTTATAGTAGTTTACCAAAAACTGTACGCTTAATGCGGCATTTTAAATCAGAAATGGTTTATATGCAAATCTATTTGCCTTGAGGGCAGCACTCTAATAAAAGTGCTGCCCTTTTTTTTGTTTTTTAGATTTGCGGAGATTGCACAGAGATGCGCTAAGTTTCAATTGTCATCCTGATCGAAGTTGAAGGCTTTTGAAAAAAAAAATCTCGCAAAGACACAGAGTCGCAAAGTTTTTATTCTCTTATTTTTCGAGGTACGCGAAATCACACTAGAAGCTCTGCATAGAAAATCGTTAATCTTTGTAGGTTAATTATGAGATTCCTTTTTCCTCAGAAAGACAGGCTTTTTAGTTATATTCTATTTTGACAAAATAAAATTCTTATGATAATTAGTAAAAGTTTTTCCTATATTAGCTAAAAAAACATCTGCAGATTTATGACAAAAGTTAACCCTAAATTGGATTAATTAGATCTGTTTTCTGGCTTATACAAACATGTATACAAACACAAGACCTAATCACGATTTACTTTTAAAGAAAATTAAGTATGACTTTTTTTGAATTCTTAGATAAAAATAAAATTATCAAAGGTTTACTTATTGCCATTTTGGTAATGTTTATCCTTCACATCGGATACTACATGTATAAAGGTTATACTTTAACCTCAGAATATGTATCCTTGAAACCTCCAATAGGAAATACAAAAATTGCTGATACTACTTCCACAAAAATTGACACAAATAAACTACCAAAAAAAACTGAAGTCATAACGCCAAAAATAAAATATGTTTATTTACCATCGAAAATTACTGAAAGAAATAAGGATACAGCAATAGGTGTAGATCAAAAACCTACTTCACAAGTTAGCGTTACAAGTTATGGCCAAACTGGAGGGATAACAGCTAACGAAGTTAATATTGGAAAACCTAATAAAGTTAGGTCACTGACGATTTCGGATAAAGAATACCTACTGAATTTTTTACCAGAAAAAAATGAAAAAATAAAAATTTTGTTTTTAGTAAACGACAATGAAGGTTATCAGTATGCAAAGCAATTTTATGATTTTTTGTTATCCCATAATTACACAAACGTTAACAATTTTATTACTCCGTTCATGACGAATAAACCTTTATATGGTCAATATGTTTATCGAAATGAGATGAAAGAAGTTGAAATAAAAATAGGAACTGTTGAGGAATAATCAAACGCTAATAGCAATTTCAAATAATTGCGGAGTTTTAATTACCAGTAATTTCATTTCATAAATAAACATTATCTTCGACAGACAGGACTCTGTCCGTTTTAATGCCTAACCTCATGAAGCGGCAAAATGTTTGTTGCAAGTACTGAACAATATTATAATTATAACAAATCAACATGACAGAAATAAAAAAAATAAAATTAGAATCACTTAAGATAAAAGCACATGCATTTGACAGAAAAATTGATGCTCTTAATATTTTAGCAACTCTGAAAATTAAAGATTATTTGGACATTGCAAATTCAATTAAAAACAATAATGATTTGCAACGAAGACGAGTTTCAAATCCATCTACAGTTTATGCACTTCTTAAAGAAGATTTAATAGCTGGATGTCTTATTCCTCCCATTGTTTTAGCTATGGATGCGGACGAAAGAATATCGTTTGAAGAAGAAAAAATTAATTACAATAGTATTGAAATTTCTATTAGAGAAAGTGCTGAAAATTTAAAAATTATAGACGGTTTACAAAGAACTAATATTCTTATTGACTTAAAAAATGAGTTAAGTGAAACAAAAAATAAAGATTCAGATGAAATTATAAAAAACCAAACTAAATTGAAATTTATTCTTGAAAATGAGTTAAGAATAGAACTCAACTTAAATATAACACGTTTTGGGATTTTATACAGAATGTTGACTTTAAATACTGGGCAAACACCTATGTCATTAAGACATCAAATAGAAATACTCTATTCTGATTATTACATAAATGAGAAAGATGGTGTAACATTACTAAGAGATGCTTTTGAAAGTACAAAAGTTGTAAAATTAGGTCAATATAAATTTAGTGAGGTTGTAGAAGGTGTTACTTCATATATAGATGGTTCTGAGTTTACTCTTGACAGGTTTGATTTGCTAAATTACACTAAAAGTATTAAAAAACTATCTGCAGACGACACCAAAATAGACATATTCAATTCATTTGTATCAATTTATCATTTATTAATTTCACAAATAATTGAAAAATCTAAAGATTGGAAATTTGATTTTAGTAAATTATCACAAGAGAACCTAAACTATTTTCCTATTCAAAAAAAAGATGCTGACACAGGAAAAGAAACTCGAACTAATCCATTTGGCCAAACCGCAGAAGAAATCTTCCTTAAATCACAAATATATACAGGTTTTGGAGCAGCATTAAGTATACTTCGTGACAAATCGATTATTTCTGATATTTCAAATTTAAAAGGCATAATTGAAAATATCTCTTTTGAATCGACACCTAAAGATGCTTTTGAAATTATGATGGTTAGACTTGAACAAATTCGTAAAGATTCTAAAAAGATTGGTGAGTCTCAAAGAACATTTTTCAAATTCTTTTTTACTTCATTGTTCAATATAAATGATTCCGATTCATACTTAATTTTTGAAAAAGCAGTTGAATTAGCATATAGAAAAACAATCTAAATATGTCACTTAGATATTCTGATAGCCGAGGTGACGATTCTTTTCTAAGTACCAAATGGGAAATAGAGAACAAAAAAGCTTATATAATATTAACTGAATCACAATCAAACGTTCAATCAATATTAGATTATCCGTTTCCCTTATCGCAAGAAAAAGAAGAGTATTCATCTTCACAAATTTTCCTTTTCAAAAATAGATTTTATTCAAGAGAGGATCATTGTTATAATATTACTCTCGGAGATGAAAGATGCGGAATTATTTTTCCTCTTAAAATATTTGATAATACAAATCAATTACCAACTCCGGGAACCGATAAAAGTACCTTATTCCTATATCGCTTTTTCCACATTGCATTTTATCACTTATTTAATGATGAGAGCCTACCTTCCAATTCGATAGGTTTTGAGAAACTTGTGAGTAACGAATTACGGGTTACTGATTTTTATGACGAGGAAACAGTGGTTTTTTTACTTCATGATCCCAAAAAAATAATTCCTAATATTAAAAACATCTATCCTTCAATGTTTAAGTATGGATATGTTCCTATTTTGTCAACTCTTGATTTTAGTGAAATTTTAATGATCAATCTTGAACCCAAAAATAATCCATTTTATAATCTTAATTTTTTAGATTCTATTTCAGTAAAATCCTCTACTATAATAAGTGAAAATTTCATAGAACAAATTTTCTCATCAATATTAAAATTTCATCTAAATCCATTGTCAAAATTCATATTACTTTATCAAGTTATTGAATTATTAATTGACCGTATTGCGTATGAATACTATCAAAAAAACATTCTGTCAATTTCATCTATATCCATCTCATTAGATGAAGTAAATAAAGCGCAATCATTCAGACGAATCAATTCTAAATTAAAAGTTGTCCAAAAAAAACTTGAGACTTCAATTGAGAACATTAAAACCGAAGAGAAACGGATTAATATATTAATAAATGAGAGATGTAAGCTACAGTTAATTAACTACAATCTTTTTACAAGTCTTGCACAAAATGTAATTGGTAACACTGTCCACTGTAGCACCTTGCCCGAATTTATATATCAGCTAAGAAATAAAATTGTTCATGATTATCACAACCTAACTTCAGAGCATACTAACATTGAAACAACAATGAACAATCTTAATCTTGAATTTGAAAAAGTTATATCAGATATAATTATAAACTATAAATAACTAAAAATAGCAACAATCTACTAATAAAGAAAAATGAAGGAAATAAATATAATATTTCTAATTGCAATCGCAACAATTATCCCCGTTGTACAAATTGTTATTCCCAAACACTGTACCAACGTTTTTGATTTCGCGCTCGCAAAGTAAATAAATCCTCAACCACGTGAATTCTACAACTGGAAACACCGATAACTAATAATTAAAAAAAAATGCAAGACCAAAATTGATCCTGCATTTTTTGTAACATCATAAATGTAAAAAGAAATTACACTGTCTGACGCTCGTGTTTTCCTTCTTTAATTTCTTCCACCATTTTTTTATTAAAAGCGGGCAAATCATTCGGGTTTCGGCTGGTTACTAATCCGTTGTCTACAACAACTTCTGAGTCTTCCCATTGTGCTCCGGCATTTATCAAATCGTTTTTAACAGAGAAGAACGAAGTTACTTTTCGACCTTTTAAAACATCTGCATCTACCAGAATTTGCGGACCATGACAAATAGCCGCTACTGGTTTTTTACTTTCAAAAAAGGAACGAACAAAATTTACTGCAGCCTCTTCCCTTCTCAATAAATCAGGGTTTATAACTCCTCCCGGAAGAACCAAAGCATCGTAATCAGCTTCATTTGCCTGATCTAATACTACATCAACATTATATTCCTTGCTCCAATTACCGTCTTTCCAGGATTTGATAGTTCCAGATTTCAAACTGATGATATCTGCATTCCAACCTTGTTCTTCGAGATAGGCTTTAGGCGATGATAATTCTGATTCTTCAAAACCGTTTGTTGCTAATATGGCTATATTCTTTTTCATAATTTTAGTTTTTAATACGTTATTAATTTTGATTTAGTTAAAATTACTAATTCCATACAGCCAGTGAAAACAGACGATGTTAAACCTTTCTTTAAAAAAAGTTAATTAACTGAAATTCAAATTATTATTAAAAATTAAATTGAAATTATATAAAAATCATGTCAATTTGGTTTGTTATTTTATAGGATTAAACCTCAGATAATAATTAAATTACTTAGTATAAAATGAAAGCGGTTTTTTCTTTTAAAAAATAAAATTTTCTTATGGAACAACTGACTAGCCTTGATGGGAGGGAAAATCCTTTTTCTTGCTCCTTTAGCAAGGAAAAGATTTGGAAGGACAGCAGGAATAGCTCCTAAAAAACTTAAATTCCAAATTTTAAAATTCCAAATTCCAAAGGATTTATTTGAGTTTTGTTTTCATAAGCCTTCAACAACGCTCAGGATGACAATTGGGTTGTTCTTTTCCTACAAGATTCAATTTTAACAGCGATTGCGATAATTAATTGCTATTTTTGATTTTCTCTTAAAAATACAATTCGTCAGGTAATTTCAACTTTAGTTTATTTTTTTAATCCTGATTCATACAAAAACCAATTATAACAATATTAGATTATGAATGTTTTACTCATTGAGGATGATAAACGCATTAGCGAATTTATTATAAAAGGTTTAGAAGAAAATAATTTTACGGTGCATCTGGCTGAAACGGGCGAGATTGCGCGGGATTTACTTCAGCACGATACCTGGGATATTATCCTGATGGATATTATGTTACCGGGAATCGACGGCATTCAGCTCACGAAAATGATGCGTTTCAAGAAAATTCATACTCCAATATTAATGCTCAGCGCACTCAGCGATACTGATGATAAGGTAAATGCACTGGATTCCGGTGCCGATGATTATTTGGTTAAACCGTTTCATTTCAAGGAATTGATTTCGAGGGTAAATGCTTTGACCCGCAGAACTAAATTTAATTATGATAAAGTAGAAACTTTATACACCTTGGGAAGTTTAGCCATAAATCCCGAAGAACATAAAGTTACAGAAAATGATGTTTTGATCGATTTGTCTCCGCGTGAATACAAACTGCTTTTATTTTTACTGGAAAACAAAAACAAGGTAATGTCAAGAACTCAGATTTTAAACGCTGTTTGGGGCATTAATTATGATAATAATACGAATGTTGTCGATGTTTATATTTCTTATTTAAGAAACAAAATCGAACAAAATTATAAATTCATCCATACCATAAAAGGAACCGGATATATGCTTAAAGAATAGTCATGAAAATTCGCAATAAGTTTACCTTAATATCTTCTTTTACGTTTAGCGTTGTCTTTGTCATTGCTTCTATTATTACGTACTTGTCTTTTTATGGCTATTCTGAAAAGATCATTTTTAATGAACTTCAGAAAACGTGTTTGCTAACCGGGATTTTTTATCTGGAAAAAGACGAATTACCGGAGAATCAGCATTTGATTATTGGACAGCAATTCAGGGAAAATTCACTTGAGATTATTTCGCGCGTTTACAACAACAAAAATGAAATTGTATACGGCGATAAAACAATCGATGAAAATATAAATGCAGACAGACTGGATTACATTCGCAAGAATCGAAAATTGAATTTTAAATCGAATCATCATTTTTATTTCGGGAGTTTTTATCATGATAATCAGGGTGATTTTGTGGTTTTTGTCAAGAAAAACGATCAGGAATTTAAAACCATTACCAACAGATTATTAATCATTATGATTTTGGTTTTGATAAGCGGATTAATCACGATATATATTGTGAGTCGTTTGCTTTCGAATCTGGCGTACAGTCCGATAAAAAATATTATCAATCAGGTAAATGAAATCGAAGCTTCGTCGCTCGATCGTCATATTGTTTCGCCCAACACCAAAGATGATATTCAGGAACTGATCGAGACTTATAATAATTTGTTTAAGCGGCTTTCGGACACTTTTATCATTCAGAAAAACTTTATCAATTATGTTTCGCATGAATTCAAAACGCCTTTAACTGCCATCTCCGGAAATCTGGAAGTATTTGCACAAAAGGACAGAACTAGTGCCGAATACAAAGAAATGTCTGAAAAAGTATTAGAAAACGTGTATCAGATCGAAGATACAATGAACACGCTGATGATGCTTTCGGGATTGAGAAATAATACAGAACTCAATGAAATTTTCAGGGTCGATGAACTGGTTTGGGATATCAACGATCAATTGCCGGATGTTTATCAGTTAAAAAGTTCTCAGATACAAATCGCGATTGAAATTGTCAATGACAAACTGCTTTCGATAAAAGGAAACAGCAACGAGATTAAGATTGCTTTGTACAACATTATAGAAAATGCCGTAAAATACTCTAACGGAAATCCGATCAAAATAAGTTTGTTGCAACAGGATGATCAGCTTAAAATTGTAATTGAAGATCACGGAACCGGAATTAGCGAAGAGGATTTAAAATTCATCAAACAAACCTTTTACAGGGGTAAAAATGTCAATGATATAAAAGGCAGCGGTGTTGGGCTTTCGTTGGCCAATATTATCTTCAAACAAAATAATATTCACTTTACGATTATATCCAAAAAAGACGATGGAACGACGGTAACCTTGTTATTTCCGCCACTCTAATCGTTTTCTAATGTAACTCTAACTCCTTTCTAACACACATCAAATTAGGGTTTAATATGCTGTAGATAGCTTTGCATCATATTAAAAACAAACTTAATTTGAAACGTATACTCTTAACCCTACTCGTTATTGTATCGCACAAAAGTGTGGCACAAATTGCTGCAATAAACGATACAATTGTTCTTTCCCGAACACAGGCCGAGGCTTTGTTTTTGGATAAGAATATTGCTCTTCTTTCGGAAAAACTAAACATTGACATTGCCGATGCGCAGGTGATTCAGGCGAAATTATGGCCGAATCCTACCCTGACGATTGGTGAGCTTAACCTTTGGCACAATGCTACAGCGCAGGAAGTTCCTCCTTTGTGGGGGAATTTTGGTAAAACTACTCAGGTTACGGCAGAGCTTGAACAACTCGTTCAAACTGCCGGAAAACGTAAAAAGCTTATCGCGATGGAAAAAGTGAGCGCTGATATTGCTAAAGAATACTTTAAAACCTTTTTGCGTAATCTAAAAATTGAGTTTAGAGGTAACTTAACTGAACTTCAATATACTCAGGCTCAGGAAGCGGTTTACAAAAAACAACTTTCGTCGATGCAAACCATGCTAAAAGGATATGGCAATCAGGTCGCTCAGGGAAATATTGGCCGTGGCGAATACATTCGACTAAAAGCATCTGAACTGCAGTTCTTAAAAGAAATCAGCGATTTAAAGAAAGAAAACAATTCATTACAAAAAGAATTGAAGGTTTTAATGAATCTTCCTGCTACAACCTACATCAAACTTACAGATGAGGGTTTTGTTCCTGACAATAAAAATATCGAAAATATCAACTTAGGCAATCTTATGGCTTCGGCGGTAGAAAACCGACCTGATATGAAAGTTATTAAGCTAGGAAATGATTACAACGATACTAAGTACAAATACGAAAAAGCAATGAGAACGCCAGACGTTACATTGGGCATTAGCTACGATCGTGGTGCCAGTACGATGAACGATTTCGTGGGACTTGGTTTTGCTTTGGATCTTCCGTTTTTTAATAGAAACCAAGGGAATATAAAAGCGGCTAAAATAGCAATCGAACAAGGTAAATTATTGACCGAAGAGAAAACAATAAGCGTACAATCTGAGGTTTTACAAGCTTACGAAGATCTTATTGTAACCAAAAAACTCTACGAAAGCGTTGAGGCTAATTATGAATCAGATTTAGATAAGCTTCTGGAAAGCTACCGCAAAAACTTCATGCAGCACAACACCAGTATGTTGGAATATCTTGATTTTGTTGATGCTTACTTAGACAACAAATCGATCCTGCTAAATTCTAAAAAAGACCTGAATAAAAACCTTGAAGAATTGCGCTACATCGCGGGTCAGGAAATCAATTAAAATCTAATTATCTAAAAATAATAACAAACATAATGAAGAAACTTATTTTACTCCCGATACTTGGGTTAATGCTCGTTTACGGATGTGGCAAAAAAGAAGAAATCAAAGATACAAAAGAGGACAAATTTTGTATCGACAAAGACTTAAAAGAAAAAATCACGATCGAACCCGTTCAAAAACGTTCGGTTAGCGAATCGATAAACCTTACCGGAAATATAACGTATAACGCTGATCACGTAGTGCAGTTTAATAGCCTTGTAGAAGGGATTATTACCAAAACTACTTTTTCATTGGGTGATTATGTCAAAAAAGGACAAGTTCTGGCCGAGATAAAAAGTACAGAACTCAATAGTATGCAATCTGAAAGTAAATCGTTTCAATCCCAAATAGCGGTTGCACAACGTAATTTACAATCGACCAAATCGATGTTTGAGGACGGAATCGCTTCTCAGAAAGATTTAATGCAGGCACAAAGCGAACTGGATGTTTTAAAATCTTCTTTAGAAAATGTAAAAGCCAATCTCGCCATGTTTAGCGCCAGCAGCGAAAGATCTGTTTTCCTGATAAAAGCACCAACTGAAGGCTATATCGTAGCTAAAAATATAAGCCCGGGAATGCAGATTACAGATGGCAGCGAACCACTTTTTACTATTTCTGATCTCAAAGAAATCTGGGTTTTGGTCAATGTATATACCAGTAATTTAAAAAATGTAAGCGAAAATATGTTGGTCGATGTTACGACACCGGCATATCCGGATGAAATTTTTAAAGGAAAAATAAAAATGATGGCCAAAGTTTTTGATGCCGATGAACATGTTCTGAAAGCCAGAATTGTAATGGAAAACAAAAACTTAAAACTAAAACCGGGAATGACTGCGGATATCATTATCGATAAAAGTAAAGGTGGCGAAATGTTGGCTGCCGTTCCTGCAAAAGCAGTGATTTTTGATAACAATCGCGATCATATCCTGATTTATAAAAACGATTGCACGATCGAAACCAGAGAAGTGAATCCGATTATAAAAAACAACAACTGGATTTATTTTGATAAAGGAGTTAATGAAGGTGAAATGGTTATTACTAAAAATCAACTGCTAATTCACGAACGATTAAAAAACTAATTATCCTTAAAAACGGATAAACACCATACAAAATATGAAAAAATTTGTACAAGGACTGGTCGCTTTCTCGCTAAAAAACTCCCTCATCGTTTTTTTCCTGACAGCAGTATTACTAGTCGCCGGAATAGTCAGCTATATCCATACCCCCATCGAAGCTTTCCCAGATGTAACCAATACAAGGGCAAGAATCATTACGCAATGGCCCGGACGAAGTGCCGAAGAAGTAGAGAAATTCATCACACTTCCGATTTCAAGACAAATGAACACAATTCCTAAAAAAGCCGAAGTACGTTCTATTTCGCTTTTCGGATTATCGGTTGTAACGGTTTTGTTTGATGATGATGTTGAGGATTTTTACGCACAGCAATATGCCTCAAATCGCCTTAACGGATTAGATCTTCCGGAAGGTGCCGATGTTGATATTGAACCGCCATCCGGAGCAACGGGTGAGATATTCAGATATATCATCAAAAGTGATTTACCAATTAAGGAAATCAAAGCCATTCAGGATTGGGTAATCGAAAGAGAACTAATTGCCGTTCCCGGAGTTGCCGATGTGGTGAGTTTTGGTGGTGAAGAAAAAATCTTCGAAATCAAAATTAATCCAACCGAATTAGAAAACTACAACTTATCTGCACTTGATGTTTACGAAGCCGTTTCTAAAAGTAATGTAAATGTGGGTGGAGACGTAATTCAGCGTGGTGATCAGGCTTATGTAGTTCGCGGAGTTGGTCTGATTGATAAAGTCGAAGATATTGGGAATATCTTAATCGAAACCAAAGGATCATCGCCCATATTAGTAAAACACGTCGCCGAAGTTTCAATCTCTGCCAAACCAAGATTAGGTCAGGTAGGTTTAGATGGCGATGATGATGTGGTAGAAGGAATCGTGATTATGCTGCGTGGAGAAAATCCGGGTGAAGTCATCAAGCGATTGAAAGATCGTTTGACAGAACTGAACGAAAGAGTGCTGCCGGATAATGTAAAAATAGTTCCGTTTATCGATCGTACCAAATTGGTCGACACAACAGTACATACCGTGACCAAGAATCTTATCGAAGGAATTTTATTGGTATCGCTAATCGTGTTTATTTTCCTTTACAACTGGAGAACCTCATTGATTGTAGCGTCTGTGATTCCGCTTTCGTTTTTGTTTGCGATTATCATGTTGAGAATACAGGGATTACCTGCGAATTTGATTTCTATGGGAGCGCTTGATTTCGGATTACTCCTCGAAGGAACATTGGTTATTGTCGAACAGGTTTTTGTGTCGCTCGAAAAGAAAGCGCATAAAGTAGGAATGGAACGCTTTAACAATATGAGCAAAATGGGACTTATTAAGAAAAGCATGGGCAGCGTAGCCACATACATTTTCTTTGCCCTCATCATTTTGATTGTGGCGCTGATGCCTATTTTCTCTTTCACGAAAGTGGAAGGAAAAATGTTCTCTCCCCTAGCCTTCACGCTAAGTTATGCGTTATTAGGATCGCTGATTTTATCCCTTACTTATGTTCCGGCAATGTGTAAAGTCATGCTAACGAAAAACATTGTAGAGAAAGAAAATATGATCTCGCGTTTCTTTAGGGAAAATCTTTTTAAACTTTTTAAATGGAGTACCAAACATCGCAAAGCAACCTTATATGCATTCTTAGGTTTACTAGCAATATGTTGCGCGAAGTTCGCTTTTTATGGTTCAGAATTTATTCCGAAATTGAATGAAGGAGCAATTTATGTAAGAGCCACTTTGCCTAACAGTATCAATCTGGACGAAGCAGTACGACTTACCAAAGAAATGAAAGCCAAGATAAGGAAGTTCGAAGAAGTAAAATTTGTCCTCACACAAACCGGACGACCAAATGACGGAACAGATCCAACTGGATTTTTTAATATCGAATTGCATATCGAACTAAAACATCAGGACGAATGGAAACGCGATATAAGCAAAGAACAATTAATCGCCGAGATCAAAAAAGAACTCGATGTATATCCCGGAATTGGTTTTGGATTTAGCCAGCCTATTCAGGATAATGTCGAAGAATATGTTGCCGGAGTAAAAAGTCCGCTGGTGATTAAGATATTCGGAAATGACCTTTTTCAACTCGAAGCCATGGCTGCAAAAGTCGCCAAATCGATTAAAGATGTAAAAGGAATCGAAGATATTAACGTCTATAAAAACATTGGTTTACCCGAATTAAGAATTCAGCTTCACGACGAAAAAATGGCGCGTTACGCCATTACAACCGCCGATGCACAAGCCGTAATCCGAATGACCATTGGAGGTCAGGCCGCAACAAAGTTTTATGATGACGAAAAAATATTTGATATCACTTTACGCTTCGAAAAAGAATATCGTGACTCAAAAGAAAAAATCGAAGACATTCTTATTCCAACTATGAATGGCAAAAAAGTCCCGCTGAAAGAAATTGCAACCGTAGAATATAAAACAGGTCCCACGTTCATTTATCGTGAAGGAAACAGCCGATATATTGCAGTAGGTTTTAGTATCGAAGGACGAGACCTGGGAAGTACGATTGATGAAGCACAGAAAAAAGTAGCTGCAGAGGTAAAACTGCCTAAAGAAAATGTAATGAAATGGGCAGGAGAATTCGAAAGCAAAGAAAGAGCTTCCAGACAATTAGCGATGATTGTTCCTGTTGTATTGATCTTGATTTTATGTTTGCTGTATTTCAACTTTGGCAATTTCAAAGATACTCTGGTCGCTGTAAGCGCCATGCCTTACGCCTTTATTGGTGGTTTCTTATCGCTTTGGGCAACAGGAACCGTATTCGGGATATCGGCCGGAATCGGATTTATTATTCTCTTTGGAGTCAGCGCCATAGACAGTATTGTCCTCATCGGAATCATTAAGGAAAACATGAGGGCGGGAATGCATTTAAAAGATGCCATCTCAAACGGAATTTACGCCAGAATTCGTCCTATTGTGATGATTGCCCTAATGGGATCACTGGGATTATTACCTGCAGCATTGTCTACCGGAATGGGTTCTGAAGTTCAGAAACCATTGGCCATCATGATTGTGGGCGGATTAATAACCTGTATGATTTTATCCTTAACGGTTCTACCACAAGTGTTTTACCTGGTCTATCGTAAAAAAGATCTGAGCAACACCGAGTCATAATTTATCTTACTATATTTATTTTTTAAAAACACCTTTAGACGTAATGTTTAAAGGTGTTTTTTATTATAACATACAATTGGATATATCTTGTAGAGATTAAATATTGGTAAAAAAGCTTTTTTAACGCAATCTTGTCAGGCTGAGCGAAGTCGAAGCCCATAACTAACTCGACAAATAAAATTTTACTGTAAAGTTCACAAAGAATTACGCAAAGTTTTGTGAATTACGCTTTGCTCTAAGATCGCAAGAGATTGTGTTTGAAGAATGACTTAATGAAAGCGAAACACTGTCTATTGGCTTTTATTTGATTATCAGTAAATTATAAAAACAAAAAATAGCTAAGAATAAAACATCTACCTTTGAAAAAAATATAAATGAACAAAGGCGGCCCAATTATTATAATTGAAGATGATTTAGACGATCAGGAAATTCTAACTGATATCTTTAAAGAACTTGATTATAAAAATGAAATTATCTTTTTTGCCGAAGGTGAAAAAGCATTAGAATACTTAACCTCTACACAAATTGAGCCTTTTATTATTTTTTCTGATATTAATATGCCAAAATTAAATGGCATGGAATTGCGGGAAAAAATTCATCAAAATGAAGATTTACGACTCAAATCAATTCCTTATTTATTCTTTTCTACAAGCGCAGAACAAAAACATGTTATAGATGCTTATTCAAAATCTATTCAGGGATTTTTTGTCAAGCCATCCGGCTACAAAGAAATCAAAGAAATGATTAAAACAATTGTAAGTTACTGGGAAACTTGTGTTTCTCCCAACTATGTAAAGTAAATAATTGAAATCTTTCAACTTTAAAAACACCTATGGACATAATCTTTAGAGGTGTTTTTTTGTTTTTAGGAGCAAATAAATTTCATTCCACCAGACCTTTAGTCCCGCTGTCCTCTATATCTTTTTCTGTCCGCCGCGGCGGACAGGAAAAGGATACCGTTCCCATCGGGGCTATTCTAGAAATTTAGTACTTCAATCACTTTTCAGCATTACCCTAAAGTACCATCTTTGCTATAAAAAAAGATTAAATTCTTCATTTTATTTTGAATATATGTAGTTGACTACGTATATTTGCACGCAGATTATTTTTATAAATACATAAGTAAATTAAAATGAGTAATAACATCAGTCAAACCCATACACAAAATACAATTGTAGTCAAGAAAGTCGACGATCAAGAACAAATAGAAACCGCATTTTCAATAAGAAGACAAGTATTTGTAGAAGAACAAAATGTATCGCAGGAGCGCGAATCGATGGATGATGAAGAAGCCGTCCATTATCTGGCAACCGTAAATGGATTACCAGCCGGAGCAGCGCGATACAGAACAATGGAAAAAGGAGCGAAAATCGAAAGAATTGCTGTCCTGAATACCTTTAGAGGGCAACGAATTGGCGAAGCGATTCTATTGAAAATTTTAGACGATTTAAAAAACGAAGCCAAAATTTATCTTTATGCTCAGGTAATTGCCACCCCGTTCTACATCAAAAACGGATTCAGACAAACGGATAATTATTTCCTCGATGCCGGAATTGAACACGTCGAAATGGATTTTATAAAATAATTTTCATCGTAAGCTCCAGCGGAGCGAAATATTTATAGCAAACAATTAGCACCTCATCAACAAAGCTCCAGAGGAGCGATATATATACCGCGTAATTTATATATCACCCCGAAGGGGTTCCTGTAGAACAAAACATATATTTTCTATAAATATTTCGTCCCGCTGGGACTTTTACTATTTAAAACAATCGAATTCACATTCCCGTAATACTCAATGATTTTTAAATTTTGAAGATAAAAAACACATAGTTTATAAAATCAATTTATTAAAATGAAGTAAAGCTCCAGAGGAGCGAAATATTTATAGCAAACAATTAGCACCACGTCAACAAAGCTCCAGAGGAGCGATATATATACCGCGTAATTTATATATCACCCCGATGGGGTTCTTGCAAAACAAAACATATATTTTCTATAAAGATTTCGTCCCGCTGGGACTTTTTTCTATTTAAAACAATCGAATTTACGTTGCTGTAATACTCAAAGATTTTTTAAATTCCGATGGCGATATTCCTGTACTTCGCATGATGAATTTATTAAAATGGCTGCTATCAATAAAACCCAAATCATTGCTAATTTCAGAGAACGTCAAATTACTTTTGCTCAATTTTTCTGTAACCACTTTCAACTTTGTTTGTTCGATATAATCTCTTAAAGTTATATTGAGATGTGTTTTAAAATACTCACCAATATAATGGATCGAAACATTAAAATGATTCGCCATTTCTTTTTTCTTCAATAAATGCGGATTGGCAATATTCGACCGAATATAACTTAAAATGGTGTCAATTTTTAAAACTTCAGTCGTTTGAAAATTTAAACTATTCTCATTTATACTTGCATTTCTTCTAATAATCTGGATCAGTGACATCATTAAACTCTTGATTATGATTTCGTTTTGTCCTTTTGGTCTGGCAACTTCTTCAAGTATTTTGAGAATAATCATTTCGCAAAAAGCTTTATCATCTTCAAGGAAAATCAAATTTCCGTTGGTTTGATTGTGGTAATAAAACAACTTCTCTATTTCCTCGATCTCTTTTTTATTCGAAAAGAAATTAGGCAGAAAACGCAAACAATGAAACTTGGTAGCCGTTACTGTTTTGAAAGAGTGATAATCCTTTGGCGTAAGCAAATAAATATCGTTTTCCTTATAATTGTGAGGAATCGAATTTAGAATATGATTTCCGGTTCCGTACTCTATGTATAACAATTCGAAGAAATTATGCCTATGAACTTCCTTTTTCCAGGTAAGTTCTTCGACCGAATAAATTTCGAAATCTTTGTATATAAAAAAGGTGTCTTTCATAATCCTTAATTTTTACAAATATAACCGATATTTTTACATCAATTAATGATCTTGAACCTATTTACTTTGCAACAAGATTTAAAACTCAAAATACTACAATATGAACTCAGATATAACAAAAATAGGAATTCTTGGCATTGGCGGCATCGGTGGATTTGTTGGTGCTCCTCTGGCTAAAAAATATAAAGACAGCGAAACAAAAATCATATTCATTTGCAGAAGCGAAACCAAAAAAGCAATTCAAAATGAAGGTTTCCTATTTGAATCAAAAGGTGAAACCACCACTATATTCCCTGATTTAGTATCAGACAATCCAACGGAAATTGGAATTCTGGATGTTTTAATACTGACTTCTAAATCCTATTCAATAAAAGATGTATTATCTATTTATAAAGATTGTATCAACGACAAAACAATCATAATCACTTTGCAAAATGTGGTGAATGCTAAAGAAATAATCAGAGAAACTTTGCCAGAAGCCGGACAAATTATGGAAGGTTGTATTTATGTGGCATCAAACGTAAAGAAACCCGGACATGTTCAGCATATTGGCGGACCAGGAAAAATTTTCGTTGGCGGAAAAGAGAATAAACAATTAATAGAATTATTATCTGCCGGAGGTTTAGACATTACGTATGTCGAAAACATCAATGAGATCTTATGGAAGAAATATCTTTTCGTTGCGCCCGTTGCCGGAATCACTTCTGCCTATAAAGTTACTTTTGGCCAGCTTCTGGAAGATGAAAATCTAATGCACATTCTCGAAAATATGATGATCGAGATTCAATCGCTTGCTAGGAAAAACAATATCAATTTGACTAATGAGGATATTGAAACTTCGAAAGATTTATTAACTAAATTTCCGTTTGAATCCAAATCATCTTTGCAATTGGATTTTGAGAATGATAAGCAAACCGAGAAACAATTTCTGGTGGATTATGTTACTGAAAACGCTAAAAAATACGGAATTGAAACTCCGTTTTATAATGGTGTGAATGAAAAAATAAAAACATCTTATAACGTTTCTTAATGTGACATGATTCATTTTCAACCGGATTAAAATCCGGTTACGTTATGATTATTCTCATTTTTGTCATGCTGACGAAGGAAGGATCACACTAGTAGCTCGCCAAAGATTGACAATTTTGATTGCGGAGTTTCTTGTGTGATCCTTCCTTCGTCAGGATGACAAACTTTGCTAAAAAAAAGGAGAATAGATTGAAAATTTTATGAAAATTAGATTTTCTCGCCTAGCCCTGATCGAAACGGCATCCTTTTATGGTGGGGTTCACCATAAAAGATATAGTGTAGAGCAGGACATATGGTCTTTAAAAACACAAAAATCACCTGCTCCTTAAAAAAATCATTATCGAAAAATCCCTTATAATTGAAGGCTTTCAGCGATATTTAATACTTGTCTATACAACAATAAGAAAATATTATGACAAATTTATTTCATAATCAGAAAAACCGCCATACATTTGCCTAACGGTGTTAAACAATTTAATACTTAATTAAAATGGCAAGTAAAGATCGAATTTTAAGACAAAAAGAAGAGACAAGAAGTAACATTCTTGAGGCTGCTTATGCTATCGTCAAAGAAGAAGGATGGCAAGGTCTGAGTATGCGAAAAATTGCTGACAAGATTGAATATACGGCTCCAATTATTTATGAGTATTTCTCGAATAAAGAAGCTATTCTTAACGAATTAACCGGAAAAGGGTTTATTAAGTTAACGAAAGAACTTCAGGAAGCTAAGGATAAATTTGAAAGACCGGAAGAACAACTAGAAGCCATGTGGATGGCCTATTGGGACTTCGCTTTTACAGATACTGAAATGTATCAGGTGATGTTTGGAGTACAAATGAATTGTTGTCAGCAACAATGTTCGGCTCAGGAAAGACCCTATAAATTATTTACTTCGGTAATTGCTGAGATTATGAAAAACAGCAACCCTACTGATGAAGTAATCAAACAAAAATATTTTACTTTCTTCTCTGTTATTCACGGTTTAATCGCGATTAATATTATCAATAAAAGCGAAGTTATGGAAACTATCAACAATCAAATCCTAAAGGATGCGATTGGTGGAATTATAAAATCAATTCAATAAAAAAAATTTCATTTTAACTTAACAGTGATAAATGATTTAATAGGTAATTTAGCAACTATTTTTTTACTACTTTACTTAACAGTGTTAGAAAATTTAATTAGCGTAATATAGAGGCTTTTTTTTCAATTTTACTTAACAGTGATAAATAATTTAATACCGATTACAAAGTAGAATCGGAAAGCACTCTATTTGAATTTTTGCACTTATTTACTTAACGATGTTAGATAATTTAATATAATTAAATATGAATCCCGGGAATGCCACAGTACCAACAATTTTACAAAAACAGAATGTCCAACAAATTAAAACCAATACGAAAATGAAAAATGTAATTATAACCAGTTTTATTCTGGCGCTAGTGCTAAGCAGTTGTGCAGATAAATCGCAAGCTCCTGCAGCTCCTGCTCCACCATTATTACCCGTTTTAGCCATTACAAGCGAAAACACTACTACAGATGCTGAATATCCTGCTTCGATACAAGGAACAGTTGACGTTGAAATTCGCCCACAAGTAAGCGGAAACCTTGAAAGAGTTTATGTAGACGAAGGTGCTTATGTAACTAAAGGTCAGACTTTATTTAAAATAAACGAACGTCCGTTCCGTGAGCAACTAAACAATGCTTTGGCAAGTCTTCATGCTTACGAAGCTGCTTTAATCAACGCTCAGTTAGAAGTTGATAAACTGACTCCTTTGGTACAAAACAAAGTGGTTTCTGATTATCAGTTAAAAACGGCTAAAGCTTCTCAAAAAATTGCTGCTGCAAACATCGAACAAGCCAGAGCAATGGTAGGATCTGCCAAAATTAATTTGGGATATACCAATGTTACAGCCCCGGTAAGTGGTTACATTGGAAGATTGCCTAAAAAACAAGGAAGTTTAGTTTCTGCAACTGATGTTGAGCCATTAACAAACTTATCTGATGTTCACGAAGTGTTTGCTTATTTTTCTTTAGGTGAAACTGATTTCATCAACTTTAAAGCGCAATACGCTGGAAATAGTTTAGGTGATAAACTAAAAAAATTACCTCCTGTTACTTTGGTTTTAGCAGATAACAACGCTTATCCTCAAACCGGAAAAATTGATATGGTAGACGGTCAGTTTGATAAAACTACCGGAGCAATTACTTTAAGAGCGACTTTCCCTAATGCCGGCGGAACTTTACGTTCAGGAAATACAGGAAAAATTCGTTTAGGTCTTCAACACGATGATGCTGTTTTGGTTCCGCAATCGGCTACTGTAGAAATGCAGGATAAAGTTTTTGTTTTCACAGTAAACAAAGAAAACAAAGTAACCAAAATGCCTATCACGGTTTCTGGTAAAAGCGGAACAAATTACTTAATTAAAGATGGTGTAAAATCCGGTGACCAAATTGTATTAAGCGGTATCGATAAACTTCAGGACGGACAAGTAATTCAGCCTGAGAAATCATCGCCTGCAAAAGTTGCCCAAATAATTAATAAAAAATAATTTTTACGAAAATGTTCAAAATATTTATACAAAGACCTGTACTGGCAACCGTTATTTCCATCTTATTGGTGATATTAGGTATACTTGGTCTTACGAAGTTGCCCTTACAACAGTTTCCTGATATTGCGCCGCCATCGGTTTTGGTAACAGCAGTTTATCCGGGAGCGAATGCAGAAACGGTTTTACGTTCTGTGGCACCATCTCTGGAAGAATCTATAAATGGTGTTGAGAACATGACCTACATGAGTTCTACAGCCAGTAATGACGGATCTCTTGCTATTACAGTTTTCTTTAAATTAGGAACAAATGCAGATCAGGCTGCAGTAAACGTGCAAAACAGGGTTGCTCAGGCAACGAGTCAATTGCCTGCAGAGGTTGTTCAGCAAGGTGTAACTACTGCCAAACAACAAAACAGTTTTATCATGGCCATTGGTATGTTTACCGAAGATGAGTCAAAATACGATCAGACTTTTGTTGCCAATTATGCTCAGATTAATATTATTCCGGAGATCAAACGTATTCCGGGAGTTGGTTCTGCCAGTATTTTTGGAGGTGTAAAAGATTACTCGATGCGTGTTTGGTTAAACCCAACACAAATGTCAACTTACAAAGTGGCGCCAAACGAAATCATGAGCGCAATTCAGGATAAAAGTTTGGAAGCTGCTCCGGGTAAATTTGGAGAAAGAAGTAAAGAAGTTTTTGAATATGTAATTAAATACAAAGGAAAATTAACCAAACCCGAAGAGTATGAAAATATTGCTATACGTTCTAATGCAGATGGTTCAATACTTCGTCTTAAAGATGTAGCAAGAGTCGAACTTGGTGCTTATTCTTATAACAGTTTAACCCGTTTAAATGGTAAAAAAGGAGTTGTAATTGGTATTATCCAATTGGCAGGTTCTAACTCGAATGATATTCAGGTTGCGATCAACAAATTGATGGTGAAAGCCTCAAAAGATTTCCCAACAGGAATAAAACATAACATTTTCTATAGTACAAAAGTTGCCTTAGACCAGTCTATTGAGCAAGTTCAGCATACTTTACTTGAAGCGTTTATATTGGTATTTATCGTAGTATTTATATTCCTTCAGGACTTTAGATCAACATTAATCCCGGCTATTGCTGTACCTGTAGCAATTTTAGGAACGTTCTTCTTCATGCAGTTATTCGGATTCTCGATCAATCTTCTAACACTTTTCGCTTTAATTCTGGCGATTGGTATTGTGGTAGATGATGCGATTGTCGTCGTCGAAGCCGTGCATGCTAAAATGGAGCACAAACATTTGTCTCCAAAAGTAGCAACTCATGAAGCAATGCACGAAATAACGGGTGCTATTATCTCGATTACGCTGGTAATGGCTGCTGTATTCCTGCCGGTTGGTTTTATGGAAGGCTCAACAGGAGTTTTCTATCGTCAGTTTGCCTTTACAATGGCAATTGCAATTGTAATTTCGGCCGTAAATGCTTTAACTTTAAGTCCTGCACTTGCTGCTTTATTCTTAAAGGATAATCATGCAGCTCATGGAGATGGAAGTGCTCCTTATGTGAAACAAGGATTTAAACAAAAATTCTTTAACGGATTTAACAAAAGTTTTGATTCCCTAACCAACCGTTATGTTGGAGGTTTGAAATTCTTAATTCGTAGAAAATGGTTGAGTTTAGGAGGTTTGGCTTTAATTACGGTTGCTACTGTAATTATGGTAAAAACAACTCCTGCAGGATTTATCCCAACAGAAGATCAAGGATTTATTGCGATTGCAGTAAACACACCTTCAGGAACATCTCTTGACGGAACTCAAAAAGTAATGACCGAAGCAGAAAATATTCTGAGCAAACTGGATGCATCAAGAGACGTTACCGCTATTTCAGGTTTCAACTTATTGACCAACTCAACAAGTCCGTCTTCAGCAGTTGTTTTCGTACTGCTTAAACCTAATGAAGATCGTGGAGATGTCAAAAATATTGATGAAATTATGAATCAGGTTCGAGGTAAACTTGGCGCTATTTCCGGAGGAAGTTTCTTCGTATTTAGTTTCCCAACTGTTCCCGGATTTAGTAACGTTGAAGCTTTAGACTTAGTACTTCAGGATAAAACCGGAGGAAAACTGGATAAGTTTAGCGGAATTTCTCAAAACTTCATCGGAGAATTGATGAAACGTCCTGAAATTGCCGTAGCCTTTACCTCTTTTAAAGCCGATTATCCTCAATTGCAATTGGATATCAACGACGAAAAAGCCAACCAATTGGGTGTGAATGTAAAAGATATTTTACAAACCATGCAAACCTATTTTGGTAGTGCACAAGCTTCTGACTTTAACAGATTTGGTAAATATTACCGAGTTGTAGTTCAGGCCGATATTGCTGACAGAGCTGATCCGTCATCAATTGACCGAGTTTTCGTGAAAAACAAAACTGGCGAAATGGTGCCCATAAATACTTTAGTAAAACTAACTCGTATTTATGGTTCAGAAACGGCTTCGAGATACAACTTGTTTAATTCGATTTCGATAAATGCAATCCCAAAACCAGGATTTAGTTCCGGAGATGCCATTAAAGCAATACAGGAAGTTGCAGCACAACAATTACCTGCGGGTTATGGTTTTGAATTTTCAGGACAAACTCGTGAAGAGATTTCGTCCGGAGGTCAGTCGGCAACAATTTTCTTACTGTGTTTGATATTCATCTATTTCTTACTTGCTGCACAGTACGAAAGTTACATCTTGCCATTGGCCGTAATTTTATCTATCCCTGCAGGTATATTTGGAGTATTCGTAGCTATTGGATTAACAGGAATTGAAAACAACATTTACGTACAAGTTGCACTGGTAATGCTTATTGGGCTGCTCGCCAAAAATGCGATTCTGATTATAGAATTCGCCGTCCAGAAACGAAAATCAGGTCAGGCACTAGTCAAAGCAGCAATCGATGCAGCCAAACTACGTTTACGTCCAATTATCATGACTTCACTAGCCTTTATTGTGGGATTAATCCCGATGATGAGCGCCACTGGACCGTCAGCACAAGGTAACCACTCTATTAGTATTGGTGCCGCCGGAGGTATGATTTCAGGAGTAATATTAGGGTTGTTTATCATCCCGGTTTTATTCATCATCTTCCAATATTTACAAGAAAAGGTTTCTGGAAAACCAGTAGCCGTAATTCATAACGAAGAAAAATAAAAATGGAAAACTATATAACGACAATCCTCGTAGCCATCATCATTGGCATTGGATACATATCCTATAAAATCTCAAGAGATCTTGATAGTAGAAAAGATACTTGTACAGAAATTTAATGACAACATATAAAATGAAAAATTATATAACCAAAATCGTGATGATCGCCATTTTGATCACGACTATAATATCCTGTAAAGTTTCGAAGGATATTGAAACTCCAAAAGATGCATTTCCTGAAAATTTCAGGAATGCATCGGTTTCAAAAGATACTACAAGTATTGCTGACGTGGAGTGGAAAAATTTCTTTACAGAAAAAGATATTATTGAACTTATAGATAGCGCTGTAGCCAGAAACAATGATCTACAGATTGCTACTAAAAATATCGAAATTGCACAATACAGATTCACACAATCGAAATGGGGAAATGTTCCTCAGGTTAATTTGAATGTAAGTGCAAGTACAAGCAATCCATCTGATAATAGTTTCACAGGAAAGAATTTAGGTCAGGCTTTAGGCCAAAACCATATTGATGATTATTCGGCCGGAGCAACACTTTCATGGGAAGCTGATATTTGGGGTAAAATCCGTAATCAGAAAAAAGGGGCGTTTGCAGGTTATCTTCAGTCAGAAGAAGTAAAAAAAGCATTGCAAACGACTATCGTAGCCAATGTTTCTAAAGGATATTACAACCTTTTGATGTTAGATGCGCAGTTAGAAATCGCCAAACAGAATTATAAATTGAATGATAGTACAACCAATATCATTAAATTAAAATACGATGCCGGACAGGTTACTACATTAGCGATTCAACAATCTGAAGCACAAAAATTGGTTTCGGCGCAATTGATTCCGCAATTAGAACAAAACATTGCCATTCAGGAAAATGCTTTAAGCGTTCTAACAGGATCTTTCCCGAATTCTAAAACCAGAACAACTCGTTTAAGTGTTCTTGAAGTAAAAAACAATAATGCAATCGGAATTCCGTCTTCATTAGTAAGCCGAAGACCGGATGTAAAAAGTGCCGAATTAGCGCTTAAAGTTGCCAATGCAAATGTAGGAATCACAAAAGCCGACTTGTATCCTTCACTTAAAATTACTGCTCAGGGTGGCGTAAATTCATTTGAAACCAGCAATTGGTTCAACATTCCGGCATCCTTATTCGGAACCGTTGCCGGAGGATTAACACAACCTTTACTGAACAATAAAAAAGTAAGAACGCAATATAATATTGCCGTTGCCGAAAGAGAAAAAGCAGTTTTAAGCTTTAGACAATCTGTTTTGGTTGCAGTTAGCGAAGTATCTGATGCTTTGGTAAAAGTAGAGAAATTGCAACAGCAAGAATCTTTCCTTAAAGAAAGAGTAAAAACATTACAACAAGCCATTAAAAATGCCAATTTGTTATTCAAAAATGGTATGGCTGAATATCTTGAGGTGCTTTCAGCGCAATCAAATTTACTACAAAGTGAGTTAGAATTAGCTGATATAAAAAGACAACAGCTTTCTGCCAACACCGAGTTATATCGTGCATTAGGAGGCGGCTGGAGATAATACCCATTACCCGTTAATTATTTATTTTTTGAGATGAAAACGCTGTGAGACTTAGGTTTTACAGCGTTTTTTAATTTGCTGCAAAGTCGCTAAGACACAAAGTTTTAAAAATAATTCGTGAATTCGTGGCTGCAAAATTATCTTTGAATTTAATCGCCATGAATACACGAATTATTTTTTAGCAGAATTCTCAAAATTTACCACAATAAAAATTTGCGTAAATTTGTGTAATTCGCGGCAAAAAAAACTTTGTGCCTTTGCGCCTTAGTGGCAAAAAAAATTCAACAAAATGTCAATCAATCAAGCAAAATACATTAACGATCTAAAAGCAAAATTCAATAGCTACTCTACTATTTCTCAGAAATCCTGGCAATTAATCGAAAATAACATTGAGATAAATTCAATTGAAAAAGGAGAATTACTTTTAAGAAATGGTCAAATTGCAAAAGAAATTCATTTTGTTGCTAAAGGTGCTTTACGCGCTTTTATAACCGATAAAGAAGGAAATATTTATAATAAGAATATTTTTCTCGAAGGAGATCTTGCAGGATCTACAGCTTCATTACTACAGCAAACTCCTTCGGATTTTTCTATTGAAGCGCTGGAAGATGCTGTTTTAATCAACATTAATTATAAAAAATACAGGGAACTTATTTTTCAAAATGATGATTTAAAAAACTTCTATATCGCTTATCTCGAAAAAAATTGGGTTATCGAAAAAGAACAAAGGGAAATTTCTATAGTGATGGAAAATGCCACCGAACGATATCTGGATCTCTTAGCCAAACATCCTGATCTTGAAGAGCGAATTGCATTGCTTCATATTGCATCACATTTAGGAATCACACCCACACAACTAAGCCGAATCAGAAAAACACTCGAAAAAGATTTGTAAATCAACATATGTAAAGGTTTCTTATAAAGCCTAAAGTTATCTTTGTCTCTCAATTGCATTAAAATGAAAAATACAAACCTCATCCAGGACAATATTAATAACCTTACTGATTTCTGGAAAACCGTTGGAACCCCTTTCCTCTCCTATCATAAAAATGATACTTTCGAATACTGCAAAATCGAAAATTCGGGTTGGCCCAATAAATTATGGTTACGCAAAGACATTGCTAAAAAAGACTTACCGGATATTATCAAAACTATGAAATCCAATTCGGGTTTGGTTCTACCGTATTGGGATATTTTCGGAACGAAATCTTATGAAATTTTGGAAGCTTATGGTTTTGAATTAAAAACCGAACAAGTCGCAATGGCATTAAAATTAAATAAAAAATTCAAACTTGAACATGATCTTAGGTTCAAGAAAATTGATAATGAACAAGATGCCAAAATCTGGTCAGAATTATATCCTAATGCTTTTGGTTATGTAATCAGCAAAGAAATCCTGATTCAGCATTATACAAATGTTCATTTTTATTTGGTATCTAATGAAGATAAACCCATCGGCACTTTTATGCTTTTTCAAACCGGAAATACTATAGGAATTCATGGCGTTGGCGTAATCCCTGAAATGCGAAGAAAAGGTTTTGCCGAAGAAATCATGAAATTTGCACTTAATCTTTCGATAGATTTAAAAGCTGAATATGCTTTATTACAAGCTTCTGCAATGGGAAAAGACATTTATACCAGATTAGGTTTTGAGGATTTGTTTTTGATTAAGAATTATATTTTGAAGGCGGAGTAATGGCACACGGATGAGACGGATTTGCTTCGCAAAAACGCGGATTTACACGGATTTCTCTATATTTTTTATTCTTCTTTTTTACTCTCATTTTATGTCTTCCTGAGCGAAGTCGAAGGACTTAAGTAACTCGATAAAGATTAGCGATTTTGATTATAGAGTTTCTTTGCGATCCTTCGACTTCGCTCAGGAGGACAAACTGTATGAAAAACTCTGTTAAAAATCTATATTCTATTCTCTATATTTATTCTCTATATTTATTCTCTATATTCTATTCTCTCCATTCTATTCTCTCCATTCTATTCTCTCCATTCTCAAAAAAAATCTAGAATCTAAAATCTAAAATTCCTCAACTTGTCCTAAATGACCTTAAAATAGTCGTAAATAACTATTCGATAAAAAAATAACATTTGTAAGTTTGTAATACATTAACTGATAACCACTTAAAAAACAAACCTATGAAAAAAGCAAAAATTATTTTTTGGATTACTACTATTATTATTTTTTTATTTGAAGGTGTTATGCCGGCATTAACTTCTCAGTCTGATATGGCAAAAGAAGGACTCAAACATTTGGGATATCCGGAATATTTCGGGGTTGCTTTAGTTATCTTTAAAATATTAGGTGTTTTGGCATTGGTGATTCCGCAAGTTCCCAAAAATGTAAAAGAGTGGGCTTATGCCGGATTTGGTTTCGATTTTATATTTGCCTCTATAAGTCATTTTGCAGTTGACGGAGTTGGTTTTCAATCCTTTTTTCCGTTGATCTTTTTGGTAATCCTTGCGATTTCATATCATTATTACCACAAAATCGAACGATATAAAAATATCGCTTTATAATCAGAAATAATGATCGAAGTTTTTAAAACAAATGTTCAGAAAGTGGAACAATCAGAAATGATTGTCGAAAAACTTTTGAAACACTTTCCAAACAGCGCTATCAATTTTGATTTGGAAGATTGTGATAAAATTTTAAGAATTCATAGTTTATCGATTTCAAGCAGGAAAATTATTGCAATTCTTAAAGCGAACGGTTTCTATTGTGAAGTTCTTACCTAAGAAACAAACACAATAATCTGATTTTTAAATAACTAAATTTAAAATTTATAGTACTAATTATAAAATCAAAAAACATGAATTTACCATCAGGACATCAGACTATAATGCCTTATTTAATTTTAAAAGGCGCATCTCGATTTATTGATTTCTGCAAAAAAGTTTTTGATGCAAAAGATTCTAATCAGCAAGTTTTACGAGATGACGGGACTGTTATGCATGCTGAAATTATACTCAACGGAAGCACCATTATGGTGACAGATGAAACTAAAGACTGGTCGCAACAAAACGCAAATTTATTTGTTTATGTTCCTGATGCTGACGAAACGTATCAAAAAGCACTGGATAATGGCGCGACAAGTCTAATGGAGCTAAGCGATCAGGATTATGGCAGAACTTGCGGTGTCACCGATCCTTTTGGAAATGTCTGGTGGATTACCTCTGTTAAACAGTAAATAGCAACACGATGAAAACAGCTCTTCAAAAAAATATTGTTGACACCTTTAAAAAATTTAACGAAACTCTTTCCTCCTTTTCCGAAGAAGAAATTAATACCGTTCCGTATAAAGGTAGCTGGACACCTGGTCAGGTAGTGCAGCATATTATCCTGGGCAATTCCGGTTATCCTGAATTATTTGCAGGAAAAACAAAAGCTACTATTCGTAAATACGACGAACATGTAAAAGAACTCGAAGCCATTTTTTTGAATTTCAGTATCAAAATGGATTCACCGGATTTTTTACAACCTGAATTAAAAAACTACAATAAAAACTCGTTGACTTTATCTTTGCTTAAAATAGAATCTGATTTATTAAACGCTTCCGAAAATTATGACTTAACATTAACTTGTCTGGATTTTCAGATTCCGGGGTTTGAAAATTTCACGATCTATGAATGGATTAATTTTGCACTTGTTCATTCTCAAAGACACATTCATCAACTGAAAAAAATTTCAAATTATATAACGACATTATAATAAACACAACATTTTTATTGATATGAAATCAAAATCAGGAACTATTTTTTTATCCGGATTAATCGCAGGAACACTAGATATTCTTGCAGCAGTTATAATTTATGCTGTAGTACTGGAAAAAACAACTGCCATCAAAATTCTTCAGTCTATTGCAAGTGGCGTGTTTAAGAAAGAAGCTTATACCGGAGGACCGCAAATGGCCTGGTACGGACTTGGACTTCATTATCTGATTGCTCTTATTTTTGCCTGGTTTTATTTTATAATATATCCGTATTTGCCATTTCTTAAAAAAAACGTGATCCTTTCGGGAATTTTGTACGGCATATTGGTCTGGATCATAATGAATCTTATTGTGCTTCCAATCGCATTTCCTCTGTTACCTGAAAAGCACTTCGATTTTCCGTTGCTCTTATCGATATTAATTTTGATAGTATGCATTGGACTTCCGATCGCCTCGATTACAAGAAAGTATTATTCTTTTCGATAAAGTCGCGGTTTTCAGTCGCAGTTTTCAGTCGCAGTCTCAGTTTTACAATTAAAAAAAATCTCATTTTCAGCTGCAGTAAGAACTGAAAACCGGGACTGTATCCTTAGTAGCAGTCTTGCTCACAATTTAAACAAAAAAAATCCCGGTTTCCAGTTTACAATTAACCTGTAAACCGAAAACCGTGACTGTATACTTCCTTATTACTAAACGTTTCGTCTTCCTGTAATTAATGAAATTACGAATAATACCAAAAATATAAAGAATAAAACTTTTGCAATGCTAGCTGCTCCGGCGGCAATTCCGCCAAAACCAAAAATTCCTGCTATAATAGCCAGAATAATAAATGTAACTGTCCAACGTAACATAATCTTAGTTATTTAGTTAATAAATGACATTTTACTATATAAAATGTTTGTTTATTCAAAGATCAATAATTCGTACAAAATGCTTTAACTCTAAACGTTAATTTTGTATCGCAATCAACTATAAATCAGATTTTTGACTTACTTTTATAATTCTCCAATTTTGTTACAAAATTCCCACATAAATGCTTTTGAGTTAATTTTTTGCTCGATTGGATTAATCGGGCCTTGGGGCTTAAAGTAATTTTAGATAAATATTTTAAAAGATATGAAAGTAGCTCAGCAACGGCCAAATTCATATTCTTATATGTACCAAAATGACTTATTAACTGAACTAAAACAGAATCCCAATGAAAACGATATCAAATAAATCTAAAATAGTTTTTCTATCTACATTTCCACCAACACAATGCGGAATCGCTACTTATACACAAGACACTATAAAAGGAATTACGGATGTTTTTGGTAAATCAATTACTTGCGAAATTTGCGAATTAGTAAAAGAACCAAAAGAGAACCCTACTCAGGCTTATACATTAAATACAAAAAACAAAGAGGAATATACTAAAGTTGCTCTTGAAATTAATAAGGATAAGGCGGTAAAATTGGTTCATATTCAGCATGAATTTGGTTTGTTTGATGGAAATTACGGAGACTATTTATTAGATTTTTTGAATGAGGTAAAAAAACCTTTAACTTATACATTTCACAGTGTGATCCAAAATCCTAATAAAGAATTAAAAACATTTGTAAAACTGCTGCTTTCTTATAGCAATTCGGTTTTTGTGATGACCAATAAGTCAAAAGAAATTTTGATGAGAGACTATGACATCGCCGAAGACATTATTACTTGTGTGCCACACGGAACTCATATCGTAATTTACGAAGCGCCACAACAAGCCAAAGAAAAATTCAATATTCAGGACCGAAAAGTACTGGCTACGTTTGGTCTTTTAGGAGAAGGAAAAAATATTGAAACAGGCTTAAAAGCTCTTCCTAAAATTATTGAAAACACACCCAATGCATTGTATCTAATCATTGGCAAAACACACCCAAATTTAATAATTGATGGTGTTGATGCGTACCGTGATAAACTTGAAGGCATTGTTGCCGATTTAAATTTACAGAATCACGTTCGTTTTGTAAATGAATATTTAGATACTAATGAACTTTTAGATTATTTAAAAGCTGCAGATATTTACATGTTCACTTCAAAGGATCCAAATCAGGCAGTGAGCGGCACTTTTGCGTATGCAATGAGTTGCGCTTGTCCTATTGTAGCATCAAAAATTCCGCATACTTTAGAAGTTTTAACTCCTGATTCCGGAATATTAGTAGATATTGGAGAAGTAGATCAATTTGCTGATGCAGCGATTAAATTACTTTCTAATGATGATTTAAGAGAAGAAATGGGAATTAATGCATTTAGAAAAACCAGAGCGTCATCCTGGGAAAATGTGGCCATTACTCATATGAACACTTACAAACAATTAATTGACAATCCGGCAGAAATAAAATTCAGCTATCCATCAATTCAGTTAGGACACATCAAAAAAATGACGACTGACCTGGGTATTATCCAGTTTAGCAAAATTTCGATCCCGGATTTAGAGTCAGGATATACATTAGATGATAATGCACGTGCATTAATTGCCATTTGCATGCATTACAAACTTACTCAGGATAAGGAAGATTTAGCCTATATCTTAATTTATTTAGACTTTATTATTCGATGCCAGCAGCCAAAAGGAAACTTTATCAATTATGTCGATCAGGAAAATCGCGAGCATATCGAGCAAAATGCCGAAGTAAATCTGGAAGATTCTAATGCAAGAGCAATCTGGGCTTTAGGAACTGTAGTAGCCAACAAAGAAATCTTACCTGAAACTATTATTAAAAAAGCTTCGCAATGTTTATTAAACTCATTAAAATGGGCCGAAAGTATTCAATCGCCCCGTTCTATTGGTTTTGCAACAAAAGGATTATACTTATACCATACTGCTGTTCCTAACTTATATGTAGCGGCAATTATCAATAAATTGAATGCTAAATTGCTTTCTAATTATGAAATTCACGCTTCACACGATTGGAAATGGTTTGAAAATTACATGACTTACGGAAATGGAATTTTACCGGAATCTATGCTTTTTGCTTTTTTAACAACCAATAAACCTATTTATAAAAAAGTGGCTTTAGATTCTCTTGACTTTTTAATGTCGAAAATGTTTAAGGATAAAAACTTCAAAGTTATTTCTAATAATGGATGGCTGCACAGAGACTCGCAAGAACAAGTACACGAATACGGAGAGCAGCCTATAGATGTTGCTTACACGATTCATACCTTAAATTCATTTTACAGCGCTTTTGGCACTCCTGAGTACAAGCAAAAAATGAAACTGGCTTTTAACTGGTTTTTAGGAAAAAATCATTTGGGAGAAATTATGTACAATCCAATAAGCGGCGGTGGTTACGACGGACTCGAAAAAGAAAATGTCAACTTAAATCAGGGAGCTGAATCAACGGTTTGCTTTTTAACTGCCAGATTATTAATGGAAAACCTTAAACAATCTGAAATAAAAGTGATTCCGCTAATGAAAGCTAAAGCAGGAATTGCGATCAATTCATAATTGAATTACAATATATTCTAACTAAATATACTATTGAACCCAAAATCCCTTTTTATAAAGGGATTTTTTGTTTTTTAACATTTTTACCGCAACGCAACTTTATATTAATTATTGTGTTGCATTATGTTAATTATATAAACTTCTAAAAAAGTTGTGTAAGATTTTTTCTGTACTTCTAAAGTAATTTTAAGTTATCATAATCAAGGGGTACACTATCCCATAAACAGTTGATTTTCATGCATTAGCATTAACTTAAAAACATAGTATTTTGATACTTACTCTAAAAAATACATTTACAGAAATAGGAAATGCAACAGTGTTTGCGAAGCAGTTTTTTAAGGAGGTTTTTGTTCCGCCTTATGAAACAAAGGAGTTTTTGAAACAATGTTATGTTATTGGCTATAAATCATTACCGCTGGTGGCTATAACCGGATTTATTATGGGTTTGGTGCTTACACTGCAATCCAGGCCAACCTTAGTAAAATTTGGAGCCGAATCCTGGTTGCCGGGTATGGTAGCCCTTTCTTTAATAAGAGAAATTGCTCCCGTAATTACAGCCTTAATTTGCGCAGGTAAAATTTCATCAGGAATTGGTGCCGAATTAGGTTCTATGAAAGTGACAGAACAAATTGATGCTATGGAAGTTTCAGCCATCAATCCTTATAACTATTTGGTAGTAACAAGAATTTTGGCCTGTACGCTAATGGTGCCTATATTGGTGTTTTTTGCTGATGCGATAGGTATTATAGGTGGATATGTAGGTATTAATATTCATGGCGATGTCAACTTTTATCGCTATCTGACCCAGATTCTGCAATCACTTGAATTTTTAGATATAATCCCGGCAACGGTCAAAACATTCTTCTTTGGATTTTTTATCGGAATGATTGGATGTTATAAAGGTTTTAATGCTTCAAACGGAACCGAAAGTGTAGGAAAAGCAGCGAACTCTGCAGTAGTCACCGCTTCATTAACCATTTTTATTATTGATATGGTTGCTGTACAAATAACCGATTTATTTTTTTAAGATGATTAAGGAAAAAGAAAATATAGAAAAAGATAAAGTCTCTAAAACCAAAAAGCAAGATCCTATCATTGTCATTAAAGACTTGCACAAAACTTTTGGTAAAGACAACAAAGTCCTGCAAGGTGTAAATCTTACTGTAAACAAAGGCGAGGATTTGGTAATCTTAGGACGTTCAGGATCAGGAAAATCGGTAACGATAAAATGTATTGTGGGATTAATTGAACCTGATAAAGGCGAAATAAAAGTTTTTGACGAAAATGTACTGAACCTGACAAAACCGGAACTGAATGAAATTAGAGTCCGAATTGGATTTTTGTTCCAAAGCGGCGCTTTATACGATTCGATGTCGGTTCGGGAAAATCTGGCTTTTACATTAAAAAAGCATAAAAGAGAACTAACTCCTGAGGAAGTCGAAAGTGAAGTAATGGAAGCGCTGGACAATGTAGGATTAAGCGATGCTATCGACAAAATGCCATCTGAGTTATCCGGAGGAATGCAAAAGAGAATTGGCCTTGCCAGAACTCTAATCCTTAAACCGGAAATCATATTATACGATGAGCCCACAACAGGATTAGATACCATAACATCTCGTGAAATAAGCGAATTGATTCTGGATATCAAACACAAACGCAAAACCACATCTATCATTATTACGCATGATATGGCTTGTGCAAAACTCACAGCCGACAGAATTATGGTTTTGAAAGATGGAGTTATACATGCCGAAGGAACATACGAAGAACTAGAAAAAGACGAAGACGAATGGGTTCGTTCTTTTTTTCAATAATACTAAAAATAAATAATTAGAAATCATGGATAAGCAATCTGGATATACTTGGAAATTAGGAATGTTTGTAACAATAGGTTTATTGCTTTTTATAATGGCGATTTACTTTATTGGTAAACAAAAAAATCTTTTTGGCTCGACATTCAACATCACATCACAGTTTAAAACCGTAAGCGGTTTGGAAGTGGGTAATAATGTTCGTTTTTCAGGAATTAATATCGGAACGGTAGAAGAAATTCAATTAATAAACGATTCTTCGGTTGTAGTAAGAATGGTGATTAAGGATGAAGTTCGTGAATTTATTAAAACAGATGCCCGTGCCAGTATTGGTTCTGACGGATTAATGGGAGACAAAGTTCTGACTATTTCTCCAGGTGTAAAATCTACCAAAATAATCGAAAACGGCGGAGCAATTGCTTCTGTTAACGGAATTGAGATGCAGGATTTAATGAAAAGCGTTAAAAAAAGTGTTGATAATGCCGCTGTAATAACAGATGAATTGGCCATTTTTAGTCATAGTATGAATACAGGAAATGGTGCTCTGGCGAGGTTAGTTCGTGATGATAAAATGGCCAACAGCGTGTCTAACACACTTTCGAACTTAGAATCCGGTACCAAAGGTTTTAGCGAAAATATGGAAGCCGCAAAAAGCAATTTTCTTCTTAAAGGATATTTCAAGAAAAAAGAGAAAGAGAAAGAAAAGAAAAAAGAGGAAATAAAAGAGCAACAAGAAGAACAGCAGAAAAAGGCAGAAAAAGCTAAAGAAGAAAAGGCGAAGGAAGACAAAGAGAAAGCTGAAAAAGCCGAAAAAGAAAAGGAAAAAGCAGCAGAGAAAGCCAAAGAAGAAAAAGAAAAACTGGAAAAACAAAAAGCTGAAGATGCTAAAAAAGCTGAAAAAGGAAAATAAAAAACATGCCGGATAAAATTACTTTCACTCAAAGCGATATCTTTTTTACGTAAAAAAATACACGCCTCTCGCCATTATTCTATGAGCCATATTTTAAAATCTATCCATATTTTTTTTATGGAATAAATTGAAATACTATGAAAACTTCATATAAAAATATAAGCCTGAAAATATTAAAAGTAACAGGAATAGTAATAGCAAGTATCTTGCTATTATTGTTTTTGATACCATTGCTATTTCCCGGAACCGTTGCTACAGAAGTAAAAAAAATCGCCAACGAACGATTAGACACTAAACTGGATTTTTCGAAATCCAGACTTTCGTTTTTTACACACTTTCCTTCCCTGACTGTTTCTCTTGATGATTTGTCAATGACAGGATCGGCTCCTTTTAGCAATGATACTTTGCTAAAAGCAGAACAGGTCGCTTTTGGTATCAACCTGAAAAGACTGATTTTTGATAACGAAGTAAAAATTAATAAATTATATGTTTCTAAAGCCTTAATTAATATAATGGTCAACCAAAAAGGACAGGCCAATTATAATATTTATGTGGCTCCCGAAGATCGCGATAAAAAACCGGACGATCCCAATGCTCCGGAAGAAGGAACTGCGATTCGTTTAGAACGAATTGATCTTGAAGATTGTCATGTAAAATACAACGATCGTTCTGCCAAAATACTGGTCGATGCAAAAGGCTTTAATTATGTTGGAAAAGGCAACTTAAGTGAAGATATTTTTGACTTAAATACCGATGCCAGAATCGATAATGTCGATTTTTATTACGACCGTACCGCTTATCTTAGAAAAAAAGAAGTTCGTGCTGATTTAATTACCCGAATTAATACACATGCACTTTCCTTTATACTTCAAAAAAATGAATTGCGAATCAATAAATTACCACTAAAATTTACTGGTTTGTTTACCATTTTAAGAGAAGGATATAAAATTAATATCAAAGCAGCTTCTGAAAACACTACGCTAAAGGATTTATTTTCTGTAATGCCTCCGGAATATTTAACCTGGATGAATGAAACCGAAATCTCAGGTAATAGCGATTTGCTTTTTACTTTTAAAGGTGATTATAATGTTGCCAAAAAGCAAAAACCGGATTTAGCTTTTAATTTAAAAATCGATAAAGGCGCAATCAATTATCAGAATGCTCCTGCCCCATTAACTGATTTTCAGATGAATCTAAATGCAATTTTGCCTTCTCTAGACATCGAAAAACTTTTAATCAATCTTAAAACTTTTAAATTTAAAGTAGGCGAGAAAGATTATTTTACCGCGTATTTACGCAGCAAAGGATTTAACGAAATGACCGTAGATGCAAGCGTAAAAGGTGCATTAGATCTGGCTACAGTTGATGCTGCTATAGGTTTAAGCAGTATTGATCTAAAAGGAACTTTAAAAACAAATATTCAGGCTAAAGGTATTTTTAGTACTTCAAAAAAATTATTCCCAAAAACCATTGGCGGCATTTCATTGCGCAACGGATGGCTAAAAACTGACTCGTATCCTAATCCTATCAAAGACATCACTTTTGTAGCCAATGTACTCAACAAAGCCGGAACTTTTCAGGATTTGATTGTTGCTGTTGCTCCGGCATCATTTGTTTTTGAGGGAAGTCCGATGTATGTAAATGCTACTTTATCAGATTTTAGTGATTTGGCTTATAATGCCAAAATAAAAGGAGAGCTAAATGTGGGGCGAATTTATCAGGTTTTCTCGCAAAAAGGACTTGATGTAACGGGTTATGCAAAAGCAGATCTTTCGCTTAAAGGAAAACAAAGTTATGCCACAAAAGGACAATATGATAAGCTGGACAATAAGGGAACTATTATATTGAAAAACATCAAAGCTACATCAGAACTTTTCCCAAAAGCATTTTTTATCAAACAAGGAAATTTCCGTTTTCAGAATGAGAAAATGTGGTTCGAAAAATTCGATGCCACTTACGGAAAATCAGATTTTGCCATAAACGGATATTTACTCAATACGATTAATTATTTTCTTGAATCCCACGGAACATTGAGCGGAGATTTTAAAATGAAATCAAAACTGATTAATGTTGATGAATTTATGGCGCTTAAAAAAGGGGAAAATACAGATCGTAATCTTGAGGTAGAATATGCAAAAGAAGATCATCCTAAAATGAGCGGAGTGGTTATCGTACCTAAAAACTTAAATGTTGCCCTGACTGCAGATGCGGATAAAGTAGAATACAACGGACTGGTTTTAAATAAACTTAATGGTAAAGTTGGAATGACAAAAGCGGGTTTTTATTTAGAAAACGCCAATTTTAATATTATAGATTGTTTGGTAGGAATCAATGCTACTTATAAAGACGAATCGCCAACATCTGCCCATTTTGATGCTCATTTTACTGCCAAAGATTTTAGCGTTCAAAGAGCATACAAAGAAATTCCGATGTTTCGTGAAATGGTGTCTGCTGCTGAAAAAGCACAGGGAATAATTTCTGTAGATTATAAAATAAAAGGTGATTTAGACGGAAACATGAGCCCTATTTATCCTTCTCTTGAAGGAGGCGGAAAATTGAATTTGCGTGACGTACAAGTCAAAGGATTAAAATTATTTGATGGTATTAGTTCACAAACCGGACAAAAAGGTTTGGACGATCCTAATTTGAAAGGAATCGAAATCAATTCTACAATCGATAATAATTTAATTCATATTGAAGATTTTACTTTTAGTGTCGCCAGTTTCAGGCCCACAATAAAGGGAACGACAAGTTTCGACGGACTTTTGGATTTAAGAATGCGATTAGGCTTACCTCCTTTTGGAATCATAGGATTTCCTATTGTAATTACAGGAACGCATCAGGATCCTAAAATTAAAATATTTAGCAAAACGGGTCAAAAAATCAATGCTGCTGTTTATGACGAAAAACACAACAAACTTATTCGTAAAGAAAAAGTGAGTAAACGTAAAAGGTAAAATGAAAATGAAAACAAAAAAATCTAAAGGAAGTGGCGCTTTCGAAAAATTTGCCACAAATGTTTCTAAAGCTGCCGGAAGTACTACAGCTTTTATAGGTGCCTTTTTGATCGTGGTGGCGTGGGCAGTTTCAGGTCCAATTTTTGGCTACTCAGAAACCTGGCAGCTGGTAATCAATACCGGAACGACAATTATAACTTTTTTGATGGTTTTTTTAATTCAGAAAGCACAAAATAAAGATTCGCTTGCAATTCAGTTAAAGCTAAACGAGCTGGTTGCTTCAAATGAATACTCAAGCAATAGTTTGGTTGATATTGAAAGCATGACCGAAGAAGAGATGATGATTGTTCAGAAATATTACCACAAACTTAGTGAACTCGCCAAAAATGAGGAAAGCATCAGAAGTTCACATTCTATTGCCGAAGCCTCTGAACAACACGAACGCAAAGACAAAAACAGAACTAAATTACGTACCCGAAATATAACAAAAAAATGAAACTACGTTCCTCTGAAACTTTCTGGCCATTAAAAAGTGCCATGAGATACAGCTACCCGTCTATAGATTCAGATCTTAATACAGAAATTTTAATTATTGGCGGAGGAATTACAGGAGCTTTAATTGCTTATCAATTAATCTCAGCAGGAAAAAAAGTTGTACTAGTTGATCGCCGCGACGTTGCTAACGGAAGCACTGCCGCAAGTACTGCTTTGCTGCAATATGAAATCGATGTTCCGTTGCATGAACTCATCAAAATCAGGGGTGTAGAATGTGCCGTTGACAGTTACACAAATGGAAAAAAAGCAATTTTTGATTTGAGGACTATCATAGATACCATAAAAAGTGAATGCCAGTTTGAGTTTAAAAAAAGTATTTATTACTGTTCCTTAAAAAAAGACATCCCCTTTTTGAGAAATGAATTTAAGTGCAGAAAAGAACATGGATTTGATGTAAACTGGCTCGAAAGATGGGATCTTGAAAAAATGGGCTTAAATGCCATTGCAGCGATAGAATCTAAAACTGCAGCCGTTATGGATCCTTACAGACTGGCGAATGATTTACTGCATTACTGCAAAAAAAAGGGAATGCAAATTTATGATCGTACCAATATTACCTCAATACAGCATCAAAAAGCAAAATCTATTGCCCATACCGAAAATAAATTTACAATCACCGCAGAACATATTATTCATTGCAGCGGTTATGAAAGTACCGAAACGCTAACTGAGAAGGTAGTTGACTTAAAAAGTACGTATGTAATTGCATCAGAAAATATAGAAATGTTACCTGCAGCGTTTAAGAATGCTATTTTCTGGGATACTTCTTCACCATATTTGTATTTCAGGGTAACCTCAGACAACAGGATTATTATGGGTGGCGGCGATGAAGATTTTAAGGATGCCAAAAAACGTGACAAATTATTAGATAAAAAAGAACAATACCTTTTAAGACATTTTAAGAAAAAATTCCCCAAAATCAATTTTAAAATTGACTATTCATGGGCAGGAACTTTTGGCGAAACCAAAGATGGCTTGCCTTACTTTGGAAAACCGGATCCCAACAAAAACGAACATTACGTTTTGGGCTTTGGAGGCAACGGAATTACTTTTAGCGTTATCGGCATGAACTCTATTCTGGATTCTATTAATAATAAAAAAAATCAGGATCTAGAGTATTATAGGTTTGGGCGTTAATTTTTAAGATACTAAGGTTCTAAGAAACTAAGATTCTAAGTTTTTTCTTCGAGACGCACAATGGTGCGTCTTTTTTTTTGTAGATAGAACGCTGTAATTGCAAATTGAAGACATGTAATGATTTATTATCTACTCCTAAACAAAATATCTAATGAAAACCAGTGCCATAGCCCTGATAGAAGCGGTATCCTTTTTCTGGCTCCTTTAGCCAGGAAAAGATACAAGTGGATAGCAGGAAACAGCTCCTGAAAAATAGTATGAACATAAAAAAAAGACGCACTTGATGTACGTCTTAGTATATAGTATAATTTTTCGCAAATAAAAAACTTAAAATCTTAGTGTCTTAGAACCTCAGCAACTTTTCAATCAAGCTGTAATAGCCAATGGATTCAAGTTGAATTTATATTCTTTTGGACTGCAATTGAATTTTTGTTTGAATATTTTTGAGAAATAGCTTCTGCTGGTAAAACCAATGCAATAAACTATTTCGGATATATTAAGATCAGAAGTTCTGATTAAGATTTCGGCTTTTAAAACGCGCATGTGCGTTATATAATCGTTTACGGTTCTGTTGTGTATGAGTTTAAAACCTTCCTGCAATTTATTTGGCGACAAACCTGACTTTTTGCTTAGGGATTTAATGGTAAAAGCTTCTTCTGGATTGGCTCTAATGGCTTCAGAAAGTTCTTTTATTTCTTCCATTTCGCGTAAAGTAAGACAATTTGTATCTTTAGCACTGATGCTTAAATCATCTGTATGCTGCTGAATTTCCATTGCGAGAATAATTCGAAGAATTCCTTCTTTCAAAAGATTTCTCACTATTCCGGTTTGCGTAATGGCATTTAATTGTTCGATTTTTTCGGCAATTTTCAGGTTGTAAGAACCTACGTAAAAGAAATCCTGAACATTATTATTTTCAAAGAAAGTTTCTTTTACTTTTTGATTCAGAGAATTTGTAGGATCCTGATGCAAAAGCTGGGTTCCTACTATTATAAGGGTAAATTTTGTTTTTTTATCTTTTTCAAAAAACAATACATTGTCCTGATTTTTCTTTGATGTAACTATCGCGGTCTGAAATGTTTTAAATTTTCGCTCTTCGCCGGTACTGCCAAAACTATGAGATAAACTTCCTTTAGAACAATACGCAAAATAAACTGGCGATTCTATTGGGTTTACAACATCCATTCGAACATCTTCAGCGAAAGTCATATCGAACTCAACATACGAAATATTATCATTAAAAGAGGCACCAATTATAGCACCTTTTGCAAAACTATTGTTCGTTTCCAGTCTATATTCGTCTAAATCAAAAGTTACTTTACCGCCGAAGTTTGTTTGTAATTCTTCAAAAATATTTTGAATTCTTTCTGTGTTTATAGTAACTATTTTCATTTTGCAAGGGATTTAAAATTCAACATCATTTTATAGAGATTTATAAAAAAAGAAACTCCACTTTGTGGTTCCGGATTTCTAAAAATCAACAAATCAAAGTTCGCTCACAAGTGAACGAAAAGTGTTATATAATTTTTCGAAATTGTTTTATAATTACTTATGAATGATGTTTTTAACAGTAATATTTTTTACCTTTCTGCTATAAATAGTACAACATATATGAAGAGTTTTTCTTTTTCGCCTATCGCTAATAATGATGCTAATGTTTTGATTTTAGGCACAATGCCCGGAACAAAATCATTAGAACTAAATCAATATTATGGTCATAACCAAAATAATTTCTGGAAATTTATGTTTGAGATTTTTAAGGAAGATTTTTCGAATGATTATGAAAAGAGAAAAGCGCTTTTGCAAAAAAACAAAGTTGCATTATGGGATGTGCTGCAGTTTTGCGACAGGATTGGAAGTTTGGATAGTGCTATAAAAAATGAAAAAGCAAATGATTTTGAAACATTTTTAGAGCAACATCCAAACATTAAAACCATACTATTCAACGGGCAAAAAGCAGCTGCTTTCTTTAAGAAATATGTTCAATTAAAGAAAAATTATGAGTTTATTACTTTACCTTCTACAAGCCCTGCTAATGCAAGTCAAAATTATCAGTCTAAATTACAGCAATGGAAAGTTATAAGTTCGCTTTAATAATATATCAATCACAATATCAACAACTTAAACCTGTATCATTATGAATTTTATATAAAAAAAAATAACTATTCAGCTTAGAAAGTTGAAATAATGTAACATTTACACTTTAAAATATAAAAGCTTTTTTTATCAGATCAACTAATTTTACCAAACAAAATAAAGCCATTGAAAAAAGAGGATGCAGATTGAGGCTTTTTTTTAAATATAGATACTACTAAGAGAACTTTTAAATAAGTTTAATTATAAAGAGAACATTGGTTATGTTAGTTTATTTTTGGAAAAAAAGCTATTCTATTTTTTAGGGTAGCTTTTGTTTTTTAATATCACACCATAAACAAAATAAATTATGAAAATTCAGACTTACTACAATCATATCAGGTTCTACACCCCTCATCATTTTGTTTACTACCCTATTCTGACTATCTTTTTGGCTGCAAGTATTTACTTTGCTTTTACTACAAACGATACGCTAATATGGTCTTTTATAAGCGTTGTTTTTGTGTTTTTATTTTGCCTGGCTTTTATGCTTCGTCAGCATTATGCCTTGATTCTTCAAAACCGAATTGTACGTCTCGAACTTCGCTACCGCTATTTTACCCTGACCGGAAAAAGGTTTGAGGAAATCGAATACAAACTAACCGATGATCAAATTTTTGGCCTTCGTTTTGCTCCGGATGACGAACTGCTGCCCCTTATAGAAGACGCGCTAAAAAATAACCTTAGCGGAGATGCCATAAAAAAAGCGATCGTGCACTGGAAAGCCGATTATAACAGGGTCTAGCAATGGCAAAAATCAATGGTAATGACAAAAATCAATTGCAATGGCAATATCAATTGCAATGGCAATATCAATTTCAATGGCAATATCAATTGCAATGGCAATATCAATTTCAATGGCAATATCAATGGTAATGGCAATATCAATTTTAAATTTCAATTCAAAAATTAATATGAATGTCTAAATTAAAAATCAATTTGACTTAGACTGTTTTTCTTTTATAATTGAATAAAATGTAGATTAAGAGCCCTATTAACCAAGCTCCTATAACAACAGCAAAGAAGATCTCGATAATAGAGGGATGAAGATAATTGGGTTGGTAAAACAAACGTTCCAATGTATCAAATTTATCTGTTAGCGCCTTTCTGTCATAATTATTTCTAATCGCATTCAGAGGTTCATTATCATGATTTTGATAAAACCTAACGTCTTTGGCCAGATCTTTTGGTACTATACTTGTTTCGATCTTATATTTTCTTAAAAGGGTATCCAGCTTTTGAAAATTATAGAGTAATGAATCTTCTTTAATGGTATAAAGCAGCTTATATCGTTTTACCGCAGCATCATATTGTTGCTTTTCGATCGCAATACCTTTTACAGGCTTATACAAAGCTTTATTTTTTATAAATATGCAAATATCCTCGTCGTAGTCAGGATTTACATTCCTGCCTTTGTAGATGATTTCGGTGCTGTCTTTTATAGTATTTTTTTTGATGATACGCTCCAGAAGTTCTTTTTTACCAAAACCAATGCTGTCTAAAATCGTACTCGTTGCTGTTGAGAGTTTATCAAAATCTGCTGTTAACATTTTTAGCGTGTCAATACTGTAATAATTATATTGTACACTATCATAGCTACCAATCAAAGTACTGTCGGCAACTTCAATAACCGGATACGGTTTTGGGTATAATATATTTACAGGATTAAATAATTTCTCTGAACTGTACGAAGTATAATTATACAAAAACGGACGTAAGACATTCAGCAATACTTTGTCCTTATTCAGCTTTTTCTCAGACAATTCAGTTCTTAATTTGGCATTTAGTCCAAAACTATAACTAATAAAAAATGAAAAACTAAAAAAAGAAATAAGGAGCAATAAGCCTCCTATTTTAAGCAGTTTTACAAAAGAATAATTTTGTTTCGAGTGGTTCTTTAATAAAAAAATCAGGAAAAAAAGCAAAAACAAACCTGTTATAAAAAATTGCGAAATAGAAACATCATCATAAAACTTAAACCTGTAAAACTCGGTATAGATGTCGATATTCCCAATTCCTTCAAACTTAAAATAGCCATATAAAAAATAGCCTAAATGAATCAATAATAGTACTACGAAAGACTTTACAAGGTATTGTTTTAATTTTTTATCCATAATTGTTTTCAGATTTACTCTCAAATATAGCCTAAATGAATTACAATGGCAATGGCAAAAACCAATATCAATGAAAATTACAATGGCAATGGCAATTACAATGGCAATGGCAAAAATCAATATCAATGAAGATTACAATGGCAAAAATCAATTACAATCAAAAATAAGATAGAATACAAAATTTTAAAAAAAATATTTCATTGATACTCTTTTTGATATTGAAATTGAGTTTTTAAATTGAGATTGGTATTGAATTTTGATATTGAATTTTGATATTGAATTTTGAATTAGGGCGTACCATCCACGTTACTTTGGTAGCCAGCTCCTATTCCTCACGCGGCTCACTTTTTTATAAGACATTTTCCCGAAAATTGCCATTCTAATAACAAAGGTTTCTAAATTAAATGTATACTAACAAAGTCTACAAAACCTATAATTTACTGATATTCAGATCTAATTTATAAATTACAAGATCTAAAAACAAAAATGAATGATTTTTTTTGTTAACTTTAAGTGTTAAAATTTTATCAATAAATTTAAAAATAAATCCAATGAAAAAATTATTTTATTTTTTGATAGTTTCTCTTTCCTTTCTTTCAATTCAGGCACAAACCACTGCAGAAATTCCTGCAGAAAATCCTTTACCTTCTCTGCAAGGAAATAGTTCAGAAGACTTTCAGGACTATGATGCTAACGAGTTACCCTGGCACGCAAGACGTTTTAAAGTAACTGCTGGAGTTTTTTTTCCTGTCAATAATACACAAATCCAAGTGGGCAGCAACAATGGAAATCGTGGTACAGAAATAGATCTGGAAGATGATTTAGGATTTTCAAAATCAAGTACTTCCTTTGTGGGAACATTTGACTGGCGTATTTCAAGAAGATCAAGATTGGGTTTTGAATTTTTTGCTCTTGACAGAAGTTCATCGAAAACTTTACAAAAAGAAATTAATTTTGGAGAACACACCTATAATATAAACACAAGGGTTAATGCCTTTTTTGATGTTCAAATTGCCCGAATTGCCTATGGTTATGCCTTTTTATCTCAACCAAAATATGAGGCCGGTTTGCTAATTGGTGCTCACGTTTTATTTGCTGATTTAGGAATACGCGTTGAAGCCAATCAGGCAATTGCAGAGTATAGAGATAATTTTAATTTTACTGCACCATTACCCGATGTGGGAATCTGGGGAGAATTTGTTTTAGCAAAACGATTTGGCTTATATGTTAATGCCAATTATCTTGCCCTAAAAATTGATAATATTGATGGCCGTATCATAAGTTATAATTTAGCTCTTTCTTATAATGTGCATCAAAATTTCAGTCTTACTGCAGGATATACAGGATTAAATTTTAAAGTAGATACTGAAAGAGACAGGCTAAACGGATATTTAAAATGGGGCTATAACGGTCCCACTATTAGTGCTGCTTATACTTTTGGGAATCATGTTAAGCTATATAAGCATTAGTTTTTTTAAAGGACCTAAGTTTCTAAGGTACTAAGATTCTAAGTTTTAGATACAAATGGTCAAAGGTTTTTTTCTGAAACTTGAAACCTGAAACCTGAAACCTGAAACTTGAAACTTGAAACTTAAAAAAATAACAAACCCGATAACTTTACAGCTATCGGGTTTATTGCTTAAACTTAAACTTAACTCAAAATAAAACTTACTAACTTATTTTTCTATTGGAGTAATTTTTATAGCTGTTCCTCCTCCAGCTGCCAATTTAAGATCTAATATTGTTTTGCTATTTACTTTTTGTTTTGAAATGGTCACAGGATACGGATTTGTTTTGTAATTTGCTCCTGTTCCATCTGCATACACTTCGGCTTCGTATTCTTTTCCGGCATCTAAAAACGATAATGCAACTTTAAGATTTCTTGCATAACTATTTGTGATAGCTCCCAAATACCAGTTTTTCTCGTCCCAGTCTTTTCTCGCAATGGTGGTATATTCTCCTATTTTAGAATCTAAAACTTTGGTATCAGACCACGTGCAAGGAACATCTTTTATAAACTGAAATTCCGGTTTTCCTTCGTAATTCTCCGGTAAATCTGATGCCATTTGCAACGGACTGAAAATAATGACATACAAGGCCAACTGGTTTGCCAAAGTCGTTTGTACTCTTGCTCCTGATGGTGTTTTATAATCAAAATTGAAATTCCCGGGCGTATAATCAAACGGACCTGAAAGCATTCTGGTAAAAGGCAAAGTGGTTAAATGTTCCGGTGTATTTCCTCCATCTACAGACCAGGCGTTGTATTCCTGTCCTCTTCCGCCTTCTTGCGTCATAAAGTTTGGGTAGGTACGCTGCAATCCGGTTCCTTTTATAGGTTCGTGATTGTCGATCATGATATGATATTTAGCCGCAGTTTCCATTACTTTTCTGTAATGACGCGCTCCGTACTGGCTGTCGTGCCATTCTTTTTTATCTAAATATTTATTTACGTAACCTGTTTTTACAGTATTTACGCCCATTTTCTGATACAGTTTAAAAGCATCTTCTAATTGGCTTTCGTAATGTTTTGTGGCTCCGGCCGTTTCGTGATGTCCTATTAAACGAACATTTTTAATAGCGGCGTATTTAGTAATTTCTTCCAGATTAAAATCAGGATAGGCCTTTACAAAACTAAAAGAAGAGCCATCGGCAGTCCAGTCGCCATCCCAGCCTTCGTTCCAGCCTTCTACCAGAACACCGTCGAGATTATTTTTTGCAGCAAAATCAATGTATTCTTTTGTGTTTTTAGTCGTCGCGCCATGTTTTGGTCCTTGTCCCCAAGTGAATTTTTCTAAGTGCATTCCCCACCAGATTCCGATATATTTTGAAGGCGTAATCCAGGAAAGGTCTTCAATTTTTGAAGGATCATTTAAATTTAGCATGATGGTCGAAGTGGCTACTTCTCCAGGATTTTTTCCCACTACAATGGTTCTCCACGGAGTTCTAAAAGGCGTTTGAGCATATACTTTTACACCATTTGCCCACGGCACTAATTCGCTTTTGTATTGTTTATCATTTGTTTTAAGTAACGTCATTGAGGCAAAATCGGTTAGGTTGGCTTCGTGAATCGCCACAAATAATTTTTCTTTGGTTTCTAAAGTTGCCGGTGTATTTATAGTATCGGTTTTACTAACAGCAGTTTTACGGTAGGTACTTTCGTAATAGCTGTTTTCGCGATGCACGGGAATCCACCACACCTCATTATTTGATTTGAAAGTGAATTGCGTGATTTCGTTTGAAATTTCTACTTTCCCTAAATTAGGCTGTTTTGGAAATTCATATCTAAAACCAACACCGTCATCAAAAACCCTGAAAACAATATCAACCAGACGTTCTTCACCTTTTGATTCTTTCAAATGCACAATCAGTTCATTGTGGTGATCTCTTACTTTTTTGAATTCGCCCCAAGGCTGTTCCCAGGTTTCATCAGCTGCTTTTTCTTCGGTGGAAACCACTTCAAAACCTTCTGTCATTTTTTGGATTCCTTTAAATTCAAATCCTAATAAAGAAGGTTCTATAACAGATTTTCCGTTTGATGTAAAACTATATTGCGGCTGACCCGAAGGAGTTAATTCAAAAATTAATTCGGTATTTTTTCCCGGAGAACTTATTTTGTATGTTTTTTTAGTACTGCAGGCAACGATCAACATTGATGCTAAAGCGATTAAACAGTATCTATATTTTATGTTTTTCATTATTTAATTGTATTAATTACAACTCTTTATTTAATTTCGTTTAGTAACTGTTTTGCTTTTGCTGGCTGCATCGAGACAAAATAATTAAAAGCCTGATTTAATTTTTTCTGGGCATCGGCATTGCCTTTCTTTTCTAATCTCATATTATACATTTTACTGATTTCAGGAAAAACAGTCTCGGTGCTTTTTACGCCCGCAAATGCTTTTACTTTTTCGATATACGTATAACCAAATTCTACTGTTGGTTCGAACATTGTTCCTTCTCCAAAGTCATTCCATGTAATTAATTGCAGGTAATTTAAATTTGCATTTTTAGCCAGAGAAAGTGTTTCATCAAGAGTTGCTCCATTGTTGTGTTCTATTGTCCATCCAATTGAAGCTCCCCCACCACCTTCGGCATAAAAATCTTTAAAACCGGGATAAGCGCCTCCCATTGCAACATTCAATTTTGGTTTGTTATTGGCATAGAAATTAGTCAGATAGGTATTGTTTTTATATACCCAGGCATATTCTCCCGAAGCATTATCTCCGGCATCTACAGATTCGTTCCAAAGCGTTAAAAAAGTAGGTTTTGTGTTCAGGACATTAAAAACGTTGGTCCATTCGGCTGGTGTTTGTAATACGATTGGACCGAAATTAAGCAGTAATGGTTTTCCGTTTATTTTGATGTAATTTTTATCGTCAAAATAGTTTTTCACCATGTAAGATAAATCGGTTTTGGCTGCGCTGGTAACCGAAATTGCTTTTCCGGCGTTTACGACATTTGGCAAAAAACGGTCTTCATAAACAATGGCATATTCTAGTCCAACTTTGTCTAACATTGCGATAAGCTGTTCTGTATTTTCTTTTACCATTCGATAATCGTTTACATCAAAAGTGCCGTACCAATCGATCAAGACACCATCGATTCCTGAATATTTCATCAATAATAAATGATTTTCGATCACATTTTTATCGCCTGAATGATAAGGGCCAATGAGTGGATAATAATACGATGCAATGTCCCTGCGATTGTTTGCACCAATGTTGTTTGGATTTTTGTTGGCCATTGTCCAGTGATATCCCCATTTTTTATCGGCACTACTTTCGTTGGTTTCAAACCAAGGCATATAATGAACATAAATTTTGGTGCTATTTGTTTTTTCAATCGCAACAGGTTCAATTGTTTCCGGTTCTGTGGGAGTATCAGAATTTTTATCATCGCTGCTACAACCGGCGGCGACTAAAACATTCATGATCCCAAAAAACAATAATGTGATAGCTCTTTTCATATTGATGTATTATTTACTTTATAATTTGCCAGAGATAAAAAAGAATTAAAAATTGAGAATTAAAAATTAAAAATCTGCTGTATTTGCGTAAAAAAAATTACTCGAAATAGTATGATCCTTAAAGCATTTTTAATTTTTAATTCTCAATTTTTAATTTAAATAAGCTTCTCTACGTTTTAAAATATGTCAGCCTTCCACGACTAACCAACACGGAAGACTGACATTCAATAACCTAGTTTACAGGATATCCAGGATTTTGTACCAAATTTTTATTTGTTGTAAGAACTGTACTTGGAATTGGGAAAATCGCTCTGTATTTCTCCGTTGGTCCTTTTTCCCACCATGAGTCGAAGAATGTTCCAAAACGGATGTTGTCTGTTCTTCTTCTTCCTTCAAAAGTAAATTCCTTAAGTAATTCTTTGTCTATAAAAGCAAGATCTATTACGGTAGGCATTTCTTCTCCGGCACGTGCTGTAATTTGCTGTACAAAAGGTTTTGCCAAATCTGCAGCTCCTAAACGTACATAACATTCCGCTTGCATCATTAAAATTTCGGCATAACGAATTAAAACTAAATCATGATCACGTTCCCATTGTTCACCGGCTTTCATTTCGTATTTTCCTAAACGAACGCCCTGGTTTTCTTTGGCATCAGCCACACTTGTAATTTCTTCTGTATAAGTTAAAGGTTCTCCGTTATCCATAGTAATTACAGAACCTGTAGCTACACTAATCTGATCTCCTGCCACCATACATTTTCTTCTTTTGTCTGTAGCAGCAAAAGCAGAATAAACGCCCGGTTGTGCACACATTCCGTTGGCACTCCACGGATAATCATTTCCTGAGGCAGAAATGGTTAATTTATGTAAATAGTGAAGCGACATGGAGTTCATATAATTTCCTACTGTTCCTGCTTTTTGATCGTAAGGAATAGCGAAAATAATCTCTGGTGATTTTTCATTTTCTGTAGCAAAATTGGCAAAGAAATCAGGCGCTAAAGTATATCCTGTTACTTTTTGGCACATATCAATACAATCCTGCCAACGCGGTGTACCAATAAAAGCTTCTGAATTTAGGTACAATCTTGCTAATAATGAATACGCTACATTTTTTGTTAATTTAGAATACACCACATTTGAAGTTAAATGCGGAATCGCGTCCAGCAATTCTTTTTCTACGAAATCATATACTTGTTTTCTGGTAGAATTTGATGGCAAAGAGGTATCCTCAAAATTTACTACAATTGGCACATTCCCAAACAAATCTAAAAGATTATAGTAATAGTAAGCTCTTAAAGATTTTAATTCGGCATAAATTGGCGCTTTTGCCGCAGCGGTCAAAGATGATTTATCTACCTGATAAATAATCGAATTGATTTTTGCGATTCCGGTGTAATTGTAACGCCATGCTGATAAAATCATACGGTTATCTGTTTTCCAGGTATGTCTTTGTGCATCCTGATATTGCCCGCCATCGTACCAGTTTGTTCCTCTGGTAGGAATGGTAGCCTCATCGGAAACTGTTTCGTTCAAAAAGAATACGTATTCACAAGTTGGGTAATTGGTAGAGATACCATCGGAAAATCCTCGTAAAGAAGAATAGGCTCCTCCTACTAATGCATCAACTTCTTTTGGAGTTTGTCCAAAATTCCCGTCTTCTACTCTATCATATAAATCTTCATTTAAATCTGTACATGATATCGTAAAAAGCATACTTACTAATAATAATGCTGTTATTTTGACTTTCATTTTTTATATTTTTGAGTTATTCGCTTAATTATTCAGCGTAAAATTTAATCCAACAGAAATTGTAGTTGGTCGGGGATAATTATTGTATCTGTCAATTCCGGGAGCCGCTAATCCGGTTAAATCCATTACTCCGGTTTGATTGATACCGTCTTGCGCATTTAAACCAATTTCAGGATCTACACCTTTGTATTTTGTAAATACGGCAAGGTTTTCTCCCATAAGATAAATTCTAAGTTTTGAACTTTTGTATTTTAACGGCAAAGTATATCCTACTGAAACCGTTTGAAGTCTGAAGAAAGAAGCGTCTTCGATCCAGTAATCTGAATATTTTGGAGCTGATGTGATACCGCTATTCAGGAAATCATCCGGAACATTAAAAGTGGGTAATCTGTTAGGATCGTTCAACATCATGTTGGTTGCGTTTAATGCTTTTTGACCAAACATTCCGTATCCTGTAACACCTAAATCAAAATTTGCGTAAGTAAAATTCATTCCGATACCCATTGTCAAATCAGGCTGAATATTTCCTAAATCTCTTTTATCAGCATCTACCAGAGCACTTTCTGCCACTACACTTCCCGCTGCATTATAGTATTGAATTTTACCATCTGCATCAAGACCGGCATTTTTGAATCCCCAAAAAGTTCCAACGGGATAACCCTCGGCAATAATTTGAGAATATTGTCCTGACATACCCGCTAATCCGTGTAAAGATCCACTGTAAATAACATCTGTTTTATAAGTAGGATTCGATAACTTTTCTATTTTTTGAACGTTATGTCCTAAAGTTAAATTGGCATTCCATGAAAATTTATCTCCTTTTATGATATCTGCATTCAATGTAAGCTCCACTCCTTTATTAGACATTTCACCAACGTTAGCCAACATAGTTCCTACTAAATAAGGAGGCTGAGGCACTTCGTAAGTATAAAGCAAATCGTCTGTGTTTTTTGAATAATATTCGAATGAACCTGTAATTCTGTTGAATAAACTAAAATCGACACCAATGTTCAATTGTCTTGTTGATTCCCATTTTAAGTCAGGATTTGGGTTTTGTTTTGGTGAATAAGCCAAACTCCATCTTCCTGTAGTGGGATCGTAATAACTGTCGTTACCCACACCTAAAATCGAAAGCGATTTGTACTCTCCAATTCCGTCCTGATTACCGGTAACTCCATAACCTACTCTAAATTTAAGAGTGTCTAACCAACCTTTTGTTGAACTCATAAACTCCTCGCTCGACACTTTCCAGGCTACAGATGCAGATGGAAAAGTTCCCCATTTATTGTTTTCTCCAAAACGGCTTGAACCATCCCTTCTTACTGTACCGGTTAACAAATATTTTCCGTCATAAGAATAGTTGGCGCGGGCATAAAACGAAACCAGATTTGATTTTCCTTTATATGAATACACATCGCCCAAACGATAATTGTAACCTGCACCAAGATTGTTATAACTAAAAGCATCTGTAACAAAACCACTACGCTGTGCGCCAAAACCTTCGTAAATATTCTCTAAGTAAGAATATCCGGCAAGAGCTCCAATAGTGTGTTTATCAATAACTTTATTATAATTTACATAAAGTTCTCCTTGCGCATTGGCATATTCAGCATATGTTTTTTGAGCATATCCTTTTTCATCTATTCCCTCCATAATGGCGTAAGATGGCTTGTATGTGCTACCTTTTACTGCATTATGTTCGTATGAAATATTGGCTACAGCAAGAAAATCTTTTAAAAATTTCACTTCGGTTTTAAAATAACCTAGCAATCTGTGTCTTTCGTTATCAACTGTTCTGTTGGTTAAAATTTCAACCGGATTTTGGTAAATATTTCCACTAACAGCAGAGAATTCTCCGTTAGCATCATAAACCGGAATGGTTGGATTTAAGTTATAAGTACGCTCAAAAATTCTGTAATCCATTGGGTGCCATTTATCAACGTTGGCAAATAAACCCATGTCGAATTTTACGTCTTTATTATCTCCAAGATATTGGTAAGCGTTAATATTTCCGCTTAATCTTTCAAGACCCGTTTTTTTGATAACTCCTTCGTTGTTTAAGTACGAAAGTGAAGTTCTAAAACCACTATCAGCTTTACCCGAATTAATACTCAAAGTATGCGATTGCGAAATAGCGGTTTGCTGAATTGCTTTTTGCCAGTTTGTATTTCCGCCATAATCAACAGCATCATTGTTTCCTGTATTACGGACATAACCTCTCCATTGATTGGCTGATAAAAGATCTAAATTATCTGTTACATAACCCACACTTGATAATCCGCTGTAGGTTACAGAAACTCCTTTTGTACCTGATTTTGTTGTAATGATAATAACACCGTTTGCTCCTCTTGATCCGTAAATGGCTGTCGCCGAAGCATCTTTAAGAACGTCTACCGATTTAATATCTGATGGCTGAACGATATTGATATCAACCCCGGCAATACCATCAACCACAATAAGCGGACTGTTGCTTGCTGTAAGTGAAGTTCCTCCACGTAAACGTATGGTAGAACCTGCAGCAGGATCTCCAGAAGGACGAATGATGTTTAATCCCGCCACTTTTCCTTGTAAAACCTGTTCTGTAGAAGAGATTGTTCCTTTTACCAGATCATCGGCTTTTACACTTGAAATTGCGCCTGTTAAATCTGATTTCTTTTGCGTTCCGTACCCAACAGAAACTACCTGAACTTCGGCAAGCTGATAACCATCATTTTGCAAACGAACGTCGATGTTTGATTTTGTTGCCGCGGTAATCTGAACCTTTTGATTGGTAGATCCAATAAACGAAACTTCGATAGCACCTCCTACGGCTACATTCAAGACAAATTTTCCGTCAAAATCTGTAGTGGTGGCATTTCTGGTTCCAACCTCAATTACCGTTGCTCCCGGCAATACACTTCCTGTATTATCATAAACAGTACCTGATACCTGCTTTTTTTCCTGCGCAAACATTCCTGCGGAAAGAAAAAGCATGAAAATCATGAATACTGCATTTTTAGTAGTCCACATTTGATGCAGGACTATTTTTTTATTTTTACTATTCATATCTAGTTATTTATTTTTTTATATCGGTCATATGTAATTCGCATATCAATTTTTGGCATTACAACCAATTTTTGGGTTATGCTAATTTCATTAGAATTGATGTTTTAATTTGATAGTGAATTACTTGTCTAAAGTTTTAAGTGGAATCGTTGTATCCGAAATTGTTTTGTCTTTATTGTCTTTTACCACAACATGTATTTCACTTAAATTGGGAACATCTTTAAGTTCTGAAACCAAATTCACAAATCCTTTTATTTCAGCCGTTCCTCCGGTAAACTCGCCCGAAATAACTTTGCTTCCGGCTGTAATGGTGTAGATTAATTTGTTTACACCCGATTCGTTATTTTTTCTTGACATTCCAAGAAAATCTTTCTGACTTATCTGTAAAGGGAAAAATCCAAAAACCGGTGCTGGTGGTGGTACAAAAGCTCCAGCGTACAAAACCTGATCCGGAGTTGTTCCTGCCCAATTGTCTTTTACCATAAGGAAAACCATATTTTCCATCACGAAATCGTCCGGAGCATTGTAATAATCTTTTGGAACTAAATCCATTTTATAAAAACCGTTTCCTAAGTCTTTCAATTTTGTTTTTTCGGCAATTTCCGGTTTCGATGCTTCGTACATTTGCTGAATAGTCCAGTCGTTAAGTCCGCTATGCATGTGTACGCTTGTTGCACCTGCAAATCCCGGAGCCAGATTGGCATTAAACAAAATACTAACTCCTTTATCGATTGTTGGTTTTGTTGGGTAAGCTCTGATCAGCTCATTCGCCGTATAAAATGAAGAAAAATCCGTGTATGGCATATTCGCCACTTCACTTTGTTTCGATCCGTTTTTGTTTTTTATACGAAGCCAAAATCCTGCACTTGCTGCAATTTCAGTTGGGGTTCTGGAGAAATATTCTGTTGGAGTTAAAGTAATACTCCAGATTTTGTCTTTTACATGAGTAAGTTTCGCAAAGTCTGATGAGTTTTCCCAATTTCCTGCATCCGGTTCTGATGGCGACCAAATCCATAAATATAAAACTTCATTTTCAGCAAATGTTGTCGCTGAAAGATCAAAAAACCACGTCACTTTTTCATCATATTTGTATACTACAGGAAATGATGTCATACTGCCTACAGCTCCGGTTGTTTCTTGTGCCTGCACAAAATTAGGAGCGATTAATAAGGCAAGTAAAATTGTATATATAAATTTTTTCATATTACTTTTTAATTAATAGCAGTTAATTTAAACACATAGGAAATAAACACACTTCCGCCGGAAACACGTGCTAACTGAATTTCCATCTCTCCGTTTTTGCCCGGAACCGATGATAATCGAAGTTCATCTGTTTTTTGAGTTTTTTGAGCATCACTGTACAAATAAATTTTGACAGGATTACCCGGATTTGTTGGCTGAAAATATGAACTTAACTGCCAATATCCTTTTGGAGCAAATAAAGGAGGCACATCTCCTGTAACTTCGTAACTTGTTGGATGGTTCTTTTCATCTACATTAAACTTGATTTTAAAATCTTCGTAGTTGAAATAGGTACTCAAGTTTTCTTCGCTTGGCTCGATCTTATTTGCCTTTGCAAATTCATCGACCATTTTCAAATTTGTCAATCCCCAGTTTCCATTTACTTTCTCATAAATGGTAATCGGATCAACGTAGCTTCCGTCTTCTGTGTTATCACAGCCAATGGCAAATAAACACATAAAAACAGCTAACCAGTAAATACTTTTACATCTCATAAATTTTGGTTTTTGTTAGTTTTTTTTATCCCTCAAAAAGGACAGTACGAAACTAGAGGTTAAATAAATCTAAAAAAAAACATCTGTGAAAAATCAAGATATAATTCAGTAATTTCAAACTCTAATTAATTGAAAATCAACAAACTATAACGTTTTCGTAAATTAAAAAATCAAGGTTCTGTTGAGATGAAAAACGCAAATAAACTATGGTAAAAATGACAATAACTAAATTAAAACAGATTTTTTTTTCACTATACATATATTTAATTCCTTTTTATTGTATAATTGCAAGTTATTAGAGTACTTTTAACATTCTAAACCCGGTTTCACACGATAATTACTTCACTTTTCTTATATATATTACAAAAGAAGCTACACAATTTTAAAAGTTGCTAATCATCAGCTCTTAAACTATTTTTGAATTAAAAACGAATTAACTCAAGCCGAACTAAATTTTTTCTTACCTCCTAAACCAAACCAAAAACATGCGAAGAATAGTAATTCTGTATTTTTTACTTGCAGGTTTTTCTCTCTCTGCGAAAGAGACAAATCCTGTTCTGGAAGAATTAGATAAAGTACTCCTTAAAAAGGAAATCTACTTAAAACAGAAGTATCGTAAAATAGAAACTCTAAAGAAAAACGTCTCTAAGTTTACTCTGAGCCAGAACAATGAGCAGCTTTATGATACTTATATGCTGCTGTTTGAAGAATATAAATCTTTTAAATACGACTCGGCTTATTATTATTTAGAGCAAGCCAAGATCAAAGCTATTGTACTTAAAGAACCTATTTATTTGGCCAAAAGCCGAATTAAAGAAGGTTTTGTATTGCTTTCCTCCGGTCTTTTTAAAGAAGCTATTGATACCCTGAATGTTATCGACGATAAAAAACTCGATCAAAGAAATAAGTTCGAATTTTATTCGATAAAAGCCCGCGCCTATTACGATCTGGCAGATTATAATAAAGATCAGCGTTTCAATATCCATTACATACAGCAAGGAAATCATTTCCTCAAAAAGGCGTTAGAATTAATAGGAACCAATACAAACGAATATTGGGCCGCAGAGAGCTTAAAACGACTGAAACAGCAAGACTGGCGCGGCGCTGAATTTGCGTTTAGCTACTGGATCAACAATTACAAATTACCATCTGATTATTATGGAATTGCAACTTCAAGTCTCGGTTATATTTATTCTGAAAGAGGCTATACGAAAAAGGCGATTCAATATCTTGCTCTTGCCGCTATTGCGGATGTAAAAAATGCCACGAAAGAAACTGTGGCGTTAAGAAATTTAGCCAACGAACTCTTTAAAATGGGGTATCTGGACAAAGCCAATGAGTACATTAACATTGCCATGGATGATGCGACTTTTTATAATGCCAGACATCGCAAAATTGAAATTTCGTCGATATTGCCTATTATCGAAAAAGCGCAATTAAACAATGTAAAAGAAAAAAACGATAAACTCGAAAGGATTATTATTCTGCTAACGATTCTTACGGTAATTATTATTTTGTTTTCGATTATCATTTTTAAACAATTGAAAGAAAGAAATAAAGCCCGAAAAATAATGGCTTCTTCATACGCGCAGCTTCAGGAAATGAATATTAGCCTGAGTGAAGCCAATGCTATTAAAGAAGAATATATTACTTATTTTATAAAGGCAACTTCAGCTTTCATTAATAAAATAGATCACATTCAGAAAAGCACGCTTCATAAAATCATTACCAAAAAAACAGACGAAGTTATTGCAAGTTTAAAACGCTATAATGTAAAGGAAGAGCGCGAGAATCTTTTTCATCAGTTTGACGAAATCTTCCTAAAGTTATTCCCCACTTTCGTAACCGATTTTAATCATTTATTCCCAAACGATCATAAATGTGTGGTAAAAAAAGGAGAACTTTTAAATACTGAATTGCGAATTTTCGCATTGTATCGCTTAGGAATTCAGGACAGTAACCAAATGGCGGAATTCCTGGAACTTTCTGTAGCTACCATTTATACCTACAAAACCAGAATCAAAAGCAAATCAGATTTTAAGGATACTTTTGAAGAGAAGATTATGGCGATTAAAACGATTTAATTTTTTTTTGCCCGCGGATTTTACGGGTTTAAACGGATTATCGCAGATTCTCTTTTTTTCAACCTTTGAGAAAAAATAGCCACGAATTCACGAATTATTATACATAGTCTTTATGTGAAAAATTCGTGAATTCGTGGCTGTTTTTCTAATCCTTTATTCGGTTCCCAAATCATACAAATTCATCTAATAAAAAATCTGTGAAAATCCGTTTAAACCCGTAAAATCCGTGGCCCAATTTTTTCATTCTGAAGCCTCTAATTGAAGAACAACATTTTGATATCGTGTACTTAACGAAAACAACTGCTCGGCAAAAATCATAATGGCTAGCGGAATAAAGAAAAACGAAATTAAATTTTCCACATATAAAAAGTACGTCGTAAACATAAAAATACGCGCATATTCAAGATAATACATCCATTTTCGCTGTTCTAATAAAGCACCACAATTGACTAAAGTGATGAGGATAATTAAAAGCACAAAAACCTTATCAACAACATTCAAATATTCGAAATAATACGTAAAAACTGTTAAAAATAAAGTGCAGAATCCCAATTGAATATATAGATAATTCTTAAATCGAAGTCTTTGATGCGGATTGGTTTTATCCTGCAGAAAACGCTTTTCTAATTTTGGGCGAATATCCTGATCCATGTGTGCGGGACTTCCAAAAACGGCTTTCCATTTGGCTTTAAAGCCTTTAGAACGTTTCCATAATTCGTAAATTTCAAAGTAGTAATGAAAATGCTGCCAAAGGAAACTATAACTTTTTAGCGGATGCGTTAAACCGTATTTTGGTTTTTCTTCTTCTTCCTGAAAAGTTCCAAAAAGGCGGTCCCAAAAGGTAAACATATCGCCATAATTTTTATCTAAATATTTCTCGTCAGAAGCATGGTGAACGCCATGAACCGATGGTGTTACAAAAAGATATTCCAGCCATTTTATTCGGCCTATAAGTTGTGTGTGCGTGAAGAAAGAATAAGCGCCGTGAACAATAAGCATAGTAATGACCATTGACGGATGAAAACCAACCAACGGAAGTACGCACCAAAATCCGGTTCTTACAACGGCCTGAAAAGTAGTAATTCTGGCCGCAGCGGTAAAATTAAATTCTTCGCTGTGGTGATGCACAATATGCGCTGCCCAGAAAAAATTGACTTCATGCCCCAATCGATGGTACCAATACCAAACAAAATCAGTAGCAAGAATCAAGGCAAACCAAACGAAAACATTGCTTGGTATATCAAAAATTCTATAATTGTCATATATCAAATAATACAACTGATAAAAACTTGCGGCTATAAATAAATTGATCAGTCGTTCTGCAATACCAATACTAATATTAGACACCGAACTTTCGTAATTAAAAATTTCCGGTTTCTTTTTGCGTTGCGCTAATTTATATTCTAAAAACAAGAACAGAAAAAAAGCAGGCATTGCAAAAGCTAGAAAATTAATATGTTTCATTTTAAAAATTCCTTTTTTGATTTAAAAAAACTCAAATACATTTTACTAAAAACTTAAAACAAAGATATTTTCATCGACTAATACCTTCTCTTTTTGAAAATAATAGTAATCAATGAAAACAGTCTTTATATGCTAAAACCTTCTTTTTAATTCTGCTTAAACTTTGGCTCAGCCAAAGCAACTTCTTTTACAGATTGCGTATCGGCTACTTTTTGCAAAGCAATAATGTAGGCAGCAATACGTGGCGTAACATTGTGTTTGGCAGCGATTCTAAAAACAGTTTCAAAACCTTTTTCTAAAATATCTTCTAAGCGTGTATTAATCTGATGGATTCTCCAGGATTCTAAAAGCGAATTCTGAAGCCATTCAAAATAAGAAACAGTAACTCCGCCGGCATTCGCTAAAATATCCGGAACTACCAATACATTATTATGATGTAATATTTGATCAGCATCAGACGAAACTGGTCCGTTTGCACCTTCTACAATAATTTTAGCACGAATGTCATGGGCATTTTTTTGCGTGATTACATCTTCTTTGGCAGCCGGAATCAATACATCTACATCTAACAATAATAAATCTTCATGTTTGATGGCTACTGAATTGGGATATCCTTTAATGCTTTTATTATTCAAATTATAATACAGAATTAATTCCGGAATATTCAACCCTTCAGGATTGTAAAAAGCTTCAGAAACATCACTAACGGCGACTACTTTCAATCCTTTTTCGAACAAAAACAAAGCTGAATGCAATCCTACATTACCAAATCCCTGAATCGCCACAGTAGATCTTGCAGGTCTTAGTTTTAGTTTTTGAAGCGCCAATAAGGTGATAATACTCACACCTCTTCCCGTTGCTTCTACCCTGCCCAAAGATCCTCCTGAATGCAAATGTTTTCCGGTAACAACAGCATGAATTGTTTTGCCGTGAACCAATGAAAATTCATCCATCAACCAACCCATTTCGTCAGGACCCGTGCCCATGTCCGGAGCAGGAACATCTTTTTCCGGACCAAAAATATCCGCTAAAGCTTTCGTATACGCTCTTGTAATTTTCTCTAATTCACTTTTAGAAAGTGTTCTTGGGTCACAAATAATTCCGCCTTTTGCTCCTCCAAACGGAATTCCGGTTACAGCAGATTTCCAGGTCATCCAGGCAGCAAGCGCTTTTACTTCGTCAAGATTTACAGCATTATCATATCGAATTCCACCTTTTGATGGCCCTAAAGCCGTATTGTGAATTACACGATATCCCTCGAAGTTTTGCTCTTTTCCGTTGTCTAATGTGATAGAAAAATTAACAACAATTTGTTTTTCCGGTCGCTGCAGTTTCTGCCTGATAGATTCATCCAGATTTAAGATATCCGCGGCGATATTAAAGCGATCAATCATCGATTGAAAGGGATTCTGTTTTATTAATTGTGTACTCATGATATATATTTTTTTAATTTGGGTTTATTGGGTTTAGAAATTAATCCATTAAAAAAGTCCTTTTGATAGTTACAAAGAGCTTTTATTATTTTAATAATTACTACAACATGGAATTTTCATCAGACAACATTCCATCATACTATTTGTATTTCTATTTGATCTCATTTTATTCATTTTTTAATGGTTCTAAAAAAAAAGCCTTTCATGGTGCATGAAAGGCTAAAAAAAAAATAACTAACAAGTTTTTCTCTATTAACGCCATTTCATCGCATCGTTTGACATGCAACACATCGTGAAGCTGCACATAAACGGGATGATATATAGACTAAAGTTTTTCATTGTCATTGCAAATCTATAAATTATATTTATAAATTCTATAGAATTAGTAGAGTTTATTTTAACAATTTTTAAATACAACCTTAAACAGGCTGTAAACTAACCAATTAAGAGTAAAAAATAAATCATTTAAATTGAGAAATAACGATGAAAACAATCGAAATCAGGGCTAAAAAGATCCCTATGAAATTAATTTTAGACAATTTTTCCTTGAAAAAAAGCAAACCAACAAGACTTCCTAAAACAATAACTCCCATATTCATTCCGGCAAAAACTGTCGAAGGATTTTCGGCGAAAGCCTTATGAGCTTTTAAATAAAACAGAATATTTCCGAAATTAAAGATTCCCACCAAAGCCCCAAAAAGGATGTTTTTAGGTTCTAATTTTACCTTTTTAATCCCTATTTCATAAATAGAAATTACTATCGCTACCGATAAAGCAACACAAAAAACAACAAATAAAGAGGTTGGATAAGGCAAACTCGTATAAAGTGCTACTTGTTTGAAAAGGATATCAATAACTCCAAATCCCACTAAAACTGCAGCCGGGAAAAACCATTTATTTTCTGTGTTTGAAGATTGTTTTCTTAGAATAAACAAAAGAGCCATAAAACCTATAATGATCCCAATGACTTTATAAGAATTAAATTCTTCCTTAAAAATAAGCCATGCTGCCAATATGGGTATAAATAGAGATAAACGTTGCGCTGCATCAGTTTTTACGATCCCCATATGTTTTATAGAAGCCACCAGGGAAAGCAATACAAAAGGCAATAAAACCCCAATCGCAATGTAAATATTCCAGGGTGCGCTTGCATCGACTTCAGCCAGATTTGGACTAAAAGTAAAGTAACACAGCGCTAAAGCAATCGCATAATTGAAAGTCACAATTTGAGTTGGATTGCCTTTGTATTTTCGGGTTATTTTAAAAATCACACCCACAATTACGCTACACAAAATACTTAAAACAAGAAACAACATAGGATTACATTTTGGGCACAAAAATAGTGTTTATCTACTTTACAACTTTAAAAAAGACAATTAATTAATCACTTTTCAACCATCCTGTAATACTCATTCTTGTATTTTGAGTCACCAAAACTTCATGCACGAGTTCGTTGCTTTTAAAGAAAACCGTTTTACCCTGAGTAGGCGAAATTTTCTGATTGTTATTTTCCTGATGAATCATCAATTCTCCCCCATCGCTTTCCTGCCAGTTGCTGTTCAGGTAACTGATCATCGAATACTTTCGGCTTGGATTGTTTTTAAACTGATCCAAATGTTTCAGGTAAAAATCTCCGGTTTCGTATAATGAATAATGAAATTCGTAACCGGTAATTCCGGCATAACAACTTTCATTCAAATAAATAATAAAAGCATCAATTTGAGCAAAGAACTCATTTTCAAACACATTATTATGCTTTTTATCTAACCAATAAATCGAATCACTTCTAATTGCTCCATCATAAGACACTTTCTCCGAATTACCAATTCCGGCAGCCATCAATAAACTTTTCTCGTTTAAGTCGAGTAAATTTTGTTTTAAATGATTCGCCAGTTCAGGACTTAAAAAATGTTCTGATATCCCCACTTTGTTTTCAATATAACTCGCAATCAGATCTTCGAAACCATTTTCCATTTTGTTTTTGGGAAAACTGCAAATACAGCCAACGGAGCAAGGTAGAGTAATTAAAAATGGAAAGGTTCTGTTTTTGAAGAAATTTAAAAAAAGAGAACGATAACCATACTTAGGGCGAGCCACGCTACTTCGATAGCTAGCTCTATCCCAAATGTTATTACGTTAAGGGGAAAACTATAAAATAATTTAAAAGTTTAATCAAGAAAGCAATTAGAAAAATCCGTTTTTATGAGCGTTTTCGCTTTAGCGAATCAGTTAAATCAGCGTCTAATTTTGACGCAGATAAAACAGATTTACTTCGTAAAAACGCGGATAAAAACGGATTTGATTGCAATAATTTTATTTTCTAAAAGCTTAACTTAATGACATTGGCTCTTATCCCTGTCGCGATCGAACGGACGTATTAATCAGTCAGCTTTCAGTTTTCAGTCTCAGTTTTCACCCAATCTTGTCATTTCGACAGAGGAGAAATCCTCGCATGTAGCTCGACAAAGATTGATTCTCGTTGCGGATTTACTTGCGAAGATTTCTCCTCCCTCGAAATTGACAAACTGTACGGAATTGAAACAAAAAAAAATCCTAAAAACAAAAAACCCGACAACTTTTAAATAAAACTGTCGGGTTTGATTTGTAATACTCAATCTTAAATTTGTAATTGGTAATTGATAATTAATAATTGATAATTAATAATTTACAATTTACTAATATAACTTCCGTACATATCTTTAAACTGATGTCCTTGTGCAAAGCGATCTTTGCTTAATTTTTTATATTCTACCAATCCCCATAAAATAAATTCTTTAAAGAAATATTCGTCTTTTTTATCCAATTGCGGCTGGTATTTCTTCAATAAAACATCTAACGGCGTTACTTCATCCAAAATAGCCTGATATTCCTTATCCGAAGCATCATCTAATAATTCGAATCCACTTTCTGCAAAAAACCATTCGATTAAGTCTGAATATGGTGTTTTTGCATCTGGCTTTTCAAGTTTTTCTATCTTAGGCAAAAGTGTTGGGAATAACGTTCTGATAGCTGAACCTATTAAATTGTGCGCAACAAATGCCGCTCCCTCCTGCTCTCCTTCATAAACCAATTCTACTTTTCCGGTGATCGCAGGAATAATCCCAATGAAATCTGACAAACGTAAAGTTGTTTTATCTACTCCGGCTTTTAAGGCGCGGCGTTCTGCCGTACTCATTAAATTCTCGAAAGCAGTAATACTCATTCTCGCACTTACACCGCTTTTATTGTCGATGTATTCGCTGTCACGAGCTTCAAAACTTATTTGTTCCAAGATATCTTTGGCTAAACTTGGCACATAAACCAATTTATGTTGCGTTTCGTCCAGCTTTGCTTCTTGTTCTGTAATCGTTCTGGCGATAGCAACACTTTCAGGATAATGCGTCAGGATTTGAGATCCAATTCTATCTTTTAATGGCGTTACAATACTTCCACGATTCGTATAATCTTCCGGATTGGCTGTAAATATAAATTGCATATCAAGTGGCATTCTCAGTTTAAATCCTCGAATCTGAATATCGCCTTCCTGCAAAATATTAAACAATGCAACCTGAATTCTGGCTTGTAAATCGGGTAATTCGTTGATGACGAAAATACAACGATTGGCTCTCGGGATCATTCCAAAGTGAATTACGCGATCATCAGCATAAGATAATTTTAAATTTGCTGCTTTTATCGGGTCAACATCTCCAATTAAGTCGGCTACGGTAACATCTGGAGTAGCTAATTTCTCGAAGAAACGTTCGTTTCTATGCAACCACGAAATTGGAGTTTCATCGCCCTTTTCGTCAATTAAATCTTTTGCAAAACGAGAAATTGGGTTCAACGGATCGTCATTGATTTCAGATCCCGCTACCAATGGAATATATTCGTCTAATAATTCGACCATTTTGCGCGCCAAACGTGTTTTTGCCTGACCACGAAGTCCTAATAAATTGATGTTATGACGGGATAAAATTGCACGCTCCAATTCTGGAATTACGGTATTTTCGAAACCATGAACACCTTCAAAAACAGGTTTTCCGGATTTGATTTTCTCACGAAGATTATTTCGCAATTCGTCTTTGATACTGATACTTTTATATCCTGAGGCTTTTAATTGTCCTAATGTTGTTATATTATTTATTTCCATTTTTATTGAAATACGTTTTTATTATTATTTTTTTGAATGACAAATATTGTGTCATTTCTTTGCGGGAGACGCACTGCTGTGCGTCTCTACGATATGCGTGGTTTTAAAACCTATAGTAAAACCTTGAAAACCTCTGCGAAGACGCACTGCTGTGCGTCTCTACGATATACTTTGTGTGCAAAAGCGCTTCGACTTTGCTCAGCGTGACTGCTGTAAACTGAGACTGAGACTGAAAACTACCTAACTCTCTTCTTCCTATTCGTCTCATAATCTTCAAAAATCATTTCACCCAAACCTTTAAGTCCCGTGTAAAACGCTTTTCCTTGATTGGCTTCGGTAAAATGATTCACAAAACGCTGCAAATACGGATCGTTTGCAATCATAAATGTCGTAATCGGAATGTGTAATTTTCTGGCTTGCTGCGCCTGTGTGTAACATTTATCGACAATATACTCGTCAAGTCCGTTGCTGTTCATATAATACGAACCGTCACGCTCCCGCACGCAACTTGGTTTTCCGTCGGTAATCATGAAAATTTGCTTGTTGGTATTTCGCTTTCTTCGCAAAATATCCATCGCCAACTGAAGTCCCGCAACCGTGTTTGTGTGATATGGACCGACTTGCAAATAAGGTAAATCCTTGATTGGGATTGTCCAGGCATCGTTACCAAAAACTAAAATATCCAGCGTATCTTTTGGATAACGTGTCGTAATTAATTCGGCCAAAGCCATGGCTACTTTTTTGGCTGGCGTGATTCGGTCTTCGCCGTACAAAATCATACTGTGGCTGATGTCGATCATCAAAACCGTACTCATTTGGGCTTTGTATTGCGTTTCTTCGACCACCAAATCATTTTCGGTCAGCATGAAACTTTCAACACCATTATTGATTTGGGCATTTCGAAGACTTTCTGTCAGCGAAATACGTTCTAAACCATCTCCAAAATTAAATTCACGGAATTCCCCTGTATGTTCATCGCCATTTCCGGCATGTTTTGTTTTGTGATTTCCCGCTCCGGAACGTTTTAAATTTCCAAAAATTTGATCTAAGGCTTGTTGACGAATGGCGCGTTCTGTTTTGGCAGTAATTCCAAAACCGCCAGTTCCGTCTTCTTTGACCTCGTCTTTTATGTAACCTTTCTTTTTTAAATCTTCGATAAAATCATCGATTGTGTAGTTCTCGTCGGTCAGTTTATATTCTTTGTCCAACTCCCGAAGCCAGTCTATAGCTTCATCAAAATCCCCCGAAGTATGGGTGATTAGCTCTTTGAAAATGCCAAAAAGTTTTTCAAACGGAGACTGAAATGGGGCTTCGTACGACTTAAAATAAAAACCTTTTTTAAATTCGTTTTTCATAATTCTAAAATTACGCTATTTTAGAATTACGAAAAAAGAAACGTTTATTAATTTTTAGTTAAAGTATTTGAATAAAATTAGCCAAAATTGGCAAGAAGTATATTAATTATTCAAACTTTGCATCAACATAATACCATGCATTATTTTCGAATCTGAAAGTCGAAAATTCGTAATGCACCTGATACTGATGGTTTGAATCGAGAAAATAGGCTTTAAATTCAACTGTGTTTTCAGTAGAACTTAAAATCTCCAGTTTCTGCCATTTATTGCTTGTTGCCCATTTTAAAATTTCTGCTTTCGAATAATATTTCCGTTCAGAAACATAAGTGGTTTCCATAAGATAATCGGCATTATGAGTAGCATATGCCGAATATCTTGAACGCATTAAACTTAAAGCTGTTGGTGCTTTTTGATTATTTTCGAGATACAATCCGCAGCAATCTTTAAACAACAAACCGGTATCACAAAAACACTTATTCTCCATCAACCTGCTCTTCGCCATTAATTTTTACGTGTAATTGATTCAGTAAAACCTGATATCTGCTGATTTCTCTCAAATCTTCGTCTTCTTCTGCGTGATCCAGCATTTCGTCTAACGTTTCGTTTACCTCAAGCAATTTGTTATTGGCTTCTCTATTGTTTTTTGCAGCAATTAAATCAATAATTTCCTGTACGCTTACTTTTAAATCTTCGAATTTCATATTTATATGTATTGTTATTTTTTGTTTCAAGTTTCAGGTTTCAGGTTGAAATGAGAATTTACCGCAAAGTGCGCAAAGTTTTTATAATATTTAAAGTTTTATAAATTAGCAAAGTTCGCAAAGCTTAATCAATACAATCCCGATAGCTATCGGGATTGCGAACTTTGCATTCCCTGTAATTAATAACATATTCTTAACTCCCGATGGCTATCGGGATTGCGGTAAATTTTAAGTTTCAAGTTATTCTGTTCGAAGACCTGAAACCTTAAACTTTTTTTACTCTTCTTTCTTGTCTTCGTTGAATTTTTTGATAATTTCTTTTAGTTTTTCTTTACGCGCAATTTCAGCCTGTTTTACTTTGTTTTGGGCTTTGTGCAATTTGTCGTTATGCTTTTTGATATTCCTTTCGTTGTTGCGTCCCATTATATTTCTCTTTTAATTTCTTCTAAAGTTTTCTCGGTGTAAATCAATTCGGTGATAATTTGCTTTCGTAAATCATCTATATCATCATAATCAAAATGTTTTGCCCATGACGTTAGTTGCTGCAAATTCCGGATTTGCTTGATTCTTTTTGTGGTTTCGAAACTGGTTCTTAAAATCGGTTTTCCATCATACTGTGGATTCTTTTTGTGTTGATAGGTTACGGTATTATTATCAAAATTAGCTTCTATATAATAGAGTTTCTCTTCGGCATTATCAGGATAAAACTCATTCCAGTTAGCGAATCCTATTTTTGTTTTCGATTCGGTTTCCGGTTCACGAGCTACCAAACGCCATTTGCTGTTGGCTAGTCTGCCCCAATGATTCGAAACGCGGTACATTCCTGCTTCGGTATAATAATAGGTACTTCCTGCTTTGCTTTCAAACTGTTTCTTTAATCCTTCAATTTCATTTGAAAGGACTTCATGAAAAACACAAAATGTATTTTTGAACGAATTGGGATGTGGCTTGAAGTTTTTTTGCATGTGCAAATATACTGAGATTGTAAAGAACTCCCTAAAACAAACATAAATTGATTAACTTTGTACCTTTAATTTTAAAATAAACAAGTCATGTCTAAAGATTCACAAGAAAAAATGTTGCAAAAAGGGGTTTATACAGGCATCATGGAGAAAGATGAAAACAACAATTATTTTTGTGGTGAATATCTTTTAGATTATAAAATCGCTCATACTAATCATACTTTAGGAGAATTGATTACTATAAAGTCTGTGATTGAAAACCCTAGCGATATTAGTTATGATAAATATCCTAAGAAATCAAAAAACTTTCATAAAGCGAATCAGAAACCTGAGGATAAATAAAAAATTGATTGAGGTTTTCTTTGTTTCAGGTTTCAGGTTTTGAAATGAGAGTTTAACCGCAATCCCGATAGCCATCGGGAGCTAAGATTTTTCGCAAAGTTCGCAAAGCTTATTACCACAAAGCTTTGCGAACTTTGCTTTTTTTTTATAAACTGCTTAATTTAAAAACCTTTGCGCGCTTTGCGGTTAAAAACTTTTTTTGAAACTAAATTTCTTGTGAGAACTAGTGCCTAGCTCCTTACTATTTTTAAACAAACAAAAATCCTTCTTCTGGAGATTCAGAATCAATATTTTATATATTTTTCGAATATTTTTTGCTTCAAAACTAAAAAGTTAAAAAAAAGTGTACCTTTGCAAAAAATTTGTCTTTTTGAACAATTAATTTCAATTTCAAACTAATAGACAAGTAGTTACCTTATTTATGAAAAAAATAGTTGAATACCGCAAGTTACTAAACGTAGACAAAACTGCAGAGTTAAAAGATTTAAAAACAATCTATCGTAATGCGATGAAAGAATCTCATCCTGATAAATTTCAAGGTGATGATGCAGGTTTGAAAGAAGCAGAAGAAAAAAGTAAGGCTATTATTGAGGCTTATCACTTTTTGGTAAGTATTAATCCTGAGACGATTAAAGCAAATTTACCTGAATACACAGAGACTATCGCAACTTCATCAATTACTGATTATAAATTTGTTGAAGGTCGTTTGATCATCGATTTTTCTAACGGAAGTGTTTATGAATACATTAGTGTTCCTAAAGCAACTTACGTAAAAATGGTAAATGCTGATTCTCCTGGAAGATTCGCAAAAAGACACATTTTGAACTCTTTTACATGGAGAAAGAAAACAAATCAAGAATAGATTTATACTTAAATATGTATAAAAGCACTCCCTTACAAGAGTGCTTTTTTTATGCTTAAAAATTAAAAAATTATCTATTTAGATTCATAATAATAATATAATTAAGAGTTTTGCAACAAACTAACCCACCAAACACACTGATTATATGATAATTACACCAAAAAAAACTATAACAAAATTTTAGGTTACAAAATTCTTTAAGTTTTATATTTTTAGATACTTTTGTTGCACAAATCAATTAACTAATTAATTTTTTATAATGAAAAAAATACTTTTTTTACTAACCGCTTCTGTAGCGATTATTTCATGCAGTAAAGTTAAAGACGGAGAATACCTAATTACAGGAACTGCAACAGGTATTGAAAACGGAAAAACAATCATTCTTCAAGGTCAGGACCCAACTACTAAAATGGCAGTGGCTCTTGATACAGTAAAAGTTGAAAACGGAAAATTTGAAATAAAAGGAAAAGTAACTGAACCAGCTTTTCATACTTTAATTCTTCAAGGTGCTAACGGACCAATTCCTTTTATATTAGAAACAGGAGAAATTACTATTGCAATTGATAAAGATAGTATTCATAAATCTAAAATTTCTGGAACTTACAACAATGACGAGTATGTAAAATTCAATGAGGATTTAACTAAAACTCAAAAAAGTTTAGTTGACTTTCAGAAAAAGAATACTCAAAAAATGCAACAAGCTCAACAAGCTCAGGATACAGCAACTATCAATGGTTTGATGAAACAATACATGACTCTTCAAACTGAAGTTCAGGCTAATTCTAAAAAGAAATATTTAGCTTACGCTGAAACTCACCCAAAAGCTTACATCTCAGCTTTGATTATTCAAAGTATGGTTGCAGATCCAAGTGCTGATATTAAAAAGACAGAAAGCTTATTTAATGCTTTGGATGAGTCTTTGAAAAATAGTACTACCGGAAAAGAAATTAAAACAAAATTAGGTCAGGCACAATTACCTGCAGTTGGTGCATCAGCAGCTCCTGTTGGCAGCCCTAACTGAAGAGCAGATTTTTCAGCTCCTAATCCGCAAGGAAAAGTTGTTTCTCTTAAAGAAAGCTTAGGTAAAGTGACAATTGTAGATTTCTGGGCTTCATGGTGTGGACCATGCAGACAGGAAAATCCAAATGTTGTAGCAATCTACAAGGAACTTCATTCAAAAGGATTAAATATTATTGGTGTATCCTTAGATAAAGAAAAAAGCAAGTGGACAGAAGCTATCGCAAAAGATGGTTTAACCTGGACTCATGTTTCTAACCTAAAATTTTGGGAAGAGCCAATTGCAAAACAATACGGAGTAGAATCTATTCCGGCAACTTTTATTCTTGATGCATCAGGAAAAGTGGTTGCTCAAGACTTAAGAGGTCCTGAATTGAAAGCAAAAATATTAGAGCTTTTAGCTAAATAATAGCACTATTCACAATACAAAAAATCTCCCTCGTGGAGATTTTTTTTTGGGATATAGACAATAATTAAAGATCAACTTAGAATTAAAAGTGATTTAAGATCATCTTACAACCTGTAGCGAGAGAAAAATAGTTTACACAGAGATTAAGCTTTATCATTTTTAGCTTTAATAAACGACATTACGAAGCAAAGCACTACATTAGACTTAACTTTGCGAAATTTGGACTTTAGAAGCCTTAAATACTTACTCTTAGATTTGGATTAATTACACAAGACTTTATCGTTTAATATAACAAGACCTTTTATCGTTATCAAACTTTTGTCAGTATCCAAATTCAAAAAGACATATCCCTGTTCATTCAAAAAAATTAAAGCTTCTAATACTCTTGCTTGATTTTCCGTTCCAGAGGCTATATTGCTCGCTAATGTTGTTGAAGTATTAAAAATTGGACTAAGGAGGCTTGTCAGCTCTTCTATACTGAAGCTCATGCCATACCTTTCAGCTAATGTCTGCAAAATTTTTATATGAAATATCGATAAGTTTTCCATGATAGTTCCTTTAATCTGATATACGAAAATTGATCAGTGATAGATTTGTAAAAGGATTAATTATTACTAAAAATAGAATTCCAAGATGTTGTATTTTACTATAAACATCTTGCTCAAAGATTTTATCGCACAAAAAATATAAAAATTTTGAAGTGCAGATTTTGCCTTTTTATAAATTTAGAAAGGCAGATTTTAAAATTTTCAACATTAAAATTTATCCATAAAAAAAGTCCTAATTTTCATTAGGACTTTTAGTGGGGAGAGCAGGATTCGAACCTGCGAAGTTTTCACAGCAGATTTACAGTCTGCCCTCGTTGGCCGCTTGAGTATCTCCCCGATCTCAGCGTTAGTGCGCTTTGTTGTTCTAAGCGGTTGCAAATATAGGAACGTTTTTCATGTTTACAAACAAAAAACGAACTTAATTTTAAGTTATTTTAAAGTTATTTTTTAATTCATTGGAATTGAATAAAATAAAAAAACACGTAGTCAGGATATTTTTTTACATTTTTTAAAATTATAAGATTATTCTTAACTAAAACTTATTTATTTTTCCTTTTAAATATTAGTTCTTACTTCCTGAATAACCACCTTTCCTTATAAACCAAGAATATAATTTAAGAAATGTTATAAAACACTCAAAAGTGCTCTGGCAGTCGTGACAAATTAAACTACTTCAGCGATTGGCGATTTCACCCTTGCAAACAATTTGACGATAAGGTTCTTTAGTCGATTTTGATAATCTTCTATCAACCATTCTTTATAATTCCTGCTGGCATTCTCAAGGCACTTCACATATTGTTTTACCCTCCACTCAATTTCAGGATGGAGTGCTTCAGCTAATGCAACTGCTTCAGAAAGAGTGTTGGCATTATCCATGCACATCTTTGCCTGTTGCCTAATCGATTCCTGCATAACAGTCTTAGGTTTTTTATCCATTTCAAGCGCTTCATGATAGGCAGCCTCAACATCAAACGTCATTTCAAGTGTGTTGGAAAACTTGGCGCGCAATTCAGCCGAAATGCTATGGGATTGTACCGCAGAATTTCCAACAGTATGATATTGTAGCTGTTTTGCAAAAGCCTCGGGATTTTCAAAAACAAACTGCCAATCCAGCGGTGCTTCCCAATTACCAAAACGATGAATATTATTTCCTAAATCAGTTATTCCAAATGTTTTTTTTGATGGAAGTCTTCGCGAACCTCGACCGATCATTTGATGATACAGGGTAATAGAAGTGGTTGCCCTGTTCAGTATAATATGCTGTACTGTAGGCTCGTCAAATCCCGTGGTAAGAATTGAAACCGAAGTAAGAACTGCGTCTTTTGTTTTCTTAAACCACTTTAAGATTTTTTTGCGCTCTTCATCAGATGTTTTATTATCCAAATGTTTTATCGGAATTGCTGCTTTTGTAAAAGTCTCAAAAACTTTTTGAGACGTTTCGATCCCATTATTAAAAATGAGTGTCTTTTTTCCTAATGCATTTTCTTTATATGCTTTTAATAATAAATCCTGCATGACGGCTGAACTGTACAATTCATTTGAGGAGTTTATCGTATAATCGCCATGGATTCCCGTTTTCAGGGTATTAAGTTCAACTTCAAAAATGAATGACTCCGGTTTGGCCAGATAACCTTCATTTATAAGCGTTGTAATGCTTTCTCCTGTAATCAGTGTATCATAATGAAGATTCATTGGCTTTGCAGTATCACTACTAAAAGGAGTTGCCGTAACACCAATAATAAAAGCATTTTTAAAACTTCCCATTAATTTTCTGAATGAATTATGGTGTGCTTCATCAATAATCACAAGTCCCACATCACGAGGTTTTATTTTCTTTGCTTTTATTCTGTTGCGAAGCGTTTCTACCATGGCTACATAACAATCACAGCCTGTTTTAAAATTACCGCTTGTACTATTAATGATGCAGTTCTGCACACCCAGGCTTTTTAATACCGTGGATGTTTGTTTGCATAATTCTTTTCGATGGGTAAGGATAATGACAGTTTTAGCATATTGTGCAATAAATCTTCTGGCTATTTCTGAAAATACCACTGTCTTGCCTCCGCCTGTAGGCAACTGATACAAAAGCCTTGTTGTCGCTTTATTATCCATTTTTTGAAAAATAGATTCTATGTCCTTTTCCTGATAATCATAAAAGGAAGCTTTCGGTAGCAGTTTACTAATCATCTTATTTCTTTATTTGACATTATTTAAATGCGGTTACAATCTGTTGTTCATTATTCTTCTGCCGACTGCAGCTGTGACTCCATGAATTTTCCAGTTACGATAGTACCCTCTTCATCTTCCCATTGTGTTATTACGTTTTCAATAAGTTCAGGCTCGAATCCAATTACTTTCATCACCTGATTACCAAATTCCTGCTGTACATTTTGTCCTTTCTTAAACATAATTATATAATTTAGCGTTAGTAGATTATTTCTTTGAGCGTTATACTCAATGCGTTGTCTTGCTTATTTTTTTATACTTTAAAATTAGAGCAAGAACTGTATCTAACTTTTATACTATTGTAGTGGTTTATTATATTATTTTATGTTGCTAAGCACCATTAAAAAAATCATTAAAACAGAAAAAATCTACATCTTTACAGTTGTAGATTTTTTTGTTTAATATCGTACGGTCAAGGCAAATTATTTCCAAGGATCCAATACTACTTTTACACATCCGTCTTCTTTCTTATTAAAAATTTCGTATGCGTGTGAAATCTCAGACAAAGGAAGTCTGTGGGTAATGATATCATCAAGCTGCACTTTTCCCTGTACCACATATTCCAAAAGTTTGTCGATATGTTTATGCGCAGGTGCCTGTCCACCTTTTAAAATAATTCCTTTATCAAAAAACTGTCCCAGAGGAAAATTATCATAATTAACAGGATATACACCAAGCACCGACACTATACCGCTTCGTCGAACTGCACTCATACAAGCTTCTAAAACTTTGATAGAACCTTTTTCAAAGTTGATAGTCGCTTTTATTTTGTCTGTGAAGCTTCTTTCGGGTTCAAATCCAACAGCATCAATACATACGTCCGCGCCACGTCCGTTTGTAAGTGATCTGATATGCTCCACCACATCTTTTGGATCTTCCCACAATATAGTTGTAGCACCTGTAGAAACTCTGGCTTTATCCAAACGGTATTGCAATGTATCTACAATAATAACCTGCGCTGCGCCTCTGAGCCATGCGCTTTTTGCAGCCATTATCCCAACGGGACCTGAACCAAAAATGGCAACCGTCTCTCCTCCTTTCACTTCTCCCCAGTCTACACCAGTGTATCCCGTTGGAAAAATATCGGTCAGAAAAAGTACTTGTTCATCGCTAAGGTTTTCAGGCACTACTCTGGGACCATAATTGGCATAAGGTACTCTTACGTACTGTGCTTGTCCTCCATCGTATCCTCCATACAAGTCGGTATATCCAAAAAGAGCACCACCCTTTTCCGTCAGGATTCCTCCCTCAGGACCATAGTGCTCGGGGTTGCTGTGCTCACAGTTTCCCGGCACATCATGATTGCAGAAAAAACAGTTCCCGCACGCTACAGGAAAAGGAACAACCACACGGTCGCCTCGTTTAAGATGCGTAACTGCTGATCCTGTTTCTTCAACTATTCCCATAAATTCATGCCCCAAAACCATTGGAGATGTTGGCATTGCCCCGCAATAAATGTGCAGATCTGATCCACATATGGCTGTCGATGTTACTTTCAAAATAATATCATCCTGAGCACTAATTTTTGGATCTTCTACTGTATCATATTTAACGGAACCTGGTCCGTGAATAACTGCTGCTTTCATAGTTTCATGTTTTAATTTTATAGAAAGCTAAGTAACTCTTATTTAAGCTATTAAAATTACAAAATATGACAAAATTCTTATATATAAATCACCATTTGAAATTATATAACGAGATAAAATGATTAGTTTTCATTCAGTAAAAATTATTTAAGGTGACTTTTGCAAATTAATTTTTTACCGTTACTTATCATTTGACTTTGTCTACGATAATCTAGATAAGACGCTAAAAAAAAAGCCTGCAGTTTTTAAACTGCAGGCTTTTTCTGTAATAGTATTTTACTATTTTTCGTCGTCTTCAGTAGCATCGAAATTAATAGTATTGTAAGCCGCTTCCGTTAAGGTAGTGTCTGCTTCTTTTTCTTCATTTAAGGTCTCAACCAATAAAGATACAGCTTCGTCTTCCCCAAGAGTTTTAGCAAATGCGGCAAGAGTTCCGTAAGTTGCAATTTCGTAATGCTCTATTTTTTGAGACGCAGCAATGATCCCTGCGTCACGAACAGCACCCGGTTCAGTTTCTTCTAAAATACCTTCGCCTTCTTTAATGAGGCCATCCATAGCATCACATTTTTTGGCTACTGCCTTTTCACCAACTGAAGCAAATACTTCTTCTAGTCTGCTTACCTGACCCTTAGTAACTTCCAAGTGATCATTAATAGCGTCAATTAAATTTTGAGAAGTAGCATTTTTAGCCATTTTAGGAAGTGCTTTGACTAAAGCTTTCTCTGCCCAATAGATATCTTTTAGTGAATCTACAAAAAGATCTCTTAATCCTTCTGCCGCTGATGCTTTCGGTTTCACTGTCCCTTTCGGAGAAGTGATTTTACTGTCAGCTGATTTTTTAGTTGTAGCTCCATTTTTTGATGTCGAACTACTTTTAGCAGGAGTTGCTTTTTTCGCTGCTGTTTTTGTATTTGAATCTTTCATGATATGTTTTTTAAAAAATTTGTTTTTCAAATGTACTACCACGGTGTTTTAATTTTCTTATACAATTTTAAAGCATTGTTGCAATATTTAAACATTTAAATATCAGACTAGTAAGAAGTTTAATTATGAAATAAATTTAATTAATTATATAAATAGTAACGATATACGAAGCGAAAAAAGAATTTGTCACGCTTTATTAAAACTTAGTCTTTTTTTCAATAAATATAAGTGCAAATATTCCACCAGAGCAATCCAAATTGACAAAAAAACTTTGCTTCTGAACCAATTCAATTGCAAAACCTAAGAGAAAAACAATTACAAATATATGTCAAGCTTGGATTCCATTATCGGTTAATTTGTTTAATGAGTCGATACGGTTCCTTCCTAAAAATATCACTAAGTTTTTTTTTAGAGATAAATTTAATAGTATAAATCCACAATAAACTTTCCGGGAAATTTTATAAAACACAAATCTGCGAATCTTTAAATTCTCGATTTTCCTTGTCTTAATGCAGCTTTCTAATGCCGTTATTTCAGGTACACTTCAGACTAAAAAACACTAAAAATTATAAATTCATACAGAATTAAAACGATACATCTTAACTGATTGATATGTCAACATATTAAATGTTAAAACATTACGAAAAATTTTATTAACTTTATTAAAAATATTTCCGTGAAAATAATTAAACATTCCTATGGTGCTGATCTCTCTTGGATTGAAAATTTTGCTAATCAATTTGGAGGAAAAGTTGAAGACAATTATATTATTATTCCCGAAGAACTACAGACAGGAACCCGATATTTCCTTGATTGCGGAGAAGGTATAGTTGCTTATTATATAAATGTAAAATATAATAAGAACTTTCGATTTATTCAAAAAAATGAAGACAATGATTTTGTTGGTCTTTATTACAATTTAACCGAAGGAGAAGCTACTGTCAGTAGAGAAAGTACAGTGTACGATGTAGGCAGATGGCGCTATAATTTATCTGTACTGGATGGATCGTTGGAGACTGATTATAACGTTAAGGCTGGAAGCAGCACATTTGCTCTTTACATTTTTATAAAAAAAGAAAAAATAATATCATTTGTGAAAGATCATAATATTACATTTCGCGACATCGATTTATTGACAGATCCAAACAGAAATACAATTGTACGGTTTGATCGAATGAGTAGTGAAAGCTATCATTTACTAAATGACCTACGCAAATTAGAAGTTGGCGGGTCTATATTTAATTTAAATTTAATTGGAACGGTTCAGATGCTTATTTCTAATTATTTAAAAAAAATGGCTAGCCGAAGAATCATTATTCAAACAGTCAATTCTTCAGATTTATCAAATATAATTGCTTCACAAATGTACTTAATAGACCATATCGGAGATCATTTTCCAAGTATTACACAAATGGCCAATAGAGCCAATATGTCGGAGACAAAATTTAAAAATTTATTTAAAAAAATTACCGGCTCGACTGCTAATAAATTTTTCATGGACAATAAACTCTTAAAAGCTAAAGAATTGCTTGAAAGTAAGCAATTATCAATATCACAAGTATCAGATCAATTAAGTTTTACAAATAACTCTTATTTTGCTTCAAAGTTCAAGGAGAATTTTGGCTTATCTCCCAAAACTTTTATAAAGCAATTGTAGCTATTGTGAAATTTAATTTCCTAAACAAAATCCTTCTTTATCAAGATTAATAATTGCTTATGAAAAAAATTTCACACTACTATAGTTTAACTCCTGAATGGCAAAGTGAATTTGTTCAAAAATTAGGAGCCAAATTCATTGATGGTAAAATTACTGTAATTCCGGAATCAATGGGTAAGGGACATTCTTATTTCACTCAAATTATACCAGGTATATCGGTTTTGTTTATAGATTTTACTTTAAAAATTCCCCTAAAAATTACAAGAAATCGATCTGATAATCCTTTATATATATTTCATTTTGACTTAAGTGAGCATGTTAATTTAATAAAAATAAATAACAAATCTTACGAGATTGGCTCCTATGACAAATTAGATCTTGCGATTATAGACAATCAAATCGAGAGTTCCTTTACACCCTCTGTCAATGAAAGGACAATTGCTATAAGAATACTCGTCGATAAGGCCCTTCTAAATGATTTTATAAAAAAACATTCCAAAAAAGAAGAAGTAAAACCAACTACTAAAGAAGGCCAAAGAGTTTTTTATCATTATGGAAATATCGACAGCAATAGTATTTTACTAATTCAGTCCATCAAAAACAAATCAGTATTCGATTTATCATTTGAACCCTTGCTTAAAGGTATATCCTTAAAACTGCTCGGCAATTTTTTTAATAAATTTTATCATTCTCAAAATTCAAAAAACGCTACCGATAGCGAGCTGGAAGCAATCAATAAAACAAAAGAATATCTTCTTAATAATTTATATGGCCTATTTCCTTCAGTAACTTTTTTAGCTTCAATGGCAGGTATGTCAGAATCAAAATATAAGATTTTATTCAAAAAATGTTTTAACGATACTCCAAACAATTTATTTATTAAGGAAAAAATGTCTCTTGCTCAAAGGTTATTAAAAAGCGGAGAATTTAAAACTATTACAAATGTTCTTTACGAATTAAACTATAGTAAACTAAGTTATTTTTCATCCAAGTATTTTAATTTTTTCAAGAGCAGACCAATTGATGATTTTGTAAGAAAGCAGGATTAATTCATGATTAAAATTTACTATTTTTTTAAAATTAATATTTAATATTTTCTTTAATGGTTGACGTGAATTATAAACTCAGAACGTCGGTTTTCCTGATGTTCTGCTTCAGAACATTTTACGCCATTCGTACACCTGTTTATTAAACTAGTTTCGCCGTATCCTTGTCCATACACACGTTCTTTTTCAATTCCATGTGCTACGATATAATCTACAGTTGCTTTAGCTCTGTTTTCAGACAACTTCATATTAAAATCATCTCTACCTCTACTATCGGTATGCGAATTAATTTTTAAAGAAATACTCGGACGCGCTTTCATTAATTCGACTACTATATTCAATTCTGCTTTCGATGACTCTCTTATCTTAAACCCATTGTAATCAAAATAAATTGGATTTAGCTTTAATTTGTGCGTAAGATCGTCCCCATCTTGCAGCGTTACTGTCTCATCTCCTACAATTATTTGCATTTCATTTATAAAATCAAATGAGTATTCGCGTTTCTCAGCTGGTTTTAATTGAGGAGTAACAATTTGTGATTTTTCAGCAATTCCAAGCTTTTTGTATACCAATCTATAATCTCTGTAAGGCTTAAGGTCAAGAGTATATATACCATCTTTACCAGAAGACACCGTATTAATCATTTCATTTTCCGAATTATAAACCTCTACCACCATACCTTCAATTGGTGTTCCGCTTGTATATTTTAAGGTTCCTGAAACAATTGGTTTTACATTAAAGTTAAAATCAACTGGTCTAAGTTCTGTAAAACTGTAAATATCGTCATTTCCAGTTCTGTTAGATGAAAAATATCCCTTTTTGGTATCATCCTGAATTGTATAAGCGAAATCGTCAGCGTTTGTATTTACACCGTCACCAAGATTTACTACATGATATTTGCCCTGATCATCTTTTAGTGCTGCAAAAACATCTAAACCACCAAGACCAGGATGTCCGTCTGAAGAGAAATATAAAATTCCAGAAGCATCTACAAAAGGATATGTTTCTCTTCCTAAAGTATTTATTTCATCCCCCAACTTAGTAATATCATTGCCGATACGCCCATTTTTTTTAACACTAACTACATAAATATCTGAATTACCAAATTTATTATTTCGGTCAGAAACAAAATACAACTCACTTTCATCGGCACTTAAAGCCGGATGCGCAGATGAGAAGCCATCACTATTGATAGGATATCCAAGTTCTTTGATGTTTTTCCATTCTCCATTGACATTCTCAGCCACATAAATTTTTAAATAAGTGGTTCCTTCTTTATCCGCTCCAAGTTTTCCCTCAACATAATTGTTTCTTGTAAAATACATTAGCTTACCATCTTTTGTTATGGCAGGAGTACTTTGATGATATCTTGTATTCACATCTCCTTTTAATATAATAGAATTTTGTAACCCGCCATCAACCGTAATATCAGCTGAATATAATTTTAAAAAGGATTTCTCATTCCAGCTGTGTTTACGTTTTATGATTGTTCCGGTATCTTTAGCCGAAGCATAGATTACTTTATCCTTACCATTAAAACAAGCTCCAAAGTCAGAAAAGGGAGAGTTGATCGCGACAGGTTTAAAAATATAACGACCAGACTGTCTCTTTATTTCTTCCATTAATTTTATGCCATTCCAGTCTGCACTCAAGTCTTTTTTACCTGATTTTGAGTAGTAGGTTTTCATTATCTGCTCAGATTCTTTATAATTCTGATTGTTATTTAAAGCCTGTGCATATCTGAAATAATATTGCGGATCAATACCTTTCGGAGAATCCATGATTTTAGCATAACATTTTGCTGCTTCCGGATAATTTGCATTATAATAGTAGCAATCTCCAAGCTTAGTATAGGTTTCTATAGTATTATTTCCTTTTTTAATTTCTTTATTATATAACTTAATCGCTTCAATGAAGGCAAACTTTGTATATGCAGCATTAGCTTTTTCTAAATTTTTATCCTGAACCTGGGCCTGAATAGTTCCTATTTGCATGATACAAACCATCAGGAATATAAAAGTAATTTTTAGTTTTTTATAAATCATCCTATTTTGTATTTAACGTTATTAGAAGAATCTCGGACTCACTAGTCTGGTTTTAGTTTTACTTAATAAATCAAATCTTAAAAATATCTCATGAGATCCTGAATTATAATTCCCAATATTTGTGATATCGCGATCATATGCATATCCTATTTGAATACCATCTGTTACCTGAAAACCAGCTAAACCACTAACACTTGCATCCCAACGGTATGCTGCTCCAAGCGTCAATTTATCACTGATTAAAAAGTTAGCCGAAATATCTACCGCAACAGGTGAACCAACAACAAACTTCGCCAAAACTGCAGGCTTAAATCTTAGATATGGATTAATATCAAAAACATATCCTCCCATAAAATAATAATGGGCTTTTGTTGAATATACCGATGCTGCAACATCATCATAAAAGTTTGTTTTTAATAATTTAGGAACAGAGATTCCCGCATACCATTTAAAAGTGTGAAAATAAACCCCTGCCCCAACATTAGGCGAAAATTGAGATTCCACTCCTGTCATAGTCTTATCTTCATATTCACGATTTGTTTTATTGTAATCCACTTCAAAATTGTCAAAACCTCCGGAGATACCAAATGAAACTTTTAATTCATCTGACGGCATAATAGTGTAAGCGTAGTTAACTGTAAAACCGGTATTTTTTGTTGGGCCAATTTGATCACTTACTATATTTAAACCAAGTCCATTACCATGATATCCTAATGGTGTTTGAACTGAAAAATTTATTGTTTTTGGCGCTCCCTCTAACCCCACCCATTGTGTTCGGTATAGTGCCATGGCGCTTAAAACTTCTCTTGAACCTGTATAACCAGGATTAAAGGTCATAGTATTGTACATGTATTGCGAATATTGCGATTCCTGTTGTGCAGAAGCCCCCAGAATACCTAAAAACAATAACGATACTACATAAAAAAGTTTTTTCATTATTTCTATTTATTACGTTCTATTTATGGATTTAATTATTGATTATTTATATATAGATAGCCAGATTTTTCGACTACCCTTTGCGTATTATTGTATTTCAAAATGTAGAAATAAGTCCCTGTTGGAAGTTTTTCTCCTCTATTTATTGTTGCACGCCCATCAGAATATCCAGCGAACATTACGTCACTTTCATTATATGATTTTGCTTCGTATACTTTAACACCCCATCTGTTATAGATTTCAAGAGAATTGTCAGGATATCTATCTATTCCTTTAATATGGAAAGTATCATTAATACCATCACCATTTGGAGAAACTGCGTTGTACACTATTAATTCATGGTCTTCAAATTCTGCTTTAACAAGAGCTGTTGTAAAAATTCCGTACCCTCCTACTGCACCTGTTAATAATCTTGAATAAGGCTCCCCGCTAACGGGCTCACTAAGAACACCTTTATCATTTACCCATTTCCCTAATACTTCATCCCAACGAACAATTGCTACTTTTACTTTGGACGTTTCTGCAAAAAATTGAGAAGGGGTAGTATCATTATTTAACGAAAGACTCAAAACAATTTTGTCAGCTCCCTTTTCTTGTTTTACTTCCCAGTATTCCTGATCATTGATCTGTAAAATTGTTTCATCTTTACTTAAATGAGAGTGAAGATCTGCCGAATTTTTATGAAAATATTGTGCAGTATAAATATCTCCATTTGCAGCACCTGCCTGAAAAGAGGGTCTGAAAAAATATTCATCTCCTACAGGAAATTGAAATTCATTAGTTCCTTTTTTCTGTACCTTCCCATCTACAAAACTTTGATCACTTGCTTCAGAATGGGTTGCATTTTCTTTGAAAATAACTTTACCATTATAATCTGCGGCATTAACAATTCCGTATTTAAAATCAGAATTTTTACCGATAGAAATAGTTGTTTTCAGTTGAAAAGGTATCAGAGAAGCCAGATTATTAAAAACAATATTTTGAAAATCAGCAATCTGAGACCCCGTAATTACTTGCTCCTGCTCTCCCACAAAAGAAGTAGTACCTGAATTTTTCTCATTATAAGAAACCACTCCGTCATTATTATAATTTTTAAAAGCGTGAACTTGTCCATCATTAATAAAATTTCCCGTGGTCGTATTATCATAATCCATATAGATTGACAATAATGTATTATTACTTACTTTTAAATCTCCTTGATTAACAAATTGAGCCTGCCCTTTTTGACACAATAATAGGAGTGCTATAAAACTAAATACACAGTTTAAATCTTTTCTGTTTTTCAAGACAAATTGAAATTGCTGTAAATCTTTTATCATTTTATATAAATTTTATTTTTTTATATTACTACTTGAAAACCGCTCTAAATGAAGTGCAAAATTAGAGGACTAATCAGGAGTTTGCATCCTCTAGAAGTTATTAGAATATCATAATAAGTTCATTTTTATTTTCAAAATTTAA
>Ga0247813_10000135_pt1 | contig 92270 bp, 91 predicted proteins | sample UWRJL169409C1_FD_180719 | JGI IMG/M metagenome (GOLD analysis project Ga0247813, IMG submission 180719) | Plant litter microbial communities from Arlington Agricultural Research Station in Wisconsin, United States - UWRJ-L169-409C-1 | ecosystem: Environmental > Terrestrial > Plant litter >...
CAACACCTAAGCAAATTGAACCATCAGCAAAATTAATTCAATATTATAACGCAGGATTGATTAACTAATATGAGTGATACTATTCGAGATGTAATTATGGTCGGCGCAGGCCCAAGTGCGCTTGCTGCTGCAATCTACACAACCCGTGAAGACATTGATACTGTCCTTTACGAAAAGTCTGCAATTGGCGGCCTGGCTGCTATTACTGACATGGTTGATAACTACCCAGGTTTCCCTGATGGTATTGAAGGCTTAACATTAGCTGGTCACCTAGAAAAACAAGCTGAACGTTTCGGCGCTCAAATTGAATACGGTGACGTTACGGAAATCAAAATTGATGGTAAGTACAAAATCGTTACTGTTGATGGCGAACCCGTAAAAGCGAAGGCGGTACTTATCGCAACTGGAAGCGACTACAAGAAACTTGGCGTTCCTGGTGAAAAAGAATTTTACGGCCGTGGAGTTCACTACTGTGCAACTTGTGACGGTGCTTTTTACCGCGACAAAACATTGGTAGTTGTTGGTGGTGGTAACTCTGCTTTCCAAGAAGCTATCTTCTTAACTCGTTACACAACACACATTGATTTATTGGTACGCAGTACTATTAAGGCAAGCGATGTCCTACAGCACGAGCTACAGAAGTTTGTAGACGAAGGTAAAATTACCGTTCACCTTAACACGACAACTGAAGAAATTGTTGATACTGACGGTCGTGTAACAAGCGTTAAGATTATTGAAAATGGCGAACCTGCGGAAATTGTTACCAATGGTATCTTCGTATTCGTAGGCCTTATGCCAAACACTGGTTTCTTAGCCGACAGCGGCGTAGAGTTGGATGAAGTTGGTCTTATTAAGACTGATTTGAAGCTTCAGACAACACTTGAAGGTGTGTACGCTAGTGGCGACGTTCGAAGTGGTGCAACTATGCAAATCGCGAGTGCAGTAGGCGAGGGTGCAGCTGCTGCGCTATCTCTTCGTGAATATCTTGACGAATTTGACCGAGCTTAAATAATTTCTGATGCTCACTTGAAAGGTCGCTTAGGCGATCTTTTTTGTTATGAATTCTTCAAGCTGACTAATAATGGCCGGGTCGGCCGTTTCTAAGGCAATTTCACGAGTTCCTAGTAGTACGCCGGTATATGCAAAGTTATGTGAACCGGTGATTGCTCGTTTTGTGCCATCATGCATAGTGAAGATAATGAACTTGGCGTGAAGGTAGCGTTTCTTTCGGTAACTTGTATTTAAGCCACTTACGAATTGGCTGAAAGAAATAACCAGTTTATTGAGGCCTTCGGTGTTTGAGGCTTTGTTGTAGTACAGTTTTACTTTTTTGCGTTTTAAAATACGAGCTAATTTTCCGGTAGGGCAATACTGTGAAACGAAGACAGTACTCTTAGCCTCTTCAGCTAATTCGCAGGCTCGGCGGTAGATAATCGATTGGCCAATAATGCCGCCATCAATTAATATTTTCTTGTCGGTTTGTTCAACTGAGATACTTGGATAGTTGCCAGATTTTCGTTCAGAGCGGTAAATACGCAACTGCTCTTCGACTAATCGGTCCGCAAGTTTCGGGTCGTTATCAACGCGAAACATATAATCGACGTTATCAATACCGCCATCATATAAGTTAACGCCACCGAAAACGAAAGACGTGTCGTCTATTACACACCACTTGCTGTGCGTACGACCGTTGAAAATAGTGACGCGACTACGGCCAAGCCAGTGAAACTTTACACCAGCTTTCTTAAGTACCTTTACCATACGATTTGTGTCTTTGGTGCCGGGGCTGTAATAACGGAAAGGCAGCCACCCACCGTTTACTTCACCAAAAGTAAAGATGTCGGCAGCGACGGTAACTTCGACGCCACGCTGCGCAGCTGCTTTAATTGCAGAAAATAATTCGTTGGTATTTGGGTGGTCTGCCATTACCATTGAAATTAAGTACACGCGCTGTTTGGCGTTACGCACAAGTTCGGCCGCCTGCGCGACGTATTCATTAGGAGTTACGAGCTTCATTTATAGGTATTATAGCATTACCAACAGGGCGTATTGGGTTCTAAGGTGTACTCGCAAATAAAAAACTGTTAAAATAACAGAGATAAACAAAGGAGAAACGTAGTGGCTGATTTTAATAAAATTCTTACACCTGGTGATATTGACGGCGGTGTTGTAAACGTCGTAATCGAAATTCCCGCTGGAAGTTCACACAAAATTGAATGGAATCGCGAATTAGCGGTATTCCAACTTGACCGCGTTGACCCAAAGATTTTCGCTAAACCAACAAACTATGGTTTCATTCCTCAGACACTTGACGAAGATGGCGACGAGCTCGATGCGCTTATTATTACGAATGACCCACTTGCAACTGGAATCTTCCTCGAAGCAAAAGTTATTGGCGTAATGAAATTTGAAGATGACGGTGAAATTGACGACAAGGTTATTGTTGTACCTGCTGACGACCGTAATACTGGTAATGCAATTAACTCACTCGAAGACTTGCCAAAGCAACTTATTGCGCAAATTGAGCACCACTTTACACACTACAAAGACTTGAAGAAGCCAGGTAGCACTATTGTGAAAGGTTTTGGCGATATTGCTGAGGCGAAACAAATTATCCACGAAGCAGTTGTTCGTTGGGACAATTTAACTAAGTAGTTTTAGTTTTCTCGGCCTTTGTAGCTTTAGAAACAGCCCGGTTCTTCCGGGTTTTTTCTCGTATGATGCCAGCGGCCTGGCTAATAGTTTCAATAGCGCCACCCTTACGAAGTTGAGAACGAAGTTTGGCACGGGCGTGAGTAGTGGTTACTAACTCAAGCCAGCTTGCTTTTGGAGTGATGCTTTTTCGAGTCGTAATTTCAACAATATCACCATTATGGAGCGGCTTGTCGAAAGCATGAATAGAGCCGTTTACGCGGAAGGCATAGGCGTGCCGGCCAAGGTCGCTGTGTACGAGGTAGGCAAAGTCGAGAGGGAACGCACCTTCGGGAAGGTTATAGATGTCACCTTTTGGTGAGTATACGAAGATACGGTTTCCGAATAAATCGATATTGAGTTGTGACTCGGTAATTTCTTCACCGCTTCGAAGTTTTGTGGCAATTTCTTGTAACTGGGTAATCCATTGCATGTTTGCAGGTAGCACGGCGCTTTTTTTATTCTTTGTGTAATCTTTCGAGCTTTTTTGCTCGTGGTAGTGGAAGCTCGCAGCTAACCCACGTTCGGCAAACTCGTGCATTTCATAGGTACGAATTTGGAATTCAACAATTTGCTTGCTAGGGGTGAGCACGGTAGTGTGAAGGCTTTGATACCCGTTAGGCTTAGGAACAGCGATGTAGTCTTTAATACGAGCAATCATCGGTTGGTAAATAGAGTGAAGAATACCGAGCACGCGGTAACAATCTTCTTTGTTTTCAACAATAACCCGAAGGGCCATAAGGTCGTATACATCGTCGATGTTGCCGTTGACCTTCTTTAGCTTTTTGTGCAGGCTATAAATGCTTTTAACGCGCCCATTGATATCGTTATCGATATTTTGTGCTTTCAGGGCACGTGCAACTTCTTCGCGAACAGTACCCAGCTTACGAGTGCTTTTGCCAAGGCGTTTGCGCATCATGTTTTCAAGGCGTTTAAATTCTACAGGGTCAATGTAGCTGTATGCGAGCTCTTCAATTTGCATACGGACACGACCCATACCCAGCTTGTCGGCCATTGGTGCAAATACTTCAATGCTTTCACGGGCGATTTTTAACTGTTTCTCGCGAGTCATGTGTTGCAGGGTTTGCATGTTATGAAGGCGATCGGCGAGTTTAATAATGATGACGCGCACATCTTGGCCGACGGCGATCAATAGTTTAGAAAGGTTGTCTTTGGTTTGAGGTAAGTATTCAGCAAGGTCTTGCATGCCAGCACGTGCCTTTGAAACTTTAGTAACGCCTTCAACCAAGAAAGCGACGTCGTTACCAAACAGGCTTTCTAGATCGTCTACCGAAAGGTCGGTGTCTTCAACAATGTCATGTAGAACACCAGCAAGAACAGTGTCGATATCCATGCCCCAATCAATCAAGGTTTTAGCGACAGCCATAGGGTGAATTATGTACGGTTCGCCACTTTTACGCTTCTGTCCGGTGTGGGCTTTTGAGGCGATATCGATGGCATGTTCAAGCTCAAGGATTTCATTTTCCTCGTAAAATGGACGGGCGTGTTCGAGTAGTTCACCTTTCTTCATATAAGTAGTATACGAAAGATTGCCGACTTACGGTAGTTGCTATATAATAACCACCAATAGAGCTAATGTTTAAGAAGGAGTGGTATTAACCATGGCTAAAACGAAAATTGCAATTAATGGGTTCGGACGTATTGGCCGAAGTGCTTTTAAAATTGCATTTGACCGTGCAGATCTTGAGATTGTCGCAATTAACGACTTGACTGACACAAAGACATTGGCATATTTGTTGCAACACGATAGCAACTACGGCCTTTACAAAAACAAAGTAGGATACGACGATACTGGAATCATTGTTAATGATCACCACATCAAAATTACGGCTGAAAAAGATCCTGCAGCTTTGCCATGGGGCGACCTCGAAGTTGATATCGTTATCGAATCTACTGGCCGTTTCACTGAAAAAGAAACAGCAGAACTTCATATTAAAGCTGGCGCTAAGCGCGTAGTAATTAGTGGTCCAACTAAGAGCGAAGGTGTTGATACTATTGTTCTTGGTGCGAACGAAGACAAGATTGAAGGTGCAAGCCACGTTATCTCTAACGCAAGCTGTACTACTAACTCACTCGGTGCTGTAATGGCTATTCTTGACGCTGAATTTGGCGTTCAAAAATCACTCCTTACAACTGTGCACAGTTACACTGCAAGCCAAGCGTTGCAAGATGCACCAGCAAAAGACCTTCGCGAAGGCCGTAACGCTGCTGAAAACATCGTTCCAACAAGTACTGGTGCAGCGATTGCTGTAACTAAGACATTACCTCAACTTGCAGGTAAGTTCGACGGTTTGAGTATTCGTGTTCCGACTCCAGTTGTATCACTCAGTGACGTAACTGTATTATTCGAACGAAACGCGACTGTTGAAGAAATTAACAACGCATTCAAGAAAGCTGCTACTGAACCTTACTATCAAGGTATCCTTGGTGTCAGCGAAGAGCCGCTTGTAAGCCGCGACTACATCGGTAACAGCCACTCTGGTGTTGTTGACTTGCTTCTTACAAAAGTTGTTGGTGGAAACCTTGCGAAGATTATGGTTTGGTACGACAACGAATGGGGTTACTCAAACCGCCTCGTAGAACTTGTTGCTGACTTAGGTAAAACTTTAAACAAATAAGTATCGCACTATGAAAATCTTTTTGGGCAGCGATCATAACGGGTATCATCTAAAGGAAAAGCTTTTTGCGTACCTTGCTAAACACGGGTACGAAGTTGAAGATGTGGGCGACCGCGAGCCGGATCCGGAAGACGATTTCACTGATTTCGCGCAAGCCGCTGCCCTTAAGGTTCTTGGTGAAGAGGGCGACCCTCGAGCAATCTTGCTTTGTGGGGGTGGCCAAGGTATGGCTATGGCTGCAAACCGTTTTCGCGGTATTCGTGCCAGCGTTGTGTGGGATGCTTTTGAAGCAAAGATGACCCGTAACGATAACGACAGTAACATTCTTTGTATTCCTTCACGAATCTTCGATGAAACTGAAGACTCAGCTTGGCAGGGTATTGTAGAAACTTGGCTTAATACTCCATTTGCAAGCGCACCACGCTATAAGCGTCGTAACGCACAATTGGACGAGCTGTAATATGGCTGTCATCGTTCCAACAATCACCGTAGAAACTGTCGAAGAGTTTCGCGAGGCCTCTGAAAGGGTTGCACCTTTTGCGCGTCGTATTCATATTGATTTGAGCGATGGCGAATTTGCCCCAACATTCTTACTTGATGAGAATCAAATATATTGGGCACCTGAATGGGAAATTGATATTCACGCTATGGTAGCTCGGCCTTCTGAACACCTGGCTAAGCTGATTGAAATGAAACCAAGCCTTATTGTTATTCACGCTGAGGTTGAAGAAAACATCGTTGTGCTGTTAGGGCGAATTAAAGAAGCTGGTATTAAAGCTGGCTTGGCGCTACTTCGATCGACTGTACCCTCAACTATTGAAGAAGCCTTGAAGCTTGCCGACCATATTATGATTTTCTCGGGTGAGCTGGGAAAACACGGCGGCACAGCGAGTATGATGCAACTTGAAAAAGTTCGCCTCATTAAAAATATCAACCCGACTGCCGAAATTGGCTGGGACGGTGGTGTGAATATAGAGAATGCGTACACGCTGACACAGGGTGGGGTAGAAGTGCTTAATACGGGCGGTGCAATTGCCAATGCGGCAAATCCTGCTGAAGCGTACCAAGCATTAGTCAAAGAAATTAATAAACACGGAGTGATATAGGGTGGTTAAATTAACAATTCCTCAAATTGAGCAGAAGGCGAATGATATTCGTCGTGATATTATCCAGATGCTTGCAGCTGCTGGAAGTGGCCACAGTGCTGGGCCTCTAGGGTTGTCTGACATTTTTGCTGCCCTTTATTTCAACGTAATGAACATCCGTCCGGAAGAGCCTGAATGGGCTGACCGTGATGTTATTTTCCTAAGTAATGGCCACTGTGTACCTGTGCAATACGCAACAATGGCTGAAGCTGGTTTCTTTCCTGTAGAGGAATTAGTAACGCTTCGTAAACTCGGAAGTCGTTTACAAGGTCACCCGGAACGCGAAAAGCTTCCTGGTCTTGAAAATACGAGCGGTCCTCTTGGTTCTGGTTTATCGCAGGCATCAGGCTATGCGTATAGCTTGCAATACATCGACGAAAACCCACAACGCCGTTTTGTGTACGTAGTTATGGGTGATGGCGAACTAAATGAAGGCAACATTTGGGAAGCTGCAATGTTTGCTGGTAAGTATAAACTTTCTCAACTTGTAGCGTTTATTGACCGCAACAATATTCAAATCGATGGCACGACTGAAGACGTCATGCCGCTCGAAGACCTTAAGGGTAAGTGGGAAGCATTTGGTTGGCACGTTATTGAAATCGATGGCCACAACATTGCCAGCATTATTGATGCGACTAGCCAAGCGCGCGCAATCACTAACCGCCCTACAGTTATTATTGCTCACACTATTCCAGGTAAGGGTGTTAACTTTATGGAATACAACTACAAATGGCACGGTATGCCACCTAATGCCGAACAAGCAAAAGAAGCCTTGGAAGATTTACGAACCCTTGGTGGCCAAATTACTCACGAAGGAGCTGGTGTATGAGTTACCAACTAAACCCACAACTATTTTCTGACGACGTAAAACTTGAACCTATACGTGCAGGTTTTGGCCGTGGTTTAAAAGCTGCAGGTGAAACAAACGAAAACGTCGTGGCGCTGTGTGCTGACTTAACCGAGAGTACTCAAATGCACTTATTCCGAGATGCATTTCCTAAGCGTTTCATTGAAGTTGGTATTGCTGAACAAAACCTCGTAACTGTCGCGAGTGGACTTGCACGTGCCGGCAAGATTCCTTTTACGAGTAGCTACGCTGCATTTAGCCCAGGCCGAAACTGGGAACAAATTCGCACAACTGCAGCTTTGAACAACCAACCAGTTAAGATTGTTGGTTCGCATGCCGGTGTAAGCGTCGGGCCTGATGGTGCGACTCACCAGATGCTTGAAGACATTGCACTTATGCGCGTACTTCCAAACATGGTGGTTGTTGCCCCTGGTGACAGTATTGAAGCCGAAAAGGCGACAAAAGCAATTGCTGAAAACGGTAAACCAAGCTACATTCGCTTGGCGCGTGAAAAGACTCCAGTATTTAGTACCGAAGATTCACCATTCGAAATTGGTAAAGCGTACATTCTTAAAGAAGGTGCTGACGTTACTCTACTTGGTACAGGTACCATGACATATGAATTGTTACTCGCAGCGAAGTTACTTGCAGACCAAGGTATCGATGCAGAAGTAGTGCACGTTCCAACTATTAAGCCACTCGACAACGAAACAATCCTTGCGAGCGTTCGTAAAACTGGTCGTGCGGTTTCTGCTGAAGAAGCTCAGGCTGCTGGTGGTTTTGGTGGAGCGATTGCCGAGCTGTTATCTGAACAGCTTCCAACACCATTAAAGCGCATTGGTATGCTTGATCGCTTTGGTGAATCTGGTGCGCCTGCAGAACTTATGGAACACTTCAACTTAAGCGGTAGTAAAATTGCGCCTGAAGTTAAGTCATGGATCGAAGCAACAGCTAAATATCATCAAGAATTTTAAAAGGGGGACATATGGGATTAACAATTAGCGAAATTCGCGACAACACACTGAGGGCACGACACTTAATGCAACGAAGCCGCCAACAAGGTTTTGCAGTTGGTGCGTTTAACGTAGACAACCAAGATACTCTTATTGCAATCTCTAAAGCAGCACAAAAAAAGAATGCACCAGTGCTTATTGAAGTAACACACGACGAAATTGCATCAATGGGTGCTGATAACATTCGTGACATGGTTGATAACTACAAACGTGAATACGGTATTGAAATGTACATTAACCTTGACCACAGCCCTTCTGTTGCAGAAGCGAAAATTGGTATTGATGCTGGTTTTGAGTTTATTCACATTGACGTATCGCAAGCTAACCACGAAGCAACCGATGACGAAATTATCCGTGCAACAAAAGAAGTTGTTGAATACGCTAAATTTACGGGCGCACTTGTTGAAAGCGAGCCACACTACTTTGGTGGTTCTTCAAACGTTCACACTGAAGGTATCGACTACGAAGAAATTAAGAAGACCTTTAGCACACCAGAAGGTGCAAAAGCTTTTATTGATGCTACTGGTATTGATACGTTTGCAGCTGCAATCGGTAACCTCCACGGTAAGTACCCAGTTCCCAAAGAACTCGACCTAGAACTATTGCAACGAATTCGTGACAACATTAGCATTCAAATTAGCCTTCACGGTGGTAGCGGTACACCTGCTCACTACTTTGCAGAAGCTGCAAAAATTGGTGTAAGCAAAGTGAATATCAACAGCGACATGCGTTACGCATTCCGCACAACCCTTGAAAAGGTTCTTGCTGAAAACCCTGAGCAATTCGCGATTGTGAAAATCATGGCTCCAGTTATTCAAGCTGTACAAGCAGTTGTTGAAGAGAAGATTGACGCGTTTGGTTCTGCCGACAAAGCTGTTGTTTAGTTCTTAGCTAAACTGAATACTCGTTCAAATAAAATAAGCCTAGAAATTTCTAGGCTTATTTTAATTGCTGACAAACTTATTTCTTAGATTCGATGGCTTCGAACAAAGACGTAAATGAGTTTTGGAACTTTTGAACGCCTTCGCTTGCAAGTGTTTCGCTGGCGTCGTTGAAGTCGATACCGACAGCGCGTAATGCTTCGGTTGTATCAAGTGCTTCTTTGATATCAAGTAGCGTAAGGCTTAAAACGTCTTCTGGAAGGTGGTCAATGATTTTCCCAATAGTATCTTCTGGCAGAGTATTGACTGTGTATGGTGCAATAAGGCCTGAAACGTAGAGCAAGTCGTCATATTCAGGGTTCTTCGTTGAAGTAGAGGCCCAGAGTAAACGTTGAATAGCTGGCGTAGTTGGTTCGAGCACTGTCGCTTTCGAGAACGCATCAAGGAAGATGTCGTAGGCAAGCCGTGCCTGAGCTATCGCAGCTTTGCCCTTAAGAGCAAGCGCTTCGGGTGTTCCAATTGTATCGAGTCGTTTGTCGATTTCAGAATCCATACGACTAATAAAGAACGAGGCGACACTACGAGCAGGGTTGGTCGTACCAAGTAGGTGAGTGTCGGCGTGTGCTTTTGCTACCTTTTGGTAGTGTTGCAAGCTGAAGATAAGAGTAACGTTTACGTTGACACCTTCTTGGAGGAGGGTGTGAATAACGGGGATACATTCTTCAGTAGCTGGAACCTTCACCATGAGGTTTTTAGCACCAACTTCGTTCCATATCCAACGAGCTTGCTCTAGCGTAGCCTGAGCATCGTGTGCAAGTGTTGGCGATACTTCGAGTGAAACGTAGCCGTCTTCGCCGTTGCTTTCTTCCCAAATAGGAAGAAGGATGCCGGCAGCGGATTTGATATCATCGATGATGATTTTCCAATAGATTTCTTCTGTTGATTTGCCTTCAAAAGCGAGGCGCTTAATTTGTTCGTCGTACAAAGAGCTCGATTTAATAGCATTTTCAAGAATTGTCGGGTTCGATGTAACACCACGAATTCCGTCCTCTACGTACGAGTGAAGTTTGCCTGAATTAATGAGATCTCGGCTGAGGTTATCAAGCCAAGGACTTTGATTGAATGGTCGGTGAAGTTTGTGAAGATTTGACATTGTCATAAGTATACCAGATGGGGTATGATAATGCATATGGTTAAAATATGCGCCCTAGGGGCAGCTTCTCAAGATGTTTTTGTGTCAGGAAAGGGCATTCATGCTCAGCTCGATCCACGTACTAACGAGTACATGGAAGAGTTCAGCCAAGATTTTAAATTAGGTGCCAAAATCACCGTAGATACCGTACGATTCGCTACTGGGGGTGGTGCTACGAATGCTGCGGTAACATTTGCTCGTCAACACTTACAAAGTAGTTTTATCGGTAAACTTGGGAGTGACATTGCTGCTCATGGCGTACTTGAAGAACTCGACAAAGAGCATGTAAATACTCAAAAAGTTATTTATCATGAAAGCCTTGGAACGCAGTACTCTACAGTACTTCTTGCTGACAATGGCGAACGTACTATCTTGGTATATCGCGGTGCCGCAAACTCACACACTCCTGAAGATTACGAAAACATCGATTTTGAAAACTTTGACTGGCTGTACGTATCATCATTCGCTGGTGCTATGGAAGCATTAGACGTTATCTTTACACGCGCTAAGGCTGCTGGCGTTAAAATTGCCTTTAACCCAGGCGAAGCCGAACTTGCTGATCCCGACAAATTGCGCGGACTGCTCGAAAGCGTAGATGTACTTGTTATGAATAAAGAAGAAGCGGCTAAAGTTGTTGAAGGTGAAACTTCTGAAGAGCTCGCACGCCACGCCTTGCACTACGTACCTACTGTCGTAGTGAGCGATGGTCCAAATGGGGTTGTTGCGACTGACGGTAAAACTGTTATTACTGCTGGCATGTACGATGACGTCCCAGTACTTGACCGTACTGGCGCCGGTGATGCATTCGGTTCAGGTTTCTTAGCCTACTACTCACAAGGCCACTCACTAAAAGAGTCGATTGTGTTTGCAAGTGCTAACTCAACTTCTGTTGTACAGAAAATTGGCGCAAAAGAGGGAATATTACATCAAGGTACCGTATTACACGACATGCCACTAACGGAGAAAGAATTTTAATATGTCAAAATTTTTAAGGGATCTGCTTGATGCCGAAGAGCCAACATTTACTGCGTCAATTCGACAACTAGAAGATATTAGCGGAAAAACCGGTGCAGACACGAAGCTTATTGGTGATATTACTGCTATGGCTCACGAAAACCTTCGTCAATTAGGCCTTAACCCGGCTGCCTCAACTGGTGAAGAAGTGTATAACGCGCTGCTTGGCCGTGTTGAACAAGACATTAAGCGCCTCACTAAAATTATCGGTGCCACTGAAAGCGACGATGTTCGTCACTTGGTGCCATTTATGGTTGCCGCTGCAAATAGTGTTAAATTTAACCGTACTGTATTCGTTATTAAGCGCGAAAAAGCGAAAGAATTCCTTCGCACTATGCCACCGAAGCAACTTATGGAAAAACTCGGCTACGGCACTGTTGACCAGATGATTGCCGGTGAAGATTTCGACGAAATTTACACAGCTCTCCGTTTCTCTGAAGGTCCAGAATGGCTTACAAAGTACAACGAACTCTTCAAGACTGTAACTCCACACGATTACGAAGAGCGTGACCTACGTATTGTTGTTATGGACCACGACAAGTACGTTGACCTCGCAGCGCATTTTGTTCAAAAGAAACTCCACAACGTTACCCATACTAAAGAAATGGGAATCATCGTAGTCGTGCCTATGCACGCGAAAACTATGCGCGGCCTTGTACTTAAAACACTGCCTCTTTTGTTTCACTATATGAACGAAGTTAAGTTGTATTCAACCTTCTTTAAACTAAAGAGCGCAAAACCGCACTTTGGTGAAACAGTCGTAAATACTCTTATTGCTGACCCAGGTAGCGGAACGCAGCTTGTTGGTAAAAACATTCACTGGCGTGTTATTCAACGATATCTTGGCAAGCACAAAGAAGATTCAGTGGATAAGATTGCCTTCGAACCACATGTTCAGCCTGAAGATCTACACTGGCGCCGTGCCGAAGAATTGATGTACCAACTTGACCCTGAACTCGAGTTCTGGAAAGATCGTGACTACGTAGCATTAAACTACGATGGCTTCCCGGTTGCTTTCAACTTGTTCGACGTAAGCTTTGCGTACTCTAACAAAGAAGGGTATGAAGGCCGCTATGCGTATCATATGCGTGAAAGCCTTTGGAATGAAATTTTCGTACGCTATTTAGGTTTCAAAAACCTTGCAGCTCAAGTACTTGAGCAACTTGATAACGAGATGATTGCCCCTGAGCGTCTTCCACTTATTAAGCAAAAAATGAGCCGTGGTGCAAATATGAAACGGCTTGAACAAAAGAACCAACTTGAAGTTCGTGAACGACTTATTAAAGCTGCAAACAACCGCCTTGTTGGCGTTGTTGAAGAATTCGAACAAGTGTTCGGTATGCTGGCACAACACGAAAAGACAGTAACGATTTTCGGTTCAGCACGCAAGCCGCAAAATGACGACATCACCTCGGGTGCGTATGATTTAGCTGCTCGTTTAGCGCGTGCTGATTATGCAGTTGTAACCGGTGGTGGCCATGGTGTCATGGAAGCTGCGAACCGTGGTGCGTATGAAGCTGGTGGTGATTCAATTGGTCTTAACATTTTACTTCCAAACGAACAAAGCCTTAATGATTACACAACACAAAGTTTCCAGTTTAACCACTTCTTTGGCCGTAAAGTTGCAATGACGCTTGATGCAAGTGCCTATGTATACTACCCAGGCGGTTTTGGAACATTCGATGAACTATTCGAAATCCTTGCGCTCATCCAGACTGGTAAAATTCGTCAGAACCCAGTTATTCTTGTTGGAAGTGACTTCTGGCGACCGCTTGATACGCTTATTCGCGAAGTACTCCTTGATCGTTACCACACCGTTAACGAAGACGATACCGACTTGTACCAGATTTTCGATAACTACGATGACATTGTTGAATACATCAAAGATGCTCAAACGAAGAAGAGCCGATTCAGTAAAACGAGCGAATACCACAAAGAACTCGGAACGTAATAGTATTTACATTCCGGAGCATGGTGTATATGCTTAGAACAACTAAACTTGTGAGGTAGGGATGGTACAAAAGAGGGGTAGGAAAAAGCTTTTTGTAGCAATAGCTGCGATAGGCGCTTTGGTGCTAATAATTGCCGTTGTTGCAATTGTTAAATCAATGTCCCAACCCGAACCTGCTGTATCAAACGACACTACCCAAAAAGATACTCCATCAATTAGTGATGAAGCTAACAACACTGAGAAGCCTGCAACGACTGAACCAGAAAAGGTGACCAGTGAATCCGCTATCGATGCTGCAAACACTTCAAGCGTCACTATTGAGCCCATGTCTATAACCGTTTCGTATGTAAAGGGGATTGATGGTTTTGACTACGAAGTGCTTCGAACAGGAAGTGGTACTAAATATGTACAATTTAGCTCGGCTAAATTAGCAGGTACTAAGTGCACTGACGATATTGGTGAGTTTGCTTCGATAATCGAAAAACCTTCGGCTGATGAAGCAACGACACTAGCTAAAACAACGACCGTTGATGGAACTGATTACGGTTTGTCATTGGCGGAATCTACGTGTACAAGCGACGCAGCCTTACTTCAGCAGTATCAAAAAGCGTTTTCAGAAGCGTTTAGCCTTCTTAAAAAAATGTAGTACTTACAAAATATGCAAACTCACTTATAATTAGTGGGATGGAGCAGAAATTCGTACTACAATCTAACTATGAGCCTACCGGTGACCAACCGACGGCTATTGCTAGTTTGATTAAAGGTTTAGAAGCCGGCGACAAAGAGCAGACACTGCTTGGTGTGACTGGTTCTGGTAAAACTTTTACGATGGCAAACATTATTGCTAACCGTCAGGTGCCTACTTTGGTCATGGCGCACAATAAAACTTTGGCAGCTCAGCTATATAGCGAGTTCAAGGCATTCTTCCCTGATAACGAAGTTCACTACTTTGTAAGCTACTTCGATTACTATCAGCCAGAGGCGTACATCGCCAGTAGTGATACCTACATAGAAAAAGACAGTAAGATTAACGACGAGATTGATCGTCTGCGCCACGCTGCCACAACGGCACTGTTAACCCGTCGCGACACTATTATTGTCGCCAGTGTAAGCTGTATTTACGGTATTGGTTCACCTGAAGATTATTCTGCAATGTCGATTACTGTCGTAACTGGTGAGCGTCGCCAGCAAGATAAATTTGTACGCCTTTTAACTGATATCCAGTACCAACGAAATGATATAGACTTCCACCGTGGAACTTTCCGTGTAAAGGGCGACATTGTTGACGTATTCCCGGCCGGTAGCGATGTCGCATACCGTGTCGAATTCTTTGGTGATGAAGTCGAACGCTTAACGCGCATCGACCCGCTTACTGGTGAGATTTTAGGTGAGCCAAAGCAAATTGATATTTTCCCAAGCAGTCACTACGTCACACCTAAAGAAAAAGTCGAGCGTGCCATTGGTGGCATTAAACAAGAGTTCGACGAACGAATGGATTTCTTCGAAAAACACGATAAGTTCTTGGAAGCGCAACGCCTTTCACAGCGAACCAAGTATGACCTTGAGATGCTCGAAGAAACCGGCTTCGTAAAGGGTATCGAGAACTATAGCCGTTACTTAACTAACCGTGAACCTGGCGAACAACCAGCAACTTTACTTGATTATTTCCCTGACGATTTCTTACTACTTGTTGATGAAAGCCACATGACATTGCCTCAGGTGCGTGGTATGTATAACGGCGACCGTGCCCGTAAAGAAGTGCTGGTTGAACATGGCTTCCGTTTGCCAAGTGCATTAGATAACCGTCCGCTCACATTCGACGAATTCAACCGTCATATGAACCAGGCTATTTACGTATCTGCAACACCAGCCGAATATGAGCTGACGCATAGCCCAGAGCCCGCCCAGCAGATTATTCGACCAACTGGGCTTATTGACCCAGAGATTATTATTCGACCGACTGAGGGGCAAATTGACGACCTTATCGCTGAAATTCGTGACCGTACAGCAAAAGGCCAGCGCGTACTAGTCACAACACTCACAAAGCGAATGGCTGAAGACCTTACGACGTATTTATTGGAACTGGATATTAAAACAGCTTATATTCACAGCGAAGTAGACACGATGGAACGAGGCGATATTCTTAGCGACTTGCGACGCGGTGTGTATGATGTGTTGGTTGGTATTAACTTGCTTCGTGAAGGGCTCGATTTGCCCGAAGTAAGTTTGGTAGCTATTATCGATGCCGACAAAGAAGGCTTCCTTCGTAGTACTAGTGCACTTATTCAGAATATCGGTCGTGCCGCACGCCACCTTGAAGGCAAGGTACTTATGTATGCCGACCGAATTACCGATTCTATGCAACGGGCTATTGAAGAAACAAATAGGCGCCGTACTATTCAAACTGCCTATAACGTTGAACATAACATTACGCCTACAAGTATTGATAAAGAAATTAGCGAAGGGCTGCGTGCGATTATTCCTAAGAAGCCGGACGAAAAAGCAAAACTCGACTTACGCAAAATTCCTAAAGATGAATATGCCGGCTTAGTGAAGGAACTTTCAGGCCAAATGGACTTAGCAAGCGCTAACCTTGAATTTGAAAAAGCGGCTGAGCTACGCAATTTAATAGAAGATATTAAATCAAAAATGTAATTTGAAAACTTGCAGCTTGTTATATCAAGGGTTGTGGCTACCCGTAGCATTGACCTCATCCTGCTCATGCTTCATAGTTATATATAGATATGCGAGATAAAAGGCTAATACGGCGCGCTCATAGACTGCGACAAGGTTTTACTATTGTCGAGCTGTTAATTGTAATCGTCGTTATTGCGATTCTAGCTGCGATTGTCATTGTTTCCTATAACGGTATCCAGCAACGGGCTAAGCTTTCTGCGCTTCAATCTGACATTAGCAACGCTATTACACTCTTGGAAGTTGATAACGTATCAAACGGCACATATCCGGCGTCCGCAGCCGAGGCCAACTCTGGAGCTGGTTTAAAGCCAAGCGCAGGTACTACGTATCAATACTCGTATACGAGCAGCAACAACTCTTATTGTTTAACGGGCGTAAATAGCGGCTTCACTTACTTCGCTTCCTCTTCCAATAAATCACTGCAGCAAGGAGAGTGTTCGGGACACAGTTGTCCTACTGGTTTTGTTACAGTTCCGGGAAATAGTAGTTACGGTACGTCAGACTTCTGTGTAGCGAAGTATGAAATGAAACAAGCTTCCGGCACCGTACCGGTATCTCGCGCAAGTGGAACGCCCTGGGATAATATTTCTTATGCAGATGCAATTACCTATAGTGCAAATGTCGCAGATTGTACGGGCTGTCACCTTATGACTGAAGCCGAACGTCTAACCATAGCTCAGAATGTTATAAACGTAGCTAGCAACTGGAGCGGCGGTTCGGTAGGAAGCGGTTATATATTTAGCGGTCATTCCGATTCGGTTCCAAACAATGCGGCATCAGCTGATAGTAATGATAGTAATAGCTATGTAGGGACAAATAATTCTAGTGGCGAAACAGCTGCAACGTACGGTTTACAAGGTAACTCGCAACGACGGACGTTAACCCTATCTAACGGGTCAGTAATTTGGGATTTATCAGGAAATGTATGGGAATGGACTCAGGGGAGTATTCCAGGAAATCAACAAGTTGGTTTGAGTAGTGATTCCGCATATGGTGCGAAGGAGTGGAATAACCCAGCACTTATTTTAGGAGCAGTAGCCGCAAATAATCGTCCGAGCTTCGGCACGCCTGCAGCGAGTGGCTGGACATCTGCACAAGGAATTGGATTAGTCTACAGTAATCGCAATGAAACAAATGCGAGTGCACGATACTTACAGCGCGGTGGATCGTATGGAAGTGGTACGTATGCGGGCATTTACTATATCGGGGTATCTACAAATGTTGCCCAGGTAAGTGTTGGATTTCGAGTAGTAAAATAGTTCACTTACAAGCTGGGGCTGTAAAATTTATTGAGTTCAAAGCACATATACCCTTTTCGTTACCGCTATATGAGGTATAATAAAACAAGTATGACGCAAATCTCAACCGATGAAGTGCAACACCTAGCACAACTTAGTAGCCTGCAGTTAGATGAAGGCGAAGTAGAAAGCCTGCGAATTGACCTCGAGAATATCGTAGGGTATATTGAGCAGCTTTCAGAACTTGATACGACCGGCGTGGAGCCTACATACCAGGTAACAGATTTACAAAATGTGTGGCGTGAAGACGCGGTTGATGATTATGGTATTTCTAAAGATGACTTGCTGGCGCTTGCACCGGCAGCTGAAGCTCACCAAATTAAAGTACCGAAGGTTTTATAAATGAGTTCTATTGCAGATTTTACTGGTAAGTCAGCGCGTGAAAATGTTCTCGCGGCTATTTCTAAGGCTCGTGAAAGCGAAGACTTTAATGCCATCTTATCTTATTCTGAAGCTCGCGCACTTGAACGTGCTGATAAAGTTGACGCGGGTGAAATTACTGGACGACTTGCTGGTATTCCATTCATCGCTAAAGACAATTTCTTAACATTAGGTGCGCCGACAACCGCTTCAAGTAACTTCTTGAAAGGCTTCCAAGCTCCGCTACAAGCAACGGCTATTGAAAAGCTCGAAGCCGAAGGCGCTATTTGTATCGCCAAGGCAAACCTTGATGCTTTTGCGCATGGCGGTAGTACTGAGAACTCAGCTTACGGCCCAACGAAAAACGCGTTCGATAAAGAGCGTGTTGCTGGCGGAAGTAGTGGCGGTTCGGCTGTTGCTGTTGCACTTGCTATTGTTCCTTTTGCACTTGGTACGGACACTGGTGGCTCAATTCGTCAACCAGCGAGTTTTAATAATGTCGTAGGAATCAAACCGACATATGGAACAGTCAGCCGATACGGCGTTGTTGCTATGGCAAGTAGTACTGATACTATTGGTGTGCTCGCAAGTTCTGTCACTGATGCTGAAACCGTTATGGATATCTTAAGCGGTAAAGATTCAAAAGACATGACAACATTACCCGATTTCTTTACTCCGCAAACGCTGGACGGTCCAAAGAAAATCGGTATCATTAAAGAATTTATGGACGATGGTGTTGACCCTGAAGTTAAAGCAGCCACGAATACTTACCTCGAAGCTTTGAAGCAAAAAGGTCACGTTGTTGAAGAGGTAAGTTTATCTTTAGTTAAATATGCTTTGGCTATTTACTATATTGTTGTTCCCGCAGAGATTAGCAGTAACCTTGGCCGTTACGATGGTATCCGTTATGGCAACCGCGCTGAAGCTTCATCGCTTGGTGAAGTATATGGCCTTTCGCGTGACCATGGTTTTATGCCTGAAAACAAACGCCGTATTATGATTGGTAGCTATGTACTTTCGAGTGGCTTCTTTGATGCTTACTATTTGCAGGCACAAAAGGCTCGAACTTTGTTGATTAACGAATTTAATACACTCTTTGAATCGTACGACGCGCTGATTGGTCCAGTCGCGCCAACACCCGCCTTTAAGCTTGGCGAAAACACTAGTGACCCTGTAAAAATGTACCTAGCTGACATTATGACGGTGCCTGCAAGCTTAGCTGGGCTTCCTGCTATTAGCGTACCGGCAGGAAAAAGTGAAGCTGGTTTGCCAATTGGCGTCCAACTCATCGGCGCCCGAAAGTCTGACAGCTTACTAATGGCTATTGCCAAGGATGTTGAATAATATGATGGATCAAACAACTTCAATTATTTTATTTTTCGCTGCCATCTTAATTATTGGTGGTTTGCTTTTCGTTTTCGTATCGATTGCTAAGAATAGCCCACGCGAACTCGACCTCGAAAAATACCGTAGCCGTTGGTTAAGTATCGAAACTGCGCTTTCTCGCAATAACGAAAGTAGCCACATTCTCTGTGTGCTTAATGCCGATAAGCTGCTTGACCAAGCACTCCGTGACCGGGGAATTACTGGTAAGACCATGGCAGAACGCATGAAGAGCTGCCAGGGTAAATGGACAAACGGTAATGGCCTTTGGGCTGCGCATAAAGTTCGAAACCGCCTTGCGCACGAAACGGATGCATCAATTGATTATGAGCGTGCAAAACAAGCCTTGGTTGCGTATAAGCAAGGTCTGAAAGATTTAGGAGCAATATAATGGCGTTATCACAAGAGATTCTCGACAAGTACGACATGACGATTGGTATTGAATGTCATGTTCAGCTTGCTACGATCAGTAAACTGTTTAGTGGCGCCGATAACGATGCTCGTGAGATGGAGCCAAACACTGCAACGAGCCCAATTGATTTTGGACTTCCAGGCATGTTGCCGGTATTAAACAAACAGGCGATTGTACTTGCAGCACGAGCTGGAAAAGCTTTAAATTCTGAAATTGCCCACATTAGCCGTTTTGACCGCAAACACTATTTTTACCCTGACCTTCCAAAGGGCTACCAAATTAGTCAAATGTACCAGCCGATTATTATTGGTGGTCACGTTGACGCACCATTGCTAGATGGCGACACGGTTCGCGTGCGTATTCACCATGCTCACCTCGAAGAAGATGCCGGTAAATTAACGCACCATGGCACCTATAGCCTTGTAGACCTTAACCGTGCAGGCACTCCGCTTATTGAAGTTGTATCTGAACCAGATATTCACTCGGCAGCAGGCGCAAAAGCATTCGCAACTGAACTGCACCGCCTTATGACTTATGCCGGCGTAACACTTGGCAACCTTTATCACGGTAACATGCGTTTTGATGTTAACCTTTCGGTTGCATTGAAAGGCGCTACTGAACTTGGTACTCGTGCTGAAGTGAAAAATCTTAACTCTTTTCGAAGTGTTGAAAAAGCTGCTGAATACGAATTTGTTCGACAGATTGAATTATTAGAAAAGGGTGAAAAGATCGTTCAGGAAACTCGCGGTTGGAGCGATGCTACTGGTAAAACTACTTCCCAACGAAGCAAAGAAGATGCTCAGGATTACCGTTATATGCCCGATGCCGATATTCCGCCAGTTGTTTTAACTGGTGACGATATCGCTGAAATGCAAGCTGACTTTCCAGCGCTTCCTGCGGCGTACCGTGAATCATGGAGCACTTTAGGGCTTGACCGTTCAGTTATTGAATCATTGCTAGGTAACCAAAGCTATGCAGTGTTAATTAGTGAAATTCAAACAAATTACGGTGATGATATTGCTCGTCGCGTTGCTCACTGGTTCTCAAGCTCTGTCAGTACAAATGACGAAGAGGCTGCAATTATTGCGAGCAACTTCTCACCTGAAGGTTATGGCGAACTTGCACAAATGGTAGAGAAGAATGAGCTATCAAGTACTGCTGCCAAAGAAGTGTTCCAAGAACTATTAACAAGTTCTCAAACTCCACGTGCTATTGCTGAAGCTAAAAACTTGCTGCAGGTGAGTGATGAATCCGCTATTCTTACCATTGTTCAAGAAGTTTTAAATGATCCTGCAAGTGCGCAATCAGTTGCTGACATAAAAGCCGGCCAGGATAAAGCCATCGGTTTCTTAGTGGGCCAGGTAATGAAAAAATCACAAGGTAAGGCCAACCCGGCGCTTGCTCAAAAGCTTATCCGCCAGGAACTTGCTTAAGCTAACACTTGCGAGTATCTGTTAATAGGGTATACTAAAAATATATAGCACCACTAATAACTAAAAGGGCAAATTATGGAAATACAAAACGCTTCAGAAATCCTGCTCATTATTGTTTCGAGTGTCCTATCGATTTTTCTAATCGTTGCGATTATTCTCGGCATCTACTTAGTTAAATTAACTGCGGAAATCCGTCAGTTAGCTAAAACTGCTCAATCAACTGTCGATCATGTTGGCTCTGCTGTTAACGGTATTAGCCGACTTTCATCGCCATTGTTCGCAGCTGAATTAATAAGTAAATACATTAAGAAATATACGAAAAAGGGGAAGAAATAATATGGCTAAAGGTAAACTAGCTCTCGTAGCTTTAATTGGATCAGCAGCAGCTTTCGTTGGCGGCGTTTTACTCGCACCTAAAAGCGGCAAAGAAACTCGTAACGATATTAAAAAAGACGCACTCAAGCTTAAGGGTGATGTTGAAAAAGAAGTGAAAGCTACAACCGCTAAGGTGAAAGCAGAAGCTACAAAACTCAAAGGTGACGCAACCAAAACAGCTGATGAAGTATACGCTAAAGCAAAAGTAGCTGCGAAAGATGTTACAACTAAAGCTAAGACAGTTAAGGGCAACTTTGAAAAAGCTACTGAAGATTCTAAGAAAACTCTTGCTGCTAAACCAAAAACTACCAAAGCAACTACCAAAGCTGCTCCTAAGAAGAAGTAGCTCTCATGGCTAAGATTGTTGAAAAACTGAAGAATAACGCAAAGAAGAATCAAGAACAAGGCGCTCGCCGAGCTGTTTTGGAAGATTTGTTTTACGATTTTAATTCATCACGCGCACAAGTTTACAAAATGAACTTTTTCCGTGGAATCTTTCTGGGCTTTGGCACCGTCATTGGCGGTACGTTAGTTGTAGCCTTGATTGTTTGGATACTTACACTGCTTGCTGATATTCCTGGTGGTACTGGTGATTTCATCCAATATATTGTCGACACCGTACAATCTAGTTCAAAATCATAACCGTCATTTTTACTACAGACAGTTAGCGACCAGTTCGCTATACTAAGTAGTACTTATGGGGGTTAGTACTAAAACCGAATCGGTTGAGGTGGCTACTTTGAAGCCGTCTCAATACGTTCACTTACACAACCACACTCACCACAGCGTTCTGGATGGGCTATCAAAGATACCCGCGCTTATGAACACCGTGAAAGAGATGGGTATGACCTCTGTGGCCCTTACAGACCACGGAACTATGTCAGGTACTATCGAGTTTTATAAGGCTGCTAAGGCTGCGGAAATTAAACCGATACTTGGTATGGAGGCGTACGTTGCCTCTCGTAGTCGTCACGACCGCGATCCGCAGAAAGACAAAGCCCGCTACCACCTTATTATTCTCGCAATGAATGACCAGGGGTATAAAAACCTTATGCGACTCAGTTCTAAAGCAAACCTTGAAGGTATGTACTACAAGCCGCGTATTGACCACGAGCTTTTAGAGGAATTTAACGAAGGTCTTATTATTCTTTCTGGCTGTGCCAGTAGCGAGCTTGGTGAGAATTTAAAAGTCGATAATTACGAAGAAGGTAAGGCAATTGCTGCTTGGTATAAATCAGTATTTGGCGACCGCTATTATTTAGAAATTCAAGACCACGGCCACCCAGATTCAAAAACTGCCTGGGATGTTCAGACCAAAATTAACGGCCACCTAGAAAACATCTCAAAAGAACTTGATATTCCTCTTGTTCTTACAAGCGATGGCCATTATTTAACTCATGACGACCAAGCTGCCCATGAAATCTTACTTTGTGTTGGTACTGGCTCATTTTTGTCTGACGAAAAACGTATGTCTTTGAAAGATTTCGAGCTGCATGTTACTAACCCGAATGAACTGATTGAGCGCTGGGGGAGTACTCACCCTGAAGCGATTGCCAACTCTGGAATTATTGCTGAGCGCTGTAACGTAGAACTTGAACTTGGCAAGATTTTGATTCCGACTTTCGAAACACCCGAGGGTCATGATGAAAAGACCTTCCTTCATTTATTGGTATTCCAGGGGCTAGCTTGGCGTTATGGTGATGCGACGCCAGAACAGTCTGAAAGTATGACTATCGAGGAGGCGCGTAAAATAACACCAAGTGCGGCACTCGAACGAGCTGATTATGAGCTCGGTGTCATTGATAGAATGGGCTTTAACGGGTACTTCCTTATTGTCCAAGACTTTATTAACTGGGGTAAAAACCAAGGTATTATTTTTGGTCCGGGCCGTGGTAGTGCCGCTGGTTCGATTGTGTCATACGCTATTCGTATTACCGAACTCGACCCGTTGAAGTATGACCTGCTGTTTGAGCGTTTCTTAAACCCAGACCGTATTAGCATGCCAGATGTTGATATTGATATTCAGGATACTCGCCGTGACGAGGTAATTGCTTATTGTACTCAAAAATATGGTTCTGAACGCGTTGCTAATATCGTGACATTCGGTACTATGGCGGCGCGCGCGTCGGTGAAGGATGTAGCCAGGGTGCTGCAGGTTCCTTATGCTGAAAGCGACCGATTGGCAAAACTTATTCCACAGCCCGTTCAAGGGCGACACCTGCCACTTGCACGCAGTATTATTGACGACCCAGACTTAAAAAACGAATATGACACAAACGAAAACTCTAAAATTGTTCTTGATTATGCAATTAGGCTTGAAGGTACTATTCGAAGCCACGGTGTGCACGCTGCCGGTGTTGTGATTGCCCCTGATGACGTTGTTAAGTTCGCTCCAGTTGAAATGTCACAAAAGGGTGTAGTAGCAACGCAGTATCCTATGGGTCCTGTTGAAGAAATCGGCCTGCTTAAGATGGACTTCTTGGGCTTATCTACCTTAACAATTATTAACAACGCCCTTCGTATTATCAAAAAGGTATATGAAGTTGATATTGATTTAGCAAAAATTGACCTAGAAGACAAAGAAACATTTGCCCTGTTCCAGCGTGGTGACACAACTGGTGTGTTCCAGTTGGAATCTGCGGGAATGAAACGATACCTTCGTGAGCTTAAGCCGACAGTTTTCGATGACATTATTGCCATGGTAGCGCTGTATCGCCCAGGTCCAATGCAGTTTATCGATGACTTCATTAAGCGAAAACACGGTGAGCGTGAAATTACGTATATGGACCCAAAGATGGAAGATTCTTTGAAGTCAACCTACGGTATTTTGGTCTACCAAGAGCAGGTCATGCAAATTTCACGAGAACTCTCCGGGTTTACCGGAGGGGAAGCTGACACCTTGCGTAAGGCGATTGGTAAAAAGAACGTTGAAATGATGAATAAGATGAAGACAAAGTTTGTTGACGGTGCTGTTGAATTATCTGGTGCGGATAGGGACGACATGGAAATATTCTGGAAGCAGCTCGAAGACTTTGCTGCTTACTGTTTTAACAAGTCACACGCTGCGTGTTACGGGCTCATCTCTTACTGGACAGCTTACTTGAAAGCTCACTTCCCAGATGCCTTTATGGCTGCTGTCATGACCAGCGATGCTGATGATACTGACCGCCTTGCGATTGAAATGAACGAATGTAAGCAAATGGGCATTAAAGTATTGCTTCCTGATGTTAACGAAAGTTTCGTCGAGTTTGCGGTTGTGCCACACAAAAAACAAATTCGTTTTGGAATGGCTGCGGTGAAGGGTGTTGGTACGGCTGCTGTTGAAGAAATTCTTCGTGCCCGAGAGGATGGCAAATTTCTTGGTATCGAAGATTTTGCCCGTCGGGTATCAACTTCGAAATTTAATAAAAAAGCTTGGGATTCACTTATTAAAACCGGTGGCTTCGACACATTAGCTGACCGCTCTGACCTATTATTTAACCTCGAAACTATTCAAGGTTTTGCATCTAAAATCCAAAAAGAAGCCATTAGTGGCCAAACTGATTTATTCGGCGGTATGGCAAACATGGCATCAGTACAACCAAAAGTTGCGCTTGCAACTGCGCCGGTGAAGCATACAGAGAAAGAACGACTTACTTGGGAACGAGAACTTCTCGGCCTTTATATTAGCGCCCATCCACTCGATCACTATGCGACATACTTTGAAGAGCAGGCGACTCCTCTTATGGATATGACTCCGGAAATGGACGGGCGTACCCTCACTATTGGCGGTATTATCGCTTCGGTTCGCAGTATTGTTACAAAGAGTGGTACAAAAATGGCCTTCGTTAAATTAGAAGATAAAACACACGAAACCGAACTTATTGTCTTCCCTCGACTATATGAGATTATTGGTGCCAAGCTAATTCAAGATACCGTTATTCGAGCATCGGGTAAGGCAAGCTCACGTGATAAAGAGGGCAATGTAACCACCGATGTGAAAATGATTGTCGATGAAATTCAAATCGTGAATGATGACGAGCTTCGTTTATACGAGCCGACTGGCAAGAAAATGATGAAACCAAAACAGGCAGAAGTGCATGCTCGCCGAACCTATGCGAAAGCACCGCCATCACGAACTGAAATAGAAAAAAACACAGGAGTAGCAGTTGCGATGAAACCACCAATGGAAGAAACACTGAAAAAAGTTTACGTTCATGTTAAGAATCCTGACGATCAAGCAGCTCTTATTGAGATTAAGAAGATCTGCGGTTTGTTCCCTGGCCTTTGCGATATCGTATTAGTGCTTGGCCCTGATAAACAATCTGCTATTAAAATGCCCTTTCGTGTTGACGGTAGTGACGACCTCGTTGGACGCCTCGTGAAGGTACTTGGCGAAGACGCAGTTGTTGTTAAATAGCCGGGTTTGTCGTTAAAGCGTACAGTGCAATACCTGTTGCAACACTTACATTGAATGATTCTTTTTTGCCAACCATTGGTATTTCAATGATATCTTCACATTCAGCAAGAAGTTCTGACGTAATGCCTTCAACTTCCTCACCAAGCAGTAAGACGATTTTTTCAGGTGGTGAGTAATTGGCCATTGGAATACTATTCGAAGCTTGTTCAAGAGCGACAATGCGATAGCCAGCTTTTTTTAATTCACCGAGTGGTGGTTTTTCAAGATACTCAAAAGGCACGATAGCTTCGGCGCCTAAGGCTGTTTTACTGATTTGTTTTGTAAGCTTTTCGGCAATATGTGGCAGGCGGCCATCTTTTTTAAGGAGAGGGTAGGGAGTATACCCAGTTAAGATAATTTTAGTAATTCCGAAACCCTCAGCGGTACGAAATATTGCTCCAACATTGTGAGTTGAGCGAATATTGTGGGCAATAACGATAATTTCGGGCATGTAAGGTAGTATACCACTCGTAAATGCCTCTATAAAATGCTAACGCTTTTTGTTAGGATAGGAGTAATGGACGAAGACAAAATTCAGCAGCGAGCTCGCGATGACGATGAGCGCAGTACGCAGCAACGCGCTGCGATTCTAGGTTTGCCGTATCTTGACACCCGTACGGTGCAAGATGCTATCGAATTAATCCAAGATGTTATTGATGTACAAGACATGCACAAGAACAGGATTGTCCCATTGGTTGCCGGTAACGATTCTGCGCCATGGGAATTTGGTATTACTTCTCAAACTCCGCAATCATTAACTCGTCAGCTTCATAACCAATATGCTGCGCATGCTCAAAATGTCGTCTTTTATCTTATTAGCCAAGGCGGTTTCAACTACTTAATGAACCGTTACGACCCGGTTATTAAAACAATCTACGATGATATTTCAATTGCCGGTGAAGGTGACAGCGACACTATCGAACAAGTTAGTAAAACGCTCAACAGTGTCGGTAGCGATGAAGTGTTCGATTTCCTTATTATTCAGGCCGATAAGCTTGGTGCCAGCGACATTCACATTGAAAACCAGCGAAACGGTATCCGCATTCGTATGCGTATCGATGGTGCTCTGCACCCAGTTGCGACACTCGACTCCGACCGATACCGGGTTATTTTAGGCGCTTTGGCCTCTCGTGCAAACATTTCAACTGCATCGAACGAGCCGCAATCAGGACATATGCAAAAAGAAGTGATGATAGATGGTGAAGCACACCTGCTTAATATGCGTATTGAAGTCGTGCCAACCATGTACGGACAAGACGCCGTTATTCGTTTGTTTAACTACGACGAATCGATGCTGAACCTGGACCGCTTAGGTATCGGTCCTGACGAGCGCGCGGAAATTGATTCGATTATTAGCCATCCACGTGGAATGGTGTTGATGGTTGGCCCAACTGGTAGTGGTAAATCAACCACCCTTTACAGCATGATTAGTGCGCTCAACTCTACCGACAAAAAGATTATTACTTTAGAGGATCCAATTGAATACGGAATTTCAGGCGTTACACAAATTCCTGTCGATACGACGAATGGTCAGAACTTTGCAGATCACCTGCGTTCAGTACTTCGTTTAGACCCTGACGTAGTGATGGTTGGTGAGATTCGTGACGCCGATACTGCTAAAACGGCTATCCAGGCCTCAATTACTGGCCACTTGGTGCTTTCAACCTTCCACGCTAATAATACCGCTGCGGCCTTCAGTCGCATGGTTGATTTAATCGGTGTAAACCCAATCTTCAGCACTGCAATCCGTTTAGTGATTGCACAACGCTTAGTTCGTCGGCTTGATGATACGACTAAAGAGGCATACGAACCTGATGAAGTAACAAAGCAATGGATACGCAATGCTTTGAAAGACCTTCCTGAGCACGTTGAAAAGCCTGACCTCGATAACATTCAACTATGGCGACCAGTTGTTAGCGAAAATTCACCGTTTGGGTACGTTGGGCGCATTGTTGTTATGGAGCAAATGATTGTTACCGAAAGCGTTCAGAAATTCCTTCGTGGTGATATTATCGATGCTAATGCAAACTTGATTGAAAAAGCTGCTCGCGCCGATGGAATGGTTACTTTACTAGAACATGGTGTTCTTCTAGCGCTCAAGGGCGATACTACTTTAGATGAGATAAACCGAGTAATTTAAGATATTAGGTAATTTCCTCTTAGGGGCTTCCAAAAACAGGGAAGAACTGTTATAATAAACCACTGATTGTACTAATAAGTTTAAGCGATGCATTAAGCAGCCAGCAAGAGAGACGAGACGATAATGAGTTTTGCACTAATTCAAAAAGTAAACAACGAACAACGCAAGCCTGCGGTTGTTGATGTTAAGAGCGGTGACACAGTTCGTGTTCACCAAAAAATTAAAGAAGGCGCTAAAGAACGTATTCAGATTTTTGAAGGCGTTGTTATTCGTGTTGACCGTAAGGCCTCACACACAGCACGTATCACTGTTCGTAAAATTGCCAGCGGTGTTGGTGTAGAAAAAAGCTTCCTTATTCACAGCCCATTGGTTGAGAAAATTGAAGTTACTCGCCGTTCTAAGGTTCGTCGTAACTACCTTTCATTCCTTCGTGAACGAAGTGGTAAGAGCGCTCGCCTTAAGAGTGTTAACTTTGACCGTGAAGCTGTTAACAACGTTGTTGACGCTCACGCCGAAGCAGAAGCTGCTCGTTTGAAAGAAGAAGCTCACGTTGCTGCCGAAGCTAAAGCTGCTGAAAAAGCATCTGCAGACGCTGAACTCGCTGCAAAGCAAGCTGAAGTCGAAGCTCGTCACGAACAAGCGTAAACAACTCGTTTCGCTTTAAATAATAAACGCTCCTTGAATAAAGGGGCGTTTATTTTATACCGACTTAATATTTGGTAGGTATACTAAGGGGTATGATACTTGGAATTGATGAAGTTGGACGCGGTCCATGGGCGGGGCCGCTTGTTGTTGGGGCGGTAGTTTTAGGTGATGCTCAAATCGAAGGCCTTACTGATAGCAAGAAGCTATCTGCAAAACGCCGTGACCAACTTGACATCCTCATTCGTGAACATGCTTCCGGGTGGGGTCTTGGGTGGGTGCATGCCGAGGAGCTTGACCAACTAGGGTTAGCTGAATCACTTCGCGTGGCGACAATTCGAGCAGTTGAAGCGGTGCATACTCCATATAATGAAATTATTATCGATGGCACTATAAACTTTTTGAAAGAAACCTCAAAAGGCAAATACGTTACCACCTTAGCAAAAGCCGACCTGCTTATTCCTAGCGTGTCTGCGGCGTCTATCATTGCAAAAGTGGCTCGTGATGCGTTTATGGCGGAACAAGTCGTCCAGTACCCAGGATACGGGTTTGAGAAGCATGTTGGCTACGGCACCGCTTTGCATAGAAGTGCTATCGATACATTAGGCATTACGCCATTGCACCGGACATCATTTGCGCCCATTGCTAAAATCGTGAATGCTGAACTGAAACAGCCGAAAAAGCATTCGAACTCACCAACAACAAAACAAGTGGGTGATAGCGGCGAAGACAAAGCCTGTAAGTTTCTTCAAGCAGAAGGCCATCTGATTATTGCTCGTAATTGGAAAACAAAGTGGTGTGAAATTGATATTATTTCGCAATTTGAAGACACTACTTATTTTGTAGAGGTAAAATATCGAAAAAATGCCAAAGCAGGTGAAGCCTTAGAGGCGATTACGAAAACAAAACTGCGCCAAATGAGGTTTGCGGCCGAGTATTACTATGCGACGCATTCTCATTCGGCTGAGAATCAAAAGCTTGCCGTCGTTTCAATTACAGCCGGCAAACTTGAATATCTAGAGGTCGAGTAGCGCTTTCTGTACAGCAGGTGAATCACGTTCAATCAACGCAACGCGACCTTCAATTTCGGTGATACCAAGTTGGATATTTCGTTTTAGGCTTACGTTACTCAACATTGGCGTAAAGAAGTCACGGTACTGTTGAAGTTGGTCGGTCGTTACTAAACCACCGGCAGCGTAGCGAGGGAACATGTCGTAGTGTGAATCACCGGCAAATTTCTCAGTGATCCAACCCCATTCATCCTGAACCCATTGCCACATAAAGTCACGGCCGTAACGGTTGCGTATTAACCAAGCGAGCCAGTGGGTGAAGTCTTGCGGGCGAACAACTTTCGAATCTTTGATGAGTGTGGAGAAGCGCTTTATGTCGTCAAGTTTGTCTGTTGCAGTTAGGGCTGATGCAATATCGTCACGGAGTTCGCTACTAGAAACCTTTACGTATTCATCGAGCAACGTGTCGACAACCGAGCTGTCGTTCGCTTCACGTACCGCATTCGCAAGAATGCCAATTCGTAGTTCGGTATCGAGTTTAACGTTTGAACGATTAGCATACAGTTCGTTTGCAGTGGCGATAGCATCTGGGTTTTTGCTATACAGGGCAAGGCTAATAATCAAAGGTCGTAGTTTGGTATCATTTTCAGGTTCACCTTTTTTGAATTCCCAACCAAGTCGTTCGTATTGAGCCTTTGATACAACACCAGCAAGCTCACGAAGTTTTAGCTCGGCTTCTTCGTTTGTTTCTACTAAGCGCTTCATCTCACCAATAGCGAGGCTGATAATACCCCAAACAGATTCCTCGGTTTCATTTGCGTAGCGCTGAATGAGTGGAATAAGCGCAGCGGTTGGAATGATTCCACCTTGAGCGAGTAATGTTTGTTCATGAAGCAGCTTTAGGCGATCGATAGTTGGCATTGTTTCAATAGAGTCGAGAATGCGCGCCATCAACCCTTCGTCGTAGTGAGTGACAAAGTGAGCCGTGCCGCTTTTATTGAAAGTAAGTGGCTTATCGGAAACGTGCTCGAACTCTGCACTGGCAGCTTCCATAATTGCTGGCGCTTCTTTGCATGAGCTATGAAGGGGAATTGGCCAAAGTTTATTAGACGGCTCGTGCGGGCCGACAAAGAATTGCTCTTGAGTAAGAGTTACTTTTGTACCATTTAAAGTAGCGTGAACGACCGGGTAGCCGGATTGAGTGATCCAAGCATTCATGAAGCTTGCGACATCGGTTCCTGATGCTTCGCCGAGTGCGAGCCATAAATCCTGGGCACTCGTATTGCCGTATTGGTGCTTTTCAAAGTAAAGCTTTAATCCAGCACGAAGGTTGCCATTACCAAGATGCGCTTGAAGCATGCGAAGCAATCGACCGCCTTTGGCGTACACGATGGACGGGTCGAATATACTGTTAATCTCATCTGGGTGGTTAACGGGTGTTTGAATTGCTTGAACGCCGTCGAGTGAATCACGACGAAGTGCGCTGAGTACTGAAGTACTAGCGTGTTCAAGCCAAACATTCCATTCCGGTTCCAAGGCATCGATAGCAACGAATTCCATCATTTCAGCAAAGCTCTCGTTCAGCCACAGGTCGTTCCACCACTCCATAGTTACGAGGTTGCCGAACCATTGGTGGCTGAGCTCGTGAGCAACAACTAACGCAACGTATTCTTTCGTAGCAATTGAAGTTGTTTCCGGGTCAACAAGCAATGCGATTTCACGATAGGTAATAAGGCCCCAGTTTTCCATTGCACCAGCTGAGAAGTCAGGGAGTGCAACGTGGTCCGATTTTGGAAGTGGGTAAGGCACGCCAAAGAAATCATCAAAGAAGTCGATAGTACGAGTAGCGATATCAAGCGCAAAGTCTAAGTTGTTGCTATTGTGCGCAAGCGTAGACCAGATGTTAATCTCGACGCCACTTTTTGTTTTGGCGGTTTTCTTTTGCAAGTCGCCAACAACCCAAGCGAGGAGGTATGAACTCATTTTAGGTGTCGTTTCGAAGGCGGTAACAAGTTGACCGTCTTCGCTACGCTGCCATTTAACAGGCATGTTGCCTAGCACTGTAACGTCTTGTTCGGTTGTAAGGGTTAAGTCGAAGGTTGCTTTTGCTGACGGTTCATCAATAACAGGAAACGCTTGGCGTGCGTAGTGGCTTTCAAATTGCGTAGCCAAAAGTTCTTTCTTTTCGCCGTTTACCTCGTAGTAGCCAGGGTAGATACCGTTCATGTTGTCGGTAATTGTTCCGTTGAAAGCGATAACGAAAACGTGTGCGCCTTCGGTGATGTCTTCGTGATTAATAACGAGTTCATCGTCTGGTGCGAAGCTAAAGGTAGCTTCTTTGCCATCGATAACTGCTGAGGTGATTGTTAGGTCTTTTGCATGGAAACGAACATCAGCGGCATTTGGTTGAACCGAGCCGTTAATAGTGACCGTGCCGGCGAATGTACGTTCGGTTCGGTTTAGGTTGATAGAGAGGTCGTAGTGCTCTGGAATGAATAAATCGATAAGTCTAGTTACAAGTTGCATTACTCTAGTGTAGCAAAATACTCTATCAAAATTAAGAATTACCATGCCATAGTAGGAGTATGCGACGTCGACGAGCCACATTAATTTTAATCGGGGGAAGTATTCTGCTCTCTCTTCTTGCTGGAGCAATGCCGAAGCTGATTGAGGAAAGCCCAGCGCTCGACATTACCTTTCCATGGCAACAACCAGCCGTAACCCAGCCAGCTCCTGCGGGTTCGGCGTTAGAGGCTTTAAACACACTAGAGGTAAAAGGACGTGCCCCTAAAACTGGCTATTCCCGTGACCAATTTGGCTCAGGCTGGGCAACGGTAAATGGTTGTAGCACTCGAGATATTATTATGTTCCGCGATTTAACAAATGTTGTTTTGTCGGATGAGTGTTCAGTCGCATCGGGTACTTTGAATGATACCTATACGGGCGAAGTGATTGAATTCACGAAAGCGAACGCAAGTGCGATACAAATCGACCATGTCATTGCACTCTCGGATGCCTGGCAGACGGGTGCGCAGCAGCTCAGTGCGCAAACCCGGCAACAACTCGCCAATGACCCTCTAGAACTCATAGCGGTATCTGGAAAACAGAACCAGATAAAGAGCGACGCGAATGCTGCCAGTTGGTTGCCACCAAATAAGGCCTTTAGGTGTGAATACATAGCCCGGCAGGTAGCAGTCAAGCAAAAGTATACCTTGTGGGTAATACCTGCAGAACGCGACGCAATGCTCAATATACTCAATACGTGCCCAACTCAGGCTTTGCCACAGGTATAATAGGGCTATGGCTTTTAATCATTATGCAAAATTGAAACGTATTCTCGACGAGCAACCTCCGGGCTGGTTTATTAAAAGAATCGACGAACCGACAAAATCAACAAACTTTAAGGGTGAAGTGCGAGAGTTCGATCACTACTATCGAATTTATGACGCCTTTGACCAACCAATTAAATATTGTAAATTCCAGCAAATTGAAAGGTTGGCGAGTGTTCTTAAGCTTCCGGTTGAAGCGTTGCCAATATTGTAGGAAAACTTAAAGGGTGCTATAATAGCGTCAGTACATTATTCCGGCCGGCAGGTCGGATTTTTTCATAAAGAAAGGAAATTATTATGGATGAATTTAACATTAAGCAAGTAACCCTTGCTGTGCGAACTATCGCCGACGAAAAGAACCTTCCAGAGGAAGTCGTTCTTGAAGTAATCGAACAAGCTATCGCTGCTGCATGGCGCCGAGATAACGGTGAACGTGACCAAGAAGTACGTGCTGTACTAAACGCAAATGACGGTACTGCCGTTGTATTCGTTGGCCGTGAAGTGGTTGAAGTAGTAGGGAGCGATGCTCACGAAATTAGCCTCGAAGAAGCTAAAAAAGAAAAACCAGATGCAGAACTTGGTGATATCATCGAGAACTCACACGAAGTTACAACCTTCGGTCGTGTCGCTGCGCAAACTGCAAAGCAAGTAGTGCTCCAACGCCTCCGCGAAGCTGAACGCGAAGTTGTTCTTGCTGAATACGAAGACAAAATTGGTACAGTTGTAAACGGTACTGTGCAACGTGTTGAACCGCGTGTTGTTCGAATTGAAATTGGTAAAGCGAATGGTATTATTCCACAAAGCGAACAAATTCAAGGCGAATTCTACAGCGTAGGTAGCCGTATTAAAGTATTCATTAAAGACATCGAACGCGAAAATCGTGGTCCACAACTTATTCTTAGCCGCGGTAACGAACAATTCGTTGAATACCTTTTCCGTCAAGAAGTTCCTGAACTTGAAACTGGCGCTGTAGAGATTAAAGCCATCGCTCGTGAAGCTGGTCGTCGTACTAAGCTTGCTGTTGCAAGCACTGTACCTGGCGTTGACCCAGTTGGTACATTCGTCGGTGGCCACGGTACTCGGGTTCAAGCCGTTATGAACGAAATTGGTGACCAGGAAAAAATCGACATCGTTACTTTTGATGCTGAGCCTGAACAATTCATCAAAAATGCACTAAGCCCAGCTGAAGTAAGCAAAGTTGAAATCAACGAGGCTGACAAGCGTGCCCGTGTATTCGTAAACGAAGACCAACAATCAATTGCTATTGGTCGTGGTGGTCAAAACGTTCGTCTTGCAAGTCGCCTTACTGGTTACGAACTCGACATCGAACAAGCAACCGCTGCTAAACCAGCAGAACGTCCTAAGAAGAATATCGAAGATAGCCTTCTTGATGCCGTTGAAGAGAATACGGACGAAGCGCCACAAGCTTAGTTTGTAACGAGATAGTAACTACTGCTCAATTAAAAGGACCTTCATTGCGAGGGTCTTTTTAATTTTGGTACAATAACACAATGAAACTTCTTCAATTAAATGCATGGACACTGAGATTATCGAGCAGCGTAGTGGAATTAATTAATCAGGAAGCACCTGATGTTGTAGCGTTGCAAGAGATTCCGGAATCCGATAAACAACTTGGCTTTTTTCCGACCCTTTCGGAATTTATGGATAAAGCACGATTCCATCATAGCTATTTTTCGCCAGTGTATAGCTTTCGGTACATGTTAGGAAAGGTAGATTTCGGAAACGCGATTATTAGCAACCTACCACTTCATGACAAGTATACTGTTTTCACAAACTCAGAATATGATGCAGATTTTTCACTCGAAGAAAGTTCTTATAACATTCGCAACTTTCAACACATTGTGAGTGAAAACGAAGATGGTAAACAGTTTCACCTTATTAATCATCATGGGTATCATATAGCGCAGCACAAAAGAGGCGACGACTTTACACTGAAAGCATGTCAGCAGATTTTTGAATACGCACGTACGCTTGAGGGCCCTGTCATTATTACTGGAGATTTCAATTTGGAACCAGGTAGCGAATCGCTTGCTGTTTTTGAGCCACTCTTCCGTAATTTATCTACTGAATTTGGACTAAAAACAACTCGCAATACCCTTACGCACAAAACTGAAGTATGCGACTATATTTTTGTTAATGAAGCGATTGTTGTGAATGATTTCTATGCATCACCTGTTGTCGCATCTGATCACCAGGGCCTTATTTTAGATTTTGATTTAGTGTAGTTAAAAAGACACAAAAATGAATTAGCACTCACTTGCATAGAGTGCTAATTTTGCTATACTAGGTATATGAAAGTAACATTACTCGAAAGTAGTACTTGGCTTTTCACTATGGAGGATAGATAATAGATATATGTCTGATGACTTTGCTGATTTCATCTCTCACTTAACCGACAATGCTCGGACCAGCCTTCACCATGCAACAATGATTGCACAGGGGTATGGTAGTCCTTACGTTGGTACAGAACACCTCTTACTTGGCGTAATGGCTCAAGGGGCATCGGTAGGTGCGAAAATTCTAGCTGATGCTGGAGTTACACTTGATAAGGCACAATCTGCGCTGAGCGCTGTGCCAATTACAAATAATTTTACCGCTGGTATTATGACTAAAAACCTTAGCGAAACTGCTAAGCTGACTTTGAAAATGAGTTGGGATGTTGCACAAGAATTCCGCCAAGATTTCTTGGGCACTGAACATATTCTGTATAGCATTCTTTCACAAAAGAATGCCCGTGCAACGGTACTGCTTCGCGATATGAACGTAGACACAAGTGAGATTTTATCTGAACTTGAGGAATACCTCGATCGTAATAGCGATAATAGCAACGGTATCGAAGAAATCGAAAAACCGCGTAAGCAAACGAACCAAAAAGGCGCTCTTGGCCTGTATGGTACTGATTTAACTGCCCGTGCTAAAGCTGGTGAACTCGACCCAGTTATTGGCCGTGACGAGCAAGAAGACCGTATGGTGACTATTCTTAGTCGTCGTACGAAAAACAACCCGGTTCTTATTGGTGAACCTGGTGTGGGTAAGACTGCTATTGTTGAAGGCCTTGCCCAGCGCATTGCCAGCGAAGATGTTCCAGAGCACTTACTTGATAAGCGCATTATTCAACTTGACCTTGCGGGTATGATTGCCGGTACGAAGTATCGTGGTGAGTTTGAAGAGCGCCTGAAAAAGGTGATGTCTGAGCTGCAAGAGCAAAAGAATATTATTGTGTTTATTGATGAGCTCCACTTGCTTGTTGGTGCCGGTGCTGCCGAAGGCGCACTTGATGCCGCGAACATGCTGAAGCCTGCTTTGGCGCGTGGCGAAGTTCGCCTTATTGGTGCAACAACGCTCGAGGAATACCGAAAGCACATTGAAAAAGACACTGCGCTTGAACGACGTTTGCAATCAATTGTTGTACCTGAGCCAACCCTCAAAGATACTATTGCGATTTTGAAGGGCCTTAGAAGCTACTACGAAAAGCACCACGGTGTCAGTATTAGCGACGAAGTCATTGAAGACGCCGTATACATGGCTGATCGCTACGTAAGCGAACGCTTTATGCCAGACAAGGCAATTGACGTTATTGACGAAGCTGCTGCTAAGGTACGTGTTAAAACTGGCCACAAGCCAAGTAAAGTTCGTGACTACGTAAAGCAACTCAAAAACCTCAATGAAAAGATGGAAGAAGCGGTAACTGCCGAAGATTACGAACGTGCAGCACTCTACAAAACTCGTATTAGCCAGCTTACTGAAAAGCTTGATGATTCACGGGCTGAGTACGAAAAGAAAACTCCGGTTGTCCTAAACGATGATGATATCGCTCAGGCGATTGCGCATATGACGGGTATTCCTGTAAAGCGTGTTCAAAAATCGGAAGCTAAATTGCTTCGAAACCTTGAAGCTCACCTTGAAAAACATGTTGTTGGCCAACGTGAAGCTGTCGAAAAAGTTTCTCGCGCTATTCGCCGAAGCCGCAGTGGTGTTGCAAGCAGCAAGCGCCCAATTGGTTCATTCGTATTTATGGGTCCAACTGGTGTTGGTAAGACAGAGCTTGCTAAGGTACTTGCCCGCGAAGTATTCGGCAGCGAAGAAGCGCTTATTAAAATTGACATGAGCGAGTTTGGCGAACGCCACTCTACCAGCCGTTTGGTTGGTGCGCCTGCCGGCTACGTAGGGTACGAAGACGGCGGCCAATTGACCGACAAGATTCGTCGCCAGCCGTACAGTGTTGTGCTGTTCGATGAAATTGAAAAAGCAAATAGCGAAGTATTCCATATTCTCCTTCAAATTTTAGAAGACGGTAAGCTTACTGATGCAAAGGGTCGTTCTGTAGACTTCTCAAATGCGGTTATCATCCTTACAAGTAACTTGGGTGCTGAACAAATGATGAAAGAATCTACGCTTGGATTCAGGGTTGAAACCAAGAAAGAAGAAGCTCACCTTGATGAGGTTCATGCTGAAAACGCTGTGTCTGCCCAAAAAGAACTCGAAAAGATTATGCGCCCAGAGCTCATCAACCGTTTCGATTCGATTGTTACTTTCAGGGCACTCACTCCAAAACAAGTGGGTAAGATATTCGAAAACTTGCTTGCAGAACTTCAAGAACGTCTGGTTCGAAAGGGTATTCACCTCGTTGTAGTTCCGGCCGCTAAGAAGTTGATTATCAAAGAAGGCTACGATGAGAAGTTCGGTGCACGTCCTTTGCGTCGTGCTATGCAAGACTTACTCGAGCACAAAATTGCCGACGGGATTCTTTCGGGCGAATATGAAAAGGGAACTGTATTGAAAGTTACCGCAGTAAAGGGTAAATTAGTAGTACATGTCGACGTCGAAAACTAGCCGCATTTGGACTGGCTTTGCCTTTAGTCTTAGTATTATTACTATTGTCTTTGCCGGTTGGCTATTCTTTAATCGCCAGTTCGCGCTTGACCAACTTTCGGTTTGGAACTATCAGCCGTCAGCTACAATTATGAACCTGGACGATAAGGTAAAGTTTACCGATAAAGGTTTGTTTACTTTCTATGCAACAAAGCCGGTCATGGCTGAGCCGAGTGAATTCAACGGTAAATGCCCTCGTCAAGAAGCGGGTAGCCCAATCCTTGGTTGTTACACCTCTGAAGATCGTATCTATGTGTTCAATGTAAATAATGAACAGCTTGATGGAATGAAAGAGGTGACGGCCGCTCATGAGATGCTGCACGCAGTGTGGTACCGAATGAGTGCGTCTGAACAAAAAAGGGTTGGCGCCTTGCTTACGGCTGCATACGAAAAAGGCGCAAGTACCGAGCTTCGCGAGCGCATGGAATATTACCAACGTACTGAGCCTGAAGCGATTACTAATGAGCTTCATTCAATTCTAGGTACTGAAATGGGGAACTTGGGGAGTGAGCTTGACGACTATTACAGCCAGTACTTCGAAGATCGCCAAGCGATTTTAGATTTACATACAAAGTACAACGCAGTCTATCAAAGCTTGTACAGTCGCGCTGATACGTTGTATACCGAAATGCAGACGCTATCTGAAAGCATTGAAACTCGAAGCGCGACGTACGATAAAGACGTTTCGCAATTAAGTGCAGATATTACAAGCTTTAACTCACGTGCAAATCGGGGTGATTTCGACTCGGTAAGTCAGTTTAATGCAGAAAAAGCAGTGTTAGTGAAACGGTCTGCGCAGCTTGAAGCACAACGAACAGCAATTTATGCTGACATCACGGCGTACAACAAATTATATGATGAGTACAAAGTACTCGCTTCGCAAATTGAAGTGCTTAATAACAGTATCGACAGTTTTAAAGCACTAGGCGAAACACCTACTGTGTAGGGGAAAGCAAAACTAATGGCAAAATCTAAATCACAATTTGTATGTCAGAACTGTGGCGCAATGTATGGCAAATGGGCTGGGCGCTGTGAGAACTGCGGTGAATGGAATACGCTCGTAGAGCAAATGGCTTCGGTTGCGCAATCGAATGTTGCTAAAGCTGGGAATAGTGGTAAGAAGTTAGTTGTTCAATCTATTTCACAAATTAGTAACACTGCTGACAGCTCTCGTATTAGTACGGGCGTCGAAGACCTTGATATTGTTTTAGGTGGCGGCATTGTTCCTGGTTCAGTAACGCTACTAGCGGGACAGCCGGGTATTGGTAAAAGTACGCTACTTTTGCAAGTAACAGCGAATATCTCAGCACATAATTCAGTGTTATACGTGAGTGGTGAGGAATCCGCTAGCCAGGTTGCGCTTCGTGCCGGTCGTTTAGGTGCTGATAAACATGACAACCTTAGCTTTGCATCTTCAACCAGTGCAAATGATATTGCAGCAACGATTGCTAATGACGGTTATTCGTTAGTGGTGGTTGATTCAATTCAAACTATGTCACTTGATGAAATGACCAGCGCTCCTGGAACGGTGAGTCAGATTACAAATAGCAGTAATGTATTAATTCGGGCTGCGAAAGCCGCAGGTTCTGCAGTAATTCTTGTAGGGCACGTTACCAAAGAGGGAAGTATTGCTGGTCCAAAGGTTCTCGAGCACTTGGTTGACGTTGTATTGCAATTTGAAGGTGACCGTTATGGTGGTTTTAAAGTTGTACGTGCAGCAAAAAACCGTTTTGGTTCAACGAGCGAAGCGGCTATTTTTGAAATGTACGAACAAGGCCTGCGGGTTGTTGAAAACCCATCGGCGACATTGCTTGCTAACGCCAATCGGCTGACGGGTCGGTGGTTTTAGCGACTCTTGAGGGCACTCGACCGCTACTGGTAGAGATACAAGCCCTTGTAAACCCTACCAACTTCGGGTATCCTAAGCGTACTGCTAGCGGGTTCGATTTAAATCGGCTCAACCTACTTGTCGCGGTGCTGGAACGACGCACTAAACTGAATTTATCCGATAAAGATATCTATATAAACGTAGTAGGCGGCCTAAAGTTAGGCGATCAAGCAGCAGACCTTGCGGTATGTATGGCGATTGCCAGCGCCGCAGCCGGACGACAAATCGATGAAGACATTGTCGTGTTTGGTGAGGTAGGACTCGGTGGTGAAATTCGCTCTGTTATTGGAGTTGAAAAACGAATAGCCGAAGCCAAAAAGCTTGGATTTAAGCGAGCAATTGCTCCTAAATCAGCTCATAAAACAGCATTTATAACTCCGGTAAGTGATTTGCGCACTGCGCTTATTGATTACCTACAAAAGTAAGGACCATATGGACATACTTATCATTGTGCTGCTATTTATCATAGCGGCCGAAGCAACGTACCTAACGTACACTAACTTTCAAAAACACGGCCGTACCAGCCAATCACCGATTTTCGTTGATACTTCGGTACTTATTGACGGTCGCATTATCGCTATCGCTCAATCTGGCTTTATGTCACGAACGCTCTACATTCCACGGAGTGTTGTTGGTGAACTTCAATTCTTGGCTGACAACGCCGATAGCGAAAAGCGAACACGTGCACGTCACGGACTTGATATTATTAACGAGCTTCAAGCGCTTACAACCGTTGAAACTAAAATTTTCCAAGATGGTACACGTGCTAAAGATGGCGTCGACAACCGTCTATTGGAACTTGCTAAGAAGCACAATGGGTCAATCTGTACTATCGATTACAACCTAAACAAGGTTGCTGTTGTTGAAGGTATTGCTGTGCTTAACGTTAACGACCTTGCGAAGACCCTCCGTATGGCCTACCTACCCGGCGAAAAAACACTTATTGAAATTACTCAAAAGGGAAATGATTCACACCAGGGTGTTGGGCACCTTTCTGACGGAACAATGGTTGTTATTGAACAAGGTGGTCAATTGGTTGGTAAATCAGTTGAAATTGAATTTATTCGTAGCCTTCAAACTGCAGCCGGCAAAATGATGTTCGCTAAGTTAGTAAATGCACCTGAAAAGAAAACTGGTCGCAATGTCGCCACTCCTAAGCCCCTAGGAACAAAGCCAATTGCTAAAGCTATTCGTGAGCCACGCCAACCGCGCGAATCACGTGAGCAGACCCAGAAACCCGCACAACAAGCTGCACAAGAACCAGTACAGCAAGTTCAAGCTAGCAATACTCAACGTGAGAGGACTCCTCGAGCCCCACAGCAACGTCAGTCTACTCCAAAGCAACAACAACCTCGTAAACAGTACAACCGTCGCCGTAGTCCAGAAGATAGCCTCATGGAACTACTTGGAAACGACAATAGCGAGAAATAGATATACGCATCTAAATAAAAAACCTCCGAGTTATAAGCTCGGAGGTTTTTTATTTAGATGCGGTAGTTGTTTACCTAGAATCGTCGTCCGTGTAGTAACCGGAGTCGGTTGCTGTAACTGTGATGCCCGTAGGGGGTCCAACGTACGGTGCTTCAAAGTAAGCTCCCTTGTCGGTGAAGGTAAGTGCACCAGTGCTTGCGTTACCTGTGACGGTCATTCCTGCTGCGCCGAATGTACCTGCGCTTACGGATACTCTGACAAAACCGCCGATAGCAACTACGTTGGTAATGGTAGGAGGGATATCACCACAGACGTGTCGGTCATCGTCCTTGGTTGCATCGTAGCCTTCAGTATTAAAGTACACATCCTTTTTAGTAACAGGGTCGGTGTATTTAATAACAGATACTTCAATTCGAGCAGCTGCTGGAGTACAGTCAGTAGCTTTCTTCTTAGAAACCTTATCGAAGATTAATTTAGCATTCGATTGGCCTTGTGTCTTGTTCCAGTAAGAAGGGTATACTTCGCTACCAACTTTTTGAATGCCGGCTGGGGCTGCGAACCAATCGCCAGATTTCCATTTGCCTTCTTTGGCATATACTTCTTTGTGAGCGAATTCCATTACCTTGGCAATAATTGGGCTACCAAGTGAAGACGTACCTTTTTACAAAATAGTAGTATCCGGGTTACCAAGCCAGACACCCATAGTAAGCGCTGGGCTGTAACTCATCATCCAAAGGTCCTTGGCATTTCCACCCTTGTCGGATGTACCAGTCTTAGTAGCAGTTTGTACACCGGGAATATCTTTAGCTGCGTAACGACCGAGTGAAGCACTGGCGTTTTTGTCGGTAAGGATGTCGGTTACGACGTATGCAGCTTGTGGATCAAGGATTTTGTCGCCTTGAACGTCAGCCCATTTTTTAAGTACGTCGTTTGAACTGTTCTTCACTTCAAGCACGCTTGATTGTGGTTTGTATACACCACCGCGAGCAAGTGAGGCGTAGGCGTTTACAAGGTCAACTTGTTCGACACCACACCCACCAATAGCAGATGCAAGGCGAGCGTCTTTGTCATCGCCAACGGTACAGTAGCTTTTTGCACCAAGCTTGTGAATCGTTTCAAGCGTTGGGTCTACACCCGATATGGCCATAGCTTTAACCGCCGGAACGTTACGTGAGGTTGCGAGGCTCGAACGAATTGTCACGTTGCCTTTATATGTACGGTCGGCATTTTGTAGGTTAGCGCCGTAAATAGCATCGATTGGTTCGTCTACCAGAACACTACCGCTTCCGTAGTTTGGAACGCCGGTTGGTTTTTGCTCGAATAGCTCAGAGTATACCAGTGGTTTTACTGATGAACCTGGTTGAATGTACGCAGTTGCTGCGTTGTCTTGGCCGTAGCCCTCATAGTTGAAGTCGCGGCTGCCAACTAAGGCGACAATTTGGCCTGTTTGAGAATCTTCTACAGTAGCGGCGCCATTGCTGAAGCCAGCTAGTACAGGAGTTGTTGAGTTAAACATGTCAGACATAGCTTCTTCAAGCTTGTTTTGAATGCGAAGGTCTAGGGTTGTTTTAACGGTCAAGCCACCACGACCTACAGTTGCTTTGCCTAGTTCTTGCTCAAGCTGTGAACGTACCATCTGTACGAAGTGAGGGGCTTTAATGTTTGTATACTGACTTTCTTGAGGCCGAAGACTATCAAGGATAGGTACATTTATTGCTTCGTCATATTGAGCTTGAGAAATATAACTTACTTCTTTCATGGCGTTTAGTACGAGGTGCTGACGGTTAATCAACGCTTCGTGACCTTCGACATTGTAAGGGTTATATACTGCTGGGTTTTGAGGAATCGCAGCTAAGAATGAAGCCTCGGCGAGTGTTAAGTCTTTAGCTGACTTACCAAAGTACGATTGAGCACCCGATTCAGCACCATTGCGGCGACCACCATAGGGCGATTCATTTAGATACAAAGTAAGAATTTGATCTTTGTCGTACATTCGTTCAATTTCAATCGCTAAAATAAGCTCTTTAATTTTACGAGGAATACCACCGAAACCGCGGTCTGATGATTCATCAGCAAAGAATACCTGTTTGACTAATTGCTGCGTAAGGGTTGAACCACCTTGTACCTGGCCACCAGTAAAGTTGTTAAAGGTTGCACGAACGGTACCCGAAACGCTAACACCGCTGTGGGTGAAGAAATCACGGTCTTCAATAGCAACCGTCGCTTTTTTGAGGTTGTCAGACAGTTCGTCACTTTTAACGACCAACTTGTAATTGCCGCCACCTTTGTCTTCCCAAAGCAGTTCGCCGTTACGGTCAGTGTAGGTAGTAACGGTCGATTGAACGCGTTTGTCAATTTCACCTGGGCGAATTTGGTCGAGGTCTTTACGGAAGTAGGCGAAGAGCCCACCGATAAATAGCGCAACAAGAAGAACTGCAATACCTGCAATTTTAAGTGCCATGAATGCACCTTCGCGGCTAAACCAATATGCCCAAAAACGTTTCGGGTGCATACGGTAAAAAAGCCTCTTAACGGGGTGCTTTGGTAGTGTTGCAAGATACTCAGCCTTACGCCTTGAATGGGCATCTTTTTTAACCTTTCGCTTTTGCGTTAAGTTTGAATACACGCTCAGTTTGCGCGCTGGTTTTTTGTTACTCACTTTTCCTCATTCCCATAAGCAATATTCTTAATCCAGTATATCATTAATCCTAGCGCGTAAAGCCAAATTCGAATGGTTCTTTAAACTTGTAGAAGTCCATCCAGTACGACTTTTATTAGTTCTCACGGATAGACCGTTACACGCCACAAAAAATCGCTCCTGGCTGATTTTTTATGGGTTGCACTACGCTTTTAGTCTATCCTTTGAGAACTAATAAAACCCGAGCTGGCCACGAATATCACGAGTTTGATGAAGCAAGATGAAGTTTGGTATACTAACAGGGATAAATAATAGAAAGAGAGATGGCATGAGCTTATCCGAAGAGTTGACGTGGCGTGGCTTCGTCAACCAAATGACCTACACAGACATTACCGAATTAGACAAAGGTCCTATTTCTTTCTATTTTGGCGTAGACCCTAGTGCCGATAGCATGACTATTGGTAACTTGGCCGCTGCTATGATGGTGCGACACTTTATCGATGCTGGTCACAAAGCTTTCTTGCTTGTTGGTGGTGCTACTGGAATGATTGGTGACCCAGACGGTAAAAGTGATGAACGTAATTTGCTAAGCCTTGAAGATATCGCGCGTAATAAAGCTGCAATTGCTGAGCAGTACAAAACCGTATTTGCAGGCCAACCATTTGAAATCGTCGATAACTACGACTGGTTTAAGAATATTAACTTTCTCGATTTCCTGCGTGATGTAGGGAAGCATGTTCCTATTAGTCAGATGCTTGGACGTGAATTTGTGCAATCTCGCTTAGGTGAAGACGGCGCCGGTATTAGCTATGCCGAATTTAGCTATGCGCTTATTCAAGGTTATGACTTCCTTGACCTGTACCGAAACCGCGGTGTCACGCTGCAAGTTGCAGGTGCTGACCAATGGGGTAACTCTATTGCCGGTGTTGATTTAATTCGACGTATCGAAGGTGGCGAGGCGCATGTTTACTCAACGCCTCTTATTATGAATAAAGCGACTGGTAAGAAGTTCGGCAAAACTGAAGACGGCGCGATTTGGTTAGACCAAAACAAAACGAGCATCTTTAATTTTTACCAGTTCTGGCTTAACTCTGACGACGAAGGTGTGACTGAATACGCAAAGGTATATACGCTCCTTAACCAAGACGAAATTGCTGAAATGCGCAACCAAGTGGCTGAAAACCCTGGTGCTCGCCAGGCGCAAAAGACGTTGGCTCGTGAAGTAACGAAAGTTGTTCATGGTGAAAAGCGTACTGCGAGTGTAGAGCGAGTTACCGCTACACTATTTGGTGGTGCTTCGTTTGGTGACTTAACCGACGAAGATTTAAATGTACTCGCAGGTGAAATTCCTACTATTAACGTAGGCAGCACCCTTATTGATGCATTGGTGACTTCTGGAAATGCCGCAAGTAACGGCGAAGCAAAACGCCTTATTGAAGGTGGTGCGGTTTCTATGAATGGCGAAAAGGCGACTGAGGACTTTATCATTAACTCAACAGCACTCCTTAAAAAAGGTAAGAACAACTTCATCCTTGTTCGCTAGAATAAGGGTATGAACTTAGCTACAAAGCTTCAAATGGTAAAGGGTGTTGGTGAGAAGACCGGTGCCCAGTTCGCCGCTGCCGGAATTCTGACAGTTGGTGATTTAATTACTTTCTTGCCTCGTACGTACGATGACTTTTCGCATATTACTTCAATTGCTGACATTAGCCCGGGTAAAGTTACCGTCAAGGCGACGTGCGAAACCGTTAGTACGCGGCCGGTGCGTCGAGGCATGCGAGTAACGACGGCAACATTAAGTGATGGCACTGGTAAAATTCAAGCCGTTTGGTTTAATCAACCGTATCGTGAAAAGCAATTAAAAGACGGTGGTGAATTCTTCTTTTCTGGTGATTTTGAGTTTAGTTATAACAAGTATCAACTCACAAACCCAAGTGCCGAGAAGGCAAGTGAGATGCCGGTGCAAACCGATCGTATTCTGCCAACCTACCGGGCAATTTCTGGGTTAAAAACAACTTTGGTACGTAAAATTCTTAACGAACTACGCCCATTAATGACCATGCTCCCCGAAACTTTACCGGATAGCGTCGTTAAATCGCAAAAGCTCATTAGTTATGGCGACGCCATATTGGGTATGCATTTTCCAGATACTCGCGAGGATATCGAGAAAGCTCGCGAGCGTTTAGGGTTCGAAGAATTATTTCAGTTATTGCTTGCAAGTCAATTGAACCGCATCGAGAACGCTAAACTGGATGGTTGGAAAATTCCTTTCGAGCAGCCAATCGTTAAGACCTTCGTCGAGAACTTACCGTTCAAGTTAACGGGTGCTCAACGGATTGCCGCCTGGGATATTTTGCAAGATTTTGAAAAAGAAACGCCAATGAACCGTTTGCTTCAGGGTGATGTCGGTTCGGGTAAAACCGTTGTGGCGGGTTTGGCTGCTCGGCAGGCCGCTCACGAAGGGTTTCAGACTGCCGTTATGGCACCGACTGAAATTTTGGCGAACCAACATGCGGCTACCTTAGATAAACTGCTTTCTCCCTTTAATGTAACGATAGGCTTATTAACTGGTAGCGTAAAGGGGAAAGCTCGTGAAACGTTGTACCAAGCTATTCGTGACGGAAGTGTCGATGTTGTGGTTGGTACTCAGGCAGTAATTCAAAAAACTGTGTCATTTCACAAGCTCGGTTTTATTGTTATTGATGAGCAACATCGCTTTGGTGTTGCACAGCGTCAGGAATTATTAAAGAAATCTGAAAAAATGCCCCATTTGCTTGCGATGACCGCTACGCCAATTCCGCGAAGTCTAGCGCTGACTGTATATGGTGAACTTGATGTATCGGTTTTGAATGAACGCCCAGCAAACCGTAAACCAATTATTACCAAAATATGGTCGCCTAACAGCCGGGCGCAACTGTATACATTGATAGACGAACAAATTAAGCTCGGGCGTCAGGCATATGTTATATGTAATTTAATCGACAGTAACCCAGATAATGAGCTAAAAAGCGTTCAGGCTGAATATAAACGTCTACAAGGCTCTGTATTTAAACATCGTCGCATCGGGCTGTTGCATGGTAAGTTGCCATCATCTGAAAAAGATGCCGTTATGTCAGCCTTCTCTAGGGGTGAGTTGGATGTACTTGTTAGTACGACAGTTGTTGAAGTTGGTGTCGATGTTCCAAACGCAACTATTATGCTTATCGAAGACGGTGACCGCTTTGGTTTGGCGCAACTTCACCAATTGCGTGGACGCGTTGGTCGTAGTGAACACCAAAGCTACTGCTATATTGTGCCAAGTGGTTCGAATGCACCATCGCAGCGCTTGAAAGAAATTGAAAAAAGCGAAGATGGCTTTTACCTCGCTGAAGTCGACTTGCGGCTTCGTGGCCCAGGTGAAATTTATGGACGTGCACAGCATGGCGCACTGAACCTGCAAGTAGCGACCTTAGGCGACACAAAACTCATTGCTCGAGCGCAAAAAGCAGCGGCACAGTTCGCAAAGTCAGGGGACAGTCTGGTACACTATACTCAGTTAGCACATCAAGTTGAAGTCTATCAACGGCTTACAACATTAAACTAAAAAATATATGTATTCAGGAACAACTTTCAGACACTATTCAGGAAACCTCGTTGGCGTTCACCAGCGCATTGATAGAGTCGCCAAAAAACACCTGGTTCACCACATAGGCCGCACGCCTTTTTTCCCGACTATTAAGACAATCTTGCACTTCGAAGGCAAGAATGGTCCAGATGGCATTAAGAGTAAAAGTCCTTCAGTTGACGAGCCATGGCACTTTATTGCACCTGACGCGGCTTCCGACGATCCACTTGTAAAGGTAATCGAAGACCACCTCTACAATTTATCTGTCGCATTAAAAAAGGAAGACGAAATACGTGCAGGTTTCGAAGCTGCTTGGCTTTCGCACGCTATTGTCGATGGCCTCACGCCGGCACATCATTTTCCGCTTGCTGAGAAAATTGAGGAACTCTGGGGTAAATCGCACAATGAGCGCAATTCAACTTCAGATAAAATCATCATTAAAGGTAATGGTGCACGCGATAGCCTCAACAAGAACTGGGAATACTGGGGAACAAAGGGCATCTTCAGTGCTCACTTGTTTTATGAAATGGGCGTTGCTTCATCTTTAACGGTCGCTAAGTTTAAGAAAACTGGTATTACCGACAAAGACTTAGAACGTATTGAAAAAGAAGGCTATACCAATTACTTCATGGAATCTATCAAAGTGATTGACGACATGGGCACCTACCAAGAGTTTATGAAGACTGGTTGGTCTGTGCATTTGGCTAATATATCTCGCAAGAAGCTTGTACCGCTTATTATCAAGAATGTGTGTCTTGCTTGGTATGCAGCTGAAAAAGGAAAAGTTTAGTGAATATCCGTATTATTGCCGGCTGGCATGGGAGCCGAATTATTAAAGGTTCAGGTACGCGCCGTACTCACCCAATGAGTGAGCGTATTCGTGGGGCAATCTTTAACAGCATTGGCCGTGAAATCGACGGTGCGCGGGTTTTGGATGCTTTTGCCGGCAGTGGGGCTTTAGGCCTTGAGGCTATTAGTAGGGGAGCTAAGGAAGCGGTGTTTGTAGAGAAAGACCGTGTTGCCCAAAAAGTGATTGCTAAAAACATCGAATTACTCCGCGAAGAAGACCGTGCTCACCTCAGTCGCGCAAACGTTTCGGCATGGTTAAGTACCTATGAAGGCGAAGACTTCGATATCATATTTGCAGACCCTCCATACCACGACCCTCAGTTATCCACAGCACTCGAATTATTGGGGCTATTAAAACCTAATGGGCTTATGGTATTATCATATCCAGGTAAAGGTGAGGTGCCCACCGAATTAGGAGATGTTGTGGTGGACATTCGTAGTTACGGAGATGCGGCCCTAGCTTTTTACCGACGAAGAGACGCTTAGGCGTCTTTTTGTTTGGTAAAAAATTCTTATAAACATAATCACGATTGACCAATCTATCGTTCAGCGATACAGTAATAATCAGTGAAAAAATTACATCAGTTTACGAAATTTGGCTTTACAATCATAGAACTTATTGTTGTGGTTGTTATTATTGCGATTCTGGCTTCGCTTGTTACCGTTGGGTACGGCGCTATTACTAAAAACGCCTATAATACTCAGGTTGTAGCAGGTGTGTCGCAATACCGAGAAACAATCGAAGCCTATAAAGCGTTCTTCAAGGTATATCCAAAAACAACGAAGGAAATCGACGATCAACGAATTGCTGTCGTATGTTTAGGCGATGGCTATCCGCAAGATTATTGTGGAATAATTTCAGACCAACCAACATACGAAGACAGGGACTTTAACATTGAGCTTGCGAAGATTGGTCAAGGTGGCGCAATTGCTATTGAGAAATTAAGCGTGAACCAAGAAACGTTCGTGGGTGCTGTGTACGGCATTGACGTAACGGGGAACGATAAATCACCAACGGGCTTCGCTCGAACCCTCCAGTATGCACTTAAAGGCAAAGACGCCGACTGTAAGTTAAAAGGCGCCTATAGCTATGCGCTTCAGGAAAGCCCACCTATGACTGCTTGTGAAATTATCCTCGAATCAGTACCAGCGCGCTAACAGGGGCGAAGAACTGTTGTAAATTACACCGTTATTGACCTTTCTTTAGTCAAAAACTATACTTAAAGTAATATCTTGGCGCCTTTTGCGTGCGCCATAACTCAAAAAGGAAATACATTGAATATTTTTAAGAAACGACAGGTTAAACCTGCCCCAACAACTTTGACTGAAAAAGAGCTTGATGGCATTGACCCTCAAACGTACCACCGTCGATGGTGGATTTTGGTTGCGATGTGTTTGACACTTCTTGGTGTCATGCTCGCTAACACCAGTATGAACATGGCATTGCCGAAAATGGCAATCGACCTCAACCTTACACAACTTGACCTAACGTGGGTTGTAAACGGCTACACTCTGGTATTTGCAAGCTTGCTGTTTATCTCTGGTGCGGTAGGTGACCGCTACGGGCGTAAGCTTATTATGCAAATCGGATTGGCTATTTTTGTCGGCGGCTCTATATACGCAGGTGTATTTGCGCACAACGGTACTGAGTTACTCATTTCTCGTATAATTATGGGTATCGGTGGCGCATTTGTTATGCCTACGACGCTATCTATTATTAACAATACCTTCCCACGTAAAGAGCGTGCTCGTGCTGTCGCCATTTGGGGTGCCGTTGCGGGTGTTGGTATGATGTTCGGTTCTATTGTGAGCGGTATTCTGCTCGAACACTTTACGTGGCACTCGCTGTTTTACTTCAGTGCGATCGTCGCAGTTATTGGGCTGGTTGCAAACCAAGTATTGACGCACGAATCGAAAGACGAAAAAGAATCACCTGTCGACTGGACTGGTGGTGTACTTTCAGCGATTGGTATCTTTGGAATTGTCTTCGGCATTACAGAAGCTCCTTCGAAAGGTCTTACTGAGCCGCTTGTTATGGCGAGCCTTATTGGTGGCCTTATTGCCCTCGTGTTGTTTGTACTTTGGGAAAAGCGTTCGAAATCACCAATGCTTGATATGAACCTATTCAAGAACCGCGCCTTTGCGGTATCGAGCTTAACTCTCACGCTCGTATTCCTCGCAATGTCAGGTGTGTTCTTCTCAATGAGCCAGTTGTTGCAATTGATCCTTGGGTACTCAGCACTGCAAGCATCACTGCTTATGATTCCGTTGATGTTACCAATGATGGCTCTTGGTCCAATGATTCCAAGTATCGTGAAAAAAATTGGTGCGCGAAATGTTATCGCTATTGGACTAACGATGACTGCAGCTGCATTCTTGGTAATGGCGACTTGGAATAAAGACATGACTTACTGGCACCTATTTGGAACGATGATTATTATGATGGCAGGTATTTCTGCAGCTATGACACCAGGTACGAACATCCTTATGGCGTCGGTGCCACGTAATCGCTCGGGAATGGGTTCGGCTATGAATGACACTACGCGTGAGCTTGGAAGTGCCTTAGGAGTAGCTGTTCTCGGTGCAGTACTAAGTGCTGCTTACGAAAACGAGATTCGCGACACAGCTGCGAAGTTTGTTGGCCCAATTAAAGAAGGGTTGGAAAGCTCGCTCGCTGTTGCGCTGCAAGTGGCCGATAAGCTAGGCCCAGCCGCGAGTACTGTTGCTGATGCTGCTAAAGATGCCTTTATGACTGGCTTAACCCACGCAGCATTGGTAGCTGCGGTGATTATCTTCTCAGCTGCAATTATTGCCTTTGTGGGATTACCTAAAGAACATAAAGTCGGTGACGACACAATCTAAAGAACTGCCCGAAAGGGCGTTTTTTATTTCTAGGTGTATAATAGGTGTATGAGTGATATCAACGAACTCAAAAGAGAGTTGCAAACTATCATAGCCGACACCGGCACTCCTGCAGCTGCCCGCGCTGCGCAAATTACTGATGACATAGCCGGTCGCTACGGCGACCTTGCAGGTTCTGTACCGACTTTTGATGAAATTGTCGACATGGCTGGAAGAATCAAGGCCTCCGGCGCTACCGAAGGCGAGAACGGTGTAATGTGGGCCGAGGTGATACGCCTGGTACATAATTTGTTGGATTCGTAGCTTATACTACGGGTATGAAATTACACTTTTTTGATGATGCTCCGAACTATCAAGTAGCGGAACTCGTGCGAGAGCCGCTTGAAGCTTACTTTGCTGAAGTCCGCGAGCTATTGCCGGAGTTGCCGGAAAAATTGAGTATATGGCTTGATAACAGTTGGCTTACAAAACAAACCGGTACTGGCGGTGCTGCATATTCTGCTGACATTATTAATATTTCATTTGATGCAGATTTTGCCGATAAACAAGCTCAGCTTGCGGATTTGCGTGGGACAGTATTTCATGAAGCGTATCACTTAGTACAAGGCCATACTTTTATTGGACCGAAAGCGGAATATCGTACAATGCTGGATAGTGCAATTTATGAAGGCTGTGCAACGGTGTTTGAGCGCGAGTATGCTGGTGTCGTACCTTTATGGGGCGAATATAAACAGCACAGTCGTGAAGAGTTGGTGCTGTGGCGCAATGCAATGAAGGCCATATCTATTGAAGAATTTAGAGATGGCAGTAGTAAGCTGTGGTCTAAATGGGCGTATTACGACAAGGGTGATGCGCAGAGATGGAAGGCATATAAGACGGGGAGTTGGGTAGTCGATGAGGCGATTGAACGTTCTTACATTGATATTCTTGAAATGCGAAAAATGAGCTCAACTGAAATACTTAAGAAATAGGGTATAATTACGTCAGAAAAGAGATCAATTGGCAAATGGTACGAAGCACTAAAATCTGGCATCCAAACTATACAAAATATACACAAGAAATAATTGCACATCCGAATTATGAGAACCTTGCAATCGAATATAAGCAAGACGGTTCTCCTGTATGGCTCGCTCCGGCTCAAACTGCTGTAGGTCTGCGGCGCATTGAATGGGCAGAGGCTGAAGCTAAGAAACTCGATCTGAAAATTGAATCAGGTGTATTTGCCAAAGTAATGTACTCCGTACATCCTACTAAAATGAAAGCTTGCCAAGTGTGTGGTATTTCAATGTCGATTTCCTATATTTATCCAAATGTAAACTTTGCAAAAGCGCTTATAAAAACGTTCGCGGTAGATATCGATATCTATGACAGTATCTACGATGTATGGGATAACATAATCAAACAAGGGCATATCGATTCTGAAATTATCAGCTTAATAAATGATAAGTTTAAAACTTCCTTCTTACCGTCGACTTCCAAAGATGAAGTATTGATTGCTTGTGAAAAACGATGTCGTGTTGAAGGTGTGAGTCACTTAGGCCCTGGTGCAATGTCTAATTTCCCAGATCGTTTTGACGGGTTCCATTCTTACAACCGATGCCACAGAGGGAGTGAGGATAAGGGCAGGTCTAAAGAAAACATGAAAACCTATACTCGCGACCGTAGGGCGTACGAATATTGGAGTGATGGAAATACGCATGCTGCCAATAGGTTTATGGGTAGCAAATATTTTGCAGGTGTAAGCGCTGACCATGTAGGTCCGATTTCGCTTGGGTTTGTGCACGATTCGCATTATTTACGGCCAATGACAGGGAGTGATAATTCGGCAAAAAGGGATCGTTTAGATAAAGATATAATTGATCAGGTGTTGGCTATTCAAGCGCAAACAGGTATATATCCGATGTCATGGTATTCTTCTGTAATATGGGATTATATAGTCGAAAATTACGAAACCAATGAGTCAAAAATCTCTGGAGTCTATAGGAACTTATTAAAACAAAACATGACAAATTACATGTATATTCTAATGAGAATCTTATCGTTAGGCGAGGTTGGCTCTAACTTCTTGGTGCGTAATTTAATATCACCAAATGCCGATGACTATCTGTATGATTACGAATTCGACTCTTTAGGAAATATTGTTTCTAAAAGTGGTCGTAACATAACAAAACGCGCCCATGGTGAGCTTGATAGATTTATTCGATTATCGATCGCTGCTGTGTATGAATACAATGACAAAGAAAACAGAAACCTTGCGCCTGATTTAACCATCGATGAAGTGAAACTACTTACAAGTTTAACTATATTGGTTACTCAAAAGAAGAATTCTGAAGCTCTTGAGGCCCTTAGGGGGTTATTGGTTGCAGTTCAATTACGATCAATTGGTTCCGAATAGGGAAGTTTGTTCCGCACTTAGCTGCACAGTATTATTGGTAACAAGTTTTTTGAGAAAAGATTCAGCAGTCAAGGCTCCGTTGAGCACTTTGTTGTATTCCGATAAATGAGGTTGAGCATTGCTGTTAAATTGTGCATCGTCTGAGCACTCAATAGACTCTAGGTCGTATATCGAATCAGCAACGGTAATTTTAGTATCATCCTCTACTGTAATTTCATCTGGGTATAGATCTGCAGGGTTAAGGTTAATATCATTTCTGGTACAAATGATAATAACGCGCTTTCTTTTTTGCGGCACACCGTACTTATCGATTTTAAGAAGTCGACCTTCGGTTTTGTATCCAAGTTCGGCAAATAATTCGTGGATTGCCTTATAGGTTGCGCCACGCTCGAAAGTAAGGATACCTTCAACATTCTCAAACACCACCACTTTCGGTTTCACCTTTTCGACAACTGCAACAAATTCTTTGAAAAGCTGATTCCTTGGGTCTTCGGCATTTCGATAACCGGCCATTGAAAAGCCCTGGCAGGGAGGACCGCCGCACACAATATCAATATCGCTATTTAGTGCACTTTGGATAACCGCGTCTTTTACAGAGGCTTCTGTAATATCACCGTGAATAACTTTCGCCTCAGGGTTATTTACTTTAATAGTTACACATGCCGCTTCATTAAAATCGGTACACAAAACTGTTTTAATCCCGGCGCTTTTGAAACCGCTCGTGAGGCCTCCTGCACCAGAGAATAGATCTACTGACTTTACCTCACCAAGTTTATTAACTATTTTACGTCCTATCTGGTAAGCAAGTAGTGCTGGTACGGCATTTCCAATTTGTTTTAATAGCTGGGTTTTATTACCGTAAAAATAATAATCATCTGGAAACGCTTGAAGCCGTGCCGCTTCTCTAACGGAAAGTACACGATCATGTACAGGATGGACGTAGGTGCCATTTCCAGGCCTATTGAAATAGGTGGTGATTGTATAGCTTGGACGTTGATAATGCAGTCGTCCATAGAGTGTAGTCCGACCACCTGTTTCAGTTATGCGCACTAAACGCCTAGACTTATTAACCGTTTCTTCTGGAATATTTTTCCAATTTCCTCCTTGAGGAATAGGCCTGATCATTTCCATGTCCAAATCGCTTAATTTGAATGTAGTGTGATTAAGAATCGTTCCAGTAGATATTTTCTTGTACTTATCTAATAACCCTTCAACTACTTTTTTATCGAATTTTGATAAAGAAGGTGCATATTTTAGAAGTAAGGATTCGGTAGACTCTATGCCCGAAATAATGTCACGAATGTCATTCAATTGTATCTGGGGAATTAAATATCGGATATCTTTATATGCTGATTTTTCAATTGAACTAGCTTTTTGCGTATCTTGTGTGGTTTTCATAAGTAATGTGCTTTCTTCGGTTATGCCAAATAGTTCGCCAACTAACGCGTCTATTTCGTTCAAAATAGCCGAGTCGTCTTTGTTCTTTATGCTTGCTGCCAACTTAGATATTTTTTGGATCGTCAGTTTGTTCAGGGGAATAGGGAAATTGTTAATTTCATAATTGTTTATATGGTTGTTGCTACTGTGAAGTTTAAAAAACCAATTCATTAATTTTGAATTAAATAATCCAAGAAGAAAATTAGCATCTATATTAAATTCATTTTCTCTGACGGCAATAAAATTACACGAGTTAGCGAGTACTGACATCGGTTCGACTTTTGTAAACGTAAGTCGTCGTTCTTTAGCGATATTAGATATCTGCTGGCACGCTATTCTTTCCATCGTAATGTATGCACTTTTGGCAGTTTTAGCTACAAACTCTTTACTGACATAATGCGATTCACCTTTTGGCACAACTTGATAGTAGCTAATGTTTCGACCTCTTAGTAAATTGTAGGGCGTTTGTTCGCTTACGATAGACTCTTTATTCGCCGTTAGGTCTAGTTCGCCACGTAAGTTAACGATAAAAGGTAAGTCTTTTACCATAGGATGGCTGCTCATTTGTTGTAGAATCTGAAGCTCACGCTGGCTTAAGGTGAGTATTGTATGTCCATTTTCTTTTGTGGCGAGGCTTTTGATATGTAATCCAGTCGACTCTTCTTTAGTTGAGTATGATTTACATATGTTCGTAAGCCGTAAATCATTAACAGGACTATTTTTGTCTATAAGGATAGCAGTAAGGGATTGTTGAGCATCTATAAATTTATTATTCTCTGCAATATTTTTAATAGAGATAATGTGGTGAGTGTTAATAATTTTTTCACGAAGCCTCTCGCATGTTTTATCAGAGAGTATCGATGACGGGACGAGAAGAGATACGAGCGCATCTTTACGAGCGTATTTATCCAATATTTCTTCCACGAATAATTTATAAATGTTGATAGTACCAGATGAGGACAATGGAAGAAGGCGCTTTGCGGTGCGTGATATTTTTTCATACTTTGCTTTGTCTAAGTATTTAGCATCAGTTGATTCGTAATGAGTTGATTCAGCCTTAAGGTTTTTGTATGGGGGATTTGTAATTACAATATCAAAGCTATTTATTGCTTCTTTACCGAATATATCTTCAATGGGAATATATTCGGGATTATCATTAGTTACGTCAAACAGTAAACCGCCACCAATATGTGAGTCGAAGTATTCCTTCGTGAGGTTTATACCAAACTCTTCTTTAACAAGTTTTTTTAATGATGCTGCGTATTTGTCTAAGGCTTGTGTGTTTATGTCGGATACGTAGATATTATCAATTAATTCTATAATCTGTTCCATGCTCAACTCGTAAGCTGCGAGCATTATATAAGCAAATACGAAATTGCCGGTACCGACGCACGGTTCGAGAAATTTTAAAGTATGAATCTTTTTACGTTTGTCTTTAGGCAAACTGTCAATTAATTCAGCAACCATCGGTATAGTTAGTTCAAGTGACGTGTAGTAACTTCCAGTTTTTTTACGTAGAATAGGGTCAAGGGCATGCTCAAAGTTGTAGCTATCTAAGCTAAGCTTTTGCGCAACTTCTGACTGATTATATTCAAACATATCCCTACTTTTTTGTTCTAACGTGTCATTACATAACCAGTATATACACAATTTTATTACGAGACAACAAAAATGAGACAAAATGTAATTATTCTTACCTTTTGAAGTGTTACACATTGGTCGTCACCTTTAGAATAGGTTTTTTCCACAACTAAGCGCATAATAGATACATTACAGCGCAATAACCAAAAGGCATATCGTGAATAGTTCAAGAGTTTATACCACCCAACGAGCCAAAGATTTCATCACCTCTCCAGAGGGAATAGCAGCGCACGCTGATTTAGTAGCAATGGAAAAGGACAAGGGGTACAAGACTGTATCGACGTATTCTCCTGCTTCTGAAAACGGCCACTTATCATTTATCGACAAGCATATGAATTACTTGTCGTCACACGCTGGCGTGAATGCATCACAATACGTTTCAAACTTACGTCTTATCACTAAGATTCGTTTCTAATTAAAATGTGCATTTAAAAGGCGAGCCACGTGCTTGTCTTTTTTTGATATAAAAAATAACCCCGAACTAATTCAGGGTTATTTAATAATGACTTGGTGCGCGCGAAAGGACTTGAACCTTCACGCCCGAAAGCACTAGCTCCTAAGGCTAGCGTGTCTACCAATTCCACCACGCGCGCATACCTATGTTCGCTAAGCGTGTCTACGCATTTACGTAATCCACCACTTCGCACATATAAATTGTCAAAAACGCCAGCGTGTCTACGAATGTTACGTAATCCACCCCGTGCGCATTAACACTCATTATACCAGAAAACCCCTGCTTTCAAAGCATATATAAGATAAATTACCTCCTGTGCACGTTATGCTTGTGCTATTATATAATCAAGAACGAACCAAAATTGACGGGGACGGGGAAATGAATAAGATTGCAGTTTATCTGAACGAACATTTACTTGGGGAAGTAAATAGCTCACGCGCGCTTCGAAAGCGATTTTCTACTGACGCCAGTGTACTTACAATTACACCGGAAATCGTCGCGTTTCCTAGGGTTACAAACGATGTGCGTAAAATCGCTCGTTTTTCTTGGCAGCTTGCCGAAAAGGGTCATATTCTTCCAATAACAGTCCGTGGCTTCGGTGGCGATACAACCGGTGCGGCTATTGGTAAGGGCGTGCTTATTAATACTTCAGCCTACTTAAATGAAATTATTCAGCTTGCACCAAAGGATCGCCTGCTGCATGTACAGCCTGGTGCTAGCCTTGAATCCGTTGATGCTGCGCTGAAATGGCAAGGCCTTACCCTTATTGGGTCCGAGCGCCGTGAGAACCGTTCTGCAACTGTAGGTGGTGTTATTGCGAACGATAGCTTGGGCGTAAACGGTTCACTTGCAACCTCCCTTGAAAAGCTTGAAGTAGTACTAGCGAACGGCGACCTTATCGAAACGGGTAAGCTTAGCAAACGCGATTTAAGCAAAAAGCTTGGCTTGCAAACTTTCGAAGGCGAAATTTACCGTAAGCTCGAAGGCTTGCTTGAAGACAACGAAGCGCTTATTAAGCAAATCCGTGAAGACACTACACCTGACAATACTGGCTACAAGGGTATTGCCTCAATCCGAGCTAAAGACGGTTCATTTGACCTCACGTCGTTATTTATTGGTAGCCAAGGTACGCTTGGTATCATTTCTGAAATTGTTATTAAAACTGATTACTTTAGTAACGACAATACGCATGTTGCTATCGTTGTTGATTCGTTACAAAACGGCCGTGACCTTTCCGACCGTATTAGCGAACTGCAGCCAACTGAACTGATGATATATGACGGTGAACTATTCCGTCGCGCTACCAAACAAGGTGTGCAATTCGCAGCCATTGGCGATGTTAGTCAAATCGGCGCTGTTGTATATGTTCGTTTCAACGACATTAGCGACCGTGCGCAAGCAGCGAAGCTAAAGAAACTTCGCAAGCTTCTTAAGAAAACCGGCCTTGGTGCTGTAGATTCAACTGAACGTGCCGAAGAAGAGTTCGATGTTATTACCGGTATTACTCGAAGCTTACACCTAGGTGCTACGGATGAAACAATCTCAGTGCCACTGCTCGACGGTTCATTTATTCCAGCGGATCGCCGTGAGGAATTTGAAAAAGCATTCCACGAACTTGGTGAGAAACACCACCAGGACATGCCCCTCGCTTTGAACGCTATTAATGGTACGTACGAAGTATTTCCAATTCTGAAACTTGATTCAGTAGGGGACAAGCAAAAACTATTCAAGCTGCTTATTGACTACTCAACACTTGTTGATAGCTGCCGCGGTGCATTTGCGAGCGACGGTGCTGAAGGCCGTTTGAAAGCGAATGCTGCGTGGTCAACACTCGACCCGGCACACGTTGATTTGTACGAACAACTTCGCGCAATCTTCGACCCGTTCAAGACGCTCAACCCGGGTGTGAAGCAGAAGAATGATATTCGTACTCTTGTAGCTGAGTTACGAACAAACTACGACCCGTCTGACCTTATTGCCTAGCGGGTGGTAAAGTTCTATAATTCGTAAGTTGCATGCGGATATGGCGGATTACGTAAATGCGTAGACGCGTATAGCGCGCAGTAGATACGCGGATATGGCGGTCTATGGATAATCGTAGACGCGTATAGCGCGAATAAAATATGCGGATATGGCGGAATTGGTAGACGCGCTAGCTTCAGGTGCTAGTGTCCGCAAGGACGTGGAGGTTCAAGTCCTCTTATCCGCACCATAATGAACAGACTTCTTCGGAAGTCTTTTTATTTTACCCTTAAGCTTAGGCTTCTCACCAGAGGTACGCTATAATAAGATAATGCAAAATACTCCTATTGGTGTTGGCCCGCACCCTCAACCGTGGCCTACTGACGCTCATTTCGACAAAGAACTCCTCACAAAAGGCGATGACCGTAACGTTCTTGATAAATATCACTACTGGAAAGTAAGTGCAATTAAAGAAGACCTCGATAAAACTCGATTGCCACTTGAAATTGCCATTGAAAACCTAACTCGCGACTACAACATGGGAACTATCGTTCGTTGTGGTAACGCTTTTAACATTCAACGTGTGCACATTATTGGCCGCAAGCAATGGAACAAGCGCGGCGCAATGGTAACCGACCTTTATATGAACATTCTGTACCATGATGACGTTCAAGCATTTAAGGCACTTATGGACAAGGAAGCCCGTGAGATAATCGCTGTAGACATCGTCGAAGGTGCCGAAGAGCTTTCAAGTGTTGCATTGCCAAATAAGGCAGTGTTGGTATTCGGTGCCGAAGGTCCAGGCCTCAGCAAGGAATTACTAAGCGTTGCAAAGCACACTGTAATGATTGAACAACTCGGTTCAACTCGTTCAATTAACGTCGGTGTTGCCGCCGGTATCGCTATGTACGCTTGGGTGCAACAACACTTCTTGACCCGCTAGATGTAGCGTGTCATACTGAATGTATGCCTAGCTCGCCAAACCAGTTATCACCTGGACAGCAGTTCGAACTGCGTGTTGATGCGAGCGACCTTGAATTTGATGCACACTTAGCTGCGCAAACTATCCCGGAGAATCAAAAAGATTTACCGGGATATTTGCATTTGTATTATGAACACCCATTTATGGTGAACGATGACGACCGCGATATTGAAGGCAGGAGTTTTAAAGTGATGCATAGGCAAGCGCTCCAAATGAAAGTATCGCGACATACTCTGAACAAATTTAGCTTGTCGCCTAACGTAGAAAAAGTAGAAATTGAAAGCCTGCTACCTGAATGGCGTATTAAAGTTGAATTGCAGTTAGGCCTAGAAGCTGCAAAAACAATTTTAATCCCACCATTCTTTAGTGCCGAAGAAAGGCAGAGCGGTGTAATACCTATGTACTACACAATTCCGAACGTCTTAAATTTTGATAAGGCAGACAGTGCGCACTCGAGTGATGCTGCCTTTGTGCGATTACAAGAATATCTGGATAAAAAACCGCGAAATGTTGTTGACGGGTTGATGCTTGTTTCAACGGCAGCACGAGCGAAATCATTCAGAACGCGCAATAGAGCCAATGCGATAGTACTTCCTTCGGAGCCTGCTCCTGAAGCGCAAGCGAAGATTCGCTACTCTCAAGAAGTTATCGAACTCGGTAGTGTTGATGATTATGAGTACAATGACTCCATAGAATCTGCTAGCTAAGCTTGTTCGAACAGGCTAAAAATGCGACAATAAACAGATATGACAACTCTATCCTCACAACCATACAAAGGTACACGCGATTATTATCCTGAACAGAAACGTGTTCAGAATCATATCTTTAATACCTGGCGTACAGTTGTAGAGCGTTTCGGCTATGAAGAATACGGCGCTCCTATTCTTGAGCCACTTGATATCTACGCTGCGAAAAGCGGCCAAGAGCTCGTAAACGACCAAACCTACGTATTCACCGACCGTGGTGGACGTACTGTGGCAATCCGCCCAGAGATGACACCGACAATTAGCCGAATGGTAGCAGCGCGTCGCCAAGAGCTTGCGTACCCGGCGCGTCTTTATTCAATTGCGAACTTCATGCGTTACGAACGACCTCAACGTGGCCGCGAGCGTGAGTTCTGGCAGCTTAACGTTGACCTCTTTGGTGTTGATGAAATTGCTGCTGATATTGAAGTGATTGCGATTGCCGATGCTATCTTAAAAGAATTCGGTGCCGGTGAAGGTGATTACATTATTCGTATTAACAACCGCAAGTTCATCCACTTTATGATGGCTGAGTATTTAGGCCTTGGCCCCGATGCTGCGAGTAAAATGACTAAGCTGTTTGACCGACGCGGTAAAATTACCGAACAAGATTTCGAAGAACAAGCTGCGGTAATTCTTGGCGACAACGCGAGCGAACAAACTCCTAAAATTAAACAAATTATCGATGCAAAGACTATCGAAGAGCTTCCTGCTGAACTACAAACATCTTCATCACTTGATGAGATTAAAGCGGTATTCGCCGGCCTTTCAAAGCAGGGCGTTACGAACGCAATCTTCGACGCAACCTTAATGCGTGGCCTCGATTATTACACAGGAACCGTATTTGAAGCTTTCGATACTCACCCGGACAACAACCGCTCACTATTTGGCGGTGGTCGTTATGATGGTCTTGTTGGTTTATTTGGTGCAGAACCTTTAAGTGCTGTTGGTATGGCCCCTGGTAATACAATGATTGAAAACTTCCTCGCGGTTCACAACTTGATTCCTGAAGATCGTTCACTGACTGAAGTATACGTTGTGGTTATCGGCGATGCTCTTGATGGCGCACTGGAAGTTGCTACTCAACTCCGTGAAGCTGGTATTAAAACTGAAGTCGATATTACGAGCCGTAAACTTGATAAGCAAATTAAAACAGCACTTAAAAAGAAAATTCCGTATATCTTATTTGTTGGTGAATCTGAAGTAGAGCAGGGTGAATATACGCTCAAAAATCTCTCAAGTGAAACAGAAGAAAAGTTGATTGTTCAAGAAATCATAAGCAAGCTCGCTACCTAACGCAGGTTGCCCGCGCAATCGACCTCTGTTATAATTAATTGAATGAAGACGACTGTAAAAAACCTATCTGAGACCAAAGTACAAGTTACTATTATTGTTGACGCAAGCGAGCTTGCTGATGCAGAAAAAGTAGCACTCGTAAAACTAAGTAATTCTGTGAAAGTTCCTGGCTTCCGCAGTGGTAAAGTTCCTGCAAGCGTTGCTGCTAAGCACGTTGACCCACAGGCTTTGCAAGAACAATTAATGGACGACGCAATCAGCAAAGCTGTTGCCGAAGCTTTCATGGCTGAAAAAATTCAAGCACTTGAACGCCCAACGGTTGATATTACAAAATACGTTCCAGGCGAATCACTTGAGTTTGTAGCTGAAGTTGATGTACTTCCACCAGTAACGCTTGGTGACTACAAAACACTAACTGCTAAAACTGAAAAAGTTGAAGTTACCGATGCCGAGATTGATGAAATCATCGAACGTATGCGTGCTGGCCTTGCTGACAAGCAAGAAGTTACTCGCCCAGCTATCGAAGGCGACGAAACACTTATCGACTTCGTTGGTAAGAAAGACGGCATTGCTTTTGACGGTGGTACTGGTACTGACTACACATTAAAGCTTGGTTCAGGCCAATTTATTCCTGGCTTTGAAGAACAAATTATCGGCCACAGTGCTGGTCAACAATTTGACGTCGATCTTGCATTCCCTGACGATTACCACGCTAAAGAACTTGCTGGTGAAAAAGTAACCTTTGCTGTTACATTGAAGAAACTTACTTCAAGCGAACTTCCTGCAGTTGACGACGAACTTGCTAAAAAAGCTGGTCCATTCGAAACTATCGCTGAATTAAAAGATGACATCAAACGTGAAATCACTGCACAAAAAGAAAAAGAAGCGGGCGAAAAGCTTCGCGATGACCTCATTAGCGAGCTCATTGAGAAAAGCACTGTGCCTGTACCTGAACTTCTTGTTGAAGACCAAATGCGTTCTATCGAACAAGACTTCGCGCAAAACCTTGCATACCGTGGTCTTGACCTTGATACCTACCTAACAACTAACGGTTTCCCTAACGAAGAAGAATGGCGTAAAAAAGAAGTGCGACCAGCAGCTGAGCGTCGTACTCAAGCTGGTTTGATTCTTTCTGAACTAAGCAAAGCTGAAAACATTTCTGCTACAGAAGAAGAAATCGACGAACATGTTGCCATTCACCGTAAACAATACGAAAGCAACCCAGAAACATTGAAGCAATTCGATACACCTGAAGTTCGCCGTGACATTGCGAATCACTACATCACCGAGAAAACAATTGAGCGCCTTGCTGAATTGAATGGTGCTGAAACTACTGGCAACAGCCACTAAAGCTTAGCCAAAAAAAGAAAACTAGCACTCACTTGCATAGAGTGCTAGTTTTCTTTATAATGAGTATATAAATGAGGGAAATACTATGAATAAGCCAAATGGATATCTTGTTCCAACTGTAATTGAGCGCACCAGCGACGGTGAGCGCGCATTTGATATTTACTCGCGTCTTTTAAAAGATCGCATTATCTTTCTAGGGGAAGAGGTGAACGAGCACACAGCTAACATTGTTGTGGCTCAACTTCTGTACCTGTCTTACGAAGACCCTAAAGCCGACATTAAGCTGTATATTAATAGCCCAGGCGGCAGCGTATACGACGGCCTTGGTATTTACGATACTATTCAGTCAATCGCACCAGACGTGCAGACTATCGGTATTGGCCTTCAAGCTAGCATGGGTGCATTCTTGCTTTCGAGCGGCACAAAAGGGAAGCGTTACGCGCTACCGAACAGCCGTATTATGATTCACCAGCCATCAAGTGGTACCCAAGGTAAAATTACTGACCAAGAGATTTCTCTTCGTGAAGGTATCTTCTTGAAGCACCGCCTTAATGAAATTCTTGCTAAGAATACTGGTCAAAAACTCGCTAAAGTCGAAAAAGATGCCGACCGTGATTTCTGGATGAGTGCTGAAGAAGCGAAAGCTTACGGTGTTATTGACCAGATTGTTGATAAGGCATAATGGCTGAAAAACAGCTTACTCCACGAATTGAACTGTCGTACCTATTAAAGGGTCAGGATCGCGATTCGAGCTCGGCAATGCTATTAGCAGGCAAAATGTATGCTGCTTCACGTAAGGACGAAGAAGAATTCGCAATTCACTTTATGCCACGCGAAAAGGTAACTTCAATTGTCTATGGCCGTAAAGTGCTTCAAGCAATGTCATATGCTGAGATTGACCACGAAGCTGACGAAATGCAGGCTGAAATTGAAGAACATGTCGCCGAACTCGGTAAAGGCGCATTATTGGCACATAGCCGTACTGGCCGCCAATTATCCGGCCCACTTCCAGACCAAGAATAATTCTATAAATTCGCGTCACTTAACCCTTGATTATTTGCCAAATTAGGTGCATACTATCTAGTAAGAAGTAGTGTAGCCCTGGGTGTCTATGCCTTAAGAATGAATTGGCAGTTTCATTTAAGGCCCCCAGAGGTTAAGGGAATCTTCGGCGCCAACGATAAACCCTTATATTAAACCCAATCCTAATGCGAGGACAATATAGCTTATGGCTAAAGATACACCTAGTACAAAGCGTGTCTTTTTTACTAAAGACGACACAGCGTTACCGATACCAAACTTAATTACTCACCAACGTGAAAGCTGGAAAGAGTTTGTCGAGACTGGTCTCGGTGAAATCTTCGCAGAACTTAACCCAATCGATGACTACACCGGCCAAAAGCTGGCTCTTCGTTTTGGCAAGTATGCTTTCCAAGACCCAAAGACAACTGAAATCGACGCAAAAGAAAATAACCTTACTTTTGACGCTCCACTTCACGCTACAGTTGAACTTACTAACAAAGTAACTGGTGAAGTTAAAGAACAAGAAATCTACCTTGGTGACTACCCATGGATGACTGACCGCGGTACTTTCATTATTAACGGTACTGAGCGTGTTGTTGTTTCTCAACTTATCCGTTCTGCTGGTGTATTCTTCACAGCTGACCGCCTTGCTACTCGTAATAACTACGGTGCAAAGCTTATCCCTGGCCGTGGTGCTTGGCTTGAATTCGAAACTGCATCTAACGGTGCTGTTTACGTTAAAATCGACCGACGTCGCAAACTGCCTGTTACGACGTTGTTCCGTGCCCTTGGGTACAACAAAACTACTGAAATCAAAGCACTCTTTGAAGATGTAGATACTGGTGAAGTTAAGTACATAGACCAAACTCTTGAAAAAGATCCAGCTCGCGGTACTAACGAAGCCCTCATTGAAGTCTACCGACGTCTTCGTCCAGGTGACCTTGCAACAGTAGACAACGCTCGTTCAATGATCGAACGTATGTTCTTCGACTTCAAGCGTTTTGACTACAGCCGCGTTGGCCGTTACAAGCTTAACCAACGTCTTGGTCTTGACCTACCTAACGTTACTGAAAACCGCGTGTTCCAAGTAAGCGACCTTATTGCTATCGTTAAGGAAATTATTCGTCTTAACAACAGCCAAGAGCTTGCAGACGACATCGACGCACTTTCAAACCGTCGCGTTAAATTAGTAGGTGAGCTTGTTGCTCGTCAATTCCGTGTTGGTATGCTTCGTATGCAACGTAACGCTATGGACCGTATGAGCATGAGCGACCTTGAAACAGTGAGCCCATCACAACTTATTAACGCCCGTCCAGTTGTTGCGGCTGTTCGTGAATTCTTCGCGAGTTCACAACTTTCACAACTTATGGATGAAACAAACCCACTTGCAGAGCTCGCTCACAAGCGTCGTCTTTCATCAATGGGTCCAGGTGGTCTAAGCCGTGAACGTGCTGGTTTCGACGTTCGTGACGCTCACCCAACTCACTACGGCCGTCTTTGTGCTGTAGAAACACCAGAAGGTGCCAACATTGGTTTGGTGCTTAACCTTGGTACTTACGCAAAAATTAACGAATACGGTTTCATTGAAACTCCTTACCTTCGTGTTACCGACGGTAAAGTTACTGACGAAGTAGTATACCTCGACGCTTCACAAGAAGCTGTAGAAGTTATTGCTGACGCTGGTGTTAACCTAAACGACGACGGTACATTTGCTGACGTTCGTGTATCTGCACGTAACGGCCTCCTACCAGAGCAAGTTGACGTTGAAGAAGTTACCTTCATGGACGCAGCCCACAAGCAAATCCTTGGTTCAACTGCAGCACTCGTGCCTTTCGTAGAAAAGAACCGTGTTGACCGTTCACTCATGGCCGCAAGCATGCAGAAGCAAGCTGTGCCACTTCTCCAACCTGAATCTCCAGTAGTTGGAACGGGTATCGAGTCAGTTATTGCCCAAAACACTAGCCAACTTACTGTTGCTGAAGCTGACGGTGAAGTTGTGAAGGCTGATGGCCAAGAAATCCTTGTTAAATACAAAGATGGTACTAAGTCATACAAGCCAGTTCACTTTACAAAGTCTAACGATGACCGTTCAATCAACCAAAAAGTTGTCGTAACACGTGGCCAAAAAGTTAAGGCTGGCGACATCCTTATCGAAGGTGCATCTATCGCTGATGGCGAAATCGCACTTGGTAAAGACCTCCTCGTAGCCTTCATGCCATGGTCTGGTTACAACATGGACGACGCGATTGTACTTTCACGCCGCCTTGTACAAGACGACACTCTTACATCTGTAAACATTAAAGATTACACAGTAGAAGTTCGTGAAACTAAGCTAGGTCCAGAAATCGTTACACGCGATATTCCAAATGTTAGCGAAGAATCACTTCGTCACCTTGACGAGAACGGTATCGTTCAACTTGGTTCTGAAGTTAAAGCCGGCGACGTACTTGTTGGTAAAATTACACCTAAGGGTGAACAAGAACTTTCAAGCGAAGAACGTTTGCTACGTGCAATCTTCGGTGAAAAAGCGAAAGACGTTCGTGATACTTCACAACGTATGAACAACGCTGGTGGTGGTAAAGTTGTCGGTGTTAAGATCTTCAGCCGTGAAAACGGTCACGAACTTAAGGCTGGTGTACTTATGCAAATCCAGATCTTCGTTGCTCAACTTCGAAAAATCTCAGTAGGTGACAAGCTTGCTGGACGTCACGGTAACAAGGGTGTTGTGGCTCGTATCCTCCCTATGGAAGATATGCCATTCATGGAAGACGGTACTCCTGTAGACGTCGTCTTGAACCCACTTGGTGTGCCATCACGTATGAACATCGGTCAGTTGTTTGAAACTCACCTTGGTATGGCTGCACGTGCACTTGGTTACAAGGTTGCAACGCCTCCATTCAACGGTGTATCTGACGAAGACATCAGTAACGAACTTGAAAAAGCTGGTTTTGCCCGAGATGGTAAGAGCCAACTCTTTGACGGCCGTAACGGTGAACCTTTCGAAGAACGAACTACTGTTGGTGTCATGCACATGTTGAAGCTTCACCACATGGTGAGCGACAAGATTCACGCTCGTTCTACTGGTCCTTACACAATGGTTACTCAACAGCCACTTGGTGGTAAGGCGCAAAATGGTGGTCAGCGATTTGGAGAGATGGAAGTCTGGGCTCTTGAAGCTTACGGTGCTGCCGCAACTCTACAAGAAATGCTTACTATTAAGTCTGACGACGTTTACGGACGTGCGAAAGCCTACGAATCAATCATTAAAGACGAACCAATTGTTGGTCCTAAGCTACCTGAATCATTCAACGTGCTTGTTAAGGAGCTTCAAGGTCTTGGTCTTCGTGTCGACCTAATGGATGATTCTGCTGACGAAGTTATCGATGCTGAACAAGTTATCGGTAGTGTAATCAACGGTTCACCTGTTTCTGCCTCATTGGTACACGGTGATGATGATGAAGAAGTAGCAATCCTCGACGAAGCTGATGAAGAAATGGCTGAACTCGAAGAAGGAATGACTATCCAAGATATTGATGAAATTGAAGAAATTAAGGAGGAAGCGTAATATGTCACGAGTTATCGCTAACAACAACGGCATCGCTGACTTCGACGCAATTCGCTTAAGTGTCGCCAGTTCTGACGACATTATGAAATGGAGCCACGGCGAAGTTACTAAGCCTGAAACAATTAACTATCGTACTCAGAAGCCTGAGCGCGACGGACTTTTCTGTGAACGAATTTTCGGTCCAGTAAAAGACATCAACCCACACGATTCTAAGTTGAAGGGCGTTCGTTCACGCGAAGCTGCTGTCGACAAGAATGGTGACCTCGTTACAAAATCTATCGTTCGCCGCGAACGAATGGGTCACATTACGCTAGCTGCACCTGTAGCTCACATCTGGTTTATGCGTGGTACTCCATCAGCAATGTCATTGCTTCTTGGTATTACTGTTCGTAACCTTGAACGTGTTGCTTACTTTGCAACTTACGTAGTACTTAAAGCTGACGTTGAAACTCGCGACAAGAACCTTGCGGATCTTGAAGCTGAAACTGAAGCTGGTCGTCTTGCAATCAAGATGCGTTTCGAAAAAGAAGCTGAAGTTGAAGAAGCTGACGTTAAGGCGCTTGCCGAAGCTCAGACTAAAGAACTTGAAGAACTTAACGAAAGCTACACAGTTAAAAAAGCTCAACTTGATAGCTTGGTAAAGAACTCACTCATGAGTGAAGTTGACTACCGTAACCTTCCTGAAGACTACCAAGACCTCATTGAAGTTGGTATGGGTGGACAAGCTTTGAAGGCTCTCCTTGATGAGATCGACCTTCCTACGCTTATCGCTGAACTAACTGAAGAAGTTGCTGGTGCTAAGGGTCAACGTGAAAAGAAGCTTCTTAAGCGCCTTAAGGTACTTGAAGGTATGCAATCTGCTGGTATCAAGCCTGAAAGCCTCGCGCTAACAGTCCTTCCAGTTATTCCTCCGGACCTTCGTCCTATGGTTCAACTTACTGGTGGTCGTTTTGCGACTTCTGACCTTAACGACCTTTACCGTCGTGTGATTAACCGTAACAACCGTTTGAAGAAACTTATCGAGCTTAACGCTCCTGAAGTTATTCGTCGAAACGAAATGCGTATGTTGCAAGAAGCAGTTGATGCTTTGATCGACAACTCAGCAGCTCGTGGTGGTCGTGCAGTTAACGCTACTGGTGGCCGTCGCCGTCTTAAGTCAATCTCTGACATGCTTAAGGGTAAGCAAGGTCGTTTCCGCCAAAACCTTCTTGGTAAGCGTGTAGACTACTCTGGTCGTTCAGTAATTGTTGTAGGTCCAAAGCTTAAAATCGATGAATGTGGGCTTCCAAAGCAAATGGCCCTCGAACTATTCAAGCCATTCGTTATTAGCTGGTTGATTAAGGGTGAGTACGCTCACAACATCCGTTCAGCTACTCGTTTGATTGAATCAGGCGAAGCTATCGTTTGGGACGCCCTCGACGCTGTAACTGAAGGTAAGTACGTACTACTAAACCGTGCACCGTCACTTCACCGTCTTTCAATCCAAGCTTTCAAACCAAAGCTCGTTGAAGGTAAGGCAATCCAATTGCACCCACTCGTAGCCAACGGTTTCAACGCCGACTACGATGGTGACCAAATGGCTGTTCACCTTCCACTTTCACGCCAAGCACAACAAGAAGCACGTGAGCTCATGAGCGCAACTGCTAACTTGTTGAAGCCAGCTGATGGTGCGCCAGTGCTTTCAATTGCACAGGACATCGTTCTTGGTAACTACTACCTAACGTACAACAAGCCAAGTGCACAAACTGTTGAAGTTAAGTCATACAGTTCTGTATACGAAGCTGAAATGGCGTACGAAGCTCACGTTATCCAATTGCAAACTCCTATCCGTTTGTCATACAAGGGTGAAATGCGTGTTACAACACTAGGTCGTGTATTCTTTAACGATATTCTCCCTGCTGATTTCCCTTACGACGATAACGTACAGACTAAGAAGCAAATTAAGAAGGTTCTAAACCAAATCTTCGAAGACCACGGTGCTGTTCAAACAGCTACTACGGCTGACCGAATGAAGGGCTTAGCTTTCCGTTTTGCGACTATCTCTGCCGTATCAACTGGTAAAGACGACTACGTAGAATTCCCTGAAACTGACGAGTTCATTGCTGAAGGCGATGCAAAAACTGCTCTCATTAGCGAACAATACAACCAGGGTCTTATCTCTGACGAAGAACGTTACAACCTCACCATCTCAACATGGCGTGGTGTAGTGAACCGAATTACAGAATTCCTACAACTTAAGTTGAAAGACATGGACACAAGTGTGTCAGTGATGGTTAACTCTGGTGCTCGTGGTGATATCTCGAACGTTCAGCTTGCAAGCGCTATGATTGGTATCATGGTTGATGCAACGAACCGCCAGATTGAGCTTCCAATTCGTTCAAGCTACAAGAAGGGTCTTTCATCACTAGAGCAATTCGTTGCGACTCGTGGTTCACGTAAGGGTCTTATTGACACCGCGCTTAAGACAGCCGACTCAGGTTACCTTACTCGTCGTTTGGTTGACGTGTCACAAGACGTATTTACCGTTGAAGACACTGAAGACAGCGATGATGGTTTCACTATCTACCGTAACGAAACTGAACTAACGATGATCGACTTCGGTAACCGCCTTTACGGTCGTTATGCTGCTGAAGATATCAATGGCCACGTTAAGCGTAACGAGTTAATTACTCGTGACATCGCTAAGGCAATTGAAGCTGACTCAGAAGTAACTGAAGCGAAAATCCAATCAGTTCTTTCAACTAAGAACCTCCGTGGTGTGCCACAACGAAGCTACGGTATCGACATGTCGACCAACAAGCTTGTTGCTAAAGCACAACCTGTAGGTGTTATCGCTGCCCAATCTGTTGGTGAGCCTGGTACACAGCTAACGCTTCGTACTTTCCACGCATCAGGTGTGGCTGAAAGCGACATCACCCAAGGTCTTCCACGTGTTGAAGAGTTGTTCGAAGCTCGTAACCCTAAGGGTCAAGCACACGTTACTGAAGTAACTGGACTTGTTGAAGCTTGGGAAGATGGTAAGAAGTACATCGTACAAGTTACCCCAGAAGCCGGACACGTTGAACGTATTGCCCTTGAAGGCCGTACTGCAGGCGTGAAGAACGGTGCAAATGTTAAGGTTGGTGACGTTCTAGCCTCTGGCGAAAGCGAAAGCAAGCCTATCGTTGCTCCATTCGAAGGTATCGTGGAAATCACTGACGAATTCGTAATCCTTGCAGCAACTGCAAGCTCACCAGTTCGTTACGAGATTCCAGGTAGCATGCAAATCGTAGTGAAGAGTGGTGATACTGTTGAAGCGGGTGACCGCCTTACCAACGGTTCATTGAACCTCCACGACTTAATGCGCCTTAAGAGCATCGAAAAGACACAACGTTACATCATTAACGAAGTTCTCCGCATCTACGCTGCACAAGGTCAAGACGTTGCTGACAAGCACCTCGAGATCATCGTGCGACAAATGTTCAGCCGTGTACAGGTTGAAGATCCAGGTGATAGTTCATTCGTAACTGGTGACATCGTATCTCGTGCTGCTGTTGTAGAAACAAACATCGTGCTTGCTGCTGAAGGTAAAGAGCTTATCGCCTTTACTCAATTGCTTCTCGGTATCACTAAGGTGTCAATCTGGTCTGATAGCTGGCTTTCAGCTGCATCATTCCAAGACACTACACGTGTATTGATTAACGCTGCAGTAAGTGGCCGTATGGACCGTCTACACGGACTTAAGGAAAACGTTATCATCGGTCGTAAGATCCCTGTTGGTACAGGTGTAGATAGTGCATTAGCACTCGACACACTTGAAGGCGACGTTGTATCTGAAATCGTTGAAGACGTTGAACTCGCTTCTTAGTTACTAACTAGAAGACATTAAAGCACTCCGCAAGGGGTGCTTTTTTGTTGTCCCAACAGGGAGAGGGGATTGCTTTTTTATGTTGATTATGCTATAATACATACAACCCATTCGATACAACCTTGGAGGTTATTTTGGGAGACATCAAGAAGCCCGTACTTACACCGGAAGCAGCGCAGGCAATTCTGGTTCCACTCGCTCACGCGTCGCAGGTCACGCCTGCAACTGCCGAGCAGAAGAAGCAGTTCGAACAGCGCGGCGACTAGGCTCCGGAAGGGCACATCATGGCAGATCAAGATTCAAAGATCAGACTTGACGAGTTCAAAGACGAAGCGCTCAACACTCTGCGTCACGTAGAGAAAAGCGTTCACGTCGAACCGCTCAAGATCCAGAAGATTCGGCAAGCGGAAACGCCCCAGAGTCTGATGGAGGCAATCAATGATGTCATACCCGACATCAAGGATATCGTGGCTGCCAAGTACTATGGCGACCTCGGTATTCTCGCGGGCATGATTAAAGCCCACTACCACCTTCCGTAAGAAGAGGGGAATGGAGTCGCTATGAGCGATGATGTAGGCATAGAAGCAGCACCGGCACGTAGTGTGCCGAAGAACAAGTCGCGTGAAGCTGGAGTATTTATTCCTTCCAACCTGTTGGGGGAATTTGTGCAAAAGCTTGCTGATGACCCGAGTGTTGTCAGCCTTCGCATCGAACCGTACAACCTGTCGAGTGCCTCCTGGTACGTGGTTTGGGAGTACGCCGTTCTTGACCTTGAGAAGTATCTCGAGGAGATTGAACGACGCCAGTACGAACTCGTCGAAGGAAACGCGACATACCGCCTTCTTGGCGATACAAAGTGACCCTCGGGTGAGCTGGTAGGACTATTCCTACCACGCTCACCCTGAGGGTCTTTTATTTTTTGCCGTTATCTGTTACAGTAAGTCTTGAGTTTCCTCTTACGAATTATGTTGAACGAGTTAGAATGTGTACGCGCTCGCATAAGATAGTAAGTATGACACGGTAAGAACATGCTGAGTTCAACCCGTAAATAGTTCAAAAATTAATTTAGAATGTTGAAGATCGTAGAACAAATTGTTCTGCAGATGGATTGCGACATTCTGATTATGTATTTTAAAGATAATTTCAAAGTTAAATAACAACGGAGTTTTAATGCCAACAATTAACCAACTTGTGCGCAAGCCACGCCAGACTGCGAAACAAAAATCGAAGTCTCCAGCCCTCGGCCGTATTCACAATGCACTAAAAACTCGTTACTACGACCAAGCAGCGCCTTTAAAGCGTGGTGTTTGTATCAAAGTAACGACTAAGACACCAAAAAAGCCTAACTCTGCACTCCGTAAGGTTGCACGTGTCCGTTTGACTAACGGTCAAGAAGTATGGGCATACATTGGTGGCGAAGGTCACAACCTTCAAGAGCACGCTGTTGTTCTTGTACGTGGTGGCCGCGTGCCAGACCTTCCAGGTGTTCGTTACCACATCGTTCGTGGTGCACTTGACCTTCAGGGTGTTGCAAAGCGTCAACAAGGCCGTTCAAAGTACGGCGCAAAGAAAGAAGCTAAATAATGCCACGTAAAACTACTGCTAGCCTCCAACGAGTGCTTAACCCAGACCGTAAATACCAATCTGTTTTGGTTCAACGCCTTATCAACAAAGCTATGCTTGATGGTAAGAAGCTTGTTGCTGAACGTGCTGTCTACGAAGCGCTTGAAACAGCTGCTAAAAAGCTAGACCACGAAAACCCACTTGAAGTGTTTGAAAAAGCCCTCAAGAACGTTTCTCCAAACTTCGAAGTTAAATCTCGTCGTGTTGGTGGTGCTAACTACCAAATTCCATTCCCAGTTGCTGGCCACCGCCAATTGCACTACGCCTTTTCATGGTTAGTACAATCAGCTCGTGGACGTAAGGGTATCCCTTTCGCACAACGACTTGCTTTGGAAATTGTAGATGCCTACAACGAAACTGGTGTTGCTTTCAAGAAAAAAGAAGACACACACAAAATGGCCGAAGCCAACCGTGCATTCGCACACTTCGCCCGCAGCTAATTTCAATAGTTACTGCAAACGTAAGACTCTCCGAAAGGGGAGTCTTATTGTTTATTTAACAAAAAGCTTTACAAAGTATATCCCGCTCATGTATAACAGTGACAAATGGGAAACAATACAAACATCGGAAAGGTAATAGGCGACTAGCTTATGAGTGAGCGTACTTCTTACGAGAATGTACGCTCACGCCGTCTGCCCCCTCTTGAGGCATGGAAGAAACCTGATAAATGGATGGATGTGTCTACTGGGTTATCGAAGCCGTTTATTTCTAAATTCGTACTACCAACAGATGAAAGAGGATTTCTCAATCCCGATGAAGTCGTTGATTTTGTCGAAGATACGTTCTTCTGGAAAGATTACGATTGGCCATACGACCAAAACGACCCTGAAACCGCACCGGATGACCATCACTTTTATCATACCGAGGCAGAGTATAGCCCGGCGCAAAACGGCGGCAACTTTATACCAAGCCGATTCCGCGAGCTTCCAACCGTTGTAGGGCGAATGCCACGCCAGTTCCATAACGTCATTCACGACTTTACGACGAAGCCTGAAATGCCGGATGGAGAGGCTATGCAAGAGTATTACCGCTCGTATCTACTGGCACATCGGGCTTTCAAAAACTTGATTGCCTCGGCTAAGAACACGTCGCAAGCTTCGCATATGTTTACGCAGCGCCAAAGGGCGTTAGAGGATGGAAGAGTATTGCCGTCTGACCCTGAAGATATAGTGGTGAAAGAAATGATGAAAGACTTTTTCTCGAAGCACTTCGCCGCCTATAGCCGTTCGGTTGACCATTTAATGCTACTCCCCGAACGGTCGCTCATTGTTCCTGATATCGAAGAGATACATCAACATAAGCCACACATCGTTATTAAGAAGGTGGGGAAGTATATGCTACGAAATAGTATTAACTACACGCCAATCTTACGAGCTGCATAGTTGAAAATACCTCAAAGGTGTTACAATACCCATAATTACTTTTATTGACTAGGAATACGGCCGTGGAACTTATAAACCCTGAAAAAACTTACGTACCGATTGATAATACTATTTCTGCGCGTATTAATGCGACAACTGAAATCGTGAGCGTCCTTAACGACGATACGGTTGCCGATGCCTATATTGAGAAGCTGAACGACGATATTTTAAAAGCAAGGCTGATGGGTGAATCGGTGCAGCTTGTATCTGATTCGATGACGTGGATAGCAAAGCGCATTGAAGCGGAAGGCTTTGTTGCAGGACTTGTAGAAGATCCAGATCTTCTGGCGATTAAGAAGCAGAGTGGAATGTTCATGGGCGTTACTGAGATGGATATTAACGATAAACGAACCCTTATGTATTTAGTTGATCTTGGTTTTGACGATGAAACCGCTACCTCACGATCCGTCATGGCACCGGTTGATGAATCTCGACTACTCGTCGCTACAAAGGGGCGAACAGAAGCCGAACTTAGTGAAATTTTTGCTGAAAACTTACGTATTCTTGGCACTATTGAGGACCCTGTTTTTATAGATGTACTAAATGAATTTACGGATGCCATTGCAGATGCCGACGATGCGGATAGCGACCTTATGCAAGATATCGGCTCATTGAGTGCGCAGTTGATGGCACATAAAAGTGTGAGAGGTTCTCAATCCGCTGTAATCGCAATTGGTAAGATTGTTGACGGTATTATTAAACGCGATGCGCGCTACGTTATTGCTGGTAAGGCGATGACTATTGGTGTGAATGGCCAAAAAGGACTATTGGCATTTCAGAATCACATGACCGTTGCAAGTATAGATAGAATTACATTGATAGATGACTATGAATTTGATGCAGAAGGAAACATTGTATTTGAAGAAACATTGCAACCTGCTCTTGTAGTGCTGCAGGACGGCGAAGAGCACTACTTCGCTTTAAGGCACTTGGAAGAGTTTTCTAAACAACTTAACGACTCAGGATGCCGATCGAGCATGCAGCGATTTATGCAAATGTATCCAAATGCCTGGAATCGATAACTATGGAACCATCTTTCGACGCTGAGTTCATTCGCAATACCTTCTATAATGATGAGAATGCTATATATAATGAAGACTTGAGGGGTAGATTGGCGTCGTCACCTGTTTTTGAAGAAGCGCAAACCTATGAACGGGAATTCCAAACTACGCGTCTGAAAAAAGAAGACTTTTTTGCTGCCTGGAACGGTATTCAACGAGAAACAATACTGACGTTAGATGAAGCTTCGGAAGAACAAGGTTTGATTGGCGAAAATGTCACCTTGCGAGGTGAGGGGATACGAGTACCGACGCTTGATGTCGACTTTAGCGCTAATATAGCAATGCTTAGTTTGCTTGATAAAGAAAAACAACGTGATTTGTCTTTCAGTCACTTTTTAGAAAAGGATGAATACAGGGGTAAGTTCGCTGGCTTTACTGTTCATTTTGTTGAAGCGGAAGAGGAAGATGTGTATATACCGACACTGGCCTACAGGGTATCAATGAATGTGAGTCATAGCCCTTTTATGCAAATTTCACTTTTTGCCACGGGCGATGTCGCAAAAACACTGGTTAACTTTAGTAAAGATGCACGAATAGAGGGATCCATACACCACTTAAACCTTTTGTTTGAGCTATGTCCTGACAAAGCTGAAATAATAAACCGTATTAATATGACACTGGCTGAAAGCGACATGCCTGATGCATCTGCGATGCGACATGTAGGGCTCCATGCCGAAAAGTTAATCAACGGAATATCTAAAGAGCGAAGGCCTTCTGCTGAAGATGCTTTGGTTGACCTCGTTGCGCATTACGTTGATAAAGAATCGAGTTATCAAGTACGTACACGAAAAGTAGCGCTGTCGGAGAATGATACGCTTTTAGGTACAGAATACCTTGAATCAGAGGATGCGCCGTATGCTCTCCATAATCAATATTTAGACATTGTATTTCGCAATCAAGCAATCAAGCAAGATAATAAGATAACCTACCGCGATAGGCGAACTATTCAAATGGCGTTTCCTTTTAGCAATAAGGTTGCTTACGTTCTGTTTGTAGACCTTGATCATTTCGAAAAGCAGTAGTCGCAACGCTAATAATCTGTTATAATGTATATAAAGCGGCTATTTTCTGTGGCCAAAAATATTTAATGAGAAAGAGATAACGAGAGATTATGGCAACACCAATTGTTCCCCTAAAAAATTACCGAAACGTTGGTATTATTGCGCACATTGACGCAGGTAAAACTACAACTACTGAAGGTATTCTGTACCGTACTGGTGTAAACCACAAAATTGGTGTTGTTAAGGGTACCGGTGCTGAAGACGGTACAACAACTGACTGGATGGCTCAAGAAAAAGAGCGCGGTATTACTATTACCTCAGCAGCTGTTACAGCCTTCTGGAAGGGCCACAAAATTAACATTATCGACACACCGGGTCACATCGACTTTACGGTTGAAGTTGAGCGTTCGCTTCGTGTGCTTGACGGCGCGGTGACTATCTTCGACGGTAAGATGGGCGTTGAAGCTCAGTCTGAAACTGTATGGCGCCAGGCTAACAAGTATGGCGTGCCTCGAATTTGTTTCATTAACAAAATCAACCAAATCGGTGGTGACTTCTACAAATCTCTCGACACTATCCACCTCCGTCTTTCTAAGCAAGCACTTCCTGTACACCTTCCAATTGGTTTCGAAAAAGAAATCAACGGTGTTGTTGACCTCGTTGACATGAAAGCTTACACATACGGTGACTACAAAGACCACGAACTTGTTGTTGGCGAAATTCCTGCAGACATGCTTGAAAAAGCTAAGAACGCTCGTAGCCTCCTCGTTGAAGCGGCTGTTGAAGCTGAAGACGAACTATTCGAACGTTTCCTTAACGAAGGTGAAGCATCAATCACTGTAGAAGACCTCAAACGCGGCCTTCGTAAGCGTGTACTTGCTGGTGATTTCTTCCTCGTAACTGGTGGAGATGGCCGTGGTGTTATCGTTGAAAAGGTCCTTGACCTAATTAACGACTACCTTCCATCACCACTCGACGTTGAAGCTATTAAGGGTGTTGACCCTAAATCTGGCGACCTTGTTGAACGCCAACCTGCCGATAGCGAACCTTTGTCTGCACTTGCTTTCAAAATCGCAACTGATCCATTCGTTGGTCGTTTGATCTTCGTTCGTGTATACAGTGGTAAATTGACTGCTGGTAGTTACATTATTAACACGACTACTGGTGATAAAGAGCGTATCGGCCGTATTGTTCGTATGCACGCCGACAAGCGTGAAGACATCGACTCAGTTGGCGCTGGTGACATCGCTGCTGTTGTAGGCCTTAAAGGTACCTTTACTGGTCACACTCTTGCAGATGTTGGACACCCAATTCTTCTTGAATCAATTGAATTCCCAGATCCTCCAGTGTCTATTGCTGTTGAGCCTAAAACTAAGGCCGACCAAGAAAAAATGGGTATTGCATTGCAACGCCTCGCTGAAGAAGACCCTACATTCCGCATTCACACCGACGAAGAAACAGGCCAGACAATTATGTCAGGAATGGGCGAACTTCACCTTGAAATCCTTGTCGACCGTATGAAACGCGAATTCAACGTTGAAGCTAACGTTGGTGAACCTCAAGTAGCCTTCCGTGAAACCATCCGTGGTACTGCAGAAGCTCAAGGTAAGCACGCTAAGCAATCTGGTGGACGTGGTCAATATGGTGACGTATGGATTCGTTTCGAACCGACAGAATCTGGCCTTGGCTTCGAATTCGTCGATGCTATTAAGGGTGGTGTTGTTCCTAAGGAATACATCAAGCCAGTTGAAAAGGGTATCCGTGATACTCTCGACAGCGGTGTTCTTGCCGGCTACCCAATGATTGGTGTGAAAGCAACTCTCTACGATGGTAGTTACCACGACGTTGACTCAAGCGAGCTAGCCTTTAACCTTGCAGGTGTTCTATCTGTTAAAGAAGGTATCCCTAAGGCTCGTCCAGTTATCCTTGAACCAGTCATGAAAGTTGAAGTTTCAACTCCTGAAGAGTTCATGGGTGACATCATTGGTGACCTTAGTGCTCGCCGTGGCCGTATTGATGCTATGGAAGACATTCCAGGTGGCGCTAAGTTGGTACGTGCATACGTTCCACTTTCAAACCTCTTTGGTTACACGAACGATATTCGTTCACTAAGCCAAGGTCGTGCAGCCTCTACAATGGAACTTGCTGAGTACGAAGAAGTACCACCAAACGTTCAACAAGAAATTATCGAAAAACGAACAAACAAGTAGTTTAGTAGATATACAAAAAACCACCTCAGCAATGGGGTGGTTTTTGTTTAGTCATTATTCATAAAAAGGAAAAGCCTCCACTGTGATAGTGGAGGCTGAACCCTACTGCTTGATATTACATCTCGGGAACTTCCACTGCCTCTCTCGCGGCGTTGTCACCGGAGTAGAGGAGCTCTTTCTCCCATGATTCGAGCGGACGGTAGAGGACCACGCCATTAGCGGTCATCTTGTCGATGAGCTGGCTTGCCACATTGGTGGCGTAGGCGTTGTCTTTCGCACCGGCGAAGTGTCGGTAGATCCCGGTAATGATGAAGTCGTGCGGGTTGTCGTACTCATCGGGCTCGATGTAGGCGATCTGCGCGCTGTTTGACGGGAGCGTGCGCATGGCGCCGACAACCATGTAGGCGTATGCGCTGTCGTCACCATCCATGTGGAAGTCCAACTCGGAATCGAGAGAAACGTTATTGAGCTGCACGGGATAGGTCGAAACGATGACTGCGGGGATGGACATGATGTTCCAATCAGTAGTAGGGGCGTGCAATTATTTAAAAAAGCTTAACGTCATTATAGCATAAGTAGCATAAAATGTCAATATAAAGGAAAAACCTCCACCCGAAGGTGAAGGTTAAACCCTACTACTTGATGCTAGACGAGCGCGAGTTCGGACATCATCCGTACTCGAGCGATCATCTTCATGAGCTGGTTAGCGATGTCGATTGCAACGACGCTGTTACGTGGCTGCGAAACGAAGTTCATGATGTCGAGCGCGATGTTGACCTCGGCATGCTTCTCTGGGTTGTCGATGTCGATCACCCTGAGGAGTGTGCTGTTCTCTGGAAGGGGAAGGTCGGAGCCTTCGTCCCTCCAGGTGTACGAACCAAGGACGCTGGTGACGTCGAAGTCGGGGTTGGTGGGGTAGTTGTTGTTCCAGCCCATGACCCGAGTTGAATCGAGGTGGTAAATGCAGACTTTTGAAGTCATCGTGAATCCAATCAATGTAGGGACGTGCTATTACTTAAAAAAGCTTATACCTATTATGACATAAGAGTGGTTATTAATCAATCTAGCGGCCTTTTCGATTTATGTTTTAAAATAACTTTTCAAAATTAAGAGAGAGTGAAGATTGTTTATTTAAACTAAGTATATGGAGATGACCGCATACGAACGACCAAGGGAAAAATTGTACAAAAAGGGAGTGCTAGCGCTTACGAATGCTGAACTTTTGCAAGTAATAATAGGTAGTGGCAATGCAGGTATGCCAGTAACAAAGATCGCCCGTAAAGTAGAAAAGTTGTTAAAACAAACCGGAGTTGCCGTTAAACTCCAAGATTTGATGCCAATTCAAGGGCTTGGACTCGTGAAAGCTGGTCAAATTATCGCTGGATTAGAGCTGGCAGCGCGTCTGTCGTACCATGACGGTATAAATCAGGTTAAGGATGTTGATGTGTTTGCTGACTTGTACGCAGACATACGCAGTTCAAAGAAAGCAATGTTGCTGTATGCTTTTTTCGACGGGAACGGCCGTTTGATAGACGATTATTCGGAAGTTATGAATACGAGTGCAAGTACAGCGCGGATAGCTCGGAAAGTATTTGGTGAAGCCTTGGCCCAATCTGCAGCGAGTATTTTGGTTGCCGTGGGCGGCGAGCAGCAAACACTGGAGCCTTCAATGTTTGAATTAAGCCTAGCGCGCGACATCCACAGTACTGCTTCGCTCCTTTCTATCAGTGTCAAATCGTTCGTTCTTGTGGGTCCAGCAGGCGAACGGGTCATCAAAGAGGCACGTCGTGGATAAAATTCATAATCCTCCTAATGACATTCGCAACATCTACAAATGGTACAAAAAGGCCCAGGTTGACTACACCGAATTGTATATACGTATATACATCGCTTACAACGCTTGGTATCGGCAAGTGACGGGTAGTACGAATGATCGTGAGGCTATAGCGATTCTAAAGAAACGGTTTGTTATTTGGGATGATTATACCAAGGGCAAGACGCTGTCTAACTTGAAGGTATACGCAGATCGAGTTTCGAAATTAACCACCAATGCACCACTCGCTCAACATGCCTACTGGAATGGGATGGTGGAAAGTAGTGACGATTGGAGGGGTTTAATTGAATTCTGGTATCAAGTGCGGTGCCGTTTAATGCATGGGTCCGAAGTATCACCCAGGTATGTATGGCTAGCCTATGAAACGCTCGAGCTGTTTATGGGGGAGATTGTCGAGCGAATGCAGGCTTGTTTCACCGAGAAAGACTTTCAAAGGTTGGAAGAACTTACGACATTAGTGAAGTCGGAAACCGGCAAAGATGCTCGTTTCAGGCGGCTGCAGCAGAAATTACAAGCTAAGTATATCGAATCGCCTGATATTTGGCAGGTGGATATGCAGAGGGTGAGTAGTTAACCTTATAAATAGCTCTTTACTCAGGGGCAAAAACACGCTATAATTTACCGTATACGTCGTGGAGCTTATTGCTCTTATGCGCAAAATCAGAATGTGAATTAATTAAGGAGAACTAACTAAATGGCAGATTTCGATCGAACCAAGCCTCACGTTAACGTTGGAACAATGGGCCACGTTGACCACGGAAAAACTACACTTACTGCAGCTATTACAGCTGTACTTGCAAAGCGTCTTCCTAGCGACGTCAACAAAAAAGTTGACTACGCAATGATCGACAACGCCCCTGAAGAGCGTGCACGTGGTATTACTATCGCTACATCTCACCAGGAATACGAATCAGCTGACCGTCACTACGCTCACGTTGACATGCCAGGACACGCCGACTACGTTAAAAACATGATTACAGGTGCTGCCCAAATTGATGGTGCTATCCTTGTAGTTGCTGCAAACGACGGTCCACTTCCACAAACTCGTGAACACGTTCTACTTGCTCACCAAGTTGGTGTGCCAAAGATCCTTGTTTTCCTAAACAAGATGGACCTCGCTGACCCAGAACTAGTTGAACTCGTTGAAATGGACATCCGTGAACTACTCGCTAAGAATGGTTACGACGAAGATGCACCTATCATCAAGGGTTCTGCTACTAAAGCTCTTGAAGGCGACGAAGCTTCAGAAGACGCAATCATGGAATTGGTTGCTGCTATTGACTCTTACATCCCACAACCAGCTCGTGACCTAGACAAGCCTTTCCTAATGCCTATTGAAGACGTGTTCTCAATTAAGGGTCGTGGAACAGTTGCTACTGGTCGTATCGAAACTGGTGTTATCAATATTAACGACCCAGTTGAAATTGTTGGTGTTAAAGCTACTCAATCATCTGTTGTTACTGGTATCGAAGCATTCAAGAAGAACCTCGACCGTGGACAAGCTGGCGACAACGCTGGTCTACTCCTCCGTGGTATCGAACGTGAAAACATCGAACGTGGTCAAGTTATCGTTAAACCAGGCTCAATTACTCCACACACAGAGTTTGACGCTGAAGTTTACATCCTTAAGAAAGAAGAAGGCGGACGCCACACTCCATTCTCTAAGGGTTACAAACCACAGTTCTACTTCCGTACAACTGACGTTACTGGTGAAGTTGAACTCCCAGCTGACAAAGAGCTCGTTATCCCTGGCGACACACTTACTTTCAAGGTTAAGCTTCTTCAGCCAATCGCTATGGAGCAAGGTCTAAACTTCGCTATTCGTGAAGGTGGTAAGACTGTTGGTGCCGGTGTTGTTACTAAGATTGTTGCCTAGTTTTAAATAGTTCTCCTATCTAAGCTAGAAACTTTCTAACCTCAAATACCCCCGTTTTATACGGGGGTATTTTTGTGCTATATTAATATTTAATGGATAGATACTCTGAAAATCATTCGTTTCGACTCCCTAAGGTGGAGGTTGATAGTGAGGAGAGTATTCTACTGGTTAATAGGCTGCCGCTTGAATTGTCGGATATTACACCGAATATATTACTTGGTTATATTCAAATCGGCGAGCAGGCGATTGAAAACGACCTATATGAGCAGAAGAAGGAACATAAACTTTGGGGCGACGAAACGACGAGGCCATCTATACTGTTGGGGCGCTTAGCAATGAGCAACGACGAGAGGAGAGTATTTACACCACAAGGGCTCACGATTGAAGACGAAAGTAAGCTTTCGATGAAAGATTTAGATACGAATTACCGAGGATACTGGTTGTCAGTACTTAATGCAAAGTATGAACCAGAAATTAGGCGTAACTTAGTATTACTTACGCAACCCAAGTTTGATGGAATTTGGTTAAGTATGCGCCGAAACGACGCCTAGAAAGCGAAAACCCGCCAGTTCCCGGAGGAACCTTGAGGTTCGCTGCCACGGGATGGCGGGTAGTGTGTGCCTGAAAGGCGAGTGGTGTGCTTATCGATTCTGAAGAGCCGGTCGGCATTCTGGGCTGTCATTTTCCGTGGAAATCGACGTTTCACCCCGGGGGGCGCTGTCGTCACGGTAGATGAGCGTTGTGTTGTCGCACATCTTCTCGATACCAGTGTAGCCACCGTCAGGCGCTTTCACCTTTACCCAATCTACCCGAGGATCTGTGTTGGGCGGGGGAGCCTGGTAGTCGCCGAGGAGAAGCTTGAAAAACGGCATCTCTTTGATGGTCTTCGACATATCTGACTTTGGAATCACATCTTGCTCTTGCATGGTTGCGTTGAGCAGAAAGACGGAGACAATTAAGACAGCAAGGGCACCGACAGCTGTAAGCCGTAGTCGGGTTCCAGTCGAAAGCGAAGGCTTGGGTGGTTCCGTGGCTGCTTTTGTGTCTGGTTCTTTTTTGACACTCTGTTTTGAGTGATTCATATCGGGTGCTTCCAATCTTTGTCGGGGATGGATGAGTATATTATATCATATTTATAAATAAAGTCTATGAAAAGCGAAAACCCGCCAGTTCCCGGAGGAACCTTAGGGTTCGCTACTACGGTGTGGCGGGTGTTGGTTTCTTCCGAACTGTAATACCGTTCGGCGTGGTGCTGAGTTCCGAAGGGTATTCTACGATAATTTCGTAGCCTTGGTATCTCTGCTTCATCTTCTCGACTTCTTGCATGAATACAGCGATGTCCTGCTGCATTGCTAGCTTGCTGTCTTCAGCCTTGTTGTAATGCGTAAACCGGAACACGGAGTTTGGCAACCAATAACCGATACGGATGACAACTTCTTGTACATCGTCATCGTTGGCAACCATTCGCGCGACTTTTTTTACTGCCGGCGGGACGTCTGTCCTGACCTTCGTACGGATTTCCTTTTGGTGGTCCGTTTGAATGACTTTGAGCTGTTGCGTCTTCGCCTTGGCTGTTCTGGCTTCTCGTGCAACGGTGGCATTATGGAGTACTTCTATATTTTTAGAATAGGGGCGCGCCATTGGTTTCTTCCTAATCTGTAAATGAGTAACTACTCGGGGCGGACAATACAAAAGTGCTCAGCCGTCTTCGAAATTGTGCCGGACGCGATAGCGATTCGGCAGTCTTTCGAGTCAACGTGCACCTTGTACTGGTGATGGGTTTTAGCGTGCTCGTAGAACCGACCTTCGAAGTGAGCGAGAACTCGCTGCTTCTGGTTGGCGTTGAGTGCGTTAAGACCCGTGGTTTCAACGTGGCTTCCGTCTTTCAGGAGGTATTCGTTGATTCCATCGAAAATCTTTCGGTCGAGTGTTTCTATTGCATGGAGAACTTCCGATGCCTCGCTTTTGAGAATTTCGATGTCATCGGTGAGTCTACCTAGATCACGACCTAACATTACTTCCTTCCATTGTTGGATAGAACTAAGATATAATACCGCCAAATAACTGAATTGTCAATTTACAATAGTTTGGCTTTCTGCTATACTACCGAGGTATTATTAATTGCCCCGAGAACTCGGCCAGACGCGAATAACACCGATTCGAGCAGAGGTTACGGAGCCGCTTCCCGCGATAAAGGATAAGGAGCCATCATGGCAGAACCAAAAGCAGAAGGTTTGCGAATTCGCATCCGTCTAAAAGCGTATGACCACAAGGTTATCGACCAATCAGCAAAGCAAATCATCGACACAGCTATCCGTACGGGTGCTTCAATCGCTGGTCCAGTGCCACTTCCAACACGTCGTAGTACTTTCACGGTTGTGAAGTCACCACACGTATACAAAAAGGGTGGTGAATCATTCGAAATGCGTATTCACAAACGTCTTATCGACATCACTAACGCAACTCCAAAGACTATCGACAGCCTGCAAAACCTCAGCCTTCCAGCTGGTGTAGACGCAGAAATCCGAATGTAATTGATTGCATCAACTAAAAAGAACTCTTTCAACAGGGTTCTTTTTTTGTATGCCTAGAAGGTTACTGAGCGTCTTCTTCTAAAGCTGAGAGTTGGTTCTCGATGTATGTTGAGGTTTCCATTTGTAGGCCAAGAATCCAAAGTTGCATAAAGATGATAAATGAAACGATAATCACCCAATATACAGTTTGACGAGTGATTTTGAAGGTAGTAAACGCCGGAAAGTCGGGTGAAACATGAAAAGAACGCATCTTTGGAGTGGCGACTGCCTTACTTTTACTTGGAGCTTTCTTGCTGGTGCTTACGCGTTTTGCAGGAGCTTTCTTAGCCACGGGTTTGCTCTTCGCTGTAGTTTTCTTTGCAGTTGCCATATGTATCCTCAAAAATGATTCGTTAGGTATTTACTTGAAGTATGACGACATATGTATTTAAACACAAGTATAATGTTGAAGTTTAATAGTAATACTCTCATTACTTCCTAAGGAGTTGACCCCAGGGGTAACATATGCTATAGTCAGTAGGTAACTTTACTAAAGTAATTAAACAGACATTCTTGGTGAATTAGTAAGTCCGGCTGCACATTGTGTGCTAAAGCCACGAGGATACTGCTAGACGCCAAGAATTTTATGTGGGAGAACGAAGAGCATGAAAGCACTTCTCGGTACCAAAATTGGTATGACCCAACTCATCAGCGAAGATGGTAAGGCAGTTCCTGTCACTATCATCAAAGCTGGGCCTGTGACAGTGACTCAAGTTAAAACCGTCGAAACCGATGGTTATAACGCTGTCCAAGTAGGTTTTGAAGAGGGTAAGAACTTGAGCAAGGCCGTGGCTGGACACCTAAAGGCAGCCGACGTAACTCCGAAGTATATTCGGGAGTTTCGTATTACTGATACGTCAGAAGAACTGACTATCGGTAAAACATTCGACGTAACTGAATTCGAACTAGGCGATGTTGTTGACGCAACTGGAACTAGCAAGGGTAAAGGTTTCGCCGGTACTATTAAACGTCACAACTTTGAACGACACAAGAAGAGCCACGGTGGTAAGGGAAACGTCCGTAAACCTGGTTCAATTGGTTCAATGTACCCACAAAAAGTCTTTAAGGGTAAGCGAATGGCAGGACGTATGGGTCACGACACCGTAACGGTGAAGAACCTCGTTGTTAGCTACATTGATGTAGAGAACAACCTTATCGGCCTCAAAGGCGCTATCCCTGGCCCTAAGCGTGGACTAATCGTTATCAACGCTCTTGCGAAGATACCTGCGAAGAAAGGAAATGCATCATAATGGCTGAAGTTAAGACAACAGCAACAAAAGCACCTGTACTTCCAGCGGAAGTATTTGCAGTAGAAGTGAAAAATCACGAACTATTGAAGTTGGCTTACGATGCATACCTTGCAAACGTTCGTCAATCAAGTGCAACTACCCTTACTCGTGGACTTGTTCGCGGTGGTGGTAAGAAGCCTTGGGCGCAAAAAGGTACTGGTCGTGCACGATTCGGTTCATCACGAAACCCAATCTGGCGTGGCGGTGGTATCGTATTCGGTCCCCTCGGTAACGAAAACTATAGTAAAAAAATCTCTACGCAATCTAAGCGTCAGGCTACACGCCAGGCACTTACCCTTGCAAGTAAAGCTGAAAAAGTGCACGTACTTGACGTTGTAACAACAGGTAAGACTTCTGAAATTGTGAAGTTCTTGGCTGACAACAAGTTTGCACGAAAGACACTTTTGGTTGTTGAAACTAAAACTCCTGAACTGCTACGTGCTACTAACAACTTACAAAACGTGCTTCTCGTTAGTACAAAATACCTATCGGTATTCCACATCCTTAACGCAGATCACATTGTACTTTCTAAGGCTTCACTACCAACATTGAAGAGCTGGCTTGTAAAGGAGGAAGTGTAATATGAGTACTATTCTTGTAACCCCACTAACTACTGAAAAAGCATATGGCCAAAGCCAAAAAAACATCTACGTTTTCAACGTACCTGTAAAGGCAAACAAGAACGAAATTCTTGCGGCTATTGAAGCTCAATATGGTGTTAAGATTTCTGCAATCAAAACTCTTATCCAATCTGGTAAAGCAGTTCGTTTCTCTAAGGGAAAGAACCGTATTCCAGGTAAGACTACTCGTTCTGATAGCAAGAAAGCTTATGTAACGCTTGCAGCTGGAAGTTCATTGGCAATCTTTGAACAACCTGCAGAACAGGAAACTAAATAATGGCTATTAAAGTATATAACCCTACAACCCCTGCCCGCCGTGGTATGACTACTCAGGACATGAGCGAAGTAACTACTCGCAAACCACTGAAGAGCCTACTAAAGAGCAAAAAGCAGAACGCTGGTCGTAACAACGCTGGTCGTATTACTGTTCGTCACCGTGGTGGAGGTGTTAAACGACACCACCGTCTAATGACTCACAACTTAGCGCCTGGTACTGTTGCAACTATTGAAGAAATTGAATACGACCCGAACCGTTCAGCTCGTATTGCTCGAATTAAAGACCAAAACGATGTATACCACTACATTCTTGCTGACACATCTATGATTGTTGGTAAGGTAATCACTAGTGGTGCTGACGCTCCTGTCGAATCAAGTAACCGTATGCCTTTGGCAAACATTCCAATCGGTTCACAAATTTACGCAATCGAAATCAACCCAGGTAAGGGTGCACAAATGGTGCGTTCAGCTGGTACTAAAGCACAGCTTATGGCTAAAGAAGGTGACTACGCACAAGTGCGTTTGCCATCTGGCGAAGTTCGTAAGATTCGTGTTGAATGTACTGCTGCAATTGGTATTGTTGGTAACGTCCAACACCAAAACGTTAAAATCGGTTCTGCCGGTCGTAACCGACGCAAGGGTAAACGCCCAGGTGTTCGTGGTATCGCTATGAACGCCGTAGATCACCCACATGGTGGTGGTGACGGTGGTGCTCACGGTATCGGACGTGCGCCTCGTACTCCTTGGGGTCAATTGACTCTTGGGTACCGTACTCGACGTCGTAAAGATGTTGCCGGTGTAATCATTAAGTCGCGCCACGACGCGAAGAGGAAGAAGTAATATGAGTCGATCACTGAAAAAAGGTCCTTTCGTAGATTTCAAGCTCGCTAAAAAAGTGGCTGCGCTTACTCTCGAAGACCGTACAATCATCAAAACTTGGGCACGCGCAAGTACAATCAGTCCTGAAATGGTTGGTCGTACTATCGCTGTGCACAACGGTAAAGTACACGTTCCGGTTCTCGTTAGCGAGAACATGGTAGGACACAAGTTAGGCGAATTTAGCCCAACTCGTAAGTTCCGTAAACACGGTGGAAAGGACAAGAAATAATGCCTGGTGCTGCTATTGAAAACACAGTTCGCGCATATGCAAAGAACGTTGATCAAACTCCTCGTAAGGTGAGTTTGGTTGCAAGTCTTGTCCGTGGACGTAGCGTAGCTGATGCTCTCGTTATCCTAAGCCACACACCAAAGCGTGCCGCTCGACCAGTCATTAAGGCTATCGAAAGCGCACGTGCGAACGCTATTAACACTCACGGATATGACGGTAATACTCTTGAAATCCACACACTATCTGTAACTACTGGTACTCGCCTAAAGCGATTCAAGCCAGCTAGCCGCGGACGTGCGTTGCCTTTCGAGAAGAAGACTTCAAACATCCTTGTTATTGTAACTGGCGATTTGAAACCTAAAAAGGCTGCTAAAGCTGCTGCTGTTGAAGCGGTAGTCGCAGAACCAGAGGAGAAGAAGTAATGGGACAGAAAGTTAATCCAATCAGTTTCCGACTCCAGATCCACAAGAACTGGGATTCACGCTGGTTTGCACCAAAGAAAGATTTTGCACGTCTACTTATTGAAGACATCAAGATTCGCGACAACGTCGAAGCACGTTTCGCAAGTCGTCCTACAATTGCTCGTGTAGAAATCGAACGTTCAGCTAACCTTGTTACTGTAACAATCCACACAGCTAAAGCTGGTGTTGTTATCGGTCGTGGTGGTGCTGGCGTAACTGAACTTAAAGCTGACCTCGAAAAGATCGCCAGCCTACCAGTTCGTATTAACATCGAAGAAGTTAAACGTCCCGACCTATCTGCTAAGTTAGTAGCTGAGAACATCGCTCACCAACTCGAACGTCGTTCAAACTTCCGTCGTGCAACTAAAATGGCTGCTCAAAACACCATGGCTGCCGGCGCGAAGGGTGTACGTATTCAAGTTTCTGGTCGTTTGAACAACGCTGAAATGGCACGTAAAGAAAAGGTAAGTGAAGGCTCAGTGCCTCTCCACACCCTACGTGCTGATATTGACTTCCACACTGCACGTGCCGCCCTTCCAGGTGCTGGTATCGTTGGTGTTAAGGTATGGATTTACAAGGGCGAAAGGGTTTAGAACTATGTTATTACCTAAGAAAATGAAGTACCGAAAAGTACGCAAGGGCAAAAACGAAGGTAACGCGACTCGCGGTAACTACGTAGCCTTTGGTGACTACGGTCTTCAATCACAATCAAACAACGATATTACTTCACGTCAAATCGAAGCATCACGTCAAGCGATGACTCGTCACATTAAACGTGGTGGTAAAATCTGGATCCGTATTTTCCCTCACACTCCACGTACTCGCAAACCGCAAGACGTGAAGATGGGTAGCGGTAAGGGTAACCCAGAATTCTACGTTGCCAAGGTAAAAGCTGGTACAGTACTATTCGAAATGAAGGGTGTCGACGAATCAGTCGCACGTGAAGCTATGCGATTAGCTGCTCACAAACTTCCTGTGAAAACTAAGTTCATCATGAAGGAGCAAGCATAATGGCTGACAAGACTACAAAAGCTCCAGTTGCAGCTAAAGTTGTTAAGACTAAAGAAGCTACTGAAGTGAAAACTGTTGAACAACTAAACAATGATCTTGTTGCTGCGGTTGCAGAGAACCTAGAGTCTCGCCGTTCACACGTTATGGGTGAACTGGTGAACCCACACGTTCTTACAGTCCAACGCAAGAACATCGCACGTATCCACACTGCAATTGCAGCTGGCATCCGTGCGGAAGCCGATTCTATCAAGGAGGATAAATAATATGGCAAAATCACTGACCGGAATTGTCTCCTCTGATAAGGCTGACAAGACCATTACTATTTCAGTATCTACTCGTGAAACGCACCCTATTTATGGGAAGCAGTACACAGTAACTCGTAAGTACATCGCTCACGATGAAAAGAACGAAGCTCACGCTGGTGACAAAGTTACTATCGTTGAAACTCGTCCAATCTCTAAGCGAAAAGCATTCACACTTGTTAGCGTAGACGAACGTGCACACGGTTCAATTGAACTAGCTGTAGAGGAGACTGCGTAATGATACAACAAGAATCTCGACTTAAGGTCACTGACAACAGTGGTGCGAAGGAAATCCTTTGTATCCGTGTTCTAGGTGGTACTGGCCGTCGTTACGCTCACGTAGGTGACGTAATTGTGGCAACTGTAAAAGAAGCTAACCCAACGGGAACCGTCAAAAAGAAATCTGTTATCAAGGCTGTAGTTGTTCGTACTAAGAACACTATCAAGCGAAAAGATGGCAGCACAATCAGCTTTGACGACAACGCTGCGGTTATTATTAACGATGACAAGACTCCTAAGGGAACTCGTGTATTCGGTCCAGTGCCACGTGAACTACGTGACATGGGCTACGCGAAGATCATTAGCCTTGCACCGGAGGTACTATAATGTCTATCGTAAAACGAATTCGAACTGGCGACACTGTTAAAGTTATCAGTGGTGCTAACAAGGGTACAACTGCAAAGGTTCTTAGTGTTGACACTAAAAAGCAAGCAGCTGCTCTTGAAGGTATTGGCCTAAAGCACCGTCACCTTAAGCCTTCACAGCTTAACCCGCGTGGCGGACACAAAGACGTTCACACACTAACTCCACTTCACAAAGTTGCGTTAGTTGTTGACGAAAAGAGCGGCAAAACTAGCCGTGTCGGATATGTAAAAAATGCTGACGGCGTAAACACTCGTGTTGCACGTCAAGCTAATAGTAAGGAGATCAAATAATGGCTGCTAAAGCAACTATTGTTACCGCTCCTCGCCTGAAAGCCTTATTCAACGACACCGTTGCTAAGGAACTTCAAGCCGAACTCGGTCTTTCAAACATCAACGAAGTACCAAAGCTTGAAAAAATTATTGTCAGCGCAGGAATCGGTAAGAACAAAGATGACAAGCACCACTACGAAGTGGTTCGCAACACCATCGTAAAAATTACTGGTCAAGCACCGGTTGACCGTATGGCTAAGAAATCTATTGCAGGTTTCAAGATCCGTGCTGGTATGAACCGTGTTGGTATTAGTGTAACGCTTCGTGGAAACCGTATGTACGAGTTCCTCGACCGTCTTGTAAACATCGACTTGCCTCGTGTCCGTGACTTTCACGGTGTCGGCGCTAAAGGTTTCGACCAAGGTGGAAACTACAACCTCGGAATTACTGACCAGTCTGTCTTCCCAGAACTTACGTTCGAAGAAACACAGCACATTCACGGTCTTCAAGTAACTTTCGTTATTAAAGGTGGTAGTAAAGTAGCCAGTCGTGCATTGCTAGAGAAATTTGGCATGCCGTTTGAAAAAGAAGGAGGCATTCGCTAATGGCTAAGGTATCTGCAGTCGCTCGCGACGAAAAGCGCAAGAAAATGATTCTTAAGTATGCTGCAAAGCGTGCTGAACTAAAAGAATTAGGTGACCTCGAAGGTTTGGCTAAATTGCCACTTAATAGTTCACCAACACGTTGGAAGAACCGTGATGCACTTCACGGCCGTCCACGTGGTTACATGCGTCGATTCGGCCTTAGCCGTATCAACTTCCGTGAAAAAGCATCCAAGGGGCAAATCCCTGGTATTACTAAGAGTAGCTGGTAGGAAAGGAAACGAATATGTCACTACAATCAACTGACCCAATCGCTGACCTCCTGACCCGCATCCGTA
>Ga0247813_10000136_pt1 | contig 92085 bp, 60 predicted proteins | sample UWRJL169409C1_FD_180719 | JGI IMG/M metagenome (GOLD analysis project Ga0247813, IMG submission 180719) | Plant litter microbial communities from Arlington Agricultural Research Station in Wisconsin, United States - UWRJ-L169-409C-1 | ecosystem: Environmental > Terrestrial > Plant litter >...
CACGCGCACATTGCCCGTGGCCGAGACCTGGCTGACCAGGCTGTTGGCCAGGTCCGCACCGGTCTGCGCCTTGCTGGCCGCCGTGGCCGCGGCGGTGGCGGTGGTCTGCGCCGCAACGGCCTTGTTGTCGACGGCGGTCACCTTGCCGTCTGTGGCGTGCAGCTGCTTGCCCGTCACCGCGTCCGTACTGGTCGCCGTCACTGCGCCGTCGGTCAGGCCCGAGATCGTCCGGGTCTGGTCGCTCTTATTGCGCACATCCAGCCCACGGCCGGTGTTCTCAGCACCCAGACGCACGCTGCCGTTTGCCGCGGTCTGCTTCACCAGGCTGTTGGCCAGATCGGCACCGGCCTGGGCTTTGGCCGCTGCGGTTGCGGCCGCCGTGGCCGAGGTCTGTGCTGCCACGGCCTTGGTGTCGGCAGTGGTCACCTTGCCTTCGGTGGCGTGCAGCTGGCTGCCGGTCACCGCCTCCGTGCTGGAGCTGCTCACTGCGCCGTTGCTCAGGCCCGTCAGCACGCGGTTGGCATTGGCCTGGTTGCGCACGTCCAGACGGTTGCCGGTGTTGGTAATGCCCAGCCGCACCGTGCCATTGACGGCGGCTTCCGAGACCAGCCCCTGCACCTTGGTGACGGCCTGGTTGGTGGCAAACAGCTGATTGCCAGTCACCGTCTCCGAACTGCCGGAGGCGACCAGGCCATCGTCCACGTTCACGATCTTGCGCTTCACCGTGGCATTGCCCACCGACACCGTGTTGGCCACCGTCGCGACCGATCCGGTGCCCAGTGCTACGGCCCCGCTGGCATTCTCATCCACCTTGGCATTGCGGCCGAGCGCCATGCCCGCTGCGGAGGTGGCCGCAACGGATGCACTGTCGCCGAAGGCCAGCGAGTGTTGGGCTGCGGCATTGGAAACAGAGCCGATGGCTACCGAGCTGGAGCCGCTGGCGGTGGCCTGATAGCCCACCGCACTGGCGTAGGAGTTGCTTGCGGAGGCCTGCGTACCCATCGCCGTTGCCTGGGCATTGGAGGCATTGGCGTTGTTGCCCAGTGCGATCGAGCTGGCACCGCTTGCCTTGGCGGTAGGGCCCAGCGCCATGGAGTATTGCGCGCTGGCGGTAGCGGCCCGGCCAATGGCGGTCGCGGAGCCCCCTGATGCAAGTGCATCGTAGCCGATGGCAGTGGATGTGCTCCCAGTGACCTTGGCACGGTGCCCGATGGCCACCGCGTAGTTTTGATCGGTATATGCCTCCGTACCGATCGCCACCGAGGAGGAATCGCCGCTGGCCGTGGCGTCCGTGCCGAGGGCGATGGCATTGAGGCGCCCGCTGGCCGTGCTGCGCACGCCAATAGCGGTCGAGCGGGTGCCGGTCGCGGCGGCGCCCTCGCCCAGCTCGACCTTCGTGCTGGCCAGCTTTGCCAAGGCTGTATTGGCGGTGGTATTTGCCGTGGTCGCGGTGCTTCCTGCGGTGACCGCCTTCTGGTCGGTGCTGTGCAACTGCCCGCCGGTGACCGCTTCCTTGCTGCCTGCCGCCAGCGTGCCGTCAGCGACGTTGACGATCTTGCGCTGGGTGGTCGCATTGCCAACCGACACCGTGTCGGCTACCGTCGCGACCGATCCGGTGCCCAGTGCTACGGCCCCGCTGGCATTCTCATCCACCTTGGCATTGCGGCCGAGCGCCATGCCCGCTGCGGAGGTGGCCGCAACGGATGCACGGTCGCCGAAGGCCAGCGAGTGTTGGGCTGCGGCATTGGAAACAGAGCCGATGGCTACCGAGCTGGAGCCGCTGGCGGTGGCCTGATAGCCCACCGCACTGGCGTAGGAGTTGCTTGCGGAGGCCTGCGTACCCATCGCCGTTGCCTGGGCATTGGAGGCATTGGCCTTGTTGCCCAGCGCGATGGCGCCGGTACCATTGGCGACCGCGGAGACACCTCCCGCCAGTGCATTGGCCTGCGAAGCGCTGGCAGATTGACCCAAGGCAACCGCGCCGCTGGTCATCGCCTTGGCGCCTGCGCCAACCGCCACGGCAGAGGAGCCCACGCTTTCCGCGCCAGTGCCCATTGCCGTGGCGTCGGTGCCCGTGGCGACGGCGCCCTTGCCCAGCGCTGTCTGCGCGCTGGTCAGCTTGGCGGCCGTGGTGTTGGCGGTGGTGTTGGCCGTGTTGGCCGTCGTGGTGGCGGTCGCGGCGGCCGTCTTGGCGGCATTGGCCGTGGTGTTCGCCGTGGTCGCGGTGTTTCCTGCGGTAACCGCCTTCTGGTCGGTGCTGTGCAGCTGCCCGCCGGTGACCGCTTCCTTGCTGCCTGCCGCCAGCGTGCCGTCAGCGACGTTGACGATCTTGCGCTGGGTGGTCGCATTGCCAACCGACACCGTGTCGGCTACCGTCGCGACCGATCCGGTGCCCAGTGCTACCGAACCCGCTGCATTGGCGTTGACCTTGGCACCGCTCCCCATGGCAATGCTGTTGGTCGAGGTGGCATCCACCTCGGCGCGATTGCCAAGACTCACGGCACCGTTGGCGGCGCCCTTGGCCAACGTGCCGATCGCTACGGCATTGGCGCCGGCGGTAGTGGCGTTGTAGCCCATCGCATTGCCGTATGTGCCCGTGGCCGAGGCCGCATAGCCGATGGCGGTGTCGGAGCTGCCAGAGGCCACGGCACCCTGGCCGATCGCTGTGCGCTGACTGGTCAGCTTGGACGAGGTAGCGTAGAGCTGCTTGCCGGTAACCGCATCGGTGCTGCTTGCGGTCAGCGCTCCGTCAGCAACATTGACGATCTTGCGTTGTGAGGTTGCGTTACCCACCGAGACGGTGTTGGCTACCGTCGCCAAAGAGCCGTATCCCAGCGCAACGCCCCCGCTTGCGGTCACACCGGCATTCCTGCCCAACGCAACGCCGTCGATGCCGCCGGCCGTGACGGACGCGCGGTCACCCACGGCGATGGAATGGCTGCCAGACGACGCGGCATAGGGTCCCATCGCAATGGAGCTGTACCCCGCGGCCTTGGCTTCATTACCGATTGCGGCGGTGTAGTTCTCGGAAGCAACTGCCGAGACGCCCATCGCAATGGATTGCGCGCCCGAAGCGACAGAGGAGGTGCCGGCGGCCAGCGAATGATTGCCGTTCGCCATAACATGGCTGCCGATCGCGGTGGACGACGAGCCACCAGAACGGCTTCTGTAGCCGATGGCCGTACCATCGGGTTTCAGTGCATTTGCATACGAACCAAGGGCGGTAGCACCGCGGCCCTGGGCGACGGCCAGGAAACCAAAGCCACTGGCCTCGCTGCCGCTGACATAGACCTGGTTGCCGTAGCCGGTGGCATACCCGCCACCTACCGTGGCCCGCGAGCCGAGCACGATGGAATGATCGCCGCTCAGCGTCGCGTTTTTGTAGGAAGAATCAGAGGTGATCGCACTCTGAGTGTGCACACTGAGGATGCCCGCGACGGCGCGCGGTGCGACGCCCTGCGCTGCGAACGGCGACAAGACGGCTTCCGGCACCACGGTGAACCGCGACTGCCCTTCGGCGTCGTCCACAGCGGGATCGTCCGCAGCCATGACCGGCAGCGAAAGCACCAGCGCAACAGCGGCGGTTGCCACGGCGCGTGCGCCACTGGCGCGCTTGCCGCGGCCCTTGGTGTGTTCGCTGGCGACCATCCAGCAGCCAAGGGCGGTGTTCCAGATGAGGCGGTAAATGTGGTTCACGCTGAAGTACTCCATGGGTCGAAAAAAAGAGAAAGGCAAAGCGTTGCCGTCCACGGCGGTGCCGCGGTGGCAGAAGGGAAGCGAGCAGATACCCGGCCGCGCCGTTTGCGGCGGCGACCGGAATACAGCGCGGCCGTTTTAGGGCGTAAGCACCTTGTGGTGGTCCCGATACCCCTGGTAGCTCAGGCGATAGGACACGGTGATCTGCGAGGTTCCGACGGGATCGAACGGCAGCGCCATGCGCGCACCCGGATACACGCTGCGTTCCACGGCGTGCTCGGTGCATTGCGTCGCAGCCGTACACGCCCGGATGCTGGTGACGCCCAGACGAACGTTGCCGATGTTGTGCAGCTCGTTACCGTCGATGCGCATGTCCGGCACCGGCTGGGCAGGAATGACATGGACCAGGGCGCCCCAGACCAGGCTCACGCCGACGTTGGCGATCGGGTTGTCCGTCTCTTCCTCTGCACTCTCTTCGCGCGGGGGCGGGACACCCTCGAAATACACCCGATACGGCGTTTCCTGCTGGACCGACGCCAACGGAATGACCCGGACCAGCCGGTTGCCGCCCCCGGCGAGCACGAACTTGCCGGGGGTGACCGCCACGCCATCGCGGTGGCCGGGTGCAAGTTCGACCTCGGTTTCTTCTTCGGTGCCCGGATGTTCGAGGCGCAGCACGCGGATCTGCACGTACTGGATGCGGCTGGTCTGCGAATGCGCCCGGATCTGCCCGGTATGGCCATCGTGCACCGGCAGGCGCATGGGGTGCACGCTCAGGTTGGCGTTTGCGGGCGCGGCCAATGTGGCCGCCGCCAGGAAAAGGAGGGCCTGCAGGCGAGCGATGGGGCTGTTCATTACGATGTCTCGTTGGGGGGCCATCAGGGCGTGCCCGTGGGAACGTTCAGGACGATGGTCAAATTGCCTTGGTAGTAGCCTTCGGTTTTGGACGAGGCATCCACGCGCGGCACCTCTAGGGTCAGCGGTGTGGGCACGCAGTACACCGGCAGCGCCATGCCCGGCAGCACCACCAGGCGCAGCTCCGCACTATCGATGCCATTCAAGGGCTCCAGCCGTCCGTTCTGCATCCGGATCGGCACGCCGGCATGGCGCAGGGTGACGGTGTAATCCAGCCGGTCGCGTTCGTCGCTGCCGATGGCCGCCGCATTCCAGACCGAGAACCGCTCGGGCGGGCGCCCGGGCGCGGGCCGGCCCGTATCGGTGACGCTTATTTCCAGGTACGGGCTTTGCGAGCCGAGGCCGTCGTAAAGGCACATATCCAGGTCGCGCCGACCGGACAACGAGGGCGTGCTGACGGGGTTGTACTTCACGTTGAGCCCGACATGCGGGGTGGCCTGGTCGTACTCGGGGAAGTAGATGCTGACCTTGTCGCGGTCGCTGATGGTGAGATCAAACGTGAAGGTATATGTCGCCAGATTCGTATCGTTCTCATCGGTACGCAGGTGAAGTTTCAACACCGCATCCCAGCGGCCCGCGACCAGTTTTTCCAATTCACTTGCGGGCAGTTGCAAGGCGCCGCCTGTTCCGCTCGGCATCCACGTGCTGCATCCCAATGCATAGGATGATGACAAGACACGATCTCCCGCCTGCCAGTAGTCGCCACCACATGCGCGGCTGGACAGCACTCGTTCCAGCCAACCTTCCATAGCCAGGTCGATACGAAGACCGGAACGTCGCTCTACGAACTGCACCGGAACATGGCTTCGGCCGGCACCTGCTTCATGCGTATCCGCGACAGGGCACTTACCAGTCCTGGAATCGCTCTCCGACTCGCACACCAGGTGAATGGACCCGTACCTGAGTCCTTCGTCATCGTCATACCCGAGCAGCGTCTTAGGTGCCCAGAGAATCTGGTCCCCCGGCATCGCGGCGCGATCGTAGTTGAGAACGATGTGCTGATCGCCGCCGGAGGGGCGGGTAGGCGTCGGGCGTTGCGCGAAGGCCGTCTCGGCCAACAGCGCGGTCAAGAAGAGCAACAGTAGAAGGCGCACAATGGTGTGGTTCACAGCGCTCCCCCCGCCACCGAAGGCAGCTGCTCACCCAGCGCCTGCTCGCGCAGCAACCGCTGCACCCGCGCCTGCTGCTGGATCTTCGACGGTAGCCGGTCAACGGCCAATGGCTGGCAGCGCACCGCACCCACCATGAACACCACGCTGCGGCGCTCACGCACCTGCAGGGGGCACTCCATCAGGCGGTTTTCCTGCAGCAGATACAGGGTTTTTTCGCGCTGTGGGAAATCGGCGATGAAGCCGCCGTCATTTCCCAGCGAAGGCAGCGGCGCGTTGAGGATGCGTGCGCCGTGGAGGGCGACGCCCTCATCGTCGTGGGCGCTGCCGATGAAGGTGTAGGTCAGGTCAAGTTCGATGGGCATCATCCAGAGTTTTCCAGGTGGCAGGAACAGGGACTGGCCACTGCCCTGCCCCTCCACGCGCACGGCGGCGGCAACGTCGTGCGCGCTGACGTCCTGCACTTCGGCACGGGTGAGGGTGTAGCTGCTCAGCGGCAGCAGGCGGCGCTGGCCGAAGCGCAGCGTCTGGCGGCGTGCACCGGCCACGCGCACCTCGGCCGCGTGGCCGTTGAGTTCGATGTCTTCGGGGTTGTCCACCTGCACGGCGACCCCTGCACCGCTGCCGTACTCACTGCCCCAGAACAGCCCGCCCCGGCTCAACGCGAAGGAGGAGGTATGTGTGGCGGTGTAGCTGGTTTCCCCTTGGTCGCGGCTGCGGTAGTGCGAGGCGGTGGCGGCGGTGGCGCCGTAATCATCCTGCTGGCGCACGCTGGCGCTGGCACTGTTCTGCCCGTTGCTGCGGCCATTGAACTCGCCGCCCAGCTCGCGGTAACCGGTGCCCCACTCCCAGCGGCGGGTACGGCCGATGCGATAGCCGGCGCGCGGTTGCTCCTCGCGGCCGTGCTGCAGGTCCAGCCCAACGCGGTCCTGGCGGGTGGTCATCGGTGTGCGGACCACGCGGGATACGGCCAGGTTGACGTACACACCGTTGTCGCGGCGGGGGCCCTGGCTGGCGCCGGTGTGCTGGGTGAATGCGCCGGTGCGCGTGGCCAGGCTCATGCCCCGCCACTGGAAGCTGCGGCTGTAGTTGGCCTGCAGCGTGCGGGTGAGCTGGCCTTCGCGGTCTCCCGGGCGCCACGGCGCACCGGGCGGCAGGCCGCCCTCGAACCACGGCAGCAGGTTCTGCTCGCGGCCCAGCGTGTAGGTGGTACGGCGGGTATAGCCGAAATAGAGGTTGCCGCCCGCCAACGGGGTGGACAGCGAGGCACTGAGCGCATCGCTGCAGCCCAGGGATTCGGGGTTGATGTAGTTGCCATTGCAGGCCCCACCACGCATGCGCTGGTGATAGACCGTGCCCGACACACGATGGCGGTACGTTGCCTGCTGCTGCAGGCCGCGGCTGCCGTCGTCGCCGCGCAGCATGGCGCTGCTGCCGGTGAATTCATGGGTGCCGAAGGCTTTGCGGCCTTCCAGGCGGAGCTCGCCATAGGCGACGTTGTCCACAATGGCCGAGCCGACCGTCATCGCCAGATCCGGCCGCAACGGCAACCGCACGCCGGCCTGGACTGCGCCCTCGTGGTGCCGGGTGTCCCGGCTGATCAGCCGGCCGCCCTGAACGAACCACTGCACGCTGCTGTCGTCCCAGGTGGCGCCGGATTTATTGAAGGGGGCGTCTTCGGTGCGGACCAGTACGCCATCTTCGAAGATGCGCAGGCTGACGATATAGCTGCCTGCAGGGAATCGGGTTGTATCGAGATCGTTGATACCGCTGTCGAGGTAGAAGGTCTGCAGCAGGCGCTCGCCATCGTAGGCATCGACGCGCGCATTGCGGCTGAGCAACACCGTGAGCGGGCTGCCCTGACCGACCACCGCCTGATCGAGATAGGCCTGGGTAGTGCCGAAGCGCGCGCCCTCGAAGCGATCCAGCGGAAGCATGCCGAAGGCGAAGTTGCCGCCCTGCGCGCTGGAGAGATTGCGGCGGTCCATGCAACCCACCTGCACGTAATGCGTGCGCGCGATATCCTGGCGCAGGTAGAAGTCGTTGAACGAAAAATCATCGCGGCTGCCCACGCCACGGCTCTGCTGGCGGTTGTAGTTCCAGTCCAGCCCTACGTGCGCGTTGCGCAATACACCGACCATGCCGTTGCCGAGTGCGGACAGGCTCATGTAGCCGCTGCCACCACTGACGTTGACCATCTGCTGATGGATGAAGGCGTTCTGGGCGCGTTCGTTGGGGCGGTGGTAGCGGTCACGCACCGGGCTTGCCGACGGCAGCCACTGGCGTGCCGGGAAGAGACTCAGTACGCCTTCGTTTTCATCGTGGATCACCCCGATGCTGGTCGGGTCATCGGTGGGCGCCAGGTAGCCGCAGCCACTGTCCGGCGCCACGTTGTCGCAGGCGAGGTGACCATTGCGCGGCAGCGTGGCCGACAGTGCCGGCACGAGTGCGGCCTTGGCCTCCTGACTGAGCTCCAGCGCGGTCAGCACCGGCTCCGGATCCAGCAGGCGCACGCCGTCGGGCGTGACGAACACCGGCCAGACGCCTGCCGAGCGCCCCATCAAACGGACGTCGAGCTGTTCGGTCTGGCCGGCCACAAGGTCCTCGAATCCGGCGGGCACCGGGCGCGCGCCCGCAGCGGCGCAGGCGAGCACGGCAGCCATGGCCATGGCGAGGCGGGAACAGGATAGGTAAGGAGTGTGCATGGCGGGTAGCCCACAGCGCAGCCGCCCGGTCAGGCAGCGGCTGCACTGCACAGGCGTTTGTTACGACTTCTGCACCATGACGAGGCTGACGATGCCTTCATAGCGGCCGGCAACGGCGATCGGGCCTGCGGTGGTCTGCGAGATCGTCAGCGGCACCACGATCGAGGCGCCCGGATAGTTGGAACCCGGGAACAGCGAGGCCGCAGTGAACTCCACGCCGCCGGTAGTCAGCTCGACCGAGTTCAGGCTGACCGACAGCGGCACGGCCGTTGCGGTCGGGCCTGCCATCGTCGGGATGAGGCTGGGTGCCGAACCGAGGCGCACGGTGATGGCCTTGGTAACGTCGTTGGAGAACACGCGCACCTGCTCGGTGACCGGCACCAGGCCGGCCGTGCTGCCCGTACCTGCCGCACCCGCACGGTAACCCATCTCCACCACATCGCTCAGCGGGGTGCCATCGGCCTTCAACAGTGCCAGCGTCGGGTCAACGTCGGCCCAGACGGTGATATCGGCCTGCACTGCGTGTGCGGACATCGAGGCGGTAGCGAGTGCAACAGCAGCGAACAACTTGGTCATCATCTTCATTACGTTCTGTCCTTGTGTGTATTCCATAGAAGAACTGGCCAGGCGGCGTGGGGGGCAATGAACGCCCCACCCGGCCAGGCGACCTAAAGTAGAGATGCAAGTTGCAGTGCACCATGCAACAACTTGATAAAAATTCGTTGTTGTTGAAAACGGAGAACGTGTTGGCAATTTCGTCGGCGCGACGCGACAGTCGATCAGCTGCCGCTGGGCGAGAGGCCGACGGACTTCGCGTAGTCCATCAGCTCGTAATCATTCTTCAGACCCAGACGTTTGATCGCCGCACCTTTCTGGCGACTGATGGTGCTCACGGTGCGCCGATGGATATCGGCGATGTCTTTGACGCTCAGGCCGTGCGCGAGCAAGCGCACCACTTCGCTTTCGCGCGCGCTGAGGCCGCCGTTGCGCTGCCGGGGCCGTTTGAGCCGCTGCATGAGATCGGGCGTGAAATAGCGCCCACCCGCAAAGATGATGGTGACCGCATCACTGAGTGCGGCCATCGCGCTGGTCTTTTCGAGAATGCCCTGCACGCCGAGCTTGACGACGGCGCGCAGCACTTCCAGATTGCCGAACGAGGTCACCACCAGGATGCGCACGTGCGGATAGTCGCGACGGATGCCGGCGAGCATGCGCACGCCGTCTGGCCGCGCACCCCACGGCATGGAGAGATCGGTGATCACCAGATCGCAGTCCTGCTCGGCCAGCAGCGCTTCAAGCTGCTCGGCATCGGCGGCCTCGCCGACGATGGCCCAGCCGGCCTCCTGCGAAAGAACCGAACGAAGACCGGTGCGGACGACAGGATGATCGTCCGCCAGCAGGATGCGTTTCATGGCGTGGCCTCGTGAGTGGAACGTGGGCGGACGCAGACTTGCCCGCGCTGCAGGGCAGCGAAAGCAAACACGTCCGATTCGGTTTCGTCGCGGCAGCGTTACGCTGCGCGCCGTCTCACTTCTACGATGGCGCCCCCGGGTGTCTCGCGACTCCCCTGCACGGTAGGCGAAGTGCCGTGCGGCACTCTATGAACCAACTTGCATAATTCGAAATCTGCGTTGTCTATCGCAGAGGATGTGCGCGCGCGCTCACCCGCGCAGGGTGGCGCCGCCATCCACATACAGGTCGCTCATCGCAATATGGCCGGCCTGCTCGGAGAGCAGGAACATCACCGATTGGGCGATGTCCTCGGGCGTGGCCAGTTTGCGCAGTGGAATGCCGGCCTTGTAAGTCTCCAGCGAGCCGGTGATGACCCGCTCCGCGCCGTGGTCATCGACCCACATGCCGGTCTGCATGGGCGTCAGGGTGGAGCCCGGCGCCACGATGTTGCAGCGGATGCCCAGCGGCGCGAGCTCAAGCCCCAGGCACCGGGTGAACATGGTCGCGGCGGCTTTGGAGGCGGCATAGGCGGCCATGCCGTGGCGCGGCACGCCGGCCGCGTTCGAGCTGACGGTCACGATGGCACCGGCGCGGCGCGGGCTCATCACCCGGGCCAGTGCCCGGCTGACATGGAACACGCCATCGGCGTTGACCGCGAACACGCGTCGCCACTGCGCATCGTCGATGGCGGTGACGGTGCCGACCTGCAGTACGCCGGCCACGTTGATGCCGAAACCGATCGGGCCGACCGCGTGCTCGATCCACTCGACCAGCGCCTCCACCGCACTGGCATCGGTGACATCCAGTGCGCGAGTGTAGAGGGGCGGCTGCCCTGCCCGCTGCTCGAGCACGGGCGCGGTGATATCGGTGGCGACCACGATGCTGCCGCTGTCACGCAACAAGGTGACCAGGGCCGCGCCGATGCCGCCGCTGGCACCGGTGACCAGGGCGATGGTGCCGTCGAATCCGGTGAGTTTCATGCCGATGTCCTGTGTGCGTCATACCGCTGAAGGTGCGCATCGAGCCACGGCGCGATCTGCGCCACGGCATCGCGCCCGGTGAGTTCGGCGTGCAGATAAGGGAGTTCGATCGCCTCCACGTGCGCTGCGTGGGCCTGCCACAGGGCCGACTGCAACTGCGGGCGGTTGAGGTGGTCGCGGCCGGCACGGACGTGCAGCAGCGGACCCTCGTAGTGCGTGTGGTGATGGGCGCGGATCAGGCGGTTGGTGCCGGTGACGGCCCGGACCACGCCATCGAGAACGATATCCGGCAGGTTGCCCAGCGCGCTGTCGCCGCGGCGCAGGAAGGCCAGGATGCGCGCGCGGGTGTCCAGCTCGGGGTGTGCATCCGGATCGTGGCCGGCGATGGCGAGCAAGGCGCGCAGCGCGGCGATCGGGTCCGGCTCGGGCTCGGCCCGCCAGCACTCGCTGGGGTACGCATCGAGCAGGGCCAGCACGCCCACCTCATGGCCGAGGCCGCGCAGGTGCACCGCCATCGCCTGGGCGAGGATGCCGCCGACCGACCAGCCCAGCAGATGGACCGGGCCGGGCCGACCCAACGCGAGAATGCGCGCTGCATAGTCCGCCGCCAGGGCCTCGATGCTGGTGGGCAGCGGCGGGTCGGGATCGAGCACGGGCGACTGCAGGCCCTGCACCTCGCGCGTGGGAGACAGCGCCCGGGCCAGATCACGATAGTTCCAGGCGATGCCGCCTGCGGGATGGATCACAAACAGCGGCGCAAGCGCGGCATCGCCCCTGGCCAGCCGGATCATCGGCGCGAGGCCATGATCGGTGGCCGCCGGCGGTGCATCGATGCGCGCGGCGAGTCCGGCCACGGTCGGGGCGGCGAACACCGCGCCCAGGCCGAGATCGCAGCGCCACTGCTGCTGGATGGCCAGCAACAGGTGCACGGCACTGAGCGAGTCACCGCCCAACGCGAAGAAATCGGCATCGGCACTGACCGGTGCACTGAGTGAGAGCGTCTGCGCGAACAGTGTAGCCAGCGCCTGCTCGGTGGCGGTCACCGGCGCCACGCCCGTGGAGACCGCCTGGGTGGGCGCCGGCAATGCGGCGCGATCCAGCTTGCCGTTGGCGGTGACCGGCCAGTGTTCCACTGCCACGAAGGCGCTGGGCAGCATGTAGTCCGGCAGGCGCGCGCCCAGATGGGTACGCAGCGTTTCCTGCTCCGGGCCACCCGTGTTGAGGTAGGCCACCAGCCGCGGCTCGCCCGGGCGGTCCTCGCGCAGCAGCACCTCGGCGCGGGTGACGCCGGGTGCCGAGCGCAGCGCCGCATCGATCTCGCCGAGTTCGATGCGCAGGCCGCGCAGCTTGATCTGGTGGTCATTGCGGCCGAGGTACTCCACGGCCCCATCCTCGCGCCAGCGCGCTACATCGCCGGTACGGTACAGCCGGCCCCCGGGCACGAACGGATCGGCCAGGAAGCGCTCGGCGGTGAGGTCGTCGCGGCCGAGATAGCCGCGGGCCAGCTGCACGCCGCCGAGATACAGATCACCGGCCACGCCGGGCGGCAGCGGCTGCAGGCGGGCATCGAGCACGTACAGGCGGGTATTCCAGACCGGATGGCCGATCGGTACCGGCGCGGAGGTGTCATCCCGGCTGGCCGGCCAGAAGCTGACATCCACGGCGGCTTCGGTGGGGCCATAGAGATTGTGCAATTCGGCGTGGACGGTGGCATGGAAGCGGTCACGCAACGCGGCATCCAGCGCTTCGCCACTGGTGAACACCCGCCGCAGCTGCAACCCGCGCGCGGCTGGGGCCGCCAGGAACGTGGCCAGCATCGCCGGCACGAAATGCAGGGTGGTGATGGCGTACTCGCGAATCAATGCGGCCAGCGCCAGGGGATCGCGATGCGCCTCGGGCGGCGCGACCACCAGTGTCGCCCCGCTGATCAGCGGCAGGAAGAACTCCCATACCGAGACATCGAAGGTGGCCGGGGTCTTCTGCAGGATGCGGTCGTCCGGCTGGAAGGCATAGTGCTCGCGCATCCACGCCAGGCGGTTGACGATGGCGCGGTGCTCGATCAACACGCCCTTGGGCTCGCCGGTGGAGCCGGAGGTATAGATGACGTAGGCCGCGTCTGCCGGCGCCGGTGCGGTGCCGAGTGCCGCGTCGCTGGCGTGCTGCCATTGCGAGGGGGCGAGCACGGCGGTGCCCGGGAAGCGGACGCGGTCCTGCTCCAGGGCCAGGACGCACGCCGGTTCGGCCGAGCGCAGGATCCGAGCGAGGCGCTCGTCCGGGTGGGCCAGATCCACCGGGAGGTAAGCACCCCCGGCCCGCAGCACCGCGACCAGGGCGATGATCAGCTCCAGCGAGCGCGGCAGCGCGACCACCACCCTCGCCTCGCGGCCGACGCCTTGGGCCTGCAGTTGCAGCGCCAAGGCACGGCTGCGCTGCTCCAGCGCAGCGTAGGTGAGCTGCTGCGTGCCGAAGACCACGGCGACGGCCTCGGGCGTACGGTGCATGCATCCGGTGATCAGCGCGGCGAGGCTGACCTCGGGCACAGGATGGGCGGTCGCGTTGATGTCATATAGATAGCGCCGCGTTTCTTCTGGCGTGCACAACGGCACCGCTGCAATGTCGCCGCCAGCGGCCTGCACCTCCAGGGCGGCCGACACGAAATGCAGCAGCCGTATGGCGTGCCCTTGCACCTGTGCAAGGGTGTACAGCGTGGGATTGGCCTCGATCTCCAGATCGAGCACGGCGGTGCCGTCGCCACGGAAGCCAAGCGTCACATCATCGACGGGACCGGTGGAGAGTACCTCCAGCGTGGCATGGACGCCGGCCAGCTGCAGCGGCTGATAGAACGGCTGCACGTTGACCAGCGGGCCATGCAGGCGGCGCTGGCCACCGATCAAGCCCAGGTCACGCCGCAGCTGCTCACCGCGATAGCGCCCGTGGCGGCGGCCGCGCATCAGGCGCAGGGCGACGTCACGCACAAAGGCATCGACGCTGCCCTCCCCGGCCGTGACCCGCAGCGGCAACACGTTCATCACCATCGCGGGCACACGGGCGGAAACGCTGCCGAGCCGGCCCATGAACGGCACGCCGATCACGGCCTCCGCTTCGCCGCTGATCCGGCGGCAGTATTCGGCGGCGAGCGCGGTCAACAGGTCCGGCCAGGGCTGGCCGATCGCGGCGGCGGCACGGTGCAGGCGCTCGCGCAGGGCCGGACCAATCGACTGTACGAGGCGCAGTGCATCCGGTGCGGCGGCGGCAAGCCCGGCCTGCAGACCGGTGGCGGCCGGTGCATCGGCCATGAGCTCGCGCCAGTAGGTGGCATCGCGCGTGCGGCGCTCGCTGGCACGGTACGCGGCGTCTTCATCCAACGCGGGGGCCAGTGGCGCCAGCGCGGCCTGCGGTGTGTCGCCTGCATACAGCGCGCAGACGCGCTCGGTGAGCAGGCCCATGCCGTAGCCATCGGTGGCGAGGTGGTGCACCCGCAGGTACCAGACGCTGCGTGCCGGGCCCAGCAGGAACAGACGCTGCTGGCTGAGCCGGTCGCGGGCCGGATCGACCGGATTGAGGCGGTCGCGCTGCATCGCCTCGCGGGCAGCGGCTGCCGGGTCTGGATCACCGGAGAGATCCACCACCTGCAGCGTGGGCGTGTGCTGCGGGTCCACCCACTGTTCGGGAACGCCCTGCGCGTCTTCGGCGATGCGCAACGCCAGCGCGTCGGATTCGTGTGCGGCCTGGTCGGCAGCGCGCACGAAGGCCGCAACGTCCAGCGCACCTTCGATCCATACCGCATGGGCGGTGTTGAAGGCCGGGTTGTCCGGCGCCAGGCGCTGCGCGTACCACAGGCCAGCCTGCGCCTCGCTCAACCCGCGAACGATGGGCTCTGCCGCACCCGGCACCGCACGGCCCTTCATGCGCTGGCCGACGCCTGTGCCTGCAGGCGCTGCACCACCGTCCACCAGCCGCCGAGCGTGGCGTGCTCGGCCAGGTGGCTGAACTCCAGCGCGATGCCGGTGTTGCCCCAGGCCAACACCAACCCCAGTACACGCATCGAATCCAGGCCGAGGTCCATCAGGTTCTCCTCGGTGCTGATGTCCTCGGGCGCTTCGCCGAGCATCTCGGCGACATCGGCGCGCATGCGCGCCAGGGTGAGTGCGGTCATGCGAGGGTCTCCAGCAGGTGATCGGTGGTCATCGGCACGCCGCAGGTGCGGGCGATCCAATGCAGGGCGAGGTCATGATCGGCGCGCGAGAAATCGGCGACGGCATCGGCGGCGATGAAGCTCTCGATGTCGCGCTGGAAGCCCTCGGCAACGGTGGCGGTGCAGCCGATGTGCGCGTACACGCCGGTGACCAGCAGCTGATCGCGGCCACGGGCGCGCATCATCGTCTCCAGGTTGCTGCGCTGGAACGCGCTGTAGCGGTGCTTGACCAGCACGTGGTCGCCCGGCGCAGGCGCCAATGCCTCGAGGATGGCTTCGTGTTCCTCGGTGGCGGACATGCCCGGGCCCCACAGATCGGCCTGCAGGCCCCGGTCGCGGCGATCCTGGTTACCCCGCTGGGCGGTGTAGAACACCGGGATGCCACGGGCGCGGCAATGCGCGAGCAGGCGGGCGATGTTGGCCACGGCCGGTGCCAGCGGCGCGGCATCCGGCGCGAACGCGGCCAGGAAGTAACGCTGCATGTCGTGCACCAGCAGCGCCAGGCGCTCGGTCTGCGGCTGCCACGCGCCGCGCGGGGTGGGCAGTTCGGCCTGGGTCGGCAGGGGGTACGGTTGGATCTTGGGCAGCGCCATCAGCGCGTTTCTCCTGTCTGTTGCATGAAACGTTCGCGCAGCTGGGCACGCAGCTCGCGGCGGCTGATCTTGCCGACCGCGGTGGTGCCGAAGGCATCGACGAACACGATCTGGTCCGGCACTTTGAACGCCGCCAGGCCACGGCCGCGCACCCAGGCCTTGAGGCTGGCGGCCTTGGTCGGCTCGCCCTGGGCAATGATGAAAGCGCAGCTGCGTTCACCAAGGTAGGCATCGGGAATGGAGACCACCGCCGCATCGAACACGCTCGGGTGCGCCAGCAGGTGGTCTTCGATCTCTTCGGCGGAGATCTTCTCGCCGGCACGGTTGATGTGGTCGGTGGCCCTGCCCTGCACCACCAGATAGCCACCCGGCAGGCGCTGCACCCTGTCGCCGGTGCGGTAGAAGCCGTCCTCGGTGAAGGCGCGTGCGTTGGCGGCGGGATCGTTGTGATAGCTGCGGATGGTGTACGGGCCGCGGGTAAGCAGATGGCCGGTCTCACCGTCGGCAACCGGGTTGCCGTGGTCGTCGACCACCAGCACCTCGTCGTCTTCGCTGATCGGGCGACCCTGGGTGGAAACGATGATCTCCTCGCTGTCGTGCAGGCGGGTGTAGTTCACCAGGCCCTCGGCCATGCCGAACACCTGCTGCAGGGTGCAGCCCAGCCCGGCGATCACCCGCCGCGCGGCTTCCGGCACCAGCTTGGCGCCGCCGACCTGCACCACCTGCAGGCTGGAGAGGTCCTGCGTGGTGGATGCGGCGGCCTGCCCCCACAACAGCGCCAGCGGCGGCACCAGGCCGACACAGGTGACCCGCTCGCGCGCGATCAGGGCGAACGCGGTCTCCGGTCCCGCGCCCGGGCTCAGCACCACACGGCCACCGGCGTACAGCGTGCCGAAGAACCCCGGCGAGCTCATCGGGAAGTTATGCGCAGCCGGCAGCGCCACGAGATAGACGCTGTCCTGGGTGATGCCGCAGATCGCGTTGCTGGCGCGGAACGAATACAGGTAGTCGTCGTGCGTGCGCGGGATCAGCTTGGACAGGCCGGTGCTGCCCCCGGAGATCTGCAGGAACGCAACCGCTTGCGGGTCGGGATCGGGCGGCAGCTGTTCAAGATCGCCCGCCAGCGATGCCAGCGCGGTGAACCCGGCCGCGTCACCGGCGATGATGACGTGCTGCACCTCGGGTACCTGCGCCTGCAGTTCGCGCGCAAGGGTGCGGTAATCGAACCCCTCGTAGCTGGAGGCAGCGATATAGGCATTGGCCTCGGCCTTGCGGGCGAAATGCACGACCTCGGTGATGCGGTGCGCGGGCAATGCATACACGGGAATCAAACCAGCGCGGAACAACCCGCAGACCACCGTCACGAATTCCGGCACGTTGCCAAGCTGCACTACCACCCGGTCACCGGGGATTAAGCCCTGCGCGAGCAGGCCGGCGCCGATGCGGCCGGCCTCCTGCCACAGCTGGGCATAGGTGAGGCGCGTATCGCCGCCGACCACCGCGATATCGCCGGCGAAGCGCTCGGCGCGTTCGCGCAGGAAGCCCGGAAAGGTCTCGCCGCGCCAATGGCCGGCCGCGCGATAGCGCGCGACCAGGGCCGGCGGCCATACCTGGCGCAGCGGCACCCGGGAGGAAGAGAAGGATGCGTTCATGGACAGCTCCCGCACATCAGAAAGGACGAACGTCATGGACGCCGAGCGCGGTCAGCAGGGCCATGAACTTGGCAGCCGTTTCGGCCACCTCGAGATCGGGTTGGGAATCGGCGACGATGCCGGCACCGGCATACAGGCGCACTTCGGTGCCCTGCACGCGTGCGCAGCGGATCGCCACATACCAGTCGCCATCGCCCTGCGCATCGGTCCAGCCGACGGCGCCGGCATAGAAGCCCCGTGCGACCGGTTCAGCCTGACGGATCAGTTCAAGTGCCGGCTGGCGCGGCGTGCCGCACACCGCGGGGGTGGGATGCAGCAGCGCGACCAGGGCCGCCGAAGACACCGAGGCGTCTCTCAGCGTGCCGTGGATGCGGGTACCGAGATGCCACATGGTGGCCGTGGCATGCAGTGTCGGGCGCGGCTGTGCCTCGACGTGATGGCACAGCGGTGCCAGCGCGGCCACGATGGCCTCGACCACGTGGCGATGCTCGTCGTGATCCTTGGCCGAGGCCAGCAGCGTCTCCGCGGCGCGTGCATCCTCGGCCGGATCGGCCGAACGACGGGCCGAACCGGCCAGCGGATGCGAGAGCACGCGGTCACCTCGCCTGGAGACCAGCAGCTCCGGGGTGGCGCCGACCAGCCAGGCCGCGTCGTTCGCGCCTGCTGCGGGCACCGGGACCACGTAGGTCGCCACGCTGGGGTCTTTACCCAGGCGTGCGGCCAGCACGCGCGGATGCAGCGGCTGCGCGGTGGTGACCCGCAGGCTGCGCGCGAGCACGACTTTTTCCAATGGGCAGTCGGTGCGCCGCAGTTCCGTGACTGCAGCCGCCACCGCCTGCGCATACGCATCGGCAGACGGTTCGGCGAGCACATCGCCAACGAGGGTCGGCGTTTCCACGCGCACCACCGTCGGCTGGCCAGACACCTGATCCGGCTGATACAGCGCATCGCCCTGCTCGGGATCAAACGGTACCGCCCCCACCAGCAGGCGCGGGCCGGAGCGCGGCGCGGCGAAGAACGCAGCGACGCGCTCGGCCAAGGTGGCGGTGGCACCGGACGGCAGCCGCGCACGCACACCGTGCGCTTCCATCGCCTGCTGCGGGCTGCACAGCAGGAAGTACGGGGTGTCGGCCGCATCCGCGGTGGCGGTGTCGGTCATCTCATCGGCCACGCCGCTGGCGAGCATCTCGTTCATGCCGCACCCCGCGCACGATGCAGGGCGGCAGAGCCCGCCAGGATCAGCAGCACCACGCCGACCAGCAGGTACGGCGCGCTCGGCGACCACCGATACAGCAGTGTGCCGATCATCGGCCCGACCACCATGCCCATGCCCTGCACCGATGCCACCGTACCTGCGGCAGCGCCCTGCTCGTGCGCCTCCACCGAATCGGCCGCCAGCGCCTGGAAATTGGGGAACACGAAACCCATGCCGAACGCGGCGATCGCATAACTGGCCAGCAGCTGCCACGGCACGCTGACCAGCGCCACCGACGCAAAGCCCAGCCCGGAGATCAACGCCCCGACCAGGATCCAGCGCGTCGGGCGGATGTCCTTGAGCTTCATCACCAGACCCTGGGCGAAGATCAGGCCGACACCGACGGCGGTCAGGGCCAGCCCGGCCATGCGTGCGCCGTCTGCCGGGGAGAGCTGCAGGCGATCAATCGCGAAGAAGCCGACCGTCACCTGCGCGACGGTGACCGAGATCATCGCGGCGAACACCGCCAGCAATGGCAGGCGCAGGCGCGCATCGCCCAGGCCGAGCGTCGGTTTGGGGCCGGTGTGCGTCGGCGCGACGGGCGGCGTGTCCGGCAGCCGCCACCAGATCATCAGCAGCGACAACAGCGGCAACAACGCGGCCACATACAGTGTGAGCGAGAGATTCTGGTAGGCGATCCAACCGGCGGCGGCCGGGCCCAGCACCATGCCCAGCGCATTGGCGGTGCCAAGCTTGGCCATCACGCTGCCGCGCTGCCCCGGGGCGGCCTGGTCGGCGATGATGGCCGCGGCGGTCGGCGGCACGGCGGCGTAGAACAGCCCGACCAAGGCACGCGTGCCGACCAGGACCAGCACGGAGAGCCAGATCGCTGGCGGTGAGGTCAGCGCCACATCCACGAACACCGCCAGCGCCACGTAGATCACCGCGTAGGCTGCCAATGCGATCAGCAGCACGCGCTTGCGCCCGATGCGATCACTGAGTGCACCCCAGCGGCGCGCCGACAGCATCCACAACACACCTGCCGCGGTGACCGACAGGCCGGCATGCCACTCGGCCAGGCCCAACACCCGCACCACCGGACCGATCACGGATACGAACGCCATCATCGCCATGGTGCCGAGCAACGCGGCGGAAACGAGGGCGGGCAATCCGGAAACGACGGGACGTGAAGACATTGAACACCACAGCCAATAAGAAGTTGAACCACGCGGTGCGCCGACGCGCGCGCGGTTCCGCCATCCGGTTGCGAACGCATCACCGCCCTGTGATCCATTAAATGATAACGGCTCGCATTTGCGTTTGATAGTGCAATCTGTATCGCATGTTCAGGTCCGCAGGCGACACCCCCCTGCGACAAAAAAGCACTACATCTTCGGTTGACGAGTCACCTCCACCCCACTATGTTGTGCCCATCGGCTCCCCGCTTCCGCCAGGCCCGGTGCATCGCCGCAACGCCGCGCCGCTGTTGAACGCCCCGTTGCGCCCACCTGACCGGCGCCTGGAAGCATGGCCCGTCGCCACCGAAGTGAGCCTGCGGCGACGTATTCCTGCACACGCAGGGCCTGCCCACCAATCACGCCCTCTGTCCGGCTGCCGCACGGCTCTGCCGCGCCGCCTGCTGGGCTCTGCGCCATGCATGGAGAACGCATGAACACCGACGACACCGTCGCTTCGACCCTCACCCCGCCCACGGACACCCCCGTTGATGCGGCCACCTGCAGTGACACGCTGTGGATCACCAAGGAGGGCGGCAACCGACGCATGCCGTTCGACCAGGCGCGGCTGGAGCGCACCGTGCACAGCGTGCATGGCGAGTTCGCGCAGCTGGACGTGGCCGATTACCTGCGCAGCGTGCTGGGGCAGATCGCACGCCGCCAGCAGCTCAGCGCCGATGAGATGGTGGACCTGCTGATCCGCGAGGCGGAATCGCGCATCGACCTGACCGCGCCGGACTGGGAGCACTTCGCCGCCCGCCTCTACCTGCGCCGGCTGTACAAGCGCGCCAGCAAGAACCGGTTCTACGATGCCACGCTGAAGTACGGCTCGTATGTGGGTCTGCAGGAGAGCCTGGCGGACCGTAACGTGTATTCGATCGACATCCTCAAGGCCTATTCCAAGGACGAACTGGAGGAAGCCGGGCAGATGATCGAGCCCGAGCGCGACACTTTGTTCGCCTACAACGGCCTGTACCTGCTGGCCACCCGCTACCTCGCCACCGATCACTCGCGCGCCGTCTACGAGCTGCCGCAGGAGCGCTGGCTGACCATCGCGCTGTACCTGATGCAGCACGAACACGAGCACGGCGAGCGCTCGCGGCGGCGGCGCATGCTGCTGGTGCGTGAGGCCTACTGGGCGCTGTCGAACCTGTACATGACCGTGGCAACGCCTACGCTGGCCAATGCCGGCAAGGTGGGCGGCCAGCTGTCGTCGTGCTTCATCGACACGGTGGACGACAGCCTGCAGGGCATCTACGACTCCAACACCGACGTGGCGCGCGTCTCCAAGCACGGCGGCGGCGTGGGTGCCTATCTGGGCTATGTCCGCTCGGCGGGTTCTTCGATCCGCGGCGTGGCCAATTCCTCCGGCGGCGTGGTGCCGTGGATCAAGCAGCTCAACAACACGGCCGTCAGCGTGGATCAGCTGGGCCAGCGCAAGGGCGCGATCGCGGTGTACCTGGACGTCTGGCACCGCGACATCGAGGCTTTTCTCGATCTGCGCCTGAACAACGGCGACCAGCGCCTGCGCGCGCACGATGTGTTCACCTCGGTGTGCCTGCCGGACCTGTTCATGGAAGCGGTGGAACGGCGCGGCGACTGGTATCTGTTCGACCCGTATGAGGTGAAGCGGATCAAGGGCTGGTACCTGCAGGACTTCCACGACGAGCAGCGCGGCCAAGGCAGCTTCCGCGCGAAGTACGAGGAGGTCGTGGCCGACGAGCGCATCAGCCGGCGCACCATCAAGGCCATCGAGCTGTTCAAGCGGATCATGGTCAGCCAGCTGGAGACCGGCAATCCTTTCATGTTCTACCGGGACGAAGTGAACCGGATGAACCCGAACAAGCATGCCGGCAGCATCTACTCCAGCAACCTGTGCACGGAGATCCTGCAGAACATGAGCCCCACCCGCATGATCCAGGAGATGATCAGCGGCGACCAGATCGTGACGACCAAACAGGCCGGCGACTTCGTGGTGTGCAACCTGTCGTCGATCAACCTGGGCCGCGCGGTCACGGCCGCGCCGGACCTGCTGAGCAGCGATGTGCTTGAGCGGCTGGTGCCGATCCAGGTGCGGATGCTGGACAACGTGATCGACCTCAATCAGCTGCCGGTGCCACAGGCCACCATCACCAACCGCAAGTACCGCGCGATCGGGCTGGGCACCTTCGGCTGGCATCATCTGCTGGCCCTGCAGCAGATCGAATGGAACTCCGCCCAGGCCGAGGACTACGCCGACAGCCTGTACGAGCGCATCAACTACCTGACCATCCAGGCCAGCATGACCCTGGCCAAGGAAAAGGGGCGCTATAGCGCGTTCGTCGGCAGCGACTGGCAGAACGGGGAGTACTTCCGCGCCCGTGGCTATGACAGCCCGGCCTGGCGGGAACTGGCGGCGCAGGTGGGCGTCAACGGACTGCGCAACGGCTGGCTGATGGCGGTGGCACCGAACATGAGCACCGCCCAGATCGCCGGCTCCACGGCCTCGATCGACCCGGTGTACGGCGCGTTCTACTACGAAGAAAAGAAGGACTTCCGCCGCCCGGTCGCCGCACCGGGGCTGTCGCTGGAGACCTACCCTTACTACGAGAAGGGCGCCTACCGGGTGGACCAGTTCGCCAGCATCCGCCAGAACGCCCGCCGCCAGCGCCACGTGGACCAGTCGATCAGCTTCAACCTGTCCGTGCCGAGCACCATCCGCGCCAGCACTCTGCTCGCGCTGCACATGAGTGCCTGGCGCGAAGGTCTGAAGACGACCTACTACGTGCGCTCGAACGACATCGACATTTCAGAGTGCGAATGGTGCGGGTAGGCGCATCGCATTCGCGCTGACGCTCCCATGGTTCGCTGCGCAAACCATGGGCCCCGCATTACAACCACCCAGACCCCCGCCGCTTTGCGGCCGCCCCCTGACTCAGGGGGCTCTGCTCCAGGACACACCCCGATGGCCATCCCCCTCGAACGCATCAAGATCCTCGAACCGCGCCACCCCAACCGGTCCACCGGCATCATCAACGGCCGCACCAGCGGCATCCTCAACTGGAACGACATCCCCTACCCGTCCTTCTACCGGGCGTACAAGGAGCTTTCGACCAACTTCTGGATTCCCGACGAAGTTGACATGAAGGGCGACGCGCGCCAGTACGGTGAGCTCAATGCCCGCGAGAAGAACGCCTACGACTCGATCATCGGCCTGCTCGCCACGTTGGATTCGCCGCAGACGCGCTTCATCTACAACGTCGCCGAGTACATCACCGATCCCGCCGCGCATGCCAATGCGGCGATCATCGGCCAGCAGGAAGTGATCCACAACGAAAGCTACAGCTACGTACTCGCCTCGATCGCCGGGCTGGCCGACCAGAACCGCGTGTTCGAGATCGCCCGTACCCACCCGACCATCCTGGCCCGCAACGCGCCGATCATGCAGTCCTACGACGACTTCATGCGCGAGAAGACCGCCGAGACGCTGATCCGCGCATTGATCCAGTCTTCGATCCTGGAAGGCATCAACTTCTACTCCGGCTTCGCGTTCTTCTACAACCTGGTCCGCCAGAACCGCATGACCGGTACCGGCAAGATCATCAGCTTCATCAACCGCGACGAGCTGGCCCACACCAAGTTCATCAGCGAACTGATCCGCGCCATCATCGGCGAGAATCCGGCGCTGCAGGGCGAGCAGCTGACCGCCTACGTGCATGAGGCCTTCGAGCACGCCATCCAGTTGGAAACGCGCTGGACCGGCGAGGTGCTGGACGGCATCGACGGCATCGACGTGGACGAGATGATCCGCTACGTGAAGTACCGCGCCAACAAGATGGCCGGCATGCTCGGCATCGAGAAGCTGTACAGCGAGACCAACGTCAACGTGATGCCGTGGATCAAGGCCTACGCCGACAACTTCACCGAGACCAAGACCGACTTCTTCGAAATGCGCAACGCCAGTTACAAGAAGACCAACGCGGACAACGGATTCGATGATCTGTAAGGAGGCATGGCGATGCACATTCTGCTGGCCTTTGCCTCGCTGAGCGGCAACACCCGTGAGGTGGCTGCGCTGATCCGGGCGCGCTGCGAGGCACGGGGGCACCGTGTGGACTGGGTCGACGTGGATGCCGTTGACGTGGCCGTGGCGCTGGCGGGAGAGCCGCCTGCCCTGTGTCTGGTCGGTTCCTGGACGGACAACGCCGGGCGTACCCCGGCGGAGATGAAGGACTGCGTGGCCGCGCTGCGTGATCGCTTCGGGCTGCCACTGCCGTTCCCGGTAGCGGTATTCGGCACCGGCGAGACCCAATGGGGCGAAGAGTACTACTGCGGCGCCGCCCACCGGCTGGCGCGGTTCTTCGGCGCCCCGTACCCGGTGCTGGAGATCGAGCAGATGCCGCACGGCGCCGAAGACACCCACGCCATTCACCACTGGGCCGACACCGTGTTGGCCCATACCGAGAGCCCTACGACATGCTGACCCTGCACGCCCAGACCGCCGAGGATTACCACGCCGCCCTGCGCGAGCACCCGGCCCTGCTGGTGGATTTCCATAAGCACGACTGCCCGGGATGCCGGATGCTGGAGATGTCGTTGGCCAGTGTCGCTGGCGCCATCGCGGATGCGGGGATGACGGTGTTGAAGGTCAAGCTGGAAACAGTCGGTGAGGGATTGTTCCGCGAACTGGGCCTGCGGCAGACGCCGACGCTGCTGGTGGTGCGCGACGGTCACGAAACGGCGCGGCTGGCGGGGTTCCAGTCGCCGAAGCAGATTCTGGCGGTGTTGGACGCTGCGTTATAACCCAGTCCCGGCTCGACCCTGCGCGGAGGCAGGGTCGAGCGGAGCGGGATTACCAGTCGTACTGCACCTGCAGCCGCGCATAGCGGGGATTGGTGTAGTACTTGGCTTTCTCGTGGTTGAAGAAGTCGGTGATGGTACCGGTCGAGTCGACGCTGTACTTGGTCTCGTACACCTGCAACGGCTTGATCGAATTGAAGAGGTTGAGGACAGAAAACTGAACGCTCAGCCCCTTCACGGCAGCGGGCCGGTAGATCACGGTGGGATCCAGACTGGCAACCCACGGGGTACGGCCGCTGCTGCCCAGGCCGACCACATCCTCCATATCGGCATTACAGGTATGGAAGACGCCGGCGTAGCCGTACTCGGTACCGAACGTGCCGTAGCCGCCGCCCAGGCAGGTGATGGGCGTGCCAGACTGGATCAGAAGATTGGCGCCCACCTGCCACTGGTCCGTCAGGTCGTACGACCCATACAGCTTGAAGCTGTGGCGACGATCATTGAAGAGATAGCCATCCGCACCGTACATCAGTTCCTTGAAGTCGAAGTCCGAGGTGGTGCCGGTATCGTCCTGGCCGTTGGTGCTCTTCACCAGCCCCTCGTAGTTCCCGTGCAGCTTAGCCCAGGTATAGTTCAGGCTTGCATACCAACGCTCACCCTGACGATCAGCAGAGAGTGACAGGGCACGATAGCTGCGCGTGGCCTTCGGGCCGAGTTCGTCGCCCGGCACCGTGATCTCATCCGGCTTGCCATCGCCATCCACATCGATGCTCAGCCTCAGGTCCTCACCCGGGTTGTATATCCAGCACCCCGGGATGCCGGACGGCACCTCCCAGGGACTGTCCCAGTTGGACAGGTCATAGCCCGCCTTCTTTGCCGCGTTGTACAGCGAGCGGGCATCGCAGGTGTCATCGATGACGTTGTTGATGCGGCGATAGGTCACTTTCGCACCCAGCGTCCAGCCGTCAACCCAGGCATTCGAGGACTGAAGACGGTGTTCATACCCCAGGATCGCTTCGTCCTGGGTGTAGGGCTTCAGGCCTTTGGATGCCACGGCCTTGGGATCGGGTGCTGACCCATCCGCACCGTTGTAAACGCTGTCCGCACTTCCGCCGCGGTAGGAGCCGGTGATGTTCGGCTTGCCGGTAACCGGATCATAGCCGTCGTAGGTGAAGTACTCATTGGTGTAATACGACGCCGACGCCGCGCGAAGCGACACATTGGCGGCAATCGGAAGTGAGTAGCGGCCAAGCGAGCCGAACAGCTTGCTGTTTCCATCGCCCATCACATCCCAGGCAAAGCCACCGCGCGGCTGCCATATGTTGTCCTGCTTGACGAACGACACCCCATCGCTGTTCCGGTTGTCAAAGGAATCATTGCGCAGGCCGGCATACAGCATGAAGGCATCGTTGACCTGCCAATGATCTTCGAGATACCAGGAGCGTTGCTTGATCCCGATGGTGCCGCCGGTGCGGAAGTTGATCCGGCGCGCATAGTTCTCGTGGAGACGCCAGTAGGCGCCGCTCGAGTACGCGGTGCCCTGACGCGATGTCCATTCGTCATTGCTGTAGCCAAAGCCAAGCTGATGCGCGGCCAGCTGCCAGGTGAAATCGACCATCGCACTGGTGCGTTCGTTGCTGCCATCCTTGACATCGATCTGGCTGGTGACGGCGCACCCTACCCGCTTGCCGAGAACGGCATCGAAAACGTAAGGACAGTCGCCGTCAGGGCTCAGAATGTTGCCGTCGTAATCCGAGCGCTTCCCATCTGGGCTGATCGTGTAATCCGAGTTCTTGTTGCGCATCTGGCCGTAGCGGACGCTGGCCGTCAGCGCATCACTGAGGTAGCTCGTCCATTGCAGGACATGCGTGGCGCCGTCGCGCTCGCGATACAGCCGGCCGAGATAGTCTTTCTTGCTTGCCTCGGCATCAGGCCTGTCGCTGTCGTAGGCGGCCGTGTAGTTGTCGTAGTGATAGCGGCGGCGATTGCCGAAACCCGTGTACTCGAGGTGATTGTTGTCGTTGAGGTACCAATCCAGTTTGACCAGCCAGTAAGGATTTTTGGAGGTGTACTCCTCGGCTGTGGTCGAAAGGGACGTCGGTGGCTTTGGACGGGTGGGGTCCTGTGGTGACCGGGAGGCCTCGGCCGTCCGCCCGCCGTACGTTTCTCGTTCGTCGCGACTCATGCTGCCCAGCGCGAACAGAAACAGTTTGTCCTGGATCAGCGGGCCGCCGATCCAGGCCGAGGCAACATCACTGCTCCGTGTGTTGTTGTCGTACGAGCGGAGCAACGTGCCGTCGGTACGGAGCGTGTCGGGTTCGGTACTCCGCCACGCGTTCGGGGCCGTGGTCCAGCTGAAACCGCCTTTCCATTCGTTGGTGCCGCGTTTGACGTTGACGCTGGTGACACCGCCGGTGGAAAAGCCATAACGCGCACCATACCCACCGGTCTGGACGTCCAGCTGATCGATCGCCTGGAACGGGACCTCGGAGAAGCTGAGGCTGTCGAACAGGTTGGTCACATTGAAGCCGTTGACGTAGTAGCTGTTCTCGGCGGCCGACGCGCCACCGAAGGATGCCGGTCCGAAATACCCGCTGCTGGCGACAGTACCGGGGGTCAGAAGGGAGACACTGGTGATGTCCCGCCCCACCGGCAAGGCGTTCAACTGTTCCGCGGTGAAGGTGGTGCGCGACTCGACGCTGCCCAGGTCGATGGTGGCACCCAGTTGGGCGCGGACATTGACCGTATCCAATGTTGCCGCGCGGCTCATGTCGGCACTCGTGGTCTGGCCGGCAATGACCGTGACGACAATGGTGCGGGCGTCGCCGTTGGCACCGGTTGCCTCCACTTCATAGCGGCCTGCGCCTAGCGCACCGACACGGAATCGTCCGTCGGCACTGATCGCGCTCTCGCGTGTAACGCCTGAATCCAGGTTGCGTACACGCACCTCGCCACCGGTGAACCCTGGGGCCAGGCCATTGATGTCACCTACCGTGCTCTGTGCAAATGCCGACGCGCTGAGCAGCGAAGATGCGAGCACCAGCATGCGCAGGCGTTGCCTGCCAACAATACGATCGGGAACAGCGGACTTACGTTGCATTGATGCGCCTCCATGGATATCCAGTCGAAACTGGTTAAGGGGGCATGAACGTAGTCCTGTCTGACTCCTCTGCGTGCTTTGGTTCGATTGATAGATGTGAAGCTGTGACGCCTGTTCGGAATTCGTCCCGCTCTAGAGCAACAAGGGTGACGCAACACTCATTGCGGGTGGGACGCGGGGCAGGCTTGTCGATTGCGGTGTTGCGTTGCCGCACGTACACCGCAGAGATCTGACGCCGCCGTGGGGCCACAACCGCGTCGCAAGATGCACTTTCCTCCCCTTCTTCCTTATCTCGCCACCGGACGGAGGCGATGCACCGATGCCGACAACAGCCCACGACGCTTGAACCACCACTCCAACGGTAGCGTCACCAGCGGCGGCACCGCAGCAGCCAATGCCAGCAGCGCGGCCCACCACGGCCAACGCAGGCGGATTGCAGCGAGCACCGCCACCACCACGTAGACCATGAAAGCCACGCCGTGCACCGGGCCGAAGATCTTGACCCCGACCGGGGTCGGATCGGCCGCCTGGTACTTGAAGTACATGCCGATCAACAGGCCGGCCCACGTCAGCGCTTCGACGAAGGCGACCGTGGCGAACACGCGGCCCATGGGGCTGATTGGCAAGGCACGCTTCAAGATGGGCTCGGGGTCGTAACGGAAAGGACCCGCATCATAGCCAGCGAACGGTTTTGATGCGAATCATTCTCAGCATGCAGTGCCGGCCCTGCCCATCACCAGCGCGCACTGATGCGGAAGTCAGCGCGCAGGCTGTCATCGTCCTGCAGCACTTTGTCCAGTGGGTGGCCAAGGTCAAGGCTGTAGCTGTAGCGCTTGGCGAGCTGTCCATTCAGGCCGACGCCGACGCTGCTGATGCTGGCCGAGGTGGGATAGTCGCCACGCACCTCGCCGTGATCGAAGAACACGTAGACATCGTGCGCCTGCCGGTAGGGCCGGTGCAGTTCGACGCTGCCGAAGTAGCCTTTCACCCCGGAGAGGGTGCCGCGAACATAGCCACGCACGCTGCCGATGCCGCCCACCTGGAAGAGGTTGCTTGAGGGCAGGAAGTCGCCGTTGCTGAACTGCCATCCCAGCTGTGCCCGGTACAGCAGGCCGCTGCTGCCGATGCGCTGGGTCCAGCTGGTGGATCCGTTGGCGGCCGTGAAGGCACGCCCTTCGGCCAGCGTCTCATCGGTGCGGATGCGCGACACGCCCTGATAGAATGTCCAGTCGTAGCCGTCATTGCGGTAGCCGGTGCTGACACCCAGGGTCACCGTGGTCGAATCGACCTCCGACACCCGCACATCACCGATATCGGACACGGAGTTGCTGCGCGAGACGTTGGCGATGGTGGACAGCAGCCAGTTCGGCGTGGCCACCCACGGCTGGGTGAAATCCAGACCATAGCTGGTCGACTCGCCAGTGATGTCCAGGGCGCGGTAGGCACCGTCGATGATGTTGATCTGGCTGCGCGACACGCTGGCGCCGACACGGCCGTTGCGCGTGTTGACGATGCCGGAGTAGCCGATGCGCCCTTCCAGGCCACCGCGCGACCACGCCACCGAGCCGGCCAGCAGGTCACTGATGCCCGCCAGACCCCAGAACTGGCCATGCGCACCGTAGCGCTCGCGGCCGGTGGTTTCTACGCCGGAATTATCGACGAACACGCCCCAGTTGCTTCGGTCCGGCACCTCCGCCAGCAGCACGATATCGGTCTGGCCGGCGGCCTGGCCGGGTCGCATCAGTGCGCGCACCTGCAGATCGGTGGTGCGGTTGAGGTAGATCAGCTCATCGCGCAGGCGATCGCTGCGTACCACCTCCCCTACCGGCTGCCGCACCCGCCGCTCCACAAAGCGCACCGGCACCTTGCCCTCCCCGGTCACCTCCAGCGTCCCCAGCGTGCCTTCCAGCAGGGTGACGTCAACGCGCCCCTCGTTGATCGACTGCTCGCGCAGAAGCGCACGTGCCGTACTGATGCCGGCTGCCTCGTAAGCCGCATTGACCTCGGCCACCAGTGTTTCCAGCTCGGCCAAGTGGACCTCGCGCCCCTGGTAGCGGGCGGCGATCGCATCGAGCGTGGCCTGCGGCAGCAGCGCCGATGGACTGAAACGCACCTCCTTGAGCACGAAGCTGCCATGGACGTCGGCCAGCCCGCTTTGCCCGGCCGGCGGAGGCGCCGGCTGCACCGGGTCCACCACCGGGCGCTCCGGCTGCAGCGGCTGGCGCTGCTCGTAGTAGCCGTCAATGCGCTGTGCGGTGTCCTTCCCCGCGGTGCCACTACTGTTCTGCGCATGTGCAAGACAGGGCAGCAGCGCGCTGCCGATCAGGAACATCCCTCGGTACATGGTGTGTTTTCCGTCGTTCATCAGTTGGGCGCCCCGAGGTTGACCGCGCCGCCCAGGGCTGGAGCCACCACATCGCGGGCGTTTGCTTCATCACCTTCCGCGGGCGCACGGGCGGGTACCGCCGTCTCCGGCGAGCGCAGATTGAGCATGCGGCCCAGGTAGCGCACCGCGCTTTCGCCCAAATAGGCCGGCCCGGCCTCGAGGTGGTCGCGGTTGTAGTTCGGGCTGCTCACCGCGACCCCATCGTTGAACCGCAGCACATAGGCGTCGGTATCCAGCAGGCGGCCATCGGCCGCCAGGTGGAAGCGACGGTTCAACTGCAGCAGCTGTGCGTCCGCCGGGCGCAGCGCCGGGCTGGTGTTGTCCATCAGCACGCGCAGCGCCGGGGTGGTCAGCGTCATGGTGCGTTCGACATGGCCATCGGCGATGGCGACCTTCGCCGAGGAGGACGTCAGCTCTGCCTCCATGGCCCGCAGCGCATCGATCAGCCAGGCATCGCGCGGCTGAACGTCCACCACGATCCGGCGGGCGACACCGTTGCGGTAGCCGGTCAGGGTGGTCGTCAGCAGGCCTGGGCCAGCGTCCGACTGAATTACCTGCGCCTGCACCTCATCGGCGGCCAGGTTCAGACGGGTATCGACCATCGCCTGCGCCAACGACAAGGTGTCACGTGCGGCCAGCTGTGCAGATCCCGCCTGCAACCGCCCACCGGTCAGCGAACCTGCCTGGGCGTCCATGTAGGCCGTGGTGCCGGCGCTGGCCCGCTCAAAGCCGATGCTGCCACCCGCAATGATCGACTGTACGCCACCACTGCGACCGTCACCGAAGTGGATATCCCGACCCGCCTGCAGCGCTGCATCACCGCCGGCCTGGTACACACCCCATTGCTGGGTGCCGCCGCTGGTGGCCACCAGGTCGCTGCCGGCGCTGGCCGCTTCGATCCGGATATCGCCCGCAGCCTGCACCTGGAGTGCCCTCCCCGCGTCCACCTGCCGGCCCTGGACATCCGAGCCGCGCGATGCCAGTGCGATGCCGCCAGCCGCCTGCAACGCATCGAACCGCAGCGCCTCGGTGGACGTCAGTCCAAGATTGCAGCCCACGTTGAGCGTGCCGATGACCAGTGCGACACCGGCATCGCCGCGGAAGTTGCAACCCACGCTCACCTCCTCGGCGGAAAGGTTGGTGCCTGCGATCCAGTCACCATCCACACCGATCACGGCCGTGCCCACATCGATGGACTGGCCGGCGCGCAGGGTCATCGAGCCGTCGACCGCCGCGCTGCCGAGGGTGATGGCGCCGCCCGCGTTGAGTACCAGTGACTGCGCGACCGTTGCATTGCCAAGCTGCACATCCGTGCCGCCATCCACACTTGCCTGCCCCCCCACGGCGGCATCGTCGATGACCAGCAGACCTCCAGCGTTCGCGGTGAGGTCGCCGTTGCTGGTCAGCTGCTGGATCTGCAGCGCACCGGCCGCATCCAGCTGCATCGCCGCCCCGGAGGACAGCGTCTGCGCTACCAGCGTGGCACCGCTAGCCGCGCTCATGGCGCCCTGCGCCTGCAGTTCGCCAATGCCCAGCGCCCCGCCGCTGCGAAGCTGCGCATCGCCACCCACCGTGGCGGTACGCATATCCAGCGTGCCGGCCGCCGCAACGTTCAGCGACTGCCCGATCACCGCCTGGGCCAGGCGTACATCCGCGTCGCCTTCAAGGCGCGCATCGCCATCGGCCACCAGACCGCCGATGGCGAGCAGCCCACCTGCCGTGGCGGCCAGATCGCCCCCGCTGCGCAGCTGCTGCACATCCATCGCACCGGACGCCTCCAACTGCATCGCCGCGCCGGAGGACAGTGTCTGCGCCACCAGCGCGGCACCGGTAGCCGCGTTCATTGCGCCCTGCGCGTGCAGTTCGCCAATGCGCATGGCCCCGGTACTGCGAAGCGCCGCATCGCCGCCGATCCTGCCTTGGCCCAGGGTAAGTCCGCCGGTGCTGGTCACGACGGCATCCGCGCCAGCATCAAGACGGCCGATGTCGGCGGAGGCCGTCTCCAGCCGGACATCGGTTGCCGCATCCAGCAGATCCGCCTGCAGGTGCGCGTCGCTGTGCAGCGACAGCGCACCCGATGCGGCAACCACATCGCCCACACCACCCCCGTTGGGGAAGCGCAGATGGATGTCGCCGCGATCGCTGCGTGCCAGGACAAGCCGGCCGACGTCGACCGTGAGCGCCTGCGCATCACTACCGATTCCGTCGCCCGCCTGCAGGCTGGCCAGCACGTGACTGCCGCCACCGACATTGACCGCGGCATCCCCATTGGAGTGGATACGACCGTCCGCATCGAGCATCACGTTGCCGGTGGCCGTGTTACCGGTCACGGCCAGCTGACCCACGCTGATATCCGCGCTGGAACGCACCGCGACCACCCGGCCAGCACTCAACTGGCTTCCGGCGCCCATCGCGAAGCCGCCCGCGTCGATCTGCACGCCGTCGCCGGCGCTGACCTGCGCGCCTGCCGCCAGCGATGTGGCCTGCAGCAGGAGCAGCTGCAGGACCTGGTCAATGGCGGCATCCCCCAACTGCAGGCCGCCACCGGCGGCGACATTGGCGGAGGCAGCGCGCAGGTTGCCGATGCGGACGTCCCCCATCGGGGCGCTGACAATCGCGTCGCCCGCCGCCTGCACCGAAGCCAGGTCGACACCGTTGTACCCGGTGGCGCCCAGATCGCCACCGGCCTGCAACCGCACCGCGCTGAGCTTGCCCGCCGTGCTCATCAGCTGCAGGTCGCCCCCTGCGGTAAGCGTGCCGATCGGCATATCCACGTCGCTGGAAAGACGCACCTCGCCCCCCGCCGCGCCATCCAGCCGACCGCCGGCAACGATGCGCACGGCCAGCGAACCGCCGTCCTCGTCGCGGATGTCGTCGCGCACGGCGAGCTGGATGTCGCGCCCGGTCAGCGTGCTCACGCCCTTCAGGTACGACAGCAGGCTGCCGCCGCCGACGTCCAGTACGACGTCCTGGTTCGCCCTCACCAGGCCGATACGCAGGTTCCCGTTCTGCTGCGCCAGGCGCACGTGTTCACCGGCGTTGGCCAGCAGCAGCCGGCCGTTGATCTGCACGCGCAGCGGCTGACCATCGTGGCCCATGATGCTGCGCAGGGCGCTCAGGCTGAGGTCCTTGCCGATCCTCAGGGTCGCACCGGCTGCACTGCCACCGGCATCGGTGATATCGCCGTCACTGCCGATTCGCACATCGCCACCGGCGTCGAAGCTGTTCAGCGCCAGCGAGGTGCTGCCATGCAGGTAGGCATCGCCCCCGACATCGGCCTCGATCCCGCCCGTGGCCGCCAGCACCACCGGAGCCGTACTGCGGATGCGCAGCGAGACCACCACGGCACCGCCGCGCACCTGATCGGGCGTGAGCACATTGCCGGCCGCGTCGAGCATCTGCACATCGCCCGGCGTGGTCGCAAGCCGCATGGCCAGCATCGCCTCCGCACTCAGGTTGCCGCTGTTCACGTCGGCCAGGCTGACCGTGTATTCCTTGTCCAGACGGCCCAGGTCATCGCGGGCATGCAGGCTGACATTGCGCCCGATGATGACCGGTTCGGCATTCAGGGCCGAACCGGTGGAGGGTTCCAGCGCATTGGCGTTGAACACGTAGCGCAGCTGGTCCTGGCTCCACTGTGCGTCAGCCGTCATGCCATCCAGAAGCGCTGCCTTGCGTGCGGCGACCATCGCGCTGTCGCCACCGCTGGCAGTCAGCTCATAGCGGTACCCCGCGTTGAAGGACGCGAAGATCGCTTCCTGCTGCCAGCCGGTGCCGAAGGCATCGGTGAACACCGTCCCCAGACGGTTGAAGCGCTCGGCGAGGTAGTCACTTACCCCTGCATCGTCCAGGCTGCCGCCGCGCGCGGCTTCTGCCATGGAGCGGAACAGGTTGATGGCATTGCCACCGGCCACGTAGCGCCCATCCACGACACTGCCCAGCGCGTGGAGCTGGAAGTACTCGGCGTAGCTGGCGTCGACCTGGCTCTGGTAGCTGACGATCGACTGCTGGCCGCCGCCCTGGAACAGCTTGAGGTTGTCGCGCAGGCTGGCCAGCTGCGCTTCGTTGAGGAAGCTGGACGAGGCGCGCTGGGCGCCGCTGTAGATCGAGCCCGAGGGTGCCTCGATCAGCACGTCACCGGCCAGCGACTCGATGCGCTGTACCCAGAAGTCGCCGCCGAGGTCGCGCAGCGCGATGTCACCGGTCGCCCGCGCCGAGATGAGCCCACCCTCCAGCACGCCGTCGCTGCGGGTACGCTCGCCGGCATCGACCACCAGGGGCCGGGAGAGCGAGCCGATGGCACCGTAGACGCTGTCCAGGGTGATGTCGGCACCGATGATCGACGCAGCATTGCCGGTGGCCGCACCTTCAATGTCGTACTTGGCGCGCAGCCACACATCGCCACGGCCGGTGCCACGGCCGGCGTTGATCAGCACCTTGGCTGCCGAATCCACGTCCAGCGCAATGTCACCGCCCGCACGGGCCACCAGGTTGCCGGCGGCCACGGTGGCGCCGTTGGCGTTGGTGTAGGACACCATCTGGACATCCAGCGGATTGGCGGCCTCGCCGACCTGGGCGCCGACAATGCTGCCGATGCTGCCGGCCGCGTCGAGGGTCAACTGATTCGTGATGATCCTGGCGTCACGTGATGCGCTGACGATGCTGCCGTTCTCGCTGGTCAGGAAGGTCCGGCCATCGGTGTTCTTCAGAACACCATTGATACGGATGGTCTGGCCGGAGTCGACGTCGAGCAGGCCTGCATCGTTGGCGCTGAAGTTGATGCCGATCCGGTTGTCGGCCTTGGCCGTGTTGGTGACGACCAGCGTGCCAGTGCGCGGGGCGCGCTGGTACCAGCTGGTGCGCCACGTGCCACCGTCATTGAACTCATTGCTACCCGGGAAACCGTAGTTGTAGCGGCAGCCACTTTCGTTTTTCTTCTCGCACCGGTAGTTCACGCGTGAATCAAGGTAGCTGCCGAAGTCACCGGTCAGCTGCGACTCGAACACCGCCACGCCGCCTGCCTTGTTGCCGTACGTGACGCTGGAAGTTTTCCACTGCTGGCCGTTGAAGACGGTGTTGTTGTCCCCGTCCACCCAGCGCCAGTTCTCAGCAGTAAGCACGCCGCTATCGGACTGGATGTTGCGCGCGATGCGGGCCGTCTGTGTCCAACTCGCAAACATGCCGGCGCGCGGGTCATACGCGGTCGTGTTGCTGAGGGCCGATACCCCCGGGGCATCCCAGTTCAGGGCATTCACTCCGCCCTGATAGCCCTTCACGTTGCCGTTGCCGTCGCGCAGATACCACGAGGCGGTGTTGAGCTCACGGTCGCGGATGGTGATCTGCCCGGGCGCCCCGTTGCCGACCAGGATGTTGCCAAGCTGCAGGCCCACATCGGCCAGGCCATTGTTGATGACCACCGAGCCCTTGCCACTGACCACATTGAGCGAGCCGGCGGTGGATGTGCTGACGATGCGGCCATCGAGGTAGATCGAACCGCCCCCGTTGGCCGAAATGTCCGGCACGATGAACTGGCGGTTGAGCGAATCGTACTTCAGGGCGATGCGGGAAGAATCTGCGCCGGACTTCGCCACGAACATGGCAGGCACATCGAAGATGCCCTTGCTGGCCTGGTTGTCCTTGCCGTCGATCCAGGCGCGCAACGCGCTGCTTTCGACCAGGATCGCCGAGTAGTCGACCGGCCGGCCCGCCTTCAGCGCGACGTTGACGTCGATGTAGTTGGCCGTGATCTTGATGCCACTGCCGGCGTTCACACCGCTGCCCGTGCTGGGCACCTGGCCAAGGCTGGCGTTGCTGACGTCGTCGGGCTGCGTGGTAAGCAGGGTGCGCAGATTCCGGGCATTCACCTTTGGCAGGTAATTGGTGTCCTTGTGGCTGTACCGCGATACCACGCCACCGTCGTAGTACTGCCCACCCAGCGCTGAAGCGGTGCAGTCCTTGTCGCCGATGCGATAGCGGCATGCACCAAACACCAGGATGCTGGGGTTGTTGACGTCGTTGCCGGTGCCATACAGCAGATAGTCGGTCAAGCTCATGCCGGCCGCGGCGGCCGCTGCGCCGTACTTCGCGTTGGCGATGTACGCCGCGGCGTCGTCGGCATTGGTGATGCCCGAAGCCACGCTGTGGCGTGCCCACAGCGCGCTCACCACACTGCCGTACCAGTTTTCCGAGCCCCGGTTGTAGCCGACCTCACCGTTGGGCGCATTGATCGTCACGCTTTCGGCGAGCTGCTCGCCCCAGCTCTGGATATTGCCGAGCGCGTTGTACATGTCCAGCTCGCCGCCCGTGACCGAGATCAGCCCGCCCGCACCGATCGCAGCGGTGCCGGTGGTCGCCTCGTTGCGGATGCTCACCAGCGCATTGCTCTGGCCCGGGTTCTGGCTGACGCCGATGCCCAAGGCCTGGTTGCTGTTGCCGGTGAACAGCACGTTGCCGCCGCTGTACTCCGGTACCAGGATGTCCCCGGCCAGCAGCAGGTTGTCGGTACTGCGGTTGGTGATGGTGATCTTCGGCGCACCCTTGGCGGTGACCGAGCCGCCACCGCGGATGTTGCGGCCATACAGGATCACATCGCCGCCGGCCGCATACAGGTCGCCGATGGTGTGGGTGTAGAGCGCATTGCCGGCGATCGCATCGAAATCGTGGATGTCCGACGCGTTCAGTCGCGCCTTCAGCGCGCTGCTGAGCTCGCGCTGGGTATCGAACGGCAGCACATCGCCGCCCGCGCCGCTGCTGGTCAGCTTGCCATTGGCATCGATCAGGATATCCAGCACGTTGTAGCGCCCGGCAACGACGCGGCCATCGATCAGCACATCACCACGGGTGCTGCCACCACTGCGGCTGTCGCGCACGGTGACCGGAATGAACCCCAGCTGGTAGCCGGTGGCGGCGCCATCGGCGTTGCGGAAAACATTTTCACCGTAGGCACCGAGCGACACGAATGCGCCGCTGAGCAGCTCACTGCCCGCGGCCAGAGCGGTGCTCGCGTTGCTGTCCACCGTGGAGGACGCCGAGGAATCCGGCACCGCGATCAGCCCGCGGCTGTACCCCTGCGAGACCGCATTGGCGGCCAGGCGTGAGGTCCAGCCATTCATGCCGTCCTGGCCGGCGGAGACGAAGGCGTTGTGCAGCGATTCCAGCTTCGCGCCGCGGCCGACATTGACCTGCTGGTCCATTGCCAGCGCCACGTCCGCGTCGGAGATGCCGACCGCGGCCAGCACACCCCAGGTGTTCACCAGCGCGGTGGCGCCGATGTCGGTCGCGGCGTAGGTGCCGACGTTGAGCATGTAGCTGCTCTGCAGGCGCGCATCATCGCCGATGTTCACGCGGTTGCCGAGCACCGCATTGGTGCGTGCTTTGACCACGGCGGCATTGATCGCCCCGCCGGTGGTCAGCCCCGCCCGGTCATCGGTGTTCGCACGGGTGTTTGCCACGATGTCCAGCGCGCCACCATCGCCCGGCGTCGGTGCGACACCGGCGCGCAGCAGGGCGCCCTTGCCGATATCGATGGTGCTGCTGCCATCCAGCCGGGTGACCACCTGTGCGGCACTGCCACTGAGGACACCGCCGCCGGCCGCGCTGGCGGCAAGCTCGCTGCCCAGCGTGCCGGTGTAGTTGTTGTCGGTGCGCAGCACCAGCGATCCGGCCGAGACAATCTGGGCATCCTCGTCCACCCGCAGCGCGACGGTCGCGTCCGCACGGTTGTTCACGTTGGCGCCACTGGCGTTGAGGACGCCTGCGCTGGTGCTGTTCGCGCTGCCCGCGTAGTTGCTGTCGTGCAGCGCCCGGGCGTCAAGGCGGCTGACATCCAGCACGGCGTTGCGGCCGATGGACAATTGCGTGGTGCTGTCGGTTTGCGTCGCTGCCAGCGCGGCGTTGCCCGCAATGAGCCCGCCGGTGCCCGCCGTGGCGTTGGCGCGATTCTCGTCCTTGCCGCTGGCGGCGAGCGTGGTGTTGCCTGCGTACAGCAGGCTCCCGGCCCCCACGGTGACGCCGGTGGTCGCCGAGGACCGCGCGTTGGCATCGACGACGCCAGCGGCCAGCAGCCCCGCCACGCTCAGCCCGGTGGCATCGGCATGCTGATTGCTGTTGTTGACTGCGCGCATCGCGATCGTGCCGCCGCGCGCATAGTCGATGATGTTGTTTGTGGAATAGGCCTCACCCTGCACCACCACGTTGGATCCAAGCGCTGCCTGCACCGCGTTGGTGCTGGCAGCAGTGGCGAAGGCGCCGGCGCCGGCCAGATACAGGCCACCGGAACCGGCGACCGCGCGTGCATCCACGCCCCCACCGTGGACGCTGGCCAGGATGTCCAGCCCACCGCGGTTGGACAGCACCGCACCATCGCCAACATGGGCGTCCACCTTGGCACGGGAGGTGGCATCAGCGACCGCCGCGCCGACCGCCAGCCCGCCGGCCAGTGCAGCACCGAAGGCTTCAGCGGACACCTGCGGTGTGGCTTCGGCATGCACCTCAATGCTGCCGCCCACCCCGGATACGCGTGTCCGCTCACCCAGCCAGGCGCGCACGTCGGAGCCATCGTCGGCCAGTGCGACGGCGGCGCTGACGCCAGCCAACACGCCACCGGCCGCACCCCACGCGCCCGCATGTGCGCCGCCCAGCGAGCTGGCGGCGAAGGTCACGTTGCCAAAGCCGGCCAAGGTACTGTCGTTGTGCAACCACGCCTGGACATTGGCGTTGCGTGCCGCGGTTGCGACGACCGCACCGGCCGCGAGTGCACCGGCCGCCATGCCGGTGGCTGTCACATCCAGCGTGCTGGCATCGCTGGCACGGACCGCAAGCCCCTGGCCCTGGCTGCCTGCCTGCAGGTCACCGGCCACCGTGGCCGATACCGTCTGTTCCAGGCGCGCCAAGCCGATGGCCGCACCGACGCCCACCAGGCCGGCACCGCCGGCATAGACGTCCAGAGCTGCGGCCTTGCCTGCGCTGCCGTCGCCGGCGTTGGCGAGCACCGCGATGGAACCGGCCCGCGTGGTGTTCGCCGCCAGCACTGCCTCGGTGCTGCCATACAGGCCGGTCATGCCGAATGCGCCGCCCACGCCGAGGCCACCGGCGCCGAGGCCACCGACCGTGTTGCTGCTGCTCATCAGGGTCTGCGCGCTCACCTCAAGCGCGCGTGCCTGCACGCTGCCGCCACGGATGCTGGCGCTCACCAGGTCCCCACGACCCTGCAGACTGCCGATGTCCACCTGGGCGCGGCTGTTCAGCGCGCCGGCGCCCTGCGCCCCCAGGGTGCCGTCCAGCGCGGCGGCGTCGATCTTCTGGCCATTGCCCAGCTGCTTCAGGCTGGCAAAGGTGCCCCCCAGTTCCGTATCACTGTCACCGCGGTCGCCGATGCCGGCCAGCAGCAGCCCGGCAGCGCCGCCGATGCCGGTGGTGGCGCCCACGCCAGCCGTCACGGTGACCATGTCCACCGCGCGATCGGAGAAGGCATTCACATCAATGCTCCCCGTGGTCGACAGCGTGCTGTCTTCCACGGTGGCCTTGACGGTGCTGCCAAGAATGGCCACCGAGGCGCCCGCACCTACACCGCTGCCGGCGATGCCCACGCCCACCGCACCGGAGTACGCGGACAGCCGCAGGATATCCTCGGCCACCACCGCCATATCGGTGGCATCCACCGAGGCCTGGGTGACCAGCGCACGGGTGTCGTTCTGCAGCAGGTGCACCTGTGCCATGCCGGCGATGCCGGCGGCGCCGGCACCCGCGCCGCTCACCGCCACGCCGTTGAAATCGGAGCGGCTGCGCGCGTTCACGTCGAGGTCGCGTGACACGAAAATGTTGGTCGCGCGCCCACGTTCGCCCACCTGCGCCAGCGTGGTTGCGGTGCCCATGTTGACCAGCGCGGTGCCGGCCACCGCTGCGCCCCCACCGACTGCGCCTGCACCGCCGACCAGCGAGGCCGCGTTGTCGCTGTTGGCATTGACCGCCAGGGAACCCGCCCGCAGGGTGCCGCCCAGCACGCTTGCGCGGGTATCGGTGGTGAAGTTGTTGACCACGCCGGTGGCGGCGCCGCCGGTCAGGCCTGCGGCCGCGCCGACCACGATCGCCAGCGCGTTCTGGCTTGCATTGGCCTCCACGGTCACCGCGTCGGCAGCCGACAGGGTGGCGCCCTCGATGCTGGCACTGGCATGGCTGTCGAACAGGTTGGTCGACAGGGCCCCTGCGCCCGAGAATACGCCCGCGCTGGCGGCGATGCCGGCCACATAGTTGGCCGAGGCCACGTGATGGCTGGCGCGCACATCCACGCTCTGCTCCGCTGCGGCAAGACCTGCGCTGTCCTGGTCGGGGTCGCTGCTGGTGCCCAGCCCATGTTGGTTGATCCGTGCGTCCTTGATGATCGCGGTGGTACTGCCGGCGATGTCGTTGACGGCCGCCATCACCGCCACCGCACCACTGGCGATCGGGGTGGTACCCAGCGCGCCACTGACGCCGATGGTCCTGACCTGCTGGCGCGTGGCCGCATTGACCGCGATGCCATGCACGTCGATATGGCCGGTGCCCAGGTCCACGGTATCGAAGGCCATGCCGGCGGCGTCGGTACGCGTGCTGTGGGTATTGCCCGCCGTGCGCCGGCCACTGTCCACGCCTGCCAGCGCATCTCCCAGGCCCAGCGCGGTCACGGCAGTTCCGGCACCGGTGATCGCCGCCTCGGTGCTGCCATCCACCAGGTTGACGACGGTACCCAGGCCGATGCCCGCGTTGACGCCCCCGCCGATGCTGCCGGCGTACACGTCAATCTGCTGCGCCTGCGCGGCGAGCACGCCAACGTTGTCCTGTGCCAGGACATTGGCGCCTGCTTCAATCCGTGCCGAGACGGCGCCCTTCATCCGGTTGACCGCCACCGAGGCTGCGCCACCGACCGCGCCGCCGCCGCCCAGGCCAGCGGCCACGGTGCGGATGCGGTTGCCCTGACCGCCGGCCTTTCCGGAGGCATCGGCCTGCACCAGCAGATTGCGGACATCCAGCTCCAACGCACTGCCGGCCACCACCGCCGAGGTAGTGCCGCCGATATCGTTGTAGGCCACTGCCGCGCCCACGCCCACGCTGCCGCCGACCGCTGCGCCACCCGCCAGCGAATCGATGCTGCGCTCGTCACGGGCGCTCACCTTCACATCGGCCAACGCGTTGTGCAGGCTGCTGTCAGTAAGGCTGGCCTGGGTATCGGAATGGATCAGGTTGGTGGTGACACTGCCGGCCACCGCTGCCGTGCCCGCCCCCGCACCGGACACGGCCGCGGTACGCACCAGGCTGCGGTTGGCCGCATCGATGCTCAGCGCACTGGCGCCGCCCAGCGTGGCATTCTCCACCACGGCACGGGTACGGCCGCCGATGTCGTTGACGCTGCTGGCTGCGCCGATGCCTGCCGTCCCACCGGCCGACAGCGCGCCCCCCAACGAATAGGCCGCACCCGAGGTGTCGGCGCTGACGGACACCGCACCGGTGATGCCACTCCCCTGCCCGGTGACACCCCGCAGGCGGGCTTCGGTGATGGTGTCGATCAGATTGGTGGTGTTGCTGCCGGCAATGGACGCGGTGCCCCCCAGCGCACCGGCAATGGCCAGTGTCTTGGTGGTGGCGGCCGACGCTGCACTGACATCCAGCGCAGTACTCACCTCCAGCGCGGTTCCATCCACCTCGCCCAGCGTGGTATCGCCGATGGTGGCCACGTTGATCGCCGCGCCGATCGCGGCGGTGCCGCTGCCGGCGACCGCACCGGCCAGTGTGTGGATACGCGATTCGTTGCTGGCGGCCACCTGCACGATGCCTGCCTGCACGCTGCCTTCCCGCAATGCGGCCTCGGCATGGTTGTCGATCATGCTCCAGCCCACCGAGCCTTGAATGGCGACATTGTTGGCTGCGCCTGCGGCAACCGCACCGGACAGGATCCTTGCGGCATTGGCGGCCTCGAGGTCGACCCGGCCGGTGCCGGCGGTCAGCTGCGCATCATCGACCAGCGCCAGCGTGGTATTGCCGATGTCATTGATGGTCAGTGCCGCACCCACGGCGACCTTGGAGCCCAGCGTTGCCGCTCCCGCCAGCGAGCCGATGAAGGATTCATCGCGTGCCTGCAGGTGAATGCTGCCCGCGTTGAGCTGTGCGCCATCCCGCGGCACCTGGCCCTGCGCGTCCGCCAGGCCACGGCCGACCAGCACCGAGGTGGTGTTGCCGATGGCGTTGTAGGACGCACTGCCCACCCCGGTGAAGTTGCCGGTGCTGCCGCCGATGCCGGCACTCACTGCCAGGATGTCGGACTGGTCGCTGGCCGTGAGCGCAATGCGCCCGGCATTGAGCGTGGCATCGTTGACCGAAACGGTATGCGTGTTGTTGATGGTGTTATAGGCGAAGGCCACGCCGGCATTGTTGCCACCCACCTGGACCATCCCGGCAACGGCGATGATCGAGCTGCGGGCATTGTTGCGACCCGCCGCATCCACCCGCGTATCGTCCGTGCTCGCGGTATCGGCATTGGCATCCACCTCGATGCTGCCGATCCCGGCGCCACAGTAATCGACCGCAAAGCCCGAGCCGCAGCCGTCACCGGTGCCACGCACGTCGTCGATCGTCGCCGTCCCGGCGAAGGCTTCGATGTCACCACTGGCAGTGATGCGGCTGCCGCCGTCAATGCTGGCGGCGGTCTGGCTGGCGATCTGGTTGACCAGCACCGACCCGGCGATCGCCACGCCGTCGCTGCGCGTGGACGCCCCTCCACTGGCGGCCGCCGCCACGATCCGTGATGCATCGGCCGCACGCACGCGCACGTCCTGTACGCCTTCGATGTCGGCGCCACTGACTGATGCGCGGGTGCTGTCGCCCACTTCGGCGTACGTCACTGCCGCCCCCAGGCCAGCCTTGCCACCCGCATACAGTGCGCCACCCCCGTTGGCGATCTTGGAGGCGTTCACGGCCTTGACATCGACATCGGCGGCCGCGCCGCTCATGCCGCGCAGGCTGCCCCCGACGATGCTGGCGGCCGTATCGTTGTGGGACATCGCCACGGTCGCCGAGATCGCGCCGGCACCGGCCGAGCTCTGGTTGGAGGAGGCATTCACGCCCACGCTCAGCCCGACGTTGACCTGTTCGCTTTCGTTGCGTGCGGTCACCGTGACGGTGCCGGCATCCTCCACGGTACTGTCGCGCAACTGCGCGGTGGTCGTGTTCTGGATGTCACCGTAGGCCACGCCACCGGCCAGCGATGCGCTGCCCTGCGTGTTGTCCGACCCGGCCGCGGCCACCGACAACGCGCCGCTGACGCTGACCAGCAGCGTCTGGTTGGTCGCGGCAAGATCCAGCTTCAGGCCCTTGCCGCTGTTGTCCTTGATCACCGCCGAGCTGATGTCCGCCTTGGTGTTCTGCCGGGCACGATTCACCGTCGCACTGCCGGACAGGGCGATGCCGAACTTGGGTTGCGGCGTCTGCGCGCCCTGTCCCTGCCCCGGTGCTGCATTCCCACTACCCAGCAGGCCCTTGGCCTTGTCGAAGTACGCGGTCAGCCCGGCGCTGCCGTTGCTGTCTGCCTTGTTGGCCATGCCTTCCAGCGCGGTCACCTTGCCGAGCGCACGGGTCTTGAGTGAATCCAGGAAGCCGGGATTCTCTGCGTTCTGCTTCGCCGCCAGCTCGTCCTGCGCCTTCTGCAGTTGCTCGGACGAACTCTTGGCGACTGCGCCGGCTGCGGCCACCGCACCGGCCAGACCGCCGCTGGTGGCGTTGACCGCCAGCTCACCCGTGGTGATCGCGCCTACCGGCGCCGTGCTGTTGCCGGTGGCGAAGGCTGCGGGCACCGCACCGATGAAGGCGCGGGTATCGGTATCCAGCTGCTGGTAGGCAACGCTGGCCCCCACCGACACACTGTCGCTCATCGCAACCGCGCCGGCCACGGACCACACGAACAGGTCTTCATCGGCACGTACCCCGACCGTTGCGGCACGGATGTCGGCACGGTTGCTGATACCCGCCAGCGTGGTGCTGTCCAGGTCGAGCGCGGTGGCGGTTCCGCTGACACCGATGCTGCCGCCCTGGCCTGACTGCAGCGCCAGCGCCACCACGGTTTCCTTGTTGTCGGCCTGCACTGCCAGGCTGCCTGCACCGGCGTCGACGCGGACGCCATCATGGATGATCGCCGCCGCCGTGTTCTGATAATCGACGTAGCCAACGCTGCCGCCCAAGGCAGTTCCACCGTTGCCGACGTTGCTGTCCTTGAGGTTCTTCAATGCAAGATCACCGGCCGCGTGCAGCCCGGTGACGTCGGTGTTGGCGCGCACGGTGGTGGTGGCGTCAAAGGACCGGCTGCGCGCAGCGCCGGCATGGTCCTCACCCTCCAGCGCGGCGCTCCACGCCGCGCTACTGGTGTCGCGGGTGGTCAGCGAGGCGCCAGCGGCGACATCGGTGCGGGCGCTGTTGCTGGCCTTGAACCAGCTGACCGCGCCCCCGATGGCCACTTCCTCGGCCGAGCCCCGCGCCGCCGCGTACGAAGCGAACAGCTCCGATGGGTCGGTGATCAGGTCTTTGGCGGCGGAGATCGAGGCCTTGAACGCGTCGAAGCTGCTGAAATCCGGGACGGCACCGGTGAGCGCACTGAAATCACGCGGCAGGCGTACGTCCGACGACAATCCGATGCGTTGCGCCGCGAGCTCGGCCGAACTGCCCACCAGGGTCCGTGCCTCATGGGTGAGGTTGGCGATGTTGACCGCCCCGGACAGCGCGAACGCCGAGCCATCCGCGCTCTTGCCCTTGGCCAGAACGTTGCTCATCGCATGGTTGCCGATCTGTGCGTCGGTTACCTGGCTGTCGACCACGATCGCGCCGGCACTATCGATCCTGGTGCCGGCGCCGATGCTGGCGGTGGCCGTATGGTCGCCGTCGACGACGCTGATCGCCCCGCCGAGGCGGAAGGGCGACGCCGTGGTCGGGGTCGTCGCCGGCGGCGTGCTGCCACCGTCCTCGCTGCCGCTCAGCTTGGCGATGGCGCCGCCAATCCCGGCGCCGGCCAGCGACTGCGCTACGCTCATCAGGCCATCGCTGCCGCTGCTGATCGCTTCCACCTGTTCCTGGCCCGGCAGCGGTTCGCTCTTCGGGCCGGTGATCAGCGTGCTGGTCTTGTTGAGGCGCGTGATGCTGGCCGCCTGAACGGTGACATCGCCCGCCGTGGTGCGGGTATCACGGTCCAGGCGTGCTTCGGCCGCGATATCCTGCAGGCTGATCGCGCCGGCCAGGCCCACCGCGCCATTCTTGTCGGCGCGCGCCGTGGCGGAGGTGTCCAGGGAGACCGCGTTGACGGCGGAAACGTTGACGCTGGCGGCGTTGAGCGCTGGCCCCCCGGCTTCAATCACCGCACGGGTGTCAACATTGACGTTGCTGATCGCCGCCGTGAACGCAGCCGTCGTGTTGTTCACCGCGAACGATTCGGCCGCAAGCTTCAGCGTCGTATCGGCATCGGCCTTCACCGCGACATCGCCGCCCGCTGCAAGCGTTGCGCCCGAGCGCACGATGGCTTCCGTGGTGGCGTTGATCTGCGCGTACGCCGCGCCGAGGCTGAGCAGGTGTTTTTTCGGAATCGTGTTGCCATTGGCATCCTTCACCGGGTCGCCGTTGGCATCGATCACCACATCGCCCTTCTCGTACGCCTTTCCGGCAGCAGAATTGTCGATGGCCTGCCGGGTGCTGGCGTGCAGCGTGATGTCATCGCGCGCGGTCAGCGCCGCGCTGTCCTTCACTTCCACCCGTGCCGTGGTGGAGCCGTGCAGGAACGAGATCTGTTCCCCCAGCAGCTTGTCCGCGCCCAGGTTCACCAGCGCGTCGCCGAGGTCCTTGAGGTTGCTGGAATCGGTGATGCTGTTGACGAGATCGGCCTTGAGCTCGTCGAATACCGCACCGTCCTTGTCGTAGCCGGAATCAATGACCGCAAGCGCGGTCAACTCGATATCGTCCGCCTCCAGACGTGCGTTGCCGCCCACCGTTACCGTTGCCTCGGCACTGCGCACACCCAACCCGGTATCGGAGATCGCCGCCGCGCGCAGTTGGATCCTGCCGCCCTCGTTGACCAGTACCAGCGGCCGCGAGGCGCCGGTATTGACGGCCGCCTCGATGCCCTGCAGATCCCCATTGGCATCGCGCGGGCCGGCCTGTACGAACAGCGTGCCGGTGACATCAATGGCCCTGGCCTGTACGCGGATGCCGTTGCTTGCGTTCACCGTCCCGTGCAGCGCCACCGTCTTGTCGGTGAGCTGACCCGGCGTCAGCGTGCCGTACATCAGGGCATCCAGGCTCTTTCCGGCGTTGAGGATGTCGTCGGCCGTGGCGCGGTTGGCCGTGGCCACCGACAGCGAGCCGACATTGAGCACGCCACCGTTGCCGACCAACAGGCCATCCGGGGCGACGAAGAACACCTTGCCGCCCACCGAATTGGTCGATTCCAGCACGCTGTTGAGGTTGCCGTTGATGTACGCACGCGCGTCGGTGACCAGGTTGACCAGGTTGTGCACTTGGTTCGTACCCTGGGTGGGCAGCACAAGATCAACGGTCTGGCCGACGTCCACCCCGAATTCGCGGAAGGAATTGAAGGCGACCTGGTTGCCGGCGGCCCCCTTCACTGTGCCGGTGGTGACCCTCCAGCGCGGATCGCTTCCCTGCCGGACCACCTGGGTGTCGGTGCGACCATCGGTGACCATCGCACTGCCGTCATCGCCGGCGATCACACTGCCTGGCAACGCCAGCCCCAGCACGGAGCCGATGGCCACGGCCAGCCCGGCAGGGCGCAGGCGATGGGGCCCCAACTGCGCGTTACGCACGGCAGAGGACGGGCAGGACGAAGGGTCGCGATGGTTCATGGCAGGCTCCGGGCAGTGGCAGGCGGGGCAACCGCGGGCCAGCAAGGGTCGCGGCAAGGCAATAGATGCCTTGCCGCTCGGTGGCGTTACTGGGAAGGGATCAGTGCGTTGCGGCAGCGGCTGGACGGCTGTCCAGCGCGCGGCTGAGCAGCTCGACATTGCCCAGCGAAAGCAGATGGGCGTAGATCAGCCCGAGATCGCCCGAACGCGCCAGATCCTGGAGCGCCTTGCCCTTCAATTCGCGCAGCTTCTGCTCATCGACCACAAAGAAGCCATCCAGCGAGAAGCCCTCGCCCAGCGCGGTCTGCACGTTCACCTGCCGCGGCACCAGCAGCCCATGGCTGGCCAGCGCCGCAGTGAAGGCACGCGTACGCGCCAGATGCACCTGGTATTCCTGCAGGAACTGCAGTGCGTTGCTCAGCAGCGGGCTGTCCTTGCCCTCGTCATCGAACAGCGGCGCACCTTCCTCGCCACCTTCGCGGATACCCGCATAGGCCTCATCCAGGCACACGGTGAAGTCGCTGCCCTTCTCATCGCGTTCGGCAAGCACGAAGGGATAGCGGCGCAGGAACGCCGGGACGTAGGCCCCTTCGGCCCAGCTGCCCTGCTCATCGACCATCAGGTTCTGGCCGGCACGCAGGCCCAGCAGTGCGGCGGGTACCACCGCGTCGGCGCTGTTGCCGGCGAACAGGATCGGGTACTCGCGGGCGACCGGCGCGAACTCCACACAGGCCAGCGGTACGGAATTGAGCGCGGTGGCGAAGGCGAAATCGCCTGGGGTGGCCACCACGCGGTGGTTGCGATGGGCAACGCGGTTGAGCTGGATCGGACGTTCGTAGATGAGCAGCTGCTTCATGGTGGTTCCCCCTGGAGTGATCAAAAAAGTGTCCCTTGCCTAATAACCGTGGAAAACAGCGCACGCCCATCAGCTAGCCGGCAACTCGTCACACTTTTTTAATGAACCCATTCATAAACACACAGGGGACCACGCTCCTCTCTGATCGACGTCGTCGTCGCGGTCACCTCGTCAGACGAACATGCCGCCTGACGCTTCCACCCGCTGCGCGTTGATCCACGCGGTCTGCGGCGACAGCAGCGCCACGGCGACGGGACCGATGTCATCCGGCTTGCCCGGCCGGCCCATCGCGGTGACCGAGGCCACCATCGCGTTGACCTGCGCATCGTCGCGCACGCGGCCGCCGCTGAAGTCGGTTTCGATCGCGCCCGGCGCCAAGGTGTTGGCACTGATCCCGCGTGCCCCCAGTTCTTTGGCCAGGTAGCGGGTGAACACTTCGATCCCGCCCTTCATCATCGCGTAGGCCGAACTGCCCGGCAGCGAGAAACGCGCCAGCCCACTGGACACATTGAGAATGCGCCCACCGTCGGCGATCAACGGCAGCAGCGCCTGGGTCAGGAAATACGGGCCCTTCAGATGCACCGCGACCAGCGCATCGAACTGCTCGACCGTGGTGTCGGCGATCATCGCGTGCAGGCCTTCGCCGGCGTTGTTCAGCAGCCCCTGCAGGTGGGTTTCGCCCCAGCCCTCCAGCACCGTGCGGACCTTGGCGGCGAAGTCACCAACGCCAGCGCTGTCGGCCACGTCCAGTGGAATCGCCACGGCACGGCGACCGAGCGCTTCGATCTGGGCGACCACGTCGTGGGCAGCCTCGGCCTGGCTGCGGTAGGTCAGCACGATGTCGGCGCCGTCGGCCGCCAGCGCGAGGGCGGCGTTGCGGCCAAGGCCGCGGCTGCCACCGGTGATCAGGACGACTCGGGTTGCGTTGCTCATGTCAGTGCACCTGCGGGTGGGGAATGGTTGCCAGCCTATTGTTGTTGCACCACCCGATAAATCGGCGGATGCTGATTTGACTATCCACGAATCGCGAACAATCCATGGATCGTCTCGACCACCTGCGGTGCTTTCTTCGGGTTGCTGAACTTGGCTCGTTCACCGGCGCTGCCGACAGCCTGGGCCTGCCCAAAGCCAGCGTGTCGCTGGCCGTGCAGCGGCTGGAAGCGGACGTCGGGGTGCAATTGCTGCACCGGACCACCCGCCGGGTGCAGCTGACCGCCGACGGCGCCCAGTTCCAGGCGCGGGCGCACGATCTGCTGCATGACATGGACGATCTGCAGGGCATGTTCCGGATCGATACCGCTCAGCTCAAGGGGCGCCTGCGCGTGGACATGTCCAGCGGACTGGCCCGGCAACTGGTGATCCCGCAGTTGCCTGCCTTTCTCGCCCAGCACCCCGGGGTGGAGATGGAAGTGAGCGGTACCGATCGCCGGGTCGATCTGATCCGCGAGGGGTTCGACTGCGTGCTGCGGGTCGGGCCGCTGGATGACAACACGCTGGTTGCCCGCCCGCTGGGACAGCTGCCGATCGTCACCTGCGCCAGCCCTGCCTATCTCGCGGCCCGCGGCACACCGACGACACTGGACGATCTGGCCGATCACGCGCTGGTTCATTACGTGGGAACCCTGGGTCAGCGTTCGCCAGGATTTGAGTACTACGATGGACAGACCTATCAAAGCCTGCCGATGGGCGGCGCGGTGACGGTCAACAGTGGCGAAGGCTATACCGCCGCGGCGCTGGCGGGGCTGGGCATCATCCAGGTGCCGTTGCTCGGCGTGCGCCAGGCACTGGCCTCGGGGACCTTGGTTGAAATCCTGGCCGACGTGAAAGCGGAACCGATGGCGGTCACCCTGCTCTATGCGCAACGCCGCCACCTGCCACGACGGGTGGCGGCCTTCATGGACTGGGTGGCCGGTGTCGTGCAGCGGGAGCTGGACCAGCACCGGTGATCCACTGCGTCCCGACGCCATGGCGGGCCGGGAATGAATGATGTGGTGTGGGCACTGGGAGCCGGTTTGCACGTTTCTGCACCCTTGCATAGAATCGGAACCTTCATGCATCGGTGCGGATCCCTCTTTCAGCCATGACGCCCTCCCCTGACACCCTCCCCAGCGAGCGCCAGCAGGCCATCCTGCAGCTGCTTCAGCAACAGGGCCGCGTTCTCTCAGCCCAGTTGGCCGTGGAGATGCAGGTCTCCGAAGATTCGATCCGCCGCGACCTGCGCGACCTGGCCCAGCAGGGCCTGTGCCGGAAGGTCTATGGCGGTGCGCTGCCCGCCACGCCGGCGTTCCCGCCCCTGACCGAGCGGCAAACCGTGCAGAAACGGCAGAAACAGGCACTAGCCCGCCATGCCGCCGAGCAGGTCCGCGCCGGTGACAGCATCCTGCTCGACGCCGGCTCCACCAACAGTGCCATCGCCGCCTGCCTGCCGGAGCACCAGAATCTCCGCGTCGTCACCAACGCCCCGGACATCGCGTTGACCTTGATGGGGCGTGCCGGCATCGACGTCACCCTGATCGGCGGCCGGCTCGACCCGCGTATCGGTGCCAGCGTTGGCGCACAGGCGCTGGAGGCCGTCAGCGGATTGCGCGTCGATATCTTCTTCGTGGGCACCTGCGCGGTGGATGCGCAGCACGGCCTGTGGGCGGTGGACGGCGAAGAAGCCGCGCTGAAACGGGCGATGCTTGCCGCGAGCAGCCGTTGCATCGTGGTCGCCACGCGCGACAAGCTCGGCGCACAGGCCAACCATCGCATCGGCGCGGTGGAGGACATCGATGTGCTGGTGCTCGAGGCCGATACCCCGCAGCCACAGATCGACGCGTTCGCCCAGCGCGGCGTCGATATCCAGCTCGCCCCGCGACGCTGACCCTTTCCTTCGACCTCCACGACCGATGACGTCCATTCCGACACGCCTCGCGCGCGCGCAGCAGTACGCCACCCGTGCTGCTTTCTTCCTTCCCGGCTTTGCCACCGCTGCCTGGGCGCCGCTGGTCCCCTTCGCGAAACGCCGCACGGCCCTGGATGAGGGCTCGCTCGGCCTGGTCCTGCTGTGCCTGGGTGCCGGTTCCCTGCTGGCGATGCCGATTGCCGGGATGCTCGCCGCACGCCACGGCTGTCGCGCCGTCATGATCGCCACGCTGGTGATGGTGATCGCCAGCCTGCCCCTGTTGGCCATCGCGCCGTCACCCTCGACGCTGGGGTTGGCCTTGTTCGTGTTCGGCGCCGGGGTGGGTGCGTGCGACTGCGTAATGAACATGCAGGCAATCATGGTCGAGCGCGACAGCGGCCGGCCGATGATGTCCGGCTTCCATGCCTTCTACAGCATCGGCGGCGCGGTCGGGGCCGGTGCGATGACCGCTCTGCTGGCGTTCCACCTGCCGCCGTGGCTGGTGTGCCTGCTGGCCTCGGCGGTGATGGCGGCCCTGCTGGCGATCTCGCTGCCGTTCTGGCGGACCGACAAGGCACCCAGCGATGCGCCGATGTTCGCAGTGCCGCATGGGGTGGTGCTGGCGATCGGCGTGCTGTGTTTCGTGGCGTTCCTGGCCGAAGGCGCGGTACTCGACTGGAGTGCGGTGTTCCTGCATGAAGTGCAGCAGGTGGATCCCTCCCGCGCCGGGCTGGGCTATCTGGCCTTCGCCATCGCGATGACCGTGACCCGCCTGGTCGGCGATGGCGTGGTGGCCAGGCTGGGCCGGCATCGTTCAATCCTGATCGGCAGCCTGATTGCCGCCACCGGCTTCGCGCTGGCCACCTTCGCCAGCTGGCTGCCGTTTGCATTGTGCGGCTATGCGCTGGTGGGCCTGGGCTGCGCGAACATCGTGCCGGCGCTGTTCTCGATGGCGGGCAACCAGAAGGTCATGCCCGAGAGTCTGGCCATCCCGGCCATCACCACGCTCGGGTATGCCGGCGTGTTGGCCGGCCCGGCACTGATCGGGTTCGTCGCGCAGGCCAGCAGCCTGGTGTTCGCCTTCAGTGCGGTGGCGGTGACGTTGGTCTGCATCGGCCTGGCGGCACGCTGGGTGCGGGCCTGACGGGCATGCCGTACAGGGGCGTTACCATCGGTTCACTGCTTCCCGGATACGCGCCATGACGTCCCTGCCCTTCGATCCCCGCCCGCGTCGCGCCGCCTTCCGTGCGCTGCATGAGGACGGCTGCTTCGTGCTGCCCAACCCGTGGGATGCAGGCAGCGCACGTTACCTGCACAGTCTCGGCTTCCAGGCGCTGGCCTCTACCAGCTCCGGCTATGCATGGAGCCAGGCCCAGGCCGATGGCACGCTGACGCTGGACGAAACCCTCGCCCACCTGCACAGCCTCGCGGCCGCCACCCCATTGCCACTGAACGCCGATTTCGGCGATGGCTTCGGCACGCTGGAGGCGGTGGGCGGCAACGTCACCCGCGCCATCGCCACCGGCGTGGCAGGCATCTCCATTGAAGATGCCAGCACCGATCCAGCGGCCCCGCTGCGCCAGCTGGACGACGCCGTGGCCCGGGTTCGCGCAGCCCGCCGCGCGATCGACGCGTCCGGCGAGGACGTACTGCTGATCGGCCGCGCCGAGAACTTCTTCGTCGGCCACCCCGACCTGGATGATGCGATCACCCGTCTGCGCGCCTATGCCGAGGCCGGTGCGGACTGCCTGTATGCACCCGGGATCACCACCCGGGAGCAGATCGAAGCGGTGGTGGCCGCGGTGGCGCCGCGACCGGTCAACCTGCTGGTCGGCAGCGCATCGCCGTTCACCCTGCAGGACATCGCCGGCATGGGCGTGCGCCGGGTCAGCGTGGGCGGTGCGATGGCGCGCACCGCCTGGGGCGGCATGATGCGGGCCTCGCAGCTGCTGATGGACGAAGGCCGCTTCGATGGGTTCGCCGATGCAGCCTCCGGGGCGGTGCTGAATCAGTTGTTCCGCTGATCGGAATCAGTGGCTCGACAGCACCACCACCGCACCCGTGACCAGCGCAATGCCTACCCAGCCGATCGGGCGCAGGCGGTTGCCGAACAGCACCCGCCCGCAGAGGGCGGTACCGATCACCCCGATGGCGCCCCACATCGCATAGGCCGTGGCCAGGTCCATGGTCTTGACCGCCTGGCCGAGCAGCGCGAAGGCGATCCAGACCAGCACGATCGCGGCGAAACCCCACACCGGCTTACGAAAGCCATCGGATTTGGCCACCATCATGTTGGCGGCGATGTCGATCAGTGCCGAGCACAGCACGAAAAGAAACGCACTGAAGTTCATGGCGTGTGCGCCTCGCCGAGGCTGACGCAGACGATGCCGACCGCCGCCATCACCAGCCCGATCATCTGCTGCACGGACAGGCTGTCCTTGAACACGAACATGCCGACCAGCGTCAGCAGGGTCAGGCCCAGGCCTTCCCACACGGCGTAGGCCACGCCCACCGCGATGCCGCGCACCGACAACGCCAGGAAGTAGTACGAAATGGCCAGGGCGACGGCCATCACGGCATAGCCCAGATAGCCGCCATGACGGGCGGCATCGGCCATGAACGAGGTGCCGACCACTTCGGCGACGATTGCCACGGTCAGGCAGGCCCAGGCGATCAGACCGCCACGGGCACGGGGTTGGGAATGCACCTGTGTGTGCATGGAAAGCTCCTTGAGTGCGGCCGGGGCACATCGGCAGAACGCCGGGCACCGGGCATCGGCCGGGGATGGCGGATGCAAGTAACGTGGGTGCTGGCACCCAAGCGACGCGCCCATTATCATCGCCATTTCCATCAGAACAAAGATGGTATCCATCGATAAAGGCGATACATCCATGCGCTACGGCCCTGAATCCCTGCACGCCTTCGTGGAAGCGGCCGCCCTCGGCTCGTTCTCCGCCGCCGCACGCCGCCTGAAAAAGACCCAGTCGACCATCAGCACGGCGATCGCCACGCTGGAGGCCGATCTTGGCCTCACCCTCTTCAACCGCAGCGGCCGCTATCCGGTCCTGACCGAAGACGGCCGCAAGGTGCTCGGCCATGCACAGGAAATCCTGGCCGCCGCCGACCGTCTGGAGCAGCTCAGCATCCGCTTGGCGGATGAGGTGGAGCCGCGCCTGAGCCTGGTGTTCTCGGACATCTATCAACTCAATCCGGATCAGCATCTGCTGCGTCGGTTCGAGCAGCGTTTTCCGGATATCGAACTGGAATGGCTGGATGCCGAAGGCAGTGACGTGCTCGATGTGGTGCAGCGTGGGCGTGCCCATCTCGGGCTGATGCCGCATCAGCCGGCCTACCCGTCCGAACTGGCGGTGCGCGCCCTGCCCCTGCGCGCAGAGATGGCGGTGTTTGTTGCCGCCGATCACCCGCTGGCCGCTCTGCAGGCGCCGGAGGAATCCCACCTGGCCAGCCATCGCCAGATCTGCCTGAGCGGGGACGCGGCGCGCGAGGGCCATGCACGCGGCCGCACCTGGTCGGCCTCGGATTATCTGATGGTGCTGGAGATGGCCGAAGACGGCTTCGGCTGGGCCGAACTGCCGCGCGCCCTGGTGGCGCGGTACGGCAGGGACATGCTGGTGGAGCTGCCCCTGCCCGGCTGGCCGCGGCTGGTCTCCACCGATGCGGTATGGCGCAAAGGCGCGCCGCTTGGGCCAGCCGCGCTGTGGTTGCTGGATCAGTTTCTGGGTGGGGCCAACGCGTAATCGATCGCCGCGCAGATCGCCGCCACCTGGGCGTCGTTGCACTGCTGGGGGGTGGCACGCGGGCTGTCCGGATACACCTCGGTGGTGGTCGTGTATCTGGCGCCGCTGACGCTGGCGCACAGGCCCAGCTTCTCGAGCGGGTACTCGATCACCCCCGGGGCGACCACCGGGGAACCGATGATCTCGCCCTTGTCGTCGGCCGGGGCGATATGGGTCACCCGCTCAACGGCCGCATTGACGGCGGTCTGGAAGGCCGGTTGCGGGTTTTCAGTGTCATCGACCAGATAGAAACCATCCGGGATCAACCCCGGCTCGAACGGCTTGCCGTCGCGCGCGGCCAGCGCCGGGCGGAACTCGGTTTCATCGGTATCGGTGGTTTCGTGCAGGTCGATATGCATCACGATGCTGCCGCGCAGGGGCGCGACCAGCGCGCTCAGCGCGGCCGATTCAGCCGCCGGGCTGTTGGCGATGAACGAGCGGTTCGGATCGATCGCCTCGGCGTTCCAGCGCTGGATGCGCTCGTAGCCCCACGGGCTGACGCAGGGCACGACCAGCAGATTCGCACGGCCGGCATAGTCAGCCGCGCGGGTCTGCAGGAACTGCAAGGCGCCCTGCACGCCACTGGTTTCGTAGCCGTGGATGCCGCCGGTGACCAGCATCGTCGGCAACGCCGGATTCCAGTCGCGGCTGCGCACGGCAAACAGCGGGTACTGGTCCGGGGCGTAATCGAGCGTGCCGTACTGGTTCACCTCGAACGCATCGCGCAGCGCGTCCACCGCTGGCAGCACGTCTTCGGCGTAACGCCGCTGCGGCACCTGACGGGCGCGCCACTGCGCCTTCTCCGCTGCGCCCCAGGGCTGGCCGGGGGTGCCGATAGGATAGAAGGGGGCGTTGGTCATGGCGTGCTCGGGCTGTGGCGGAAAGTCCCGATTTTATCAGCCAACACTTTCCGAATATTCATGCGGCATGCTGCGATCCTCTCGCCCTGACTCCGCCGATGCCCCACCCCATGCGCCTGCTGCTCGTAGAAGACGACCCGATGTTGTCCGCCGCCACCCAGGCGGGGCTGAGCCGGCAGGGATGGGAGGTCGCCTGTGCGGGCAGTGCGCCGGCCGCGCGCGCCGCGCTGATCGACCATGCCTTCGCCGCCGTCCTGCTCGATCTCGGCCTGCCGGGGCCGTCGGGCCTGACGGTCATCCAGTTCCTCCGCGAGCGCTACGACGACACGCCTGTGATCGTACTCACTGCACGTGGCCAACTGAGTGACCGCATCCGCGGGCTCGATGCGGGCGCGGACGACTACCTGGTCAAACCGTTCCAGCTGGACGAGCTGATTGCACGCGTGCGGGCCGTGGCACGCCGCAGCCAGGGCCGCGTGGTGCCCAAGCTCACGCATGGCGAGGTGAGCCTGGACCCGGTCGCCCGCGTGGTGACCCGCGGCACGCAGGTGATCGGGCTGACCCCGCATGAGTACGCGCTGCTGGTGGCCCTGCTCCAGCGCTGTGGCCGCGTGGTCGGGCGTGACTACCTCGAGTCCGTGGTCTACGGCGTCGATGCCGACGGCAGCCGCAGTGCGATCACCGTGCTGGTCCACCAGTTGCGCCGGAAGCTGGGCGACACCCTGATCACCACAGTCCATGGGCATGGCTACAGCATCGGAGGCCCGACGGCATGAGATCGATCAAGCGGCGCCTGTGGACTGCATTGGCAGCAGCCACCTTGCTGATCTGGTGTGTGTTCTTCGCGATGCTGGCCGCGTACTGGCAGCATGGCAGCGACAGCCCCTGGAAGGCGGGCCTGGCCCACCTGGGCGACCAGCTCCTGTTGGCCCTCCCCGATCCCGTCGCCAACGCACTGACCGCGGCGGCATCCTCCAGCACCATGCGGTCGCCGTTGCCCGCCGTCCGGGGTGACACCGGCGAGCCCGGCAACATCCTGACGGCGTTGACGCTCAACACCCTGCAACTGCTCGCCGTCGGTGTACTGCTTGGCGGCTCGGTCGTTCTGTCGCTGCGGCCGTTGAAGCGGCTGTCGGCGGAGGTCGCCCAGCGTCCCCCCTCGGACACCACGCCGATAGCGCAGGACCGCGTGCCCGGCGAAATCGCGCCGCTGATCGGGGCGTTCAACTCGCTGCTCGCGCGCGTGGAGGCGTCGATGCAGTCCGAGCGTTACTTCATCGCACAGGCCGCTCACGAATTGCGGACGCCGATGTCGGCGCTGCACACCTATGCCGAGGTCGCACTGCTGACCGATGACATCGCCGAGAAGGACGCGTTGCTGCGACGGCTGATCGATGCCGCCGCACGCACCAGTCGGCTGGCGGACCAGCTGCTGGACCAGGCGCGGCTGGAATCGGGCCCGCAACCGGCGAACTGGGTGGAGGCCGATGCGCCCGAGCTGGTCCGGCATCTGCTCGGCGAGTTCAGCGTCCAGGCCGATGCGCAGATGATCAGTCTGTTCCAGCGACTGGCGCCGTGCCGTATCCGCTGCGATATCGATGCCATCGGCATTCTGCTGCGCAACCTGGTGGACAACGCCATCCGCTATGCCGGGCGCTGCAGCATCATCGAGGTCAGAAGCGGCCATCAATGCGACGGCGACGCGCTGTACCCCTATTTGGAAGTGCTTGATGACGGCCCCGGCATCGCCGAAAGCGAACGCCCGCGTGCCTTCGAGCGCTTCTACCGCGTGCCGGGCACCACCGAGCCGGGCAGTGGCATCGGGTTGTCACTGGTGGCCACCATTGCCGGGCAACACGGCGCACGCATCGAGTGCGACAGCGGCATGGATGGGCGTGGCCTGCGCGTGCGCGTGGTCTTTCCCGCGATCATGCCGCAGCGCTGATGCACTGATCCGTTCTTCGAATATTTCCCGAACATCTGCTGCCTAGCATGCGCTGCAGGACCCGGGATGCCGGCGTCCGTTTCCCCCGATGTGGAACCGCGCCATGACTGCCTCCCGTGCTGTGCAACACCGCCGCTCCCGCGCTTCGGCAATAAGCCGCTCGGCGTGGCTGGACCTGCCCGACCTGCCTCGGCCGGCAGACGCCCGGCGCTGCCCGCGGCGATGGATGTTCACCTTGATGGCCGGCGCCTGCCTGCTCGCCTTGTTGGCACTGCTGCCGCTGCTGCTGTTCACCGGCCGCTAGTGTCGCCATGCCTCTTTCTTCGCTCTGGATACCGACCATGCCCTCGATCGTCCCCTTGTTCAGCGCCCTTGTCGTTGCCATCGCCCTCACCGGCTGTGCCAGCGCCCCGCGCGTGGCTTACCCCGGCCTGCCCTCGGCCACCTACCTCAAGGCCCACGAGGGAAGCCGCGGAGACCGCCGCCCCTACGCCTACCAGTCCAATGTCCGCTGGAGCGATTACCAACGCTTCGTGCTGGAGCCCGTGGAGATCTATCCGCAGCCCGAGGCACAGTTCGAGAAGCTCAGCGATGCCGACACCCGTGTGATCAGCGACCACATGTTCCGCGCCTTTGGCGAGGCGCTCGCGACGCGCTTCGAGCCGACCCAGCAGCCAGGCCCACGCACATTGCGCGTGCAACTGGTGCTGACCGGCGCCAAGCCGACCACGCGATTCCTGAGCACGGCGATGAAGTTCGATCTGGCCGGCGCGCCTTACAACGCGGTGCAATCGGCGCGCGGACGTCCTGGCGCATTGTCGGGCTGGCTGGCCTACGCGGTGGAAATCTACGATGCGCAGACCAACCAGCTGCTCGCGGCGTACGTGGAGACCCAGTACCCGAATGCCATGAACATCAAGGCCAGCAGCGGCCGCCTGAGCGCGGCGTTGACCGGCGCGGACAAGGGAGCCGAGGCACTGATGGCCTCGTTGCGCTGACCGGACCTACTGGCGCGACTGCGCCCGGACCGCCTCATCGACCGGCATATCACCCTCGGTGAGCTCGATGATGACCCGCGCGACGCTCGGCTGCTCCACCAGCGCCACCAACGTGGCGGCCACATCCGCACGCGGCACATCGCCGTACGCGATCGCCGGACCGGCCGTGACGCGGCCGGTGCCCGGCGCATCGCTCAAGGTGCCCGGGCGCAGGATCACCCAGTCCAGATCCGTCGCGGCCAGGTACACATCGGCGCGTTTCTTGACCGTCATGTAATTCTCGAAACCCTCGCCCATCCCCTTGTTGCGGCCCGCTTCCGGGAATGCCGAGACCAGCAGGAAGCGGCGCACGCCCGCCTGCCGGGCGGCATCCACCGCGAGCTCCAAGCCGCGGCCGTCGATGGCGTTGGTCACTTCCACCCCTGCGCCACCGGCACCGGCCGTGAAAACAACCACGTCACTGCCGCGCATCTGGCCGGCCAGCGTGCCCACGTCGGTCGCGGTGAGATCACCGGTGACCGGCGTAGCGCCCAGGTCGCTCAGTTCAGCGGCCTGCTCGGCGCGGCGATGCAGCGCGAGCACTCGATGCTGCTTGTCGGCCAACTGCTTGACCAGGTGACGGCCGACCTTGCCGGCCGCGCCGACGATGAAAACGGTACTCAAGACGGTTCTCCTGTTTCAATCGGCCTACGAGGGTACGCAGGTGGATGTGACACGACCGTCCCCATCGCGGAGCATGGTTCAGTTACCGCTGTACTGCGCGTCGCTGACCTGCTCCATCCACGTCACCGGTGATCCATCGACCGCTTCGGCGATCGCGATATGGGTCATTGCGGTGGCCGCTTTCGCGCCATGCCAATGCTTGACGCCCGGCGGGATCCAGACGACGTCGCCCGGGCGGATATCGCGCGCGGGCTTGCCCCATTCCTGCACGCTGCCCAGCCCTGCGGTGACGATCAGGGTCTGACCCAGTGGATGGGTATGCCACGCGGTGCGTGCGCCGGGCTCGAAGGTGACCGTGGCCCCGCCGACGCGCGCAGGCGCATCGGTCTGGAACGGTGCATCGATGCGCACACGACCGGTGAAGTAGTCCGCCGGGCCCGCGGCGGAGGCGGCGGTGCCTGCGCTGGTGATGCGGATCGGTGCCGTTTCGGCGGGCACGACGGCTGCCATCGAAAGCGACAGTGCGGCAGTGAACAGGTCCATGGAGGCCTCTCCTGAAGGAACGGCGGCGCCCGCCGGGGACACTCACTGTAGGCTTGCCCCCGCGCGGGCACTAGCCGGCCCGATCGGCATGCAGCCATAACTGCAGCTCATCAATCACGAAACAAAGCCGCTTGAGTTCATCAGTCGGCCGCGCTCATCATGGGCGCGCATGACTGCCATGCGCCCTTGGCCCTGCCCCATGGCCCGCGAGAATTTCAACGATCTGCAGGTGTTCGTCACCGTCGCGCGCGAACGCAGCTTCACCCGTGCCGCAGCGCAGCTGGGCGTTTCGCAGTCCGCGCTCAGCCACACCGTGCGCGGGCTGGAAGAGCGCCTCGGCGTGCGCCTGCTGACCCGGACCACACGCAGCGTCTCCATGACCGAGGCCGGTGAACGGCTGTACGACACCGTGGCGCCGCGCTTGCAGGAGATCGAGGCCGAGGTCGCCGCGATCAGCGAGTACCGTGACCGGCCCGCTGGCACGATCCGTATCACCACGGCCGAGCATGCCGCCAACACGCTCGTCTGGCCCCGGCTGTCCACCGTGCTGCCCGCCTACCCCGATCTGCATGTGGAACTGACCATCGACTACGGCCTGGCCGACATCGTCGCCCAGCGCTACGACATCGGCATCCGTTTGGGCGGCCGCGTGGCCAAGGACATGATTGCCGTGCCGATCAGCCCGCCGCTGCGCATGGCGATCGTGGCCAGCCCGGCCTACTTCGCCACGCATGCCGCGCCGCAACTGCCGGCCGACCTGGCCGCGCACAACTGCATCGGGCTGCGCCTGCCCACCCACGGCGGGCTGATGGTGTGGGATCTGGAGAAGGACGGCGAGGAAGTGAACGTGCGCGTGGATGGTCAGTGGACCTTCAACGGCAGCAGCGCGATCCATCGTGCCGCACTGGTGGGTGCGGGCCTGGCCTATCTGCCCGAGGACATGGTGCTTGATGACATCGCCGCCGGTACGTTGCGGCGTGTCATGGAGGACTGGTGCGATCCCTTCGACGGGTACTACGCCTACTACCCCAGCCGCCGGCAATCCTCGAGCGCGATGAAGGTCGTGATCGAGGCGTTGCGCGCAGGCCGGTAGAACCGACCGTGCACATCAGGGACGCAGCAGCACCTTGCCGTTGCGGCCCGGCTCCAGGCTGGCCTTCGCGGCAGCGGCCACCTCATCCAGCCCGAACACGCCGTCCACCGGCAGGCTCAATCCACCGCGTGCGGCCAGCTGCAGCAGTTCGCCGACGAGGCGACGCTTGTCCTCCGGCGCCATCGCCTGGCTGACCTTGCTGCCCCAGAAGCCCTTCACCGTGGCCTGCTTAAAGATCACATCGCCCGAGCTGAGCTGCATCGGCTCGCCGGTCATCGAGCCGAACGACACCAGCGTGCCGCCGTCGCCCAGCAACGTCATCAGCTCGCTGCTGGCGCGTCCGCCAACCGAATCCACCGCGGCGGCGATCGAGGCCTTGCCGACCTTGGCCTGCACCTGGGCCATCCAGTCAGACTGCGCGGTGGAGATGGTGTGGTCGATGCCGAGCTCGGCCATCTCGGCCACGCCGGCATCGCGCCGCACCAGGTTGATGCAGTGCACCCCACGCGCCTTGGCCAGCATCGCCAAGGCCTTGCCGACCGCGCCATTGGCCGCGTTCTGGAGGATCCACTGGCCCTCCTTCACCTGCAGGAATTCCAGCAGCATCAGGGCACTGAGCGGCATGGCGATGAGCTGCGCGGCCGTGTTGTCATCGATGCTGTCCGGCATGGGGATGACCATGCGCGCCGGCGCGATGAAGTATTCGGCCCAGGTGCCATGCACCGAGGCGGCGCTGACCCGCTGGCCGATCTTCAGGCCCTCGACGCCCTCGCCCAGCGCCTCGATCACACCGGTGCCTTCGCTGCCGCCGACCGCGGGCAGCTCGGGCTTGTAGCCGTACTGGCCACGCACGGTCCACAGGTCGTGGTTGTGGATGGGCGCCAGGACGGTACGGATCCGCACCTCACCGGCCGCGGGGGTCGGCTGCGGCACATCGCCGCCGTGCAGGACCTGGGTCGGATCGCCAAAGGCGGTATGGATGGCAGCGCGCATCAGCGGCGCTCCTTCATCAACATGTTCATGAGGGGTCTCCTGCAGAAAGAATCAACGGCGATGACGGTGCGCGGCGACGATGGCGCGCGGCTGGCGGTAAGCGCGTACGCGCAGCCAGACCGTCTGGATCACCACGATGATGATCAGCACCAGCGCCAGGGTGGCGATGTTGGCCGCGCCCGGCAGATCCCAGCCGGACTGCTTGACGTACATCCCGGCCAGCGCCCAGATCACGGCCGCCGGATAGGCGAAGTGCCCGCGCAGCAGCTGGTTGACCACCAGCACCAGCAGCGTGGCCAGGACCAGCAGCACCAGGCTCCAGCCGAGCATGTTGTCGGTCGGCAGCCAGCGGTAGGCGACGATCACCTGGGCGGTATTGAGGTAGGCCGCCAACGACAGCCAGCCGGCGTGCAGCCCGAGCGGGTATGCCGCCCAGGCACGCTGACCGCCTGGGGCGGTGATCGGCGAGGCGCGGTAGGCGGCCACAATCAGGCAGAGCAAGGCGGCCCAGATGATGGCCAGCGCCGGCAGGAACCACTGGTTGGAGAACACCGGCATCCAGACGGCGGTCAGCGCGAAGCCCGCCGCGGCCCAGGGGCGAACCCCGATGATGTCCGGCTTGCGCAGGCGCAGCTGCCAGAACCCGAACAGCACATCCCACAGGAAGATCACGCCCCAGATCGCGAAGGCGTACCCGGCCGCGACCAGCAGCGTCGGGTACTGGTCGGAGACTGCACCGTTGGTCGGGCCGAACATGCCGGTCTGTGAGAACCACGCCACCACGGGCATGGCCAAGGCGGCCAACAACACGATCCAACGCATGCACCCACTCCAGCTGAAAAGAGCGGTGACGATACGCGGTTCAGGGTTAAGGCGTTGGGATGCCTCAGATTGCAAAGCCTTAGTAACTTAGCCTCTGCTATATTGCGGCCGTGGACATCCCGCGCCGCCCCGAGCCTCCCCCCGCCTGGCCCTCATCGACCGGGCACACCCCCAGCCTGGGCGAAATGAACGCCAGCGTCGCGGTGCCTACGGGCGGCCACTGGTGGTTCCGCCTGCTGGCCTTCCTCGGTCCGGGCTACATGATCTCGGTCGGCTACATGGACCCCGGCAACTGGGCCACGGACATCGCCGGTGGCGCGCAGTTCGGCTACCTGCTGCTCTCGGTGATCCTGCTCTCCAACCTGATGGCGATCGTGCTGCAGGGGCTGTCGGCACGCCTGGGCATCGCGACCGGGCGTGATCTGGCGCAAGCCTGCCGCGACCACTACTCACGGCCGGTGAACCTGGGGCTGTGGCTGCTGTGCGAAATCGCGATCATCGCCTGCGACCTGGCCGAGGTGATCGGCACCGCGATCGCCTTGAAGCTGCTGTTCGGCATCCCGCTGCTGGCCGGCGCGATCATCACCGCGGTGGACGTGGTGCTGGTGCTGCTGCTCATGAACCGCGGTTTCCGTGCCCTGGAAGCCTTCGTGATTGCGCTGCTGCTGGTGATCTTCGGTTGCTTTGCGATCCAGATGGTCATCGCGGCGCCGCCGCTGCAGGCAGTGCTGGCCGGGTTCATTCCGCATGCGCAGGTGGTGACCGATCCCAAGGCGCTGTACCTGGCGATCGGCATCATCGGTGCCACCGTGATGCCGCACAACCTGTATCTCCACTCTTCCATCGTGCAGACCCGCGCTTACCCGCGCACCGATGCCGGGCGCCGCAGTGCACTGCGCTGGGCGGTGACGGACAGCACTATCGCCTTGATGCTCGCACTGTTCATCAACGCCTCGATCCTGATCCTGGCCGCCGCCGTGTTCCATGCGCAGGGCCGTACCGACGTGCAGGAGATCGAGCAGGCGTATGAGCTGCTGGCGCCGATGCTCGGTGTCGGGCTGGCCTCGACCCTGTTCGCGGTCGCCCTGCTCGCCTCGGGCATCAACTCCACCGTGACGGCGACGCTGGCCGGCCAGATCGTGATGGAGGGTTTCCTGCGCCTGCGGATCGCACCATGGGCGCGGCGGCTGATCACCCGCGGCATCGCGATCGTGCCGGTGGTGGTGGTGACCGCGATCTATGGCGAGCAAGGCACCGCGCGCTTGCTGGTGCTGAGCCAGGTGCTGCTCTCGATGCAGTTGCCGTTCGCGGTGGTGCCGCTGGTGCGGTTCGTCTCGGACAAGGCCAAGATGGGGGCGCTGGTGGCGCCACGCTGGCTGATCGTGCTGTCGTGGCTGATCGGCGGGTTGATCATCGTGTTGAACGTGAAACTTCTCGTGGATGTGTGGCGGGGCTGAGGCCTGGCCACTTGACCTCAACGTTGCTTGAGGTGGCACAGTGCAGCTTCCTCATCCCACTGGCAATGCCAGATCGAGCCCTGCAATGACCGACACCTCGCAGCACGCGTTATGGAATGGCCCGGCCGGTGAGGCCTGGGTGGAGGCGCAGCGCATCCTCGATCAGATGTTCGCACCGCTCGCCACCCACCTGCTGGAGGCGATCCCGCCGGGCGACGATCTGCACGTGCTGGACGTGGGCTGCGGGACCGGCGCGGTGGCACTGGCCATCGCGGGGCAACTGGGCCCGCAGGGGCATGTCACCGGGGTCGACATCTCCGCCCCGATGATCGCCTTGGCGCGTGAGCGCGCGCAGCGAGCCGGGCTGGCAGTGGACTTCATCGTCGCCGACGCGCAGCAGCATGCGTTCGCACCCGGGAGTCTTGACCGGATCGTGTCGCGCTTCGGCGTGATGTTCTTCGATGACCCGGTGCAGGCCTTCGGCCAGTTGCAGCGTGCCGCCAAACGCGGCGGCGAGCTGCAGGCGCTGGCCTGGCGCAGGCCGGACGAGAACGCGTTCATGACCACCGCCGAGCGCGCCGCGGCACCCTGGCTGCAGTTGCCACCTCGCTCGCCCGGGGCACCGGGTCAGTTCGCGTTTGCCGATCAGGCCCGGGTCGAGCAGATCCTGAGCGACGGCGGTTGGGAGGATATCGAGGTGCTGCCGCTGGACGTGGCCTGCCGGATCGACCGGGCGGACCTGGCCACGTATGTCGCGTTGCTGGGGCCGGTCGGAAGCGCGCTGAGGGCGCCGGATCTTGATGGAGCAACCCGCACACAGGTGCTGGAGGCGGTCATGGCGGCGTTCGCACTCTTCATCGAAGGCGATGCAGTGACCTTCACCGCAGCCTGCTGGGAGGTGCGGGCGCGGGCGTGGTGAGCCGTTACGGAGGGGCACCGGCCCACGGCCGGCACCCCGGGCGTCATGGCAGCCGCATGCGCAGCTTCTCCACGATCGCCTGCTCGCTCATCGCGTAACCGTACACATCCTGCAGTTGCCCGTCGGCACCGAGCAGGAACCACGATGCCGTGTGTTCGAAGGTGGCCATATCGCCTTCGCCTACCCGGCGATAGCTCACGCCCAGGCTCTCGGCGATGGCACGGGTGCCCGCCTCGTCGCCGGCCAGGCCCAGGAACGTCGTATCGAAGGCAGACAGGTAGTCGCGCAGATGCGCCGGAGTATCACGCTGCGGATCCACCGTGACAAAGGCGACCTGCAGGTCATCGGCGGCGGGCCCGAGCAACCGCTTGATCTGCACCGCCTTGACCAGGCTCAGCGGACACACTTCCGGGCAATGGGTGAAGCCGAAGAACAGCAGCGTCGGTTTGCCCTGCAGATCCCGTATCGCGAGCGTGCGCCCGTCGCTGCTCTCCAGCTTGACCGCCCCGAGTGCCGCCTGGCCCATCACCGGTGCCTGGCCGTCGGCGCAGCCGGCCAGTAGCGCCACCGCCACGACGCTTGACGCCAACCAGCGCTTCACTTGGTCCCTCCATGCGCGATCAGGCCATCACGCACGGTGAAGTCCACCACCTGGTCTGCGCTGCGGGCAAACGTGAGCGTCACCCGGACCACCTGCCCCACCGACAGCGGCCGCTTCGGGGTCAGCAGCATCAGGTGATACCCGCCCGGCTCCAGCGCGACCGTGCGGCCTTCCGGCAGGGCCAGCCCTTCAGGCAGCGCCTGCATGCGCATCACCTCACCGTCCATGCGCATGGCATGGACCTGCACCTCGGCGAAGGCTGAAGAGGTGGCCGACAACAGGCGGTCGACGCCACCACCGTTATGCAGTTGCACGTAGCCGGCCGCCACGTTCGCGGCCGGCGGTGGCAGACGGATCCACGGGTCGCTGACCGACACCGTTGCCGCGGTGCGGGTCTGCGGCGCCGCGGCCACCACCGGCATCACGGGAGCGGACAGGACCAGCGCGATCAGCATGGCACCGCAGCGTGACCAGCTCATGGCGCGGCCGACATCTGCATCGGCATCATGTTGAGGTTGGCGTTGTGCATCACCCACAGCGAGCCGGCCACCACGATGGCGATCAGGAACGCGGTGCACAGGAAGATGCCGGTGTTCTCACGCTGGCTGCGCCCTGCCCCGATATGCAGGAACAGCACCAGCTGGGCGACCAGCTGCACCACGCACAGCACCACGATGGCGGTCAGCCGCAGCGGCTGCGGCACCAGATCGGTCATGACCACGCCGAACGAGGCACCGGTGAGCACCAGGCACAGCAGCAGGCCGAGGATGTAGCCCTTCAGGGTGGCGTGGCCGCTCATACAAACTCCCTCAGGTAGACGAAGGTGAACACACAGATCCAGATCAGATCCAGGAAGTGCCAGAACAGGCTCAGGCAGGCCAGGCGGCGACGCACGATGCCGTCCAGGCCGAACGTCAGCACCTGGTGGATCATGATCGCCAGCCACAGCAGGCCGAAGGTGACGTGCAGGCCGTGGGTGGCCACCAGCGTGAAGTACGCCGACAGATACGCACTCACGTCCGGGGTGGCGCCTTCATGGATCAGCTCGGCGAACTCATACAGCTCCATGCCGATGAAGACCGCACCGAGCACACCGGTCACGGCCAGCCAGCCCACCACCTGGTTGCGCTTGCCGGCCTGCATGCCGAGCATCGCCAGGCCGAAGGTGAAGCTGCTGAGCAGCAGCACCACCGTTTCGGAGAGCACGAAGCCCAGCTTGAACAGTTCCTTGCCACTGGGGCCATCGGCCGTCCCGTTGAGCAGCACGCCAAAGGTGGCGAACAGCACCGCGAAGATCAGGCAGTCGCCCATCAGGTACATCCAGAACCCGACGACGGTCTTGTTGCCGTCGTCGTGGTGCTCATGGGCGTGGTCGTGATGACCGGCCGCGAGCTGCCCGTGCTGCGTGGCAGCGATCAGGGTATCGCCGCTCATGCCTTGGCTCCTTCCATCTGCGCGAAGTGCGCGTCTTCGATGCGCTTCACCTCGGCGGCGGGCACGTAGTAGTCCACATCACGGTCATACGAGCGCAGCACGAAGGTCGCGATCACACCGATCAGGCCGATGCCGGCCAGCACCCACATGTGCCAGACCAGGGCGAAGCACAGCACCAGGCTGAACACCGAGATCACCACACCCGACGCGGTATTGCGCGGCATGTGGATGTCTTCGTAGGTGTCCTGGCGCTGCCAGGCCCGGCCGTGCTGCTTGTCGTCCCAATGCTGCTCCAGCGAGGTGATCGCCGGCAGCTTGGCAAAGTTGTAGAACGGCGGCGGCGAGGACGTGGCCCACTCCAGGCTGCGCGCGTTCCACGGGTCGCCGGTGAGATCCATGTTGGCCTTGCGGTCACGCACACTGACGTAGAACTGGATGAACATCGCGGCGATACCGGCGGCGATCACCAGCGCACCGATGGCGGCCACGATCAGCCACGGCTGGTAGCCCTCCACGCCGTAGTGGTTCATGCGGCGGGTCATGCCCTTGAAGCCCAGCACGTACAGCGGCATGAAGGCCAGATAGAAGCCGACCAGCCAGCACCAGAACGAAATCTTGCCCCAGCGCTCGTTGAGGGTGAAGCCAAACGCCTTCGGGAACCAGAAGCTGATGCCCGCCAGGCAGCCGAACACCACGCCGCCGATGATCACGTTATGGAAGTGCGCGATCAGGAACAGGCTGTTGTGCAGAACGAAATCCGCCCCCGGGATCGCCAGCATCACACCGGTCATGCCGCCCAGCGCGAAGGTGACCATGAAGCCGATGGTCCACAACGTCGAGGAGTGGTAGCGGATCCGCCCGCGGTACATGGTGAACAGCCAGTTGAACAGCTTCACCCCGGTGGGGATCGAGATGATGGACGTCATGATGCCGAAGAAGGCATTGACGTTCGCGCCCGAGCCCATGGTGAAGAAGTGGTGCAGCCATACGAAGAACGACAGGATGCCGATCGACGAGGTCGCATAGACCATCGAGCGGTAGCCGAACAGCGGCTTGCCCGAGAACGTGGCGATGATCTCCGAGAACGCACCGAAGCACGGCAGGATCAGCACGTAGACTTCCGGGTGGCCCCAGATCCAGATCAGGTTGACGTACATCATGGCGTTGCCGCCGGCGTCATTGGTGAAGAAATGCATCCCGAAATAGCGATCCATGGTCAGCAGCGCCAGGGTCGCGGTCAGCACCGGGAAGATCGCCACGATCAGGATGTTGGTGATCAATGCGGTCCAGGTGAACACCGGCATCTTCATCAGGTCCATGCCCGGCGCACGCATCTTGAGGATGGTGACGATGAAGTTCAGGCCGGTCAGCGTGGTGCCGATGCCGGAGACCTGCAATGACCAGATGTAGTAGTCCACGCCCACCGTGGGGCTGTACTCGATGCCGGACAGCGGCGGATACGCCACCCAGCCGGTCGCGGCGAAATCACCGACGAACATCGACAGCATCACCAGCACCGCACCCACCGCCGACAGCCAGAAGCTGAGCGAGTTGACGAACGGGAATGCCACGTCGCGCGCGCCGATCTGCAGCGGCACCACGATGTTCATCAGGCCCACGATGAGCGGCGTGGCCACGAAGAAGATCATGATCACGCCGTGCGCGGTGAAGATCTGGTCGTAGTGCTCCGGCGGCAGGTAGCCGGCGCTGTCATTGGCGGCGATGGCCTGCTGGGCACGCATCATCAGCGCATCGGCGAAGCCACGCACCAGCATGACCAGGGCCAGGATGATGTACATCACGCCGATCTTCTTGTGGTCCACCGAGGTGATCCACTCGGTCCAGATATAGCCCCACTTCTTGTAATACGTGATGGCCGCGATGATCGCCGCCCCCAGCAGCAGCGAGCCCGCCAGCGCCGACATGATGATCGGGTCGTGGTAGGGAATCGCTTCGAGGTTCAACTTTCCAAGCACAATCAGTTCTCCGCGGTACGGCTGGCAGGTGCGGCCAGGCTCACGAGTTGGGTTTTCGCGCCGGGCTCTTCACCGGGCAGGCAGATTTCGTCGTCGGGCATGCCGCCATACCGGCGCAGGATGCTGTCGAACAGGCCGGTGTCCACGCTGGCGAAACGCTGCATCGGCGCCCCATGGGTGGGCTTCTCCAGTTCGGCCAGGCGTGCCTGGCCCAGGTGCTGGGCGGTGCCGCGCGACTGCGCCAGCCACTGTTCGAAGTCCGCCTCGGTCATCACCCGCGCATCGAACTTCATGTCCGAGAAGCCCGCGCCGCTGTACGCCGAGGACATGCCGGCATAGGTGCCGGGCGTGTGCCCGATCAGATGCAGGCGGCTCTGCATGGCCGGCATGGTGTAGACCATGCTGCCCAGCTGCGGCACGAAAAACGCGTTCATCATCGACTCGGAGGTCAGCTTGAACGCGACCGGCGTATCGACCGGCATCACCAGCTCGTTGACCGTGGCCACGTTGTGGTCCGGATAGATGAACAACCACTTCCAGTTGAGCGAGACCACTTCCACGCGCAGCGGCGCCTTGTCCGATTCGATCGGGCGGTACGGGTCCAGTGCGTGGGTACTCTTCCAGATCAACACGCCGAGGACGACCACGATCAGGCACGGAATCGTCCACACCACCACTTCGATCGCGGTGGAATGCGACCAGGTCGGTGCGTACGTGGCCTCCTTGTTCGACTCGCGGTAGTGCCACGCGAAGTACAGCGTGAGGATGATCACCGGGATCACCACCAGCAGCATCAAGCCGGTGCAGACCAGGATCAGCTGCATTTCCTGCTCGGCGATGCTGCCCATGGGGTTGAACAGCTCCAGGTTCTTGCACCCTGTGAGCAGCGGCAGCAGCGCTGCCAGGCCGAACCAGCGTCCGGCGCGGGCTCGACCGGCCAGCGTGGCGCGGCGAGCGGAATGTGTAGCGGGGTTCATGCGTGACGGCCCTTCCAACGCAGTGCCGGGCCGGGCGGCCCGGATCATGAAAAGTGGCGAACACCCCCCTGCATGACCGATATGCATGGGGGGTGCCCGCCGCAGCCGCGTACGTTAGGCAACGACATGATCCATACATGATGCGACACACTGTCGCAGCCGCTCTCCCCGGCGCGCGTACCATGCGCGCATGGAATGGAACTCCCTCATCGCCGATGGCCACGGGCCGGTCTACCTGCGCATCGTGCAGGCGCTGGAACGTGCGGTCTGGTCGGGTGCCCTGCGCCCCGGCCAGCGCCTGCCTGCACAGCGCGCGCTGGCCACCGAGCTCGGTGTCGATCTCACCACGGTGACCCGCGCCTTCAACGAGGCGCGCACGCGCGGGTTGATCGATGCACGCGGACCGCTGGGGTCGTTCGTGGCGCCGCCCAAGGTGGAACTGGCGCAGCTCGTGGACCTGAGCATGAACCTGCCACCCAGCCCCGGCGGCGGACAGGTCGCGGACATGCTGCGGCGTGGCCTGTCCTCGGTGCTGACCCGCAGCGATGCGGGCAACCTGATGACGTATCACATCGGCGGCGGCAGCCGCGCGGATCAACTGGCGGCGCAGCAGTGGCTCAAGCCGATGCTCGGCAAGGTGGAGGCCGAGGCGCTGGTGGTCACGGAAGGTGCGCAGGCCGCACTGTCAGCCCTGTTGCTGGCGCTGACCAACGCCGGTGACACGATTCTGTGCGAGCCGCTGGTCTACCCGGGCCTGCTGCATGCCGCGCGGGTGCTGCAGCGTCGCCTGCAGGTGGTCGAGTGCGATGCGCATGGCATGCGCCCGGATGCACTCGCGCGTGCCGCGAGGAAACACAGCGCGCCGGTGGTCTATCTCAACCCGACCGCACAGAACCCGACGGGCCACACGCTGCCGCAGGAACGCCGCGAAGCGCTGGCCGAGGTGGTGCGCGCGCAGAATCTGCGATTGATCGAAGACGACCCTTACTGGCTGCTGGAGAACGAGGCCCCTGCCCCGCTTGCGCTGCTGGCGCCGCAGCACACCTGCTACATCTCCACGCTGTCCAAATGCCTGAGCCCGGGCCTGCACACCGGCTTTGTACAGCTGCCCGATGGCGTCTCGCGCCAAGGCGTGCTGGATGCCCTGCGCGCGGTCAACCTGATGGCGCCGCCGCTGATGAACGCACTGGTGACGCAGCTGATCCTGGATGGCTCCGCGCAGGCGATGCTGAAACTGGTGCAGGACGAAGCCGCCGAGCGCCGCTATCTGGCGCAGTCGGCGTTGTCGCCGCGGTTCCTGCAGCATTGTGCGGGCGTGCACGCCTGGTGCCGTCTTCCTGCGCACTGGACCGATGCCAGCCTGACCCACGCCGCACGGCTGCAGGGCCTGGGCATCGCACCGTCATCGGCGTTCACGCCGGAGGGCGTGGCGATCAACGATGCGGTGCGGATTTCATTGGGTGCCGCCGCCAACCGGCAGGAACTGCACCGAGCGCTGCGCCAGCTGGATCAGCTGATGCATGTGGCGGCGACAGAAAACACCGGCTGGACGGTCTGACGCCAGCCTTCCGGCCCACTCAGCCCGAAACGGCTTTGGCCTGCTTCCACACGGCCTCAAACTGGCTGGCGGTGATCGCGTCATCCGAATCCAGATCCAGCCACGACAGCGGCTGATCGGACAGCGGAAAGCGTTCATCGGCCTCCCCGGTTTTGTCGGCCCAGACCAGCACGCTGCGGTAGCTCTCCACCTGCCGCACGATCACATCGCCCTGCGCCTCGAGGTAGATCGTACCGTTGCCGATCTCGGATTCTGCGGGGTGCTTGTAGTGTTTGCGGGGCGTGCTCATGGCGGGGCGATATCTGGCAATGAAAATGGGGCCGGGGAATATACCTTGATCCGCCCCCTCCCCGTCGGCAATCGCCGCCCGGGCACGGGGTAGTGCCGGCCGCTGGCCGGCTTCCCGTAAACCACGCAAGGAGAAACTAGACGACCGGTCTAATCAGGCGTACAGTGGCGTCCATGAACTCCCCCACCGCCAGCTCCCCTGTCCGCGACACCATCCTGACCACCGGCCAGCGGATCATGAGCGCCAAGGGCTTTTCCGCGGTCGGCCTCAACGAGGTCCTCGCCGCGGCCGGCGTGCCCAAGGGTTCGTTCTACCACTACTTCGCCTCGAAGGAAGCCTTCGGCGAGGCGATGCTCGAGGACTACTTCACCGCCTATCTCGCTGATATGGACCGTATCTTCCGCCAGCCCGGGCAGACCAAGGCCGCGCAGCTGGAGGCCTACTTCCGCGCGTGGCAGGACAGCCAGTCCTTCGAGGACTGCCAGGGCAAGTGCCTGGCCGTGAAGCTCGGTGCGGAAGTCGCCGACCTGTCCGGGTCCATGCGCGCCGCCCTTCAACGTGGCACCACGGGAATCACCGATCGTCTGGCGCGTGCCTTGGCAGCGGGCGTCGCCGACGGCTCAGTGACGATCCAGGACCCGCCCGATGCTGTCGCGCGCAGCCTGTACCAGCTGTGGCTCGGGACCAGCATCATGGTCAAGATCGCCCGCAGCACCCGCCCGTTCGACGACGCCGTCGCGTTGACCGCCCGCCTTCTGCATACCGCCCCCTGACAAGGGGATGTCCACGCACGTCCGCATCGGCGTGTTTTTCTCGGCCCCATCACTAGACGACCAGTCTACTCAAGCACCCACAGGAGCATCACCCATGAAAGTCCTCATCGTTCTGACCTCGCACGACGAACTCGGCACCACCGGCAAGAAGACCGGTTTCTGGCTGGAAGAGCTGGCCGCGCCCTACTACACCTTCAAGGATGCCGGCGCGGAGATCGTGCTGGCCTCGCCCAAGGGTGGGCAGCCGCCGCTGGATCCCAAGAGCAACGAGCCGGACTTCAAGACCGACGCGACCCGTCGCTTTGAAGCCGACGCCGATGCCAACGCACAGCTGGCCAACACCGTCCGCCTGGACAGCGTCTCACAGGCCGACTTCGACACCGTGTTCTATCCCGGCGGCCATGGCCCGCTGTGGGACCTTGCCGAAGACGCCCACTCCATTGCCCTGATCGAGGCATTCATCGCCGCCGGCAAGCCGGTCGCGCTGGTCTGCCATGCCCCGGGCGTGCTGCGTGACGTCAAGACTGCCGAGGGTGCGCCGCTGGTACAGGGCAAGAACGTCACTGGCTTCACCAACACGGAAGAAGAAGGCGTGGGCCTCACCGACGTGGTGCCCTTCCTGGTCGAAGACATGCTCAAGGCCGCAGGCGGAACGTACTCCAAGGGCCCGGACTGGGGCTCGTACGTCGTCACCGATGGCCTGCTGATCACCGGCCAGAACCCCGCCTCGTCTGAAGAGGCGGCCCAGGTCCTGCTGAAGCAACTGCGCTGAAATAACAGGGACGGAGGTAGTTATTAATTACCTCCGTCCCCGTTAAGGAGTTACTGAGCGCCGTCGCGGGTGACCCGCCAGATGGTGTTGGAGAGGTCATCGGCGACGATCAGCGCGCCACGCGGGTCGACCGTGACGCCTACCGGGCGGCCGCGGGTCTTGCCGTCTTCGCCGAAGAACCCGCTCACGAAATCGATCGGCTCGCCGGCCGGACGGCCATTGCTGAAGGGCACGAACACGACTTTGTAGCCGACCGGGGGATTGCGGTTCCAGCTGCCGTGCTCGCCCACAAACACGCCATCGGCAAACTGCGTACCCATCACCTCGGACGAGAAGGCCACGCCCAGTGCGGCCACATGCGAGCCCAGCGCGTAATCCGGTGCGATCGCCGAGGCGACCTTCTCCGGGTTCTGCGGCATCACGCGGCGATCCACATTCTTGCCCCAGTAGCTGTAAGGCCAGCCATAGAAGCCGCCCTCCTTCACCGAGGTGAGGTAATCGGGCACGAGGTTCGGGCCGATCTCATCGCGTTCATTGACCACCGCCCACAGCGTGCCGCTACCCGGCTGGATTGCCAGCGCGGTGGGATTACGGATACCGGTGGCGTAATCCTTGTGCGCACCGGTCGCCACGTCGATCTGCCAGATCCGCGCGCGATCGATCTCCACCGCCATGCCGCGCTCGGTGATGTTGCTGTTGGAACCGATGCCCACGTACAGATAACGGCCATCGGCGCTGGCGGTCATCGCCTTGGTCCAGTGATGGTTGATGGCGGACGGCAGGTCGGTCAGCTTGACCGGCGCCGCGCTCGCCTTGGTCTGCCCTTCCTGATAGTCGAAGCGCACCACTGCGTCCTGGTTGGCCACGTAGATCGCATTGCCGATCAGCGCCAGACCATAGGGCGCGTTGAGCTTGTCGGCAAACACCGTCTTCAGTTCGTAGGTGCCGTCGCCATCAGCGTCGCGCAGCAGCGTCAGGCGGTTGCCACTCTTGACCGAGGTATTGCCCTTGGCCTTGATCTTGCCGGCAATGACATCCTTCGGCTTCAGGGCGGGCGCACTGCCGCCGCGACCTTCAGCCACCAGGATGTCGCCATTGGGCAGCATGAGGGTCTGCCGCGGGATGTTCAGATCGGTGGCGATCGCCGAAATGCGGTAGCCCTTGGGCACCGTGGGAAGCGTATCGCCCCACTGCGCCGGCTTGGCGATGGTCATGTCCGGCATCAGCCCGCGATGCGGCTTGGGCATCTCCGGGCTGCCACCATATTGATCAAGCTGGGGCGCCTTGCCACTGCAGGCCGCCAGCGCGACCGCCAGCGCGGACAGCGAGAGGATCCGGAGCGTCATCTGGCGGCTCATCGCACACCTCCCACGCGCAGGCTGGACAGTCCCACCCACGTGGCGAGCAGCGCCAACACCGTCAGGATCACCGAGAGCACCAAGCCTGCTGGCATCACCGCCCACGCATCACGCGCATGGTGGAGACAGTTGATGAAACCCACGCCCCAGGTCACCGCCAGAATCACGACATACGCCAGGTTGCGGCTGCGGCGGACCAGGCCGACGATCCCGAACAGCAAGGCGAGCGTTGTCATCACCATCGCGCCGATCAGCAGCCAGGAGGCAAAGTTCGCCCACTGGATCTCGTACGTGCTCCAGTACGCGTAGTCGGCCAGCAGCGCCGCCAGGAACAACGGCAGCACCCCGCCCAATACAGCGGCGTGGAAGGGATGGATGACCCACGATCGGGTCAGGACAACGGTCGAAGCCATGGTGGTCTCCTGGTGAGGGGCGAATCTCTCCCGATCCTGCCATCCCCGGTGTGATGGGGGTGCCCATGACTCACCGATCAGAAAGGTCCCAGTACGGCGGCGATCCGATCGCCTCGGTGAGGAAGGCCGACACCTCGCGGACCTTGCGTGAGCGCAGTCTGTTTTCCGGCGAGAGCAGCTGCAGATACACCCGTTCGGATTGCGGGGAGAACTCCCACTCGCCGAGCAGCGTGACCATGCTGCCACTGTGCAGCGTTTCTGCGTTGAACAACCAGGTGGGGAACAGCACCACGCCACGCCCGGCAATGGCCGCCGCCAGCAGCGCCTCGGCATTGTTGCTGCGCAGGGGGCCGGTCACGTTCACCGCTTTGAACGGCACCTCCGGCGAGGAACGGAAATACCACTTCTGGATGCCGAGCTGCCCTTTGTAGACCAGGCATTGATGCTGCAGCAGATCCTCCGGCACCACCGGCGTGCCGTGCGCGGCAAGATAGGCCGGGCTGGCGGCGAGGATGTTGCGGTGGGGCGCGATGACCTTGCCGATCAGGCCCGAATCCATCAGAAGCCCGACGCGGATGATGATATCCACGCCTTCCTGGACGGGATCGATCAGCGTGTCGGTCAGGGTCAGCTCGACGATCAACTCGGGATATTTCGCCTGCAACGTATTGACGATGTGTGCGATGTGCAGCCGCCCCAGTGACTCAGGGGCGTTGATGCGGATCAGGCCCCGCAGCTCGGCATCGCGGCCTTCCAACTGCCCGACCGCGTCATCGAGCAGGTCCACAGCGTCTCGCACCTGCTGATGGAACTGCTCGCCCGCTTCGGTCAACCGGACCGCCCGGGTGCTTCGGTAGAACAGCTGGTGCCCCACCTCCTGTTCAAGCGCCGCGATGAAGCGCGACACCGATGAAGCTGGCACCCGGTACTGCCGCGCCGTGGCCAGGAAGCTGCCGGTGGCGGCGACGGTGAGGAAATAGCGGAGGGCTTTGAGCTGCATGGCGGGCACCTTGGGAGCTGATTGCTGTTTCAGCAATAGTCATTTGCCGAATCGCCGCATTGTGGCCGATATCGCACGCCCATACGATGAAGTGAAGCGCATGGCGAACCCGCCACGCCCTCCCCCCTCGCCCCCTCAGGAACCTCCATGAGCTCCCTTTTCAATACGTTCGACCTGGCAGGCATCCCGCTGCGCAACCGCGTGGTCATGGCCCCGCTGACCCGTGCACGCGCCCCGCAGGATGCCGCTGATGAGCGAACCGCCCTGTATTACGCCCAGCGTGCCACCGCCGGCCTGATCGTCAGCGAAGGCACGCCCATTTCCCGCGAGGGCCAGGGCTACCTGTTCAATCCCGGCATCTTCACGGCCGAGCAGATCGCCGGCTGGCGCCTGACCACCGATTCGGTCCATGCGCTGGGCAGCCGGATGTTCGCGCAGATCTGGCATGTGGGTCGCGTCTCGCACCCCACCATCCAAGCCAACGATGCGCGCCCGGTCAGTGCCAGTTCGAAGCTGCCGGTCGGCGCGCAGGCATTCGGCTACGACGAGCAGGGCCGACTCGCGCTGGTCGCCGCCCCGGCGCCGCGCCAGCTGGAGACCGATGAGATTCCGCGCATCGTGGCGGAGTTCGCGCAGGCGGCCGCCAATGCCATCGAGGCCGGCTTCGACGGCGTGGAAATCCACGGCGCCAACGGCTACCTGCACGAGCAGTTCATCAATCCGCAGGTGAATGACCGCACCGACCAGTACGGCCCGCAGTCGCTGGACAACCGCCTGCGCTTCACCCTGGAAGTGATCGACGCCGTGGTCGCGCGTATCGGCGCCGCGCGTACGGCCATCCGGCTCTCGCCCTATGGCCAGTTGTTCGACATGCCGCACTACCCGGAAATCGACGCCACCTATACCGCTCTGATCCAGGCGATCGGGCAGCGTGGCCTGGCCTACGTGCACCTCATGGACCAGTCCGGTTTCAAGGTCGGCCAGAAATCGGTCGATGGCGCGGGCGATTCGGGCTTCGGTGGTCTGTTGCGCACGTTGAAGCCGCATCTGCCCGGGACCGCCCTCATCCTTGCCGGCGGCATGACCCGTGAGCGGGCCGAGCAGCTGATCGATGCGGGCCTGATCGACCTGGCGGCCTTCGGCACCCCGTTCATCAGCAACCCGGATCTGGTGGCGCGCCTGCAGAACGGCTGGCCGCTGGCGTCCGCCGATCGGGACACGTTCTATGGGGGGGGCGCCACCGGGTATATCGACTACCCGGCGTACGCCCCGACCCACGAACGGGCAGCCTCCGAGGCCGCCTGACGGAACGGGCACGCGAACGGGGGGACATTCCGTCCCCCCGTTGGTCGATCCTTCCACGCGATGGCCGCAGCCGCTACTTGCCCGTCACCGCTTCCTGCAGCTTCTCCACGGCCTGGTCGGCCGTGAACGTGTTCGGCTTCTGGATCTTGGGGAACTCAACGAAGGTCTCGTTGAATTTGGTGAGCAGCGCGATCGCCCCGTACACGATGTAGACGTGGTTGATGTACCAGTCCCAATAGGTATTGGAGGTCACATCCGCGAATTCGTACGGATCGGTGCGCAGGTTGTAGATCTTGGGAATGCGCATGACCGTGAACGGTTCGCCCCACAGCTGCATGGTGCCCTTGCAGCGCTGCTCGATGAACGTCACCTTCCAGTTGTCGTAGCGGATGCCGAGCATGTCGCCATCATCGGAGATGTAGACGAACAGCTTGCGCGGCGACTTTTCCTCCTTGCCGGTGAGATACGGCAGCAGGCTGACCCCGTCGATGTGGTTCTTGTAGGTGCGCCCGATCGCCTTGACCCCTTTCTTGAGGTCGTTGACCACGCCCTTGTTGCCCGCCAGTTCCAGGAAGGTCGGCAGCCAGTCATGGTGCTGGACGATCTCGTTGGACACCGAACCCGGCTTGATCTTGCCCGGGTAACGCACCACCAGCGGAATGCGGAATGCGCCTTCCCAGTTGGTGTCCTTCTCACTGCGGAACGGCGTCATGCCGCCATCCGGCCACGAATTGCGGTGCGGCCCGTTGTCGGTGGAGTACACCACCAGGGTGTCTTCGGCGATGCCCAGTTCGTCAAGATAATCGAGCAGCGAGCCGACGTTCTTGTCGTGGTCGATCATGGTGTCGTGGTACGGCGACTGCCAGCGCCCGGCCTGCCCCAGGCTTTCCTTCTTGGTATGCGTGATCAGGTGCATGTGGGTGAAGTTGACCCAGACGAAGAACGGCGTGTCGTCGTCGTTCGCCTTCTTGATGAAGCCCTTGGCGCGGTCGGCGAAGTCGTCATCGCAGGTCAGCATGCGCTTGCGGTCCAGCGGGCCGGTGTCTTCGATCTTCTGCTTGCCCACCTTGCCCCAGCGCTTCTGGTCGGTGCTGTCATCTTTGTCGGTGGCGAAACTGTGGATCACCCCGCGCGGCTTGATGGTCTCGATGAAATCGCCGAACTCGTCCTTGGGAAAGTAGTCGTACATCTCCGGCTCTTCCTCGGCATTGAGGTGGTAGAGATTGCCGTAGAACTCATCGAACCCATGGTTGGTGGGCAGCATGTGGTTCAGATCGCCAAGGTGGTTCTTGCCGAACTGCCCGGTGGTATAGCCCTCGTTCTTCAGCAGCGCGGCGATGGTGACGATCTTCTCGTTCATGCCGACCGGCGCGCCCGGAATGCCCACCTTCGACAGACCGGTACGCAGCACGCTCTGCCCGGTGATGAAGGAGGACCGGCCGGCGGTGCAGGACTGCTCACCGTACGAGTCGGTGAACATCATGCCCTCATTGGCCAGCCGGTCGATGTTCGGGGTCTGGTAGCCCATCAACCCGCGCGAGTAGCAGCTCAGGTTGGAGATGCCGATGTCGTCTCCCCAGATGACGAGGATGTTGGGCTTCTTTGCGGATGAACTGGGCTTCTTCTTTGCGGATGAGCTGGCCATGCACTTCTCCGACGACGGTGGTGCTCAATAGTCGGTGTGGGTCGCGATGGCGGCCAGCGTGTTTCTACTTAGATCGCATCAGTAAGTCTTCGCCTCTCCCTGCTCATCCTTCCCAGCTGATGCCTTTGGGCGCACTGGAGAACCCGGCGGCCCGCAGTGCGTCCATCGTTCCATCGCGCCGCGCCGGCGCATCGTTGATCAGCTCCACCGTGAACGAGATCCGACGCCCCCGCCGCAGTGCACCGACCAGCGCCTGCGCCGCGGCAGCCGTCGTGCCGGCCAGGGACACATCGTCCGCATCGAAGAACGTCAGCAGCTGGCGCCCCCCCTGGGCCAGGTACATCAACAGACGCCCACCACCGATCACCACCACGGCGCCGGCACGTCGCACCGGCCGGACCGCCGAGCCGTGCACCGGCCAGGGCACCACGGTACCGAACGGGTTGGCCGGGTCCACTGCGGACAGCCCGATCGCCACCTCGCCAGCACCGGGCCGCAGGGCATCGGCGACGCCACGCAGTCGATCCACGATCAGGCGATCGGCGAACTGGGCCCCGCCCAGCCCGTCCACGAAGCGCCCACGCAGCACCCGTCCCGCATCCTCCATGCCGCGATACACCTGTTGCAGCGCCGGGAAGCCGCCGGCGATCCCTTCGGCCATCGCGGCCCCGCGGGTCACGATGCCGTACCGGTCCAGCAGCCCCTCGGCCAGCGCCACCGCGCGCGCCGTGTCACTGATCGCCTCACGCTGCAACAGCGACCAGCGCCCGGCCAGCGCGGGGGCCGCAAAGCTGGCGATCACGGCCGGCGCGCCGTCGGCCAAGGGCGTGTCGTGCATCGGGATGCCACGGACGCGTCGACCGCGCCGCGAGGCGCGCGTGACCCGCGGCCGTGGCGCGCGGGCCCCGGCCATGCCGCGCAGCGGCGCCCACAGATCCGTGGTCAGGTGCCCCGACCAGGCCAGGCCCCACAAGGCGTCGTGCAGCTGCGCGGCGGTGATCTCCATGGGCGGGTTGCCGGCCCGCGCCCCGTGCGTGCCCACCGCGGTAGCCAGCTGGCGCGCGAAGTACGCACCCCCGTCGGCCAGCACCTGCAGCAGCGCGTCCTGCAGCGGCGACAGCGCGGTTGCCACCGCAAGCGCGGGCAGCGTTTCTGCCGCGAATTCCTGCAGGTGCAGCGAGACCAGGCCATCCTCCTCGCCAAGCCGCCCGTGCCCGGCCCACACCACGGTGCCCGTAGCGAGCAGCTCATCGAGCATCGCCGGCGCGTAATCGACCACGCGCGCAGGCAGGATCTGCTGTTCCCACACCGACGCCGGCAGCGCCACACCCGCCAGCAGGTCCACCACGCGCAGCACGCCGTCGATGCCCTCCAGCGCACCCGGCCCGCGGTGAGTGATGCCACGTGCAGCCTGTTCGGCATCGGCCAGCAGCCCATGCCGCTCCAGCAACAACAGGGCATAGGCGTCGCGCGTGACCGGCCGGGTCGCCTCGCGTGCCGCCTGCAGCGAGCGCACCCGCAGCCGACGGAACACCGCCTCGCCCACCCATTCGTGACGGGCCAGCGGCGCCGGCTCGGCGGCCGCGACGATGGCCTCGGCGTCGCGACGCGCCACACCGAAACGCCCCTTGAGCAGCTTGCCCTGCGTTTCCAGCTGCGTGAGTGCCGCATCGGCCACGGCCACGCCCAATCCGAACGCGGCCGCCACCTCGGCCGTGGTGAACGGCGCATGGGTACGCGCATACCGGCCCAGCAGCTCGCCCAGCGGGTCCGATGAGGCCTGCAGGAAGATCTCGGGGATGCCGCGCGGAAGGGTGACCCCCAGCGCATCGCGAAGGCGTGCGGCATCTTCGATGGCCGCCCAGTGCATGCGGCCGGCGATCTTGACCTGGATCGCACGCCGCTCAGCGGCGAGATCGTGCAGATGCCCGGCAGGATCCTCATCGACCCGCCGCAGCGCCATCGCTTCATCGGTGAGCGGGCCCAGTTCTCGCAGCAGATCGGCCGCCCCTTCCTTGCCGCGCGCACGGCGGTCGGGCGCCAGGCGCTGCAACTCGCTGCCCACCTGCTCCACCACGGCCGCATCCAGCAGTTCGCCCAGATCGACCTGGCCGAGCAGGTCCCCCAGCAAGCCGCTGTCCAGTGACAGCACCGACGCGCGGCGCTCGGCCAGTGGCACATCGGTGCCGTACATGAACTCGGCGACGTAGCCGAACAGCAGGTTCGCCGCGAACGGCGACGGCACCTCGGTGGTGACATCGGCGATCGCCACGCGGCCGTCGGTGAGCCGCTGCATCAGCACGCCCAGCGCATCGAGATCGTAGACGTCCTGGAGACACTCACGTGCGGTCTCGATCAGGATCGGGAACTCGGGATAGCCCTGCGCGATGGCCAGCAGTTCACCGGCGCGCAGGCGCTGCTGCCACAGCGGCGAGCGGCGACCCGGCGTGCGCCGCGGCAGCAACAGGGCGCGTGCGGCACATTCGCGGAAGCGCGCGGCAAACAGGGCCGAGCCGCCCACGGCGCGCGTGACGTCGCTGCGCAGCCGCTCGGGCTCGAACAGGAACAGCTCCGCGCCCGGCAGGCGCCCCTCCGCGTCGGGCAGCCGCGCGATGATGCCGTCGTCGCTGGCGACCACCGCCGGATCCACACCCCAGCGTTCGCGGATGCGCGCGGCCACCGCCAGTGCCCACGGATCGTGTACGCGCCGCCCATAGGGGGAATGCAACATCAGCCGCCAGTCACCGGCCTCATCGCGGCAGCGCTCCAGCACCAGCGTGCGATCGGTGGGCAGCACGCCGGTGGCCTCACGCTGTTCGGCCAGCAGGCCGGCGATGTTGGTGATCGCGTTGTCCGCCAATCCGCAGGCCTGCAGCCGCTCCCGCAGCCCGGCCGGCATGCCCGCTTCCGCGACACCGGCATCCAGCGCACCGATGAAGGCACCCACCGCCTCGCCCAGTTCGGCCGGGCGCCCCACGCCCTCACCGCGCCAGAACGGCAAGCGCGCCGAGCGCCCCGGCGCGGGGGTCACCACGACCTGATCATGGGTGATCTGCTCGATCCGCCACGAGGTGGCGCCCAAGGTGATCACATCGTTGACCCGTGATTCGTGGACCATCTCCTCATCGAGCTCGCCGACCCGGCGCGACCCGGCACGCTCCTCGCCTTCCGGAAGCACCACACCGAACATGCCGCGGTCAGGGATGGTGCCACCGCTGGTGACCGCCAGCTGTTTCGCGCCCGGCCGCGCGCTCAGCGCACCGGTGTCGCGGTTCCAGACCAGCCGCGGGCGGAAGCCGGCGAAATCATCGGAGGGATAACGCCCGGCCAGCATGTCCAGGGTGGCATCGAACGCGCTGCGCGGCAGCGAACGGTACGGCGCGGCACGGCGTACGCGCGCATACCAGGCGTCCACGTCCAGCGTCTCCATCGCCGCGGCGGCCACTGTCTGCTGGGCCAGTACGTCCAGCGGGTTGCGCGGCGGATCGATCGCTTCGATCTGACCGGCCAGCATGCGCTCCACCGCCACGGACGCATCGATCAGGTCGCGCCGCGTGCGTGGGTAGACCAGGCCGGTGGAGATGCCCCCGACCTGATGGCTGGCCCGCCCCACCCGCTGCAGCGCGCTGGCCACCGAAGGCGGCGCGGCGACCTGGATCACCAGATCGACCAGCCCCATGTCGATGCCCAGCTCCAGGCTGGAGGTGGCCACGACACAGCGCAGCTCGCCGGACTTGAGCGCCTGTTCGATCTCGCGGCGCTGTTCCTTGGAGACCGAACCATGGTGCGACCGGGCGATCAGCGCGTCCGCTCCAGCGGCCCGCCCGGCGGTGCCGCCGTTGAACGACCCGTAGTGTTCGGGGGCAGCCTCCGCTATCGAGCCAAGCGCCGGGAGCTGGCCACGGGCGACACGGTCGGCATGCAGTTCATTCAACCGGGCAGTCAGCTTTTCGGCCACGCCCCGTGAGTTGGCGAACACGATCGTCGAACGTCGCGCCAGCACCTGGTCCAGGATGCTGGCCTCCACATGCGGCCAGATCGAGCCGACCCGGCCGGCGGGCGCGGGTGCATCGGCGGCCGCGGGATGCGGCGGAATGTCGGCCATGTCCTCGACCGGCACCACGATCCGGACCTCCAGCGCCCGCTGCGACGGTGGATGAACCACGCTGACCGGCCGGTCGCCACCGAGGAACCGCGCGACCTCCTCCACCGGGCGCACCGTGGCCGAGAGCCCGATGCGCTGCGCAGGCATCTGCAACAGCGCATCCAGCCGTTCCAGACTCAACGCCAGATGGGTGCCGCGCTTGCTGCCGGCCACCGCGTGGATCTCATCGATGATCACGGTATGCACGTCGCGCAACGTCTCGCGCGCCTGTGAGGTGAGCATCAGGAACAGCGATTCGGGCGTGGTGATCAGGATGTCCGGCGGACGCCGCAGCAGCCGCGCCCGCTCCGCCGGGGTGGTGTCCCCGGTCCGGATCGCGACGGACAGGGTGACCGCTGGATCGCCGCGTCGCTCGCGTTCGGCACTCACCCCCTGCAGGGGCCTCTGCAGGTTGCGCTCGACATCGGCGCCGAGCGCCTTGATCGGCGAGAGATACAGCACACGGGTGCCGCGCTTGGTGGACGTGGCCGTCGCCGACCGCCCACCGCCCTGCTGCTCACCGCTGCGGAACAGCTGGTCGATCGCGTGCAGGAACGCGGCCAGGGTCTTGCCCGAGCCGGTCGGCGCGATGACCAGGGTGTGCTGGCCGGCGCTGATCGCCGCCCAGGCATGGTCCTGCACTGCCGTGGGCGCAGCGAAGGCTGCCGTGAACCAATCGCGCGTGGCCGGGGTGAAGGTGGCCAGTGCGCCGGGGGCGGGGTCGTTCGAGGTGGGCATGGATCCGGATGTCGTGGGGCGCTCGCCCAGCGACGGCCGCGAGCGCAATGGAACCAGACTAGGGTAAGCCGCGTCGGACATCCGTCAATCGGCGCGGGACCGACGTGTCTCCGGCTGGCGCCGCACGCCCCTGAGCGCCCGCCACTCGTCCCTTCATCACCGACATCCGGCCCCAGGCCAGGGCCGGCGGGCCTCTGCGGGAACACACTCGCTGGCATCGACCCCGCTGCTGCCACAGGAACGACCCTCATGAAACGACGCGATTGCCTCAAGGCCGGGCTGACCCTGCCGCTGCTGCCGATGCTGCTCAAGGCCGGCCCTGCCGTCGCAGCGACGCGTGCGAGGGTCCGGCCGGGCGCTGCAGGGTGGCCCGCTGCCGCCGAGTGGGACCGATTGTCGCGGGCAGTCGGCGGTCGGCTGTCGGTGCCGCAGTCCCCCTTTCTCGCTGACGCCGCCACCCGCGCCGCCGCGCTGGAGCAGCTGCAGAATCCGTTCTTCCTCGGCGATGCGCCCGCGCTCACCCAGACCAGTGGTTACTTCGGCGCGTGGCGGTCAGTGCCCAGCGCGAAGGTGGTGGCCGCCGCCAACAGCGCCGATGTGGCCGCGGCGGTGAACTTCGCCCGCACCCACCGCCTGCGCCTGGTGGTCAAAGGCGGCGGGCACAGTTATCACGGCACCTCCTGCGCGCCGGATTCGCTGCTGGTCTGGACCCGCGCGATGAACCAGGTCGAGCTGCACGATGCCTTCGTCGCCCACAACGCCCGCCCGGGCACGGCGCCGCAGCCGGCGGTCAGCGTAGGTGCCGGGGCGATGTGGATCGATGCCTACGATGCGGTCACCACCCGCGGCGGGCGCTATGTCCAGGGCGGCGGCTGCACCTCGGTGGGCGTGACCGGCCTGGTCACCGGTGGCGGCTTCGGCAGTTTCTCCAAAGCGCATGGCACGGCCGCGGCCAGCCTGCTCGAAGCCGAGATCGTCACCGCCGACGGGCAGATCCGCACCGTCAACGCCGACAACGACCCGGACCTGTTCTGGGCCTTGAAGGGCGGCTGCGCGGCGAGTTTCGGGATCGTCACCCGGATGACGCTGCGGACCCATGACCTGCCCGATACCTTCGGCGGCGTCTCCTGCCAGATCCAGGCCAGCGACGACGCCAGCTGGCGGGCACTGGCGGTGGAGATGCTCCGCTTCTACCGCGACACGCTGTGCAACCCGCACTGGGGTGAGCAGTTCACCTTCAAGGACACGCGCCGGCTGTCAATCTCGATGGTGTTCCAGGGCCTGTCGCGCGACGCGGCCGAAGCGACCTGGACGCCGTTCCTGGACTGGATCCGCGCCCGGCCGGCCTACACCATCACCGAACCCTTGCAGGCACTGGCGATGCCGGCCAGAGACTTCTGGGACGCGGACTTTTTCCGCCAGCACGCCCCTGCCCTCATCGCCGAGGACACCCGCGACGGCGCCTCCTCCCGGCACATGCTGTGGAAGGGCGACCAGGGCCAGGTCGGCTGGTTCCTGCATGGCTACGCATCGGCCTGGTTGCCGTCGGGGCTGCTGGACGATGCGCAGCATGAGCAGGCGGCCGCCGCGATCTGTGCGGCCGCCGATCACATGGATGTCGGCCTGCACTGCAACAAGGGCCTGTTCGGTGCGCCGGCGGCGGCGCTGGCCGCCAGCCGCGACACGGCCACCCATCCGGCGGTACTGGACGCCTTCGCGCTGGCGATCATCGGCAATGCCAGCGGGCCGGTGTATCCGGGCCTGGGGCGCACGGTGGATGAGCCCCGGGCACGGCGGGGCGCCTTGAACGTGGCGCGCGCCTACCAGGCCCTGAGCGTGGTGGCGCCCTCGGCCCCGGCCTATGTTTCAGAGAGCGACTACTTCCAGAAGGACTGGCAGCAGGCGTTCTGGGGGCCGAACTACCCACGGCTGCAGGCCGCCAAGCGCCGCTACGATCCGCAGGGCCTGTTCGTGATCCATCACGGTGTGGGCAGTGAAGCGTGGAGCGCGGACGGCTTCGAGCGCACTGGCGGCTGACGGCGCGTCGGGCAGCGTCTACGCCGCCGCCCCACCCTGGGCCTTGCCCAGCTGGGCGAGCACGCTGCGCAACGCCTGCTGCGCACGCCGGTTCTCCGCCGGCGTGCCGACGGTGATCCGCACCCAGGTGTCATACGGGGCGAACACACGGGCAATGCGCACGCCCTGTTGCAGCAGCCCGGCGGCGACGGCTGCATGGGGGTGCCCGGTATCGACGAACACGAAATTGCCGGCCGCTTCGGTCGAGCGCAGGCGCAGCCCGCTCAGGACCTGCTGCCAGTGCTGCCGCTCCGCCGCCACGCTGCGCCGGACCTGGGCCACGTGGGCGGGATCGGCAAGCGCGGCCGATGCAGCCGCCAGCGACAACTGGTTCTGCGCATGCGCGCCGCCGACGCCGCGCTGGCGCAGTGCCCCGGCGAGCGCCGCGGGCACCAGCGCATACCCGACCTGCAGCCCGGCCAGGGCATGGATCTTGCCCAGCGTGCGGAACACCACCACGTTCTGGCCCTGCCGCAGCAGGCGCACCGCGCTCAACGTGGCGGCATCCTCGCGGTAATCGAGGTACGCCTCGTCGACGATCACCAGCGTGCGCGCCTGCGCGGCGCTCACGAAACGATCGAACTCGGCCCCGGGGCTCAGCGTGCCGGACGGGTTGTGCGGATTGACCACGAACAGCGCGCGGGTATCCGGCGCGATCGCCGCCAGCAATGCGGGCAGATCATTCTCCAGCCGCGCGTTCAACGGCACTTCCACCGCCCGGCCGCCAAAGGGCCTGGCCGCATCCACCAGGGCGCCATACCCGGGCACGCTGTAGATGAACCCGCCCGCGCCCTGGCTCAGCGCAAGATGCTGGCCCAATGCTTCAAGCACTTCACCGACGATGACCTGTTCGGGCGCGACCCCTTCCAGCGTGGCGATCTGGCTCTGCAACGCCTGCAGCTGCGCGGCGCTGACATACCGCGGTGCCTCCGCCAGCGCGCGCTGTACCGCGGGCCCGACCCGAGGTGACGGGCCGTAGCTGCTTTCATTGAGATCCAGCCGCAGCAGGTCCGTGGTGCGCCCGGCGGCTGTCACGGCTGCCGGCGCGACCGGCGCGGCCGGCGCAGCGGATCCAGCGGCCGGCGCCAGCGCGACCGCTGCGGCACTGGTCAGCCCGGCACGCAGCCAGTGGCGGCGCTGCGGGTCGGCAGGCAGGTGGCCTGCAATCGTGGAACGGGTCATTGGAAACGGGCCTCCAGGCGTGCGTAGTAGTAGGTGCCACTCCAACCGAACGGCGACAGCTCGCTGTACGGGAACACGCCAAAGGTATCCGCGCCGGAGACCTGCGGGGTGGTGGCGATGTTGCGGGTGGGATAGGTGTTGAAGAGGTTGTTGGCGCCCAGCACCAACGTCACCGTCTCGGTCGCGCGGAAGGCGATGTCCAGATCGGTGACCCAGCGCGCCTCCAGTGTCTGGATCACGTCGACATTGCCAGCACTACCCGCTTCGGTCGGCAGCGTGCGGAAACGGGTCGAGCCCTGCGCAAAGGCGGCGACATTGGCCGCGCTCTGGTTGGTTGCCGCCACGCCTTCGATCTCACCGTAGCGGTGCGTGCCCAGGTGGATGCCCCAGCGGCCGACTTCCCACCCCAGCGCGAGCGTCAGGTTGTCGCGCGGCTGGCCTTTCTCCACGCGGGTGCGCTCGGTGACATCGAACAACGGCGTGCGCACGCCGAGCGCGGTGAGCTGCGCCGGGGTCGAGGCGACATGGGTCAGCTCGGTCTTGTTGCGGTTGTACGCGAGGGTCGCGGTGAGCCTGCCATGGTCCGCCAGCTCCCAGCGGTAGCGCGCCGAGGCGTCCACGCCAGTGGTGCGGGTATCGGCGGCATTGCTGAAGTAGCGCACGCTGGTGACGCCCGGCGAGCCCAACGCGGCCAGGTAGTCACGGATCGCGGTCGACCCGGCCGCATCAACGAAGTTGCTGGAGAGGAAGATCCGGTCGTCGATGTCGATCCGGTACACATCCACCGACGCGCTCAGCCCACCGATGCCCCAAGTGAGGCCCGCCGTGACATTGGTCGCCTGCTCCGGCTCCAGCGAGCGCGCCCCCAGGGCACGCGCCTCCACCGTATCCACCGGTGCCGTGCGCACCAGCACGTACTCGGGCACCCCGGTCACCGCGTTGTTCAACGTGCGGCTGCTGGTCGAACTGAAGTACTGCTGGGCCAAGGCCGGCGCATGGAAGCCGGTGCTGACCGAGGCGCGCACCGCCACCCCGCCGTCGAGCTGGTAGCGCAGGGCCAGCTTGCCGTTGGTGGTGCTGCCGAAATCGCTGTAGTCCTCCCAGCGCCCGGCCAGCGAGACCAGGAAGCGATCCGTCACATCGGTTTCCGCTTCGGCGTAGGCCGAGACGTTGTGACGGTGATGGTTGCCGGCGTCCGCCGGCTGGATGCCCGCGAAGCCCTGCGAGCCGATCGTCGGCACCGCGCCGGCCGAAGGGCCATCAAGCACCCGCGCCGGCCCCCAGACGTACGAGTTCAGCTCACCGGGCGAAATGCCGTAGGTATCGCGGCGGAACTCTGCCCCGAGCGCCAGCCGCAGCGGTGCATGCCAGCCCAGCTCGATGCTGTTGTTGGCATCCAGATTGGTGGTCCACTGCGAGGCCTCCAGCGCACCGTTGTAGAACGCGGTGGGGCTGGCCGCACCCAGCGTGGCGTTGAGCGTGTTGCGGGTGCGGTAGACCAGCTTGTTGCGGCCGTACACGCTGCTCAGGTCCCAGTGCCAGTCGCCGAGCAGACCTTTGATGCCTGCGCCGAGCGAGGCGTTGGTGCTCTGGGTATCGACCCACGGCAGGAACCCGTCCGGGTAGATTGCGCGCACGTTCTCGACCTGGCCAGCGCGGCGCAGGGAGGCGTTGGAACTGCCCTCGCTTACCCCGTAGCCGCCGAAGGCATACGCCTCCAATCCCTCCGCCCAGGCGAGCGGCTTGCGCAGGTTGCCGAACACGGTCTTTTCCACGGTGTCGGCCGAGTCGGCGAAGCGCCACAGGGCATCGCGGTCGATGGTGGCTTCGCGTGGGTCGGCCACGGCACCCGCCGCCGCGCCCCCGATCGGTGCCAGGCCGGTGCCGGAGCCGAAGGTGCCTGACGGCGCCACCGGCGCACCGTTGCGGCCGATCCCGAAGTACTGCTGACGGGTATCGGGCAAGGCGCGGTTGGCTGCCTTGCGGTCACGATAATCCCAGGTGAGGTGCAGGCCGCCGCCGTCGGCAAAGGCCACGCCGGTGTCCAGGGCGACGGCCGTGGTGCCACCACCGCCATCGCGGGTGGTGCCGCGGCTGACCCGCCCTTCGAAGCCGGCATCCTCGCGCAGCACGATGTTGATCACCCCGGCAATCGCATCGGAACCGTACTGGGCAGACGCGCCATCACGCAGTACTTCGATCCGCTCGATGGCACTGACCGGGATCGCATTGAGGTCCGTGGAGACCGCGCCCTTGCCCACCGTGCCGCCGGTGTTGACCCACGCACTGGCATGCCTCCGCTTGCCGTTGACCAGCACCAGGGTCTGATCCGGCGAGAGCCCGCGCAGCGTCGCCGAGCGGATGTGGGTGTTGCCGTCCGGTGTGGTCGGGTGCGGGAAGTTGAACGAGGGCAACAGCGACTGCAGGATCTGGCTGATATCGGTGTAGCCGCTGCTGCGGAGGTCCTGCGCGCTCAGCACATCGATCGGCACCGGCGATTCGAGCACGGTGCGGGCCTGGGTGCGGTTGCCGAGGACGGTGAGCTGGTCGAGCTGGGTGACCGCCGGCGCACTGGCCGCGGTTTGAGCATGGACCGGAACGGCGGTGAACAGACTGGCAAGCACGGCGACGGACATACGGCGACGTCGCAGCACGGTGGCGCGAGGATTCATGGTGGTATCCGCAGAGGTCGGGCGTTACGCCCGAAGATGACGATGAGGCGGCGCAGGCGGTACGTCAGCGGCGACATCGCCGTGGCAGGTACGGAGCAGGCAAGGCAGGTTCCCCCAGGTGACCTGGAGGCACTTGTTGCAAACTTGTTGCAGAGCGTCAATCCACCGCGGGGCGTGCCCCCGCGCGGGTGGAATGGCGTGCAGGGCCGCCACCGATCAAGTGCTTGATTTGATTCACTGGGGCCCGTCTTTTTACCGAAAGCGCCCTTACACACCGGCATATCCACATAGCCAACGGTGCTCGGGCAAGGCACCGGAACGCAGGATGCATCCAGCCGGCTGCGCACGCGTGACGATCGATACGTGCGCTGGCGTACGTGCTGGCGTAGCCTGCGCGCAGCCTGCCCGCCAACGGAGATCGCCCTGTGATTCCGACCACGCCCGCCCGCCGATTCCCCGCCCTGCTCGCCATCGCCATCGCCGGGACCCTTACGTTTGCATCCGCCGGGGCGCATGCGCAGGCGCCGACCATGGCGGCCGCGCCCGCCGCCGACGTCGGGTTCAACGCCCTGCTCGATGCGCAGACGATGGCCGCGATCAACGCCGATCCGGAACTGCGCACGATGCTCGGCATCAGCGGCGATGCGGGCGGTGATCTGTCCGGCCAGCTGACCAACGTCTCGCTGGCCCGGCGCGAGATCAACCGCCGCTTTCTTGTCGACAACCTGGCACAGATCCGTGCATGGAAAGGCGCACCGCTGGACCCGCAACAACGCCTCAGCGACGGCCTGGCGCGCTGGTTCTACCAGACCCAGATCGATCTGATGGCCGTGCCATGGGCCGCAGCCTGGTTGCCGGTCGGCGGCAGCACCTACGCGATCGACCAGTTGTTCAGCCTGCCGGTCAATCTGCCACAGTTCATGGACAACCAGCATGCAGTGACAGACGACACCAGCGCCCGCCGCTACATTGAACGGCTGCAGGCGATGGGCACCAAACTGGACCAGGTCCGCGCCAACGTCGACATGCAGGCCCAACAGGGCGTGGTGCCGCCGGCGGTTGCGCTGGAAGTCGCGGCCAACCAGTACCGTGCTCTGCTGAAACCGGCGCCGCAGGACAGCCTGTGGGTGCAGTCATTGCAGCGCAAGCTGGACAAGGTGCCGTCCATCCCGGCGGCCCGTCGCGCTGAACTGATCGCGCAGGCCACCGCTGCAGTGCGCGACGCGGTGAACCCGGGGTATCAACGCCTGCTCGACAACGTGCAGGCCACACTGGCGACCCATCCCGGCAACAACGGCGCGTGGGCACTGCCCGAGGGCAAGGCCTACTACGATGCGGCCCTGCGCTGGTACACCAGTACCGACCTGGACGCCGATGCCATCCACCAGATCGGCCTGCGCGAATTGGCGCGGCTGGACACGGCGATGGATGACCGCCTGAAGCAGCTGGGCCTGCACGAGGGTAGCGTGGCCGCCCGCATCGAACAGCTGCGCAAGGACCCGAGCTACCTGTATGAGGACAGCGACGCCGGCCGCAGGCAGCTGATCGGCGACATCGAACAGCGCCTGCGCGCTCTCGATCCGATCCTGCCAACCTACTTCGGCCATCTGCCGACGCAGAAGCTGCTGGTGCAGCCGGTTCCCACGCACATGCAGGCCACCTCGCCCGGCGGCTACTACTACCCACCGGCGATGGACGGCTCACGGCCGGGCACGTTCTTCATCAACCTGGGCGACATCACGTCCAATACGCGTTGGAGCATTCCCACCCTCACCTATCACGAGGGCTCGCCGGGGCATCATTTCCAGATCTCGATCGGCCAGACCCTGACCGAGCTGCCGATGCTGCGCCGCAGCCTCAATCCGAGTGCGTTCAGCGAAGGCTGGGCGCTCTATGCCGAGCAGCTGATGGCCGAGACCGGTGCGTACCGCGATGACCCGGCCGGAGATCTGGGCCGTCTGCAGGCCGAGATGTTCCGCTCGGTGCGGCTAGTGGTCGACACCGGCCTGCATCGCAAACGATGGACACCCGAGCAGGCCATCAGCTACATGCAGGACAAGACCGGCATGACCCCGGCCGATGTGCGCATCGAGGTCTACCGCTACCTGGTGCAGCCGGGTCAGGCCGCCTCCTACAAGATGGGCCAACTGCGGCTGCTGGAACTGCGTGAGCAGGCACGCCGGGAACTGGGCGAGCGTTTCGACATCCGCGCCTTCCACGACCTGATCCTGGGTAATGGGGCCCTGCCGATGACGGTGGTCACCCAGGCGGTGGAGGCATGGATCGCAGCGGGTGGACCGTCTTCGCACGGCATGGACGCCACCATCACCCAGCGCTGACAGGTAAAAATAAATGGATCGCACTGCATCCGCCGTCCCACTCCCGCCGTAATTGAAGGTGCGTCATACCGGCGCATCCATTTGGGAGTTTGGTCATGAAGATCCAGTTTGCAGGCCTTGTACTGATCGGCTGTCTTGCTGCTACC
>Ga0247813_10000137_pt1 | contig 91912 bp, 79 predicted proteins | sample UWRJL169409C1_FD_180719 | JGI IMG/M metagenome (GOLD analysis project Ga0247813, IMG submission 180719) | Plant litter microbial communities from Arlington Agricultural Research Station in Wisconsin, United States - UWRJ-L169-409C-1 | ecosystem: Environmental > Terrestrial > Plant litter >...
TCCGAGGCCAGATCGCGCACCACCAGGTCGGTCGCATCGATGCCGGCGACGCGGGTGCCAGCCACGCTCAGGAAGCTCGCGGCCGAACGGTTCCCGGCGGCGAGCGGCTCGAAGTCGGCAGGGGCAGCGGGCGACCACGCATACAGCCGGTGGTCGATCGACAGCAGCACCCGGCCCAGCACCGGCGCATCGACCGCATCCCAGACCAGGTGACCGGCAGGTGCCGGCGCTTCGACGGTCAGTTGCGCCTCGCCGTCCAGCAGCAGCAGGGTGTCGCCATCTTCGCTGCTGCGGTTGCTCAGCAGCCGACCGCCGACATCGGTCGCCAGCAGAGCGCCCGTGTAGCCGCCGCCCACATGGCGGTGCATGCGCGGTGACCCGGCCTTCGCGGTGGCATCGACCAGCACGAAGCCCTTCTTGAGCCGCGCCCACTCTTCCTTCTGCGCCCATGCGACGGCGGCCGCAGCATCGGCCTGTGGCTTCTCGCTGTCCTTTTCCTTGCCAGGCAGGCCCGCACGCACGCGAACCACGGCGCCCTCGCAGCGGGTATGCCAGCGCTTGCCGGTGGCCATGTCCTGCAGTCCACGCTCTCTCACCATGTGCTCGACTCCAATTTCAATGGCGCAGCCCGCCGGAACGAAAGGATACCGTCTCGCACCGGCTCACCCGTTCGAGCGACGCGCGTGGGGCCACCATCGAAAACGGGCTCGTCCGTGAAGACGAGCCCGCTGGCTGGCGGTCCGAAGACCAGGGATCAGAACGGAATGTCGTCGTCCATGTCGTCGAAGCCCGACGACGACTTGGCTGGTGCCGGCGCAGGGCGCGCGGCCGGTGCGCGGGGTGCGGCCGGTGCGGCAGCACGGGGCGCGTAGCCACCACCACCACCACCGCCGCCTTCGTTACGGCCACCACCGTAGCCGCCACCCCCGCCGCTGCCGCCTTGTGAGTAGCCGTCGTCGTCGCCGCCGCCGCCGGACGGGCCGCCCATGCCCTGGCGGCTGCCCAGCATCTGCATCTGGTCGACGCGGATGTCGGTGGCGTACTTTTCGACGCCATCTTTGTCGTTGTATTTGCGGGTGCGGATCTGGCCTTCGACGTAGATCTGCGAGCCCTTGCGCAGATATTGCGCAGCGATTTCGGCCAAGCGGCCGTTGAACACGAGGCGGTGCCACTCGGTGGCCTCGCGCATTTCGCCGCTCTGCTTGTCCTTCCACTTGTCGGTGGTGGCCAGGGTCGCGTTGCACACCTGGTCGCCGCTCGGGAAGGTTCGTGTTTCGGGATCACGGCCGAGATTGCCGACGAGGATGACTTTGTTGACCGATGCCATGTGCACTGCCCCTGATGAAGGATGAAAGGAGGAGGAAAACCGCGATTATCCACGCGGCGCAGCCGCCCGCTGTCGGCGCCGATGCCGCAGTGCGCCGGTCGGCGTGAAGGAAGCGTCAGAATCCGACATTGATGCACCACGAGCCGAACTTCTTCGAAAACCTGCGGGCCGAACTGTCGAGCTGGCGCCTGTGGATCGACCGGGCGATCGTGCTGGGCTATGCCATTGCCGCCGGCCTCTTCGTGGTGGGTTTCACCATTGCCGCCGACTGGGCTTTCGGCCTGTTCGAGCGGCTGCACCATGGCGCGCCCTGGGCGATCCTGTTGTGGACGCCGGCCATGACGGCGGGCATCGTCTGGGCCACGCGCCGCTGGTTTCCCGGCGCGGGAGGCTCGGGCATCCCGCAGATCAAGGCCGCGCTCGACCCGGCGTTGCCGCCCGAGCGGCGCGGCATCTTCGTCTCGCTGCGGCTGACCGTCGCCAAGATCGGGCTGGGCGTCGCCGGCTTTGCGGCCGGGCTGTCGATCGGCCGCGAAGGGCCTTCGGTGCAGGTGGCGGCCGGCGTGATGCAGCATGCACGCCGCTGGCTGTCGCCCCAGAGCACGATCGACGCGCGCGCCCTGCTGGTGGCGGGCGGCGCGGCCGGCATCGCGGCGGCCTTCAACGCGCCGCTGGCGGGCGTGGTGTTCGCCATCGAGGAGCTGTCGGGACGGCTGGAAGCGCGCGCGAGCGGCGTCATCATCACCGGCATCGTGCTGGCGGGCCTGGTGGCCGTGTCGGTGTTCGGCAACCTGAGCTACTTCGGCATCATCCGCGTGCCGCCGCTCGGCTGGAGCCTGCTGGGGCCAGGCCTGGCGGTGGCCCTGCTCAGCGGTGCGGCAGGCGGATTGTTCGCCCGCCTGATGATCGCTTCCCTGACCGGCGCGCCCGAGCGCCTGAACCGGTGGCGCGCCCGGGCGCCGGTGCGTTTTGCCGCGGTCGGTGGCCTGCTGGTGGCGGTGATCGGCCTGGTGACGGGTGGCGTGACTTTCGGTGCGGGCTCGGAGGCCGTCAAGCAGATGCTGGCCGGCCACGACGAACTGACGCCGCTCTACACGTTGCTGAAATTCATCGCCACCTGGATCACCGCCTGGTGCGGCGTGCCGGGCGGCATCTTCGCGCCGTCGCTGTCGATCGGCGCGGGCATCGGCGACGGCATCGCCCAACTCGCCGGCGCCGACCTCGGCCCGGCCCTCATCGCCATGGGCATGGCAGGCTTCCTGGCTGCCGTGACGCAGGCACCGCTGACCGCCTTCATCATCGTCATGGAAATGGTCGATGGGCACTCGATGGTGCTCAGCCTGATGGCCTGCGCCATGCTGGCGAGCCTGGTCTCGCGCATGATCAGCCGGCCGCTGTACGAAGCGCTGGCCGAGCACCTGGTGCACGGCGCCATCGGCTCGCCGCAGCCGGGCACGCGTGCCGCGGAAACACCCGCCGAGCGCTGAAGTCCACGGGGGTCTATCATGTCCGGTTGCCTATAAAACGGACCGCCCGCCAGTGAACGCCCCTAACGATGACGCCTACCTCGGTGCCGTGCTCGCGCACCAACGCATCAGCATTCGCGGCGCGCGCACGCACAACCTGAAGAACGTCGACCTCGACATTCCGCGCAACAAGCTGGTGGTGATCACCGGGCTGTCGGGGTCGGGCAAATCGAGCCTGGCGTTCGACACGCTGTACGCCGAAGGGCAACGTCGCTATGTGGAAAGCCTGTCGGCCTATGCGCGGCAGTTCCTGCAGCTCATGGACAAGCCCGACGTCGACATGATCGAGGGCCTGTCGCCCGCGATCAGCATCGAGCAGAAGGCGACCAGCCACAACCCGCGCTCCACCGTGGGCACCGTCACCGAGATCCACGACTACCTGCGCCTCCTGTACGCGCGTGCGGGCACGCCCTACTGCCCCGACCACCACCTGCCGCTGCAGGCGCAGACCGTCTCGCAGATGGTGGACGCGGTGTTGGCGATTCCCGACGAACCCCGGCTGATGATCCTGGCGCCGGTGGCGCGCGAAAAGAAAGGCGAGTTCCTCGAGCTCTTCGCCGAGATGCAGGCCGCGGGCTACGTGCGCTTTCGCGTCGACGGCGAGACCTTCGAATACAACGACCTGCCCAAGCTCAAGAAGACCGAGAAGCACGACATCGACGTGGTGATCGACCGGCTGCGCGCGCGCCCGGACATGCAGCAGCGCCTGGCCGAGAGCTTCGAGGCGGCGCTGCGCCTGGCCGATGGCCGCGCGATCGCCATCGAGATGGATGCCGCCAGCGCCGCCGACGCGAATGGCGCGCCTGGCAAGGCACCGCACGAGCACCTGTTCAACGCGAAGTTCGCCTGCCCCATCTGCCACTATTCGCTGGCCGAACTCGAACCGCGCCTGTTCTCGTTCAACTCGCCGGTGGGCGCCTGCCCGAGCTGCGACGGCCTGGGACACCGCGAGTTCTTCGACCCGGCGCGCGTGGTCGCGTTCCCCTCGCTGTCGCTGGCCAGCGGCGCCATCAAGGGCTGGGACCGCCGCAATGGCTACTACTTCAGCATGCTGGAGAGCGTGGCCCGGCACTACAAGTTCGATGTCGACACGCCCTTCGAGGGCCTGCCCGAGGCAGTGCGCCATGCCGTGCTGCATGGCTCGGGCGACGAGGAAATCAAGTTCAGCTACACGATGGAAAGCGGCCAGCAGGCGGGCAAGAAGCTCACGCGCAAGCACCCGTTCGAAGGCATCATCCCCAACATGGCGCGGCGCTACCGCGAGACCGATTCGACGCTGGTGCGCGACGAACTCGCCCGCTTTCGCAACATGCAGCCCTGCCCCGAATGCGACGGCACGCGGCTGCGGCGCGAGGCGCGCAACGTGTTCCTGGTCGATGAATCCGGTCCCGCTCCGCAGCGCATGGCGATCTTCGAGATCAGCCACGTCACGCTGCGCGACAGCCTGGCCTGGTTCCAGAAGCTCAAGCTGCGCGGCGCCAAGGCCGACATCGCCGACAAGGTGGTCCGCGAAATCGGCCTGCGGCTGAAGTTCCTGAACGACGTGGGTCTGAACTACCTGAGCCTGGACCGCAGCGCCGAGACGCTGTCGGGCGGCGAGGCGCAGCGCATTCGCCTGGCATCCCAGATCGGCTCCGGCCTGACCGGCGTGATGTACGTGCTCGACGAGCCGAGCATCGGCCTTCACCAGCGCGACAACGACCGCCTGATCGGCACGCTCAAACACCTGCGCGACATCGGCAACAGCGTGATCGTGGTCGAGCACGACGAGGACATGATCGCCGCGGCCGACCACGTGATCGACATGGGGCCGGGCGCGGGCGTGCATGGTGGGCGGGTGATGGCCGAAGGCACGTATGCCGAGGTCAAGGCGAACCCGAATTCACTGACCGGGCAGTACCTGTCGGGCGCTCGCAAGATCGAAGTGCCACGCCATCGAACGGCCTGGCTGCCGGTGGTCGCCAAGCCGGCCTTCAACGAAGGCAAGAAGCCCTCGCGCTTTCCGCAGAGCCCGGCGGCCGAACGCCGTGCCGCGCGCGAAGCGGCGCACCTGGCCTCGCAGACCGACCTGCAGGAAATCCGTGTGCTGCATGCCACTGGCAACAACCTGAAGGACGTGAGCGTCGCGTTCCCCGTCGGTCTGCTGACCTGCGTGACGGGTGTCTCGGGGTCGGGCAAGTCGACGCTGGTCAACGACACGCTGTATGCCGCGGTCGCGCGCACGCTGTACCGCGCGCACGAAGAGCCGGCCGCGCACGAAGCCATCGAAGGCATCGAGTATTTCGACAAGGTCATCAACGTCGACCAGAGCCCCATCGGCCGCACGCCGCGCAGCAACCCCGCCACCTACACCGGCCTGTTCACGCCCATCCGCGAGCTGATGGCCGAGACCAACACCGCGCGCGAACGCGGCTACGGCCCGGGGCGCTTCAGCTTCAACGTGGCCGGCGGGCGCTGCGAGGCCTGCCAGGGCGACGGCATGGTGAAGGTCGAGATGCACTTCCTGCCCGACGTGTACGTGCCCTGCGAGGTGTGCCACGGCCAGCGCTACAACCGCGAAACGCTCGAAGTCCAGTACAAGGGCAGGAACATCGCCCAGATCCTGGAGATGACGGTGGAGACGGCGCACGAGTTCCTCAAGGCCGTGCCGACCATCGAGCGCAAGCTGCACACGCTGCTCGACGTAGGCCTCTCCTACATCAAGCTGGGCCAGGCCGCGACGACGCTGTCGGGCGGCGAGGCGCAACGCGTGAAGCTGGCGCTGGAACTGAGCAAGCGCGACACCGGCCGCACGCTGTACATCCTGGACGAACCGACCACCGGCCTGCACTTTGCCGACATCGAGCTGCTGCTGCGGGTGCTGCACCAGCTGCGCGACGCGGGCAACACCATCGTGGTGATCGAGCACAACCTGGACGTCATCAAGACCGCTGACTGGCTCATCGACATGGGGCCGGAGGGCGGCGCGGGCGGTGGCATGGTGGTGGGTGAAGGGACGCCGGAAGACATCGCGGCGAACGAGGCGAGCCATACGGGGAAGTATTTGAAGCGGCTGCTGGGGATGTAAGGCGCGGACGCCTGGGGCGCCGCCAGCGTGGCTGCCATGGCCCGCGGGCGCTCAGCCCGGTGGCGCGTGGCAGACGGCCTCGACGTTGTAGCCATCGGGGTCCAGCACGAAGCAGGCGTAGTAGTGCGGGTGGTAGACCAGGCGCAGGCCGGGCGCGCCGTTGTCCGTGCCGCCGGATGCCAGCGCGGCGCGGTGGAACGCGTCGACACACTCGCGGCTTCGTGCACGAAAGGCGATATGGATGCGCGGCACGAGCGGCTCGCCTTCGATGAGCCAGAACTCACCCGCGGGGTCATCGAACGGTCCCGGCGTTTCCTTGCCGTAGCCGACGGCATCTCCCAGGTCGCGTCGGGGCACATGTCCCAGTGTCGACAGCACGGACTGGTAGAAGCGTTTGCTGCGCGACAGGTCTGCCACGTGGATGCCGGTGTGATCGATCATGATGGCCGCATTCTCCAGGGTTCGCGACGGTGGCGCACCTACGCCGGCGCCTGCGTCGGCCCCACCCGCGACACGTCGACGGCCGTGTCGTAGTAGCTCGCTCCGCCACCGATGTCGGTCAATGCGTCGGAGGTGACGGCATTGGCGTTCTCGCCGTCGGCCGACTTCTTCTGCCACCAGATCGACGGCGCCACCAGCACGCCACGGCGCACCTTGTCGCTCACGCGCGCGTCCACGGTGAACGCGCCACGCGCATTGAAGACGCGCACGCGGTCGCCATGCGCGATGCCGCGCGCGGTGGCGTCGGCCGGATGGATGTCCACCCACGGCGGGCCGACCTCGCGCACCAGCGAATCGATCGACGAGAAGGTCGAGTTGAGAAAGTGGCGCGCCGGCGGGGTCAGCAGCATCAATGGGAAGCGCGCCGCGAGCTGGGGGTTGCCCAACGCGGACTCGCGCGGCGCAATGAACTCCGGCACCGCGCTCCAGCCTTGCGCGGCAGCGTTCGCGCTTTCGAACTCGCAACGGCCCGACGGCGTGGGAAAGTTGCCGTGGGCGAAAGGCGCGAAGCGTTCGGGCACGTCGAGGCGGCGCCAGCCGTCGCGCTGCAGCTGGTCGAAGTCGAGCGTGGCGTTGACGCGCGACTGCAGGTCGTGCGCGGCACGCGCGATCGTTTCATCGCTCTCCCGCAATGCCGGGTCGTCGAAGCCCATGCGCGCAGCGAGGCGGCGGAACAGCTCGGCGTTGGAGCACGCCTCGCCCAGCGGCGCGATGGCCTGCTGGTTGAGCATGGTGTAGAGCGTGCCGTAGGGCCGGTGCACGTCGAACTGCTCAAGCTGCGTGGTGGCGGGCAGCACGATGTCGGCGTAGTCGCAGGTGTCGGTCAGGAAGATCTCGTGCACGACGGTGAAGAGGTCCGGCCGCAGCATGCCGCGCCGCAGCAGGCCGTTGTTGGGCGCCACCGCCATCGGGTTGGACGCATAGACGAACAGCGCCTGGATCGGCGGGTCGTTCAACTCGTTCAGCGCACGGCCGATCTGCGCCATGTTGATGTGGCGCGGCGGCCTGGCCGGGTCGGGTAGCAGCGCACGGCCGTCGAGCGCGGCCAGGTCGACCGCGTGCGCGCCGGCGTTGTCGAGCAGCACGCCGCCCGCGGCATCCCGCCAGGCGCCGGTGAGCGCGGGCAGGCAGGCGATGGCGCGCACCGCGTTGCCGCCGCCGGCGTGGCGCTGCATGCCGAAGTTCATGCGGATGGCGCTGGCGCGCTCGGCGCCGTAGAGGCGCGCGAGCTTCACCACGTCGTCGGCCGCCAGGCCGGTGATCTCGGCCACGTGCGCCGGCGTGAAGGCCTTCGCACGTGCGGCCAGTGCGTCGAAGCCCAGCGTGTGCTGCGCGATGTAGTCGTGGTCGAGCAGGTCTTCTTCGATCAGCACGTGCATCAGGCCGAACGCCAGCGCGCCGTCGGTGCCCGGGTGCGGCGCGAGGTGCCAGTCGGCCTTCTCGGCGGATTGCGAGCGGAAGGGATCGATCGCGATCACCTGCGCGCCCTTGCGCTTGGCCTCGGCGATGCGCGTCCACAGGTGCAGGTTCGACGTGATGGGGTTGGTGCCCCACAACAGAATCAGCTTCGACTCGGCGAAGTGCGTGATGTCGGTGCCGATCTGCGCACCGATCACCGTGGCGTAGCCCATGCGCCCGGCCGTCGCGCACAGCGTGCGCTCGGGCTGCGAGGCGCCCAGCCGGTGGAAGAAGCGGCGCGGCATGCCGAAGTTGTGCACAAGCCCCAGCGTGCCCGAGTACGCATACGGAAAAATGCCCTGCGGGTCGACCTCGGCGATGGCCTGGAGCTTGCCGGCCACGATGTCGAGCGCCTCGTCCCAGCCGATGCGCTCCCAGGTGCCCTGGCCGGGGCCTTTGGCGCCGACGCGGCGCATCGGATACAGCACGCGGTCGGGGCTGTAGGTGCGCTCCAGGTAGCGCGAGACCTTGGTGCACAGCACGCCCTGCGTGGTCGGGTGCGCCGGGTCGCCGCGCACCTTGGTCGCCACGCCGTCCTTCACCGTGATCAGCATCGCGCAGGTGTCAGGGCAGTCGTGCGGGCAGGTGCCGTGCACGGTGCGTTCGCCGGAGGCCTGGCTGATCCCGGTGTTTTCGGCGGCGGCCATCGTCTTCAGGATGCGGCGAGGAGCATGGCGTCCAAGAGCACGTTGCACCCGGCCGTCAGGTGCTCGGGCTTGGCGTCTTCCACCTCGTTGTGCGAGATGCCGTCCTTGCAGGGCACGAAGATCATGCCCACCGGCAGCTGGCTCGCGACGTACACCGCATCGTGGCCGGCGCCGCTCACCACGTCCATGCAGCTGTAGCCGCGCGTCTTCGCGCCCTGGCGCACGCCTTCGACCAATGCGGGCGCGAAGGCGGTCGGCGGGAAGTACACGACCTGTTCGATGTCGACCTTCGTGCGGGTGGCGGTAGCCACTTCGGCGCAGGCTGCACGGATCTCGGCGTCCATCTTCGAGAGCGTTTCGTCGTCGATGTTGCGCAGGTCGGCGGTGAACTTCACGCGGCCCGGGATCACGTTGCGCGAGCTGGGGAACACGTCGACCGTGCCCACCGTGCCGCGGCCGTGCGGCGCGTGGCGCAGCGCGATGGCGACCGTCTCCTGCATCAGCTTGGTGGCGGCCTGCAGCGCGTCGCGGCGCAGCGCCATCGGCGTCGGGCCGGCGTGGGCTTCCTGGCCGGTCACGGTGATGTCGTACCAGCGCTGGCCGAGCGCGCCGGTGACCGCGCCGATCACGACGTCGGCGTCTTCCAGCACCGGGCCCTGTTCGATGTGCGCTTCGAAATAGGCCGCAAACAGCGGTGCGCCGGCCGAGACGGCGGCGGGCGTGTCACCGGCGTAGCCGATGGCCTTCAACGCGCTCTCGACGCTGATGCCCTCGCGGTCGACCGCAGCCAGCGCGCTCTCCAGCGTGAAGGCGCCGGCGTACACGCCTGAACCCATCATCACCGGGACGAAGCGCGAGCCCTCCTCGTTGGTCCAGATCGCCATCTCGAGCGGCCGGCGGGTCTGGATGTCGTGGTCGTTCAGCGTGCGGAACACTTCCAGCACCGCCAGCACGCCGTAGTTGCCGTCGAACTTGCCGCCGGTCGGTTGCGTGTCGATGTGGCTGCCGGAGGCGACCGCGGGCGCATCGTTCTCGCGGCCGGCGCGGCGCGCGAAGATGTTGCCGATCTGGTCGACGCGGATGGTGCAGCCGGCCTCCTTCGCCCAGCCGATGACGCGCTCGCGGCCCTGGCGGTCGAGGTCGGTCAGCGCCAGCCGTGCCACGCCGCCGGCGGGGGTGCCGCCGATTTCGGCGAGGGACATCAGGCTGGCCCAGAGGCGGTCGCCGTCGATCGAGAGTGCGGTCATGTCAGGTGTTCTCCGTGTGAGGGGCAGGGGTGTCGGTGGGCAGCAGATGGCGCAGCACCGCCGCCGTTGCGGCTGGGTAGCCCGGTGACGTGTTGACGATGTGCGGCGCCAGCATGGCGTTGAGCTTCGGCAGGGCGTGGAAGGGCACGGCCGGGTAGGCATGGTGCTCCACGTGGAAGGGCATGTTCCATGCGAAGAAGTGGACGAAGCGGTTGGTGTAGGTGGTGCGCGTGTTGGCCAGCATGTCGTTGCTGTGGGCGCAGCCGGTGTGCTCGGCCAGCAGGTAGGGCCGCAGGAAGAGCTGGCCGGCCATCAGCGGCACGACCCACAGCCACAGCGCGGCGAGCGAGCCGGTGGCGATCGATGCGGCCACGATCAGCGCGTAGCCCGCCACGTAGGCGCGCGCCTCGCGCACGATCAGGCCGCGCTTGTCTTCCGGCACCCAGGGCACGGTCACGCGGCCAAGCACGCCGTGGCGCCACAGCAGCTTCGCGCGGCCGACCCAGATCGGCATGCCGGTCCAGTACCAGGCGATGGCGGCGCGGGTGCGCGGCAGCGGGTTGGCCAGCTCCGGGTCTTTTTCAGGGTCCTGCGTGTGGCGGTGGTGCACCCAGTGGTAGGCGCGGTAGTACTCGTAGGGCAGGATCACCGCGAAGCCGGCGAAGTGGCCGAGCGCATGGTTGAAGGCGCGGGTGCGGAAGGCCGTCTGATGCGCGGTCTCGTGCACCACGTTGAAGAGGAAGGCGATGAAGTAGCCCTGCAGCAGCGTGAGCGGCACCGCCCACACGGTGCCGAGCGCGTGCCACAGCGCGACGCCGCCGAGTGCGATCGCGCCCAGATGGCCGATGGCGCGTCGCGCGCCGGCCGCGTCGGAGCGCACGGCGAGCGCCTTCAGGTCTTGCGCGCTCACGCGGAAGGTGGCGGGCTTGCGCACCGTGCGTGGTGCCTCGGTGTCTGGGACGGTGTCGGTGATGGTGGTGGTGCTCATTCGGCCAGCAGCGCTTTCACGCGCGTCTCGATGAAGGCCCGGTCTTCGGGCTGGTGGACGGCACTGGGGTTGCCCGCGCGGTGGCCCCACACAGAAGGGATCGGCTGCAAGTCGCCGTGGCGAAGGTGCGCCATTTCGGCGCGGTTGTCGTCGACCTGGAAGTACAGGTCGTGGTCGCCAGGCATCAACAGCACGCGGGCGCGGATGGCGCCCAGCGCCTTCTTCAGGTCGCCGCCGTACAGGTCGTTGGCGCTGATGTCGCCCGTCTGCCAAGTGCGGAACTGCGCCAGCAGGTCGGCCGGATCGCGCCGGGCGAAGGTGGTTTCCCAGTTGCTGACGAGGTAGTCCTCCAGCGACGAGGCGCCGAGCCCGCGCCATAGCTCCTCGCGGTAGAAGGTCTGCGACAGCGCCCAGCCTGCATAGACGCGGCCCATGGCGCGCAGGCCGCGCACCGGTCGCTCGGTGAACGCGCCATCGCGCCAGGCCGCATCGGCCATCAGCGCATGCGCCGCGCCCTCGATGAACACGCGGTTGTGCGGCGCGCAGCGCGCGGCGCCGCACACCACGGCGGTGCGGTCGACCGCGTCGGGGAACAGTGCCGCCCAGTGGTAGGCCTGCATGGCGCCCATCGACCAGCCGTAGACCAGCGCCACGCGCTCGATGCCCCACAGCTCGGCCAGCATGCGGCGCTGCACGTGCACCGCGTCGTAGTAAGTGACGTCGGGGTAGCGCGTGCCCACGTCCGGCCACGGCGTGTTCGACGGCGAGCTCGACAGCCCGTTGCCGAACAGGTTGGCGATGACGATGAAGTACTTCGACGGATCGAGCGCGCCGCCCTCGGCCACCATGTGCTCGATGTCGGTGTGCTGCGCGCTGTATGAGGTCGGGTAGAGGATGACGTTGGAACGCTCCGCGTTCAGCGCGCCGAAGGTCTTGTAGACCAGCGACATGGCGCGGAAGGTGCGGCCGGACTGCAGCACGACATCGCCGGCCTGAAAGACGCCGACCTGGGACACGCTGGCGTTGGCACAGGCATCGGCAACGGGCGTGGTGGTCATGGTCGGTATCCAATTTAATAACTATACTCAGCGTACAGCAAATCCGACGCAACATGCATGCCACCCTGCCCTCCGACGCCGAAGTGCCCGACGCGCCCCGACGCCGCGGTCGCCCGCGTTCCGACGCCGCGACCAGCGCGGTGCTCGACGCCGCCTGGCGCCTGAGCGCCGCCCAGGGCCTGCGTGGGGCCACCATCCAGGCGATCGCTGCCGAATCGGGCGTGTCGAAGATGACCATCTACAAGTGGTGGGAAGGCCGCCTGCAACTGCTGATCGACGCTTACATGCGCCAGGCCACGGTGATGCTCCCGCTCTCCGAAACGCTGTCGCCGCCGGAGGCGATCCATGCCCACGTGCAGCAGTACCTGGTGGCACTGCGCGGCGACCTGGGCCGCGTGCAACTGGCGGTACTGGCCGAGTGCATGGCCGAGACGGGCAATTCGGAACTCTTCGTGGCGCGCTACCTCAGCGTGCGCCGCGCACTGGGCGTGCGCGTCATCCGCCGCGGCCAGCGCGACGGCAGCATCGCGTCGCCTCGGCCGGCCGAGGCACTGTACGACCAGATCTACGGCACGATCTTCTACCGCTTCCAGTTTGGCCTGAAGGGGCTCGACAAGGGTTTCGTGCAGTCGCTGGTCGACACGGCCTTCGCGGCCTGACCGGATGTCAAGTCCTGCGCCCTAGCAGGTATTCATGCTGGCACTGTTCGTGCAAGCCCGATTGACACTAGATACTTTATGCATAAAGTATTTACCTGTGAATGAAGTGGCTCCGCACAATCACGGGGCTGCATGCATCGATGTGGTGCCAACTTTTCAATTACCGGAGTCATTCCATGCGCTCGAAGTCCCCAAAGCCACCCGCCATGAACATTCTGTCCCGCTCGCTGCGCTCGCTGATGCTGGTGTCCGCTTTCGGTTTCGCAGGCGCCGCGCTGGCCGCGCCGGTCAAGGTCGGCCTCGCGCTCGACATCTCGGGCCCGTTCGCGGCCCTCGGTGCCGAAGCCCGCGACGGCTTCGCGCTGGGCATCAAGCAGCTGGGCGGCAAGCTCGGTGGCCAGGACGTCGAGTTCGTGCAGGCCGACATGGGCGGCAGCCCCGACCAGGCCAAGCAGCTGGTCGACCGCATGGTCCAGCGCGACAAGATCGACCTGTTCTCGGGCCCGATCGGCTCGAACATTGCGCTGGCCGTCGGCCCGACCTTGTTCGCCGCCAAGGTGCCCTACCTGTCGTCCAATGCCGGCCCGAGCCAGTTCGCCGGCGCGCAGTGCAGCCCCTACTTCTTCGGCACCGCCTACCAGAACGACCAGTTCCACGAAGCCGCAGGCAAGTTCGCGCAGGACCGCGGCTTCAAGAAGATGGTGCTGATCGCCCCCAACTACCCGGCGGGCAAGGACGCGCTGGGCGGCGTCAAGCGCCAGTTCAAGGGCCAGGTGGCCGACGAGCTGTACACCAAGCTCGGCCAGATCGACTATGCCGCCGAGCTCGCGCAGATCCGCGCGGCCAAGCCCGACTCGATCTACTTCTTCCTGCCCGGCGCGATGGGCATCAACTTCATCAAGCAGTTCGTGGGCGCGGGCCTGTCCAAGGACATCACGCTGGTCACCAGCGGCTTCTCGGCCGACGAAGACGTGATCGGTGCGGTGGGCGAGCCGATGCTGGGCCTGTTCAACACCTCGCATTGGGCGCACGACCTGGACAACGCCGCCAACAAGGCCTTCGTCGACGCGTTCAAGAAGGAATACAACGGCCGCTACCCGTCGGTGTATGCCGCGCAGGCCTACGACGTGATCCTGGCCATGGACGCTGCGGTCAAGCAGGCCGGCGGCAACGCACAGAACCGCGAAGCCGTGATCGCCGCGCTGAAGAAGGCCAACTACGCGTCGACCCGCGGCAGCTTCAAGTACGCGAACAACCATTTCCCCATCGAGAACTTCTACCTGCGCGTGATCGGCAAGGACGCGCAGGGCAAGATCACCAACAAGCTGATCAACACCATCCTGACCAACTACGGCGACTCCTACGCCGTCAACTGCAAGATGAAATGAAGCGCTGCCTGCGCGCCGGCTGACCCTCTTTCCACTTCACGGGCTTCATGACTTCCATCCTCATCCTCGAGCAGTTGCTCAACGGCCTGGGCTACGGCCTGATGCTGTTCCTGCTGGCCGCGGGCCTGACGCTGGTGTTCGGCATCATGGACGTGCTGAACCTGGCGCACGGCTCGCTGTTCATGGCGGGCGCCTACGTCGCGGCCGAAGCGCACACGCGCAGCGGCTCGTTCGTGGCGGCCATCGTGCTGGCGGTGGTGGTCACGGTCATCGTGGCGGCGCTGCTCGAAATGCTGCTGATGCGCCAGCTCTACAAGCGTGACCACCTCGCGCAGGTGCTGGCAACCTTCGGCGTGATCCTGGTGGCCGACGACCTGGTGAAGATGATCTGGGGTCCGTCGCCCGTGATGGCACCCACGCCGGCCGCGCTCAGCGGCCCGATCGAGCTGGTGCCCGGCCTGCCCTACCCGGCCTACCGGCTGGTGATCCTGGGCGCGGGCGTGCTGGTGGCGCTGGCGCTCTACCTGCTGGTCAACCACACGCGCGTGGGCATGCGGGTGCGTGCCGGTGCCTCCGACCGGCCGATGGCCGAACTCATGGGCGTGCGCGTGGGCCGCATCTTCAACGGCGTGTTCCTGCTCGGTGCCGCGCTCGCGGCACTGGCCGGCGCGCTGATGGGCCCGATCGTCGCGGTGCAGGTCGGCATGGGCGAGCAGATCCTCATCCCTGCGCTGGTGGTGCTGGTGATCGGCGGCATTGGCTCGGTGCGCGGCGCCTTCATCGCGGCGCTGCTGGTGGGCCTGGTCGACACCATCGGCCGCGCCTTCATGCCGATGCTGCTGCGCGCCACGCTGCCGCCCGCCACCGCGGCCGACCTCGGCCCGCTGTTCGCCGAAGTCGCCATGTACGCGCTCATGGTGGCCGTCCTCATCTTCCGGCCTTCGGGCCTCTTCTCGGCCCGCGCATGAAGCCACGTTTCCTCCTTCTGGCGGCGCTGCTCGTCGCGCTGGCCGCGTTCCCGCTGGTCGCTCCGATGCTCGGCATGGAGTTCTACATCGGCTTCGTGCGGCGCGTGCTGGTGGTCGCACTGGCGGCGGCCAGCCTGAACTTCATCCTGGGCTTCGGCGGCATGGTCGCGCTCGGGCATGCGGGCTTCATCGGCGTGGGCGCGTACACGGTGGTCGCGCTGTCAGATGCCGGCGTCGCCTCGGCCTGGCTGCTGTGGCCGGCGGCGGCGCTGGTCGCCGGCCTGGCGGCCGCGCTGATCGGCACCGTCGCGCTGCGCACGCGCGGCGTCTACTTCATCATGACCACGCTGGCCTTCGCGCAGATGCTGTACTTCGTGGCGGTGTCGCTGCGCAACTACGGCGGCGACGACGGCTACACGCTGCCTGCACGGCCCACGCTGGGCCTGGGCATCGACCTGGGCAACGAGACCCACTTCTACTGGCTGGTGCTGGCGCTGGTGGCGCTGCTGCTGGCCTGGATGCAGCGCGCCACGCGCTCGCGCTTCGGCCATGCGCTCATGGGCATCCGCGACAACGAGGTCCGCATGCGTGCGCTGGGCTATCCGGTGTTCCGCATCCAGCTGGTGGCTTTTGCCATCGCGGGCGCCATCGCCGGCCTGGCGGGCGCCTTGCTGGCGGGTGGCAACGGTTTCATCAGTCCCGGTGCGATGCACTGGACGCAGTCGGCCACGCTGGTGGTCATGGTGGTCATCGGCGGACTCGGCCGCAGCTGGGGCGGCCCGGTGGGTGCGGTGGTGTGGCTGCTGCTGGAGGAAGTGCTCAAGCAGTACACCGACCACTGGCACCTGCCGCTCGGCCTGCTGCTGATCGCCGTGGCGCTGTGGGCGCCCAAGGGCCTGGCCGCGCTCGGACGCCGCCACGGACCGTCGCGCAAGAAGAAGACGGAGGCCGCATGAGCCTGTTTCGCATCGAAGGCCTGGTCAAGCGCTTCGGCGGCCTGCTGGCCACCGACCATGTCGACCTCAGGGTCGAGCAGGGCGAAGTGCATGCCCTGATCGGCCCCAACGGCGCCGGCAAGACCACGCTGGTCAACCTGATCTCCGGCCTGCTGCCGCCCGATGCGGGCCGGCTGCTGATCGACGAACGCGACATCACCGCGTTGCCCGCGCACCAGCGCGTGGGCGCCGGGCTGTCGCGCTGCTTCCAGGTCACGCGCGTGTTCGCCCGCGAGACGGTGCACGACAACCTGATGCTGGCAGTGCAGGCGCACGCGGGCAGCAGCATGCGCTTCCTGGCGGCGCGTTCAAGCGAGCGCGCATTGGTCGAACAGGCCGAGGCACTGGCCGGGCGCGTGGGTCTCTCGGCCGAACGCGACCGCATTGCCGGCACGCTGCCGCACGGCGCCCAGCGCGCGCTCGACGTGGCGCTGGCGCTGGCCGCCAAGCCGCGACTGCTGCTGCTGGACGAGCCGATGGCGGGCATGGGACCGGACGAATCCGCGCGCATGGTCGAGCTGATCGGCTCGCTGCGCAGCGAAATGGCCATCCTGCTCATCGAACACGACATGGACGCCGTCTTCCGGCTGGCCGACCGCCTCACGGTGCTGGTGCAGGGCCGCGTGCTCATGACCGGCACGGCCGACGAGGTGCGCGGCCATCCGGACGTGCAGGCCGTCTATCTGGGCACCGAGGCGGAAGGCCATTCATGAGCACGACGACCCCCATCACTGCCGCTACGGCCACCACCACCACGCTGCTGGAGGCCAGCGGCATCGAGGCCGGCTACGGCGCGAGCCAGGTGCTCTTCGGCATCGACATCGACATCCGCGCGGGTGAGGTGCTGGCGCTGCTCGGGCGCAACGGCATGGGCAAAAGCACCCTGCTCAAAGTGCTGACCGGCACGCTCAAGCCGCTGCGCGGCCACGTGCGCTTTGCGGGCGCCGAGATCGGCGGTGCGCGGCCGGATGCCATCGCGCGCCGCGGCGTGGCGATCGTGCCCGAAGGCCGCCACGTGTTCCCGAACCTGAGCGTCGACGAGCACCTGCGCGCCTTCGCGCGGCCGCGCGCCGACGCACCGCAGCAGGCACCGCGCTGGACGGTCGACGCGCTCTACGGCCTCTTCCCGCGGCTGGGCGAGCGCCGCCACAACGCGGGCAACCAGCTGTCGGGTGGCGAGCAGCAGATGCTGGCCATCGCCCGCGCGCTGTCGACGCATCCGCGCCTGATGATCCTGGACGAGGCGACCGAAGGCCTGGCCCCGGTCATCCGCGAAGAGATCTGGCGCTGCCTGGCCACGCTCAAGGCCGAGGGCGAGGCGATCCTGGTGGTCGACAAGTACGTGCAGCGCCTGCTGCCGCTGGCCGACCGTCACCTGATCCTGGAACGCGGCCGCGTCGTGTGGCAGGGTGACTCCGCAGCGCTGGACGCCGACCGCACGCTCTGGACGCGCTACCTGGGCGTCTGAGCACCGCGCCGCAGGCAGGGCGGAGGCGCGCGGGCCTAACTGCCGCGCACGCGCAGCATGCCTTCCTGCGCGGTCGACGCGACCATGCGGCCGTCGCGCGTGAAGAAGCTGCCGCGGCACAGCGCGCGTGCGCCACCGGCGTGCGGCGAATCCATGCTGTAGAGCAGCCAGTCGTCCATGCGGAAATCGCGGTGGAACCACATCGCATGGTCGAGGCTCGCCGCGCGCACGTTGCCGCGCAGAAAGCTCAGGCCGTGCGGCAGCATGGCCGCACGCAGCAAGCCATGGTCCGATGCATAGGCCAACAGCGCGCGGTGCAGCAAGGGCTCGTCGGGCAGCGGCGCGACCGCACGCACCCACAACTGGTAATGCGCCGGCCGGATCGCCGGATGCAGGGGGTCGAGCGGGTCGACCTGCCGGAACTCGATGCCATGGCCCTGCTGGCCCTTGACCTGCCACGGCGCCGGCAGGCGGTCGCCCAGCGCGATGCGCTGCTGCAGCTCGCTCACCAGGCCGTCGGGGCCGGGCACCGAGGGCATCGCGTCCTGGTGGTCGATGCCGTCGGCCGCGGTCTGGAACGACGCCGACATCTCGAAGATGGTGCGCCCCTCCTGCCGCGCGACCACGTGGCGCGTGGTGAAGCTGCGACCGTCGCGCACGCGGTCGACGGCGTACTCGATGGGCGCGTGCTCGCCGGGCAGCAGGAAGTAGGCATGCATCGAATGCACCGGCCGGTCGGCGTCGACGGTTCGGCTGGCAGCCATCAGGGCCTGGCCCAGCACCTGGCCGCCGAAGACGGCCGGCGTACCGAGGTCCTCGCTCTGGGCGGTGAAGCGGTCGTCGCCCGACGGCACGAGGTCCATCAGGCCGACGAGATCGGCGACGAGGCGGGACGGGTCGGCCTCGGACGGTTCGGGGGATTCTTGGAAGTCAGTCATCGCATCGTCGGGTCATCGGTGCAGCGCGGCACGCTGGAAGGTGTTGCGAATGTTAAGCGCTGCACCGCACGCCGGCCAATTGGCTGGAAAATAGCGCGCCCCTCCGATCATCCAAATACACCCCACGAACACCCAACGCCATGTCGTCCATCACCCTGCGCTTTCTCGCCGAACCGAGCACCGTCAACTTCGGCGGCAAGGTCCACGGCGGCACCGTCATGAAATGGATCGACGAAGCGGGCTACGCCTGCGCGACGAGCTGGTCCAAGCGCTATTGCGTGACGGTCTTCATCGGCAGCATCCGCTTTCACCGCCCGATCATGATCGGCGACCTGGTCGAGGTCGAGGCGCGCCTGGCCTACACCGGCGGCACCAGCATGAACATCTCGGTGGAAGTGCGCAGCGGCGACATGAAGGGCGGCGCCATGCAGAAGACGACCGAATGCCTGATCGTCTTCGTCTCGGTCGATTCCCACGGCCGACCGATGCCGGTGACCGGCTTCGAGCCCGGCACGCCAGAGGAAGTGGCGCTGGCCGATCGCGCCAAGCAGCACCTGGATGCGAGCCGGGCGGCGGGCGTGTCGCTCTGAACGTCCCAGGCGCCCGCCGGCCAGGAAACCTGTCTCAGCCCAGCACCGTCGCGCTGACCTCGCCCAGCCCGATGCGCGCGGCGCCGTCGCGCTCGCAGTAGCCGCGCAGCGTCAGGGTGTCGCCGTCTTCCAGGAAGGTGCGGCGCTCGCCGTTGGGCAGCACGATCGGCTGCTTGCCGCCAGCGGACAGTTCCATCAGCGAGCCCGCTTCGGTGGCGCCAGGACCCGACAGCGTGCCCGAGCCCAGCAGGTCGCCCGGCTGCAGGTTGCAGCCGTTGACCGTGTGGTGGGCCACCAACTGGCCCGGCGTCCAGTAGGCCGCCCGGGTCGTGTTGGTGCTCGAAAGCAGCGTCGGCGCCTCGCCTGCCAGGCGCATCTTTTCGGTCTGCAGCAGCACTTCGAGCGCGATCGAGAAAGCGCCTTGTGCGCGGTTGTCCGGCGAATCGAGATAAGGCAGAGGCTGCGGGTCTCCGGCTGGGCGCTCGAAGGCCGCGCGGAACGGCGCCAGCGCCTCCAGCGTCACCAGCCAGGGCGACACGCTGCTGGCGAAGTTCTTCGACAGGAAGGGCCCCAGCGGCTGGTATTCCCACCCCTGGATGTCGCGCGCCGACCAGTCGTTGAAGAGCGTCACGCCGAACAGATGCTGCTCGGCCTGGGCAATGGCGATGGGCGTGCCCTGCGCGTTGCCCTGACCGATGAACCAGCCGAGTTCGAGTTCGTAGTCGAGCCGCCGGCATGGACCGAACGAAGGCACCTCGGCGTCGGGCGCCTTGGTCTGGCCGTGGGGGCGCTTGAAATCCTGGCCGCTCGCGATGATCGAGGAGGCGCGGCCGTGGTAGCCGATGGGCACCCACTTGTAGTTGGGCAGCAGCGGGTTGTCCGGCCGGAACTGCTTTCCGACCGTGGTGGCGTGGTGCACGCTGGTGTAGAAGTCCGTGTAGTCCCCGATGCGGCAGGGCACGGTCAGCTCGACCGACGACTGCGCACACAGCGCCTGCGACCACGCGGCCTGCTGCGGGCTGCCTTCGCGCAGTCCTTCGGACAGCGTGGCACGCAGCGCCTGGCGTTCGGCCACCGTGGCGGCCATCAGCACGTTCATGTCGTCGGTGTCGACGATGCCTGCGGCCTTCAGGTCGAGCACCTGGTCGCCGATGGCCACGCCGATGCGATAGGCCTCCTGGCTGCCGGCCCTGCGAAAGCGGCCGAAGGGCAGGTTCTGGATGGGAAAGTCGCAGCCCGCGACATGGGCGCTGGCGACCCAGCTGCGCAACTTCGGATCGTGGGTGGCGTTGAGTTCGGTCATGGTTGGAATTGGTCCTTGAGGCCGGCCCAGCAGTCGGCGTAGTTGGGGTCGAGCGCGGGGCTTTGCAGCGCCCAGGCGGTGGGAATGAAACGGTAGCGGCTCTCGAACATGAAGGCCAGCGTGTGGTCGAGCTTGCGCGGCTGCAGCGCACCATGGCTCGCCTTGTCGAAGGCTTCTTCGTCGGGGCCGTGCGGCACCATCATGTTGTGCAGGCTCGCGCCGCCCGGCTTGAAGCCGCCGGGTTTGGCGTCGTACTCGCCATGCACCAGCCCCATGAATTCGCTCATGAGGTTGCGGTGGTACCAGGGCGGACGGAAGGTGTCTTCCATCACCAGCCAGCGTGGCGGGAAGATGACGAAGTCGCAGTTGGCGGTGCCCGGCGTGTCGCTCGGCGAGGTGAGCACGGTGAAGATCGACGGGTCCGGATGGTCGAAGCTGATCGAGCCGATGGTCATGAAGTTGACCGTGTCGTACTTGACCGGCGCGAGGTTGCCGTGCCAGGCCACCACGTTGAAGGGCGAGTGCTGCATCGGCGCACGCCAGAAACTGCCGCCGAATTTCTTCACGATCTCATAGCCTTCGGCCCCGGCATCGTCCTCGAACGCGGCCACCGGCGCCTGGAAGTCGCGCGGGTTGGCCAGGCCGTTCGAGCCGATCGGGCCGAGTTCGGGCAGCCGGAACTGGGCGCCGTAGTTCTCGCAGACGTAGCCGCGCGACGGGCCCGCGCCGGCGTCCGAATCGGGCAACGCGACCTTGAACACCACGCCGCGCGGGATCAGCGCGATCTCACCGGGCTTGACGTCCAGCACACCCATTTCGGTGGTCAGCCGCAGGCGGCCCTGCTGGGGCACGAGCAGCAACTCGCCGTCGGCATCGACGAAGGCGCGGCGGCCCATCGAACGGTTGGCCAGGTACACGTGCGCCGCCACGCCGCTTTGCGCCTCGACGTCGCCGTTGGCAGCCAGCGTGTGCATGCCGTCGATGAAGTCGGCCTGCGCCGTGTCGGCGCCGTCCAGCGGCAGCGGGTGCCAGCGCATCGGCTCGGGCGGCAGCACGACCGCGCGGTCGGCGCCGGTCTGCCAGCGCGGCTGCTCGTACGGCTGGTAGCGCCCCGACACCACCGACGGCTGGCGGCGGTAGAGCCAGGTGCGGCGGTTCTCATGGCGCGGGGCGGTGAATGCGGTGCCCGAGATGAGTTCGGGATACAGGTCGAAGGGCGCGCGCTGCGGACTGTTGCGGCCCTGGGGCAGCGCGCCGGCCACGGCCTCGGTGGCGTATTCGTTGCCGAAGCCGGTCTGGTAGCGCAACGCCAAGTCTGCGCCGGGTGTGTCGGGTGTCATGGCTGTCTCCGGTGACGTCGATGATATTCGTCTAAATCGAACTTGTTCGCTCAAAGCGAACTTCGAGAGTGTATGCCCGTCACCCGTTCATGTCTAATCCTTCCCATTCCACAAACAAAGGCAGGACGCTTGCATGGCCCTCGACAACGACCGCACCCAGCGTGGCATCCAGAGCATCGAAGTGGGCGGCCAGCTGCTGCGCGCGCTGGTCCACCATGGCCGGCCGATGGCGCTCAAGGACCTGGCGCGTGAAGCCGACATGACGCCCGCCAAGGCCCATCCGTACATGGTGAGCTTCGGTCGGCTCGGCCTCATCGAACAGGACGGCGCGAGCGGCCACTACCGCCTGGGACCGCTGGCGGTGCAGCTGGGGCTGATCGGCCTGCAGCAGTCGGACCCGGTGCGCATCGCCACGCCGCTGATCGCCGCCCTGGCGCGCAGCACCGGCCAGACCATGGCGCTGGCCGTGTGGGGCGCGCGCGGCGCGACCATCGTGCACGTGGCCGAATCGCCGGCGCCGGTGCATGTGAGCCTGCGCCACGGCACGGTGTTCTCGCTGGCCCATACCGCCTCGGGCCGGCTCTTCGGCGCCTACCTCGACGTCGCGACGGTGCGCGGCCTGCTCGACGAAGAACGCGCGCGCGACAGGCTGCGCAAGGGGGCGGCCGAGGCCGAGCCCGGCATTCCCGCCGCGCAGGCACTGCCCTCGTGGAAAGACTTCGAGGCGCAACTGGCGCAGGTGCGCGCCCATGGCATGAGCCGCTCCGAAAGCGAAGTGCTCCCGGGCGTGAACGCCATGGCTGCGCCGGTGTTCGACCACACGGGCACGTTGGTGCTGGCGCTGACGGCCATCGGCTCGGCCGGGCTGTTCGACGCCGCCTGGGACAGTCCGATGGCACGTGCGCTCAAGGCCTGCGCCGACGAGGTGTCGCAGCGCCTGGGTGCGCCGCCGAAGGCGGTCTAGGCGCCGCCGTGCCCCGGGCTCAGGCCTTGGCCGCCTCGAGCGCGTCGCGCGTGCGCGTGGCTTCGCGCCGTGCCGCTTCGACGAAGTCGTCGCCGGCCGACGCATAGCAGATCGCGCGCGACGAGCTGACGACGATGGGCGCGTCGGGTCGCCAGCCGGCGCGCACCGTCGCGACCGCGTCGCCGCCCTGCGTGCCGACGCCGGGGATCAGCAGCGGCACGGTGGGCGCGAGCGCGCGCACGCGTTCGATCTCGGCCGGGTACGTCGCACCCACCACCAAGCCGAGCTGGCCATTGAGGTTCCACGGGCCCTGCGCCAGCTGCGCGATGTGTTCGTAGAGCAACGGCTCGCCGGGCACCGAGGCCAGGCGCTGGTTCTGCAGGTCGTCGCCGCCGGGGTTGCTGGTGCGGCACAGCAGGAAGGCGCCCTTGCCGTGGTACTTCAGGTACGGCTGCACCGAATCGAACCCCATGAAGGGCGACAGCGTGACCGCGTCGGCGCCGTAACGCTCAAAGGCCTCGATCGCGTACTGCTCGGCAGTCGAGCCGATGTCGCCGCGCTTGGCGTCCAGGATCACCGGCACTTGTGGCGCGACGCGGCGGATGTGGGCGATCAACTGCTCGAGCTGCCCCTCGGCCCGGTGCGCGGCGAAGTAGGCGATCTGCGGCTTGAAGGCGATCGACAGCTCGGCCGTGGCGTCGACGATGTGGGCGCAGAAGTCGTAGATCTTGCCGGCATCGTTGCGGTAGCGGGCAGGAAAGCGGGTCGGTTCCGGGTCGAGGCCCACGCACAGCAGGGAGCGGTTCTGCCGCTCGGCAGCGCGCAGTTGGTCGATGAAGGTCATGGGCGCCGATTTTAGGCGCCGGCCCGATCAAAGAGTTCGGCCGCCAGGCACAGGTCGGCCCAGGCGCGCGCCTTGTCGGCCGGCATGCGCACCAGGTAGGCCGGGTGGTAAGTGGCGACCACCGGCACGCCGCCCAGCGCGGCGGCATGGCCGGCGCGGCCGCGCAGCTTGCCCAGCGGCTCGGCGCTCTGCAGCAGGCTTTGCGCCGCCAGCGGGCCCATCGCCAACACGACGCGCGGTGCCAGCGCCTCGGCCTGTGCGGTGAAGTGCGCGTCGAAAGGCTGCGATGCCGTGGGCTGCAATACCGAAGGCGTCGCCGCGACGCCGCGGTGGGTGCGCATCAGGTGCACAGGCGTCGGGCCGGCATGGAGCTGCAGCGCGCGCAGCATGTTCTCCAACAACCGGCCGGCGTCGCCGGCAAAGGGATCGCCATGGCGGCCATCGGCCTCGGGCGGCATGTCGGCCACCACCAGCCAGCCGCCGCGCGCGTTGTCGGCGCCGTGCAGCAGCCGTGGCACGTCGACGAGCACGCCGTCGCTGCGCGCCGCAACCGACGCTGGCGGCACGGCGGCCTGCACCTTGTGCTGCACGACGACAGGCGCCGGCCTGGCGGTCGCGTCGATGGCAGCCTCTGCGGCCGCCGGCTCGATGGCCGGCTCGAGGGCCGACTCGGTGTGCGGCTCGGTGTTCGGCTGCACCGGTGCCACTGGCGGCACCGATGCAGCCGCAGGCGCACGCGCCGGCCACCAGACCTTGACGCCCATCTCGTCGAGCATGGCGCGCTGGCGCGCATCGAGGTTCAGGGTGGCGTTGGTCATGGCAGCACGCCCGCAGCGGCGTTGAAAGGGTTCGGGGGATTCAGCAGAAGGCTCATGACGACCGCGTCTTCACGCTGGCCGCCATGCGCCGGGTAGTAGCTCTTGCGCAGGCCCACGCGGCGAAAACCCTGGCGTTCGTACACCGCCAGCGCGCGCTCGTTGCTCTTGCGCACTTCGAGCCACAGCCACTGCACGCCCTGCCCGCGCGACCAGCCGGCCAGCGCCTCGAACAGCACCGGCGCCCAGCCCTGGCGCTGGAAGGCCGGCGCCACGGCGAAGTTGAGCAGGTGCACTTCGTCGACGCCCTTCATGGCCACGAAATAGCCGATGAGCGTGTCGCCGCCCAGCAGCAACTGGCAGCGGTAGCCCGCGGCCATCGAATCGATGAAGTTGGCACGCGTCCAGGGGTGCGAATAGGCCTGCGCCTCGACCGCGCACAGGGCGTCGAGCCGCTCGACGGTAAGGGGCTCCATGCGGACTTCTTCGGGTTCAAGAACGGCGCTCATGGTCGTGGGCAATGGCAGGGGTTGCAGTGGGCACTGCACTGGCGGCGAGGGTGGCGGCCGTGGTGGTGGCCGAGGTGGCGGCCTTGAGGGCCGCTCGCTCCTCGGTGGTCTGCGCCACCTTGTCGCGCACGTACAGCGGCCAGGCATCGGCCGGTGCCACGTCGCGGCCGGCGGCCAGCAGCGCAGGCGCCAGGCGCAGGATGGCCTCGGCGGTGGGCAGCACCTCGTGGCGTGCGCAAGCGTCGGGCAGGCGTGTGCCATAGGCCGCGAATGCGTTGCCTGCCAGCGCCCAACCCGCCGGCACGTCGACCGCTTCGGGCGCCAGCAGTTCGGGCTCGACCGCCACGACGCCCGCGGGGGCATCGAAGTCGTAGCGCGCGGCGTAGACCTGGTCCATGCGCGCATCGAGCACGGCCACCACCTGGCGCGCGCCGAAGCGATGCCGCGCCTCGTCGGCCACCGCGGCCAGCGTGTCGACGGGCAGCAGCCGCAGCCCGGCGCCGAAGGCCAGGCCCTGCGCCACCGCGCACGCCGTGCGCAGGCCGGTGAAGGAACCGGGACCGCGGCCGAAGGCGATGGCGTCGAGCGTGCCCAGCGTCAGGCCGGCATCGCGCAGCATCTGCTGGATCAGCGGAATGAGCGTGGTCGACGACCGGGCGCCGCCGGCGCCGCTGTGGCTGAGCACGCGGTCGCCATGGCGGACCGCGACGGACAGCACGTCGGTGCTGGTATCGAAGGCAAGAAGACGTTCAGGCATCGCAACGCCTCGCAGTGACGGGAACAGGAGAAGCCGGCGCCGCGGCGCGCACGCCGAACAGGATGCCGGCGGTCACGAGCAGCAGCCCGAGCAGCAGGCTCCACGACAGCGGCTCGTCCAGGAAGATCACCGCGCCGAGCGCCGACAGGCCGGGCACCAGCGCCGTGATCATGGTGGAACGCACCGGGCCGAAGTGCCGAATCATCTGGGTGAAGGCGATGCCGGAGATCACCACCGACCCGACGCCCTGAAAGGCCATCTGGAAGGCGATCTCGTGCCACGGCGCCGTGGCCAGGTGGCTGGTCACCCAGCCGCCGGCCGCCAGCAGCGCATAGGCCGGCACGAAGGTGAGGAAAGCGAAGGCCGTGATGGCGATGGTCGCGCGCACGGCGTCCAGCTTGTGGTGGCGCGCCACCACGCTGTAGCAGGCCCACAGGAAAGCTGCGCCCATGAACATCAGGTCGCCCTTCCAGACGTCGCCTCCGTCGAAGGCGTTGAGCAGGCTGCGCCCGCCCACGGCCAGGTCGCCGGCCACGATGAAGGCCAGGCCCACGGCCCGCGCGCGGGTGATGCGGTCGCGCAGCACCCAGGCGGCCAGCAGCGTGGTCCACAGCGGCAGGCTGCCGGGCATCAGCACCGAGGCGTGCGCCGCGGGTGCATGGAAGAAACCGCTGTAGGCCAGCATGGCGTAGCCGACGCCGCCGAAGGCGCCCGCCACCATGGTGACGCGCAGCGGCAGCGGCGAGAGCCCCAGGAGTGAACCGACCGGTCGGCCCGGGTTCGCGCGGCGCTCGCGACGCACCAGCCACAGGCCCCACGGCAGCAGCACCAGGCTGGCGCCGCAGATGCGCGCGAACCCCAGGTCGAGCGGCCGCAGCGAATGCGAAGCCGAGGCGCGCGAAACCACGATGAAGGCGGTCCACACCGCCACCGTGATCACCGCGGCCAGCAGCCCGACGGTGCGCGGCGACATCCGCGACCCCTGCGGCACGACCGGTTGCGGCGGCTGCAGCGGCGGGCGCGGGGAGGGTCGTTCGGCTGCAGGCATCCCGCCATTATCGAGGGCACCGGGATAATTGCCCGATGCCTCGTGTTTCGCCCCGCGCCCTGCGCCACCTCTCCCCGTCCGCCTTCCTGGCCCCCCTGACGCTCGCGCTTGCGCTCGCAACGACGTTCGCCAGCGGCGGCGCTGCCGCCCAAAACCTGCCACCCGCCGTCGACGCCGCACTGGCCCGCGCCAAGCTGCCGCGCGACGCCGTCGCGATGCTGGTGGTCGACGTCGACGGCCTGCATCCGCCACGCGTCGCCTGGCGCCAGCAGGTGTCGATGAACCCGGCCTCGGTCATGAAGCTGGTGACCACCTACGCTGCGCTCGACATCCTCGGCCCCGCCTTCAGCTGGCGCACGCCGGTCTTCGTCGACGGGCCGGTGCGCAACGGCGTGCTCGAAGGCAACCTCTACATCCAGGGCCAGGGCGACCCGAAGCTGGTGATGGAGCGCGCCTGGCTGCTGCTGCGCCGCGTGCAGGGCCTGGGCATCCGCCGCATCACGGGCGACATCGTGCTCGACCGCAGCGCGTTCGACACGCCCGAGGTCGACGCGTCGGCCTTCGACGGCGAAGGCCTGCGCCCCTACAACGTGGCCCCCGATGCGTTGCTGGTCAACTTCAAGTCGGTCGCCATGACCTTCATCCCCAACCGCGCCGCGCAGGTTGCGCAGGTCGCGTTCGACCCACCGCTGGCCGGTGTGGCCATGCAGCCGACCGTGCCGCTGTCGGCCGGCGAATGCGGCGACTGGACGACCACGCTGGTGCCCGAAGTGGCCGACCCGGCGCGCCTGGCCTTTTCCGGCAGCTACCCCGCGGCCTGCGGCGAGAAGACCTGGGCCGTGGCCTATGCCGATCCGCGCACTTTCGGCGCGCGCGCCATCGCGGGCCTGTGGAGCGAGCTGGGCAACCAGCTGCTGGGCCAGGTGCGCGACGGCCGGGTACCGGCCGACCTCAAGCCCCTGTTCGAAGTGAGCTCGCCGCCGCTGGCCGAGGTGGTGCGCGACATCAACAAATTCAGCAACAACGTGATGGCGCAACAGCTCTTCCTCACGCTGGGCCTGCAGCAGAAGAAGCGCGGCACGCTGGACGCCTCGCGCACGGCCATGCGCCAGTGGTGGAACGACCGCATCGGCACGGGCGAGGGCCAGCCGGTCTTCGACAACGGTTCGGGGCTGTCGCGCGAAGAACGCGTGACCGCCGGCGAGCTCGCCAAGATGCTGCAGGTGGCCTGGCGCTCGCCGGTCATGTCGGAGCTCATGTCGTCGCTTCCGGCCGCGGGGGTGGACGGCACCATGCGCCGACGCGCGCCGCGTTCGGGCGCGGCCCACCTGAAGACCGGCACGCTGCGCGACGCGTCGGCGCTGGCCGGCTTCGTCGATGGCGCCAGCGGCCGGCGCTACGTGCTGGTGGCCATCGCCAACGACGGCAACGCCGCAGCGGCACGGCCCGCGTTCGACGCGCTGGTGAACTGGGCCACGCAGGACAACTGAGTCGACGCTTCTTTGGCTGTCACGCGCGGGACCCGCGGCGATCGGGCTTTCCCTGTCTCGCCCACGCCGTGCCGCGCCTAGGATTGCCAGCGCCCCCAAACGCTCGCAATCACATCACAACTGGAGACATCCAATGAAGCGTCTGCACCTGATGACGGCCCTCGCCTCGGCCACCCTGCTGGCGAGTTGCGGAGGCGGCAACGACGACACGCCCCGCACCGGCGCCCTGGTGGAACCGGCCACCACCGTGACCACGCTCACCGCCGCGCAGATCGACGCCGGCACCGCCGCCAGCGGCCTGCAGCCGATCAGCGGCAAGGCCCGTTGCGACGTGCGCGTGGTTGCGCTCAACTACAGCACGCAGGGCCCCAAGGGCGAGCCGACCAACGCTTCGGGCGTGTTGCTGATGCCCACGGGCACCTGCACCGCGGCTGCGCCGCTGGTGGCCTATGCCAAGGGCACCGACGTGCAGAAGCCGCGCACGCTGGCCAATCCGCAGGACAACGAAACCTTCCTGCTGGCCGCGATGTACGCGGCCCAGGGCTATGCGGTGGTGGCGACCGACTACCTCGGTTATGCCAAGTCGTCGTTCCCGTACCACCCCTACCTGCATGCCGATTCCGAGGCCCGCTCGGTGATCGATTCGGTGCGCGCCGCGCGCATCGCCGTGGCCACCCAGGGCGGCGTGCTGTCGGGCAAGGTGATGTTCACCGGCTACTCGCAGGGCGGCCATTCGTCGATGGCGGCGCATCGTGCGGCCGAAAGCGACTACGCCGCCGAAATCAACGTGGTGGCCGGTGCGCACCTGGCCGGGCCGTACAACCTGTCGGGCTCGTTCCGCAGCACGACGGCCATTGCGGGCTACCAGTTCTTCGTGCCCTTCATCGTCACGTCCTGGAACAAGGTGTACGGCAACGTGTACACGAACGTCAACACGGTCTTCAAAGCGCCCTACGCGGCCGGCATCGAGAACCTGCTGCCGAGCCCCACGCTCAACTACACCACGCTGGTGACCACTGGCGCCGTGCCCGGCATCAACGGCGAGTCGCCGGCCCAGGCGCGTGACGCGCTCTTCCAGGCCGCCTTCCTGGCGGACGTGCAGACCAACGACAACAACGGCCTGTACGTCGACGCCAGGCGCAACGACCTGTTCGGCTGGACGCCGCGCGCGGCCACGCTGCTGTGCGGCGGTGCCGGCGACCCGACCGTGCCGCCCGCGCTGCACCTGGTGCCGATGAAGGCCGATTTCGACGCCCGCGGCGTGAAGACCGTGACCACGGTCGACGTCGACGCGCAGGTGCAGGCGGCCTTCGGCCCGGGCGGCAAGGCCCCGACCGATCCGACCTCGGCCGCTTTCGCGACCTACTACGGCAGCTACCACGGCACCTACGAGCCGCCCTTCTGCCACGCGCGGGCGCGGGCGCTGTTCGATACGGTGAAGTAGGCCTGTCGGGTCGGGCCGGTCAGGCCGCTGCGCGGTCCAGCCGGTCGCGCACGCCTTCCCATTCCGGCGCATCGGGCGGGGTCTCGACCCAGATCAGCTTGACGCCGGCGGCGTCGAAGTCGCGCAGCACGGAGAACAGCTGCTGCGCCGCGCCGGCCGCGTCGTCGGGCATGCGCCGCATCAGCACGCGCTGCGAGCGGGTCTTGAGCGGCGCGCGCGCCCACACGCCGATGTGCGCGGCCTGCGCGCCGAGCACGTCGAGCGCGGCCTGCAGGGCCGCAGCGTCCATCAGCCGCAATCTGGCATCGGGCGCGTAGTGCGAGGCCAGCGTGCCGGAGGCGCGCGGGTCGGGCGCAGCCAGCTCTTCCTTGCTGCGCAGGCGTTCTCCGCAGGCGGCCTCGATCTGCGAGCGCGTGATGGCGCCGGGGCGCAGCAGCACCGGCACGCCGCGGCTGCAGTCGACGATGGTCGACTCGATGCCCACGTCGCAGGCACCGCCGTCGATCACCAGCAGGTCGTCGCCGAACTCGGCATGCACATGCTGGGCCGTGGTCGGGCTCACCCGGCCGAAGCGATTGGCGCTCGGCCCGGCCAGCCCCGCGACGCCCTGGACGGCACAGGCCGCCAGCAGCGCCTGTGCCACCGGATGTGCCGGGCAGCGCACGCCCACCGTGTCCTGGCCGCCCGCGGCAGCGGTCGCCACACCGGGCTGGCGCGTGAGGATCAGCGTGAGGGGGCCGGGCCAGAAGGCCATCACCAGCTTCTCGGCGAAGGCCGGCAGCGGCTGTGCAAAGCGCGACAGCGCCTGCGTGCCGCGTGCGCCCTGGGCGATGTGGACGATGAGCGGATGGTTGCTCGGCCGGCCCTTGGCGCGAAAGATGCCTGCCACGGCCTCGTCGCTCGACGCATCGGCGCCCAGGCCATAGACCGTCTCGGTGGGAAAGGCGACCAACCCGCCCGCGCGCAGCACGCGTGCGGCCTCGGCGAGGGCTTCGGGCTGCCGGCCGTCGTGGATCATCGCGCTCACGCGTCCAGGGGCAGTGCCACGCCAAGCAGCGCGGCGGCCGCATCGGCCGTCTGGCGCACCACGTCAAGGGTGGGGCCGGTCACGTTCAGATGGCCCATCTTGCGGCCACGCCTTGCGTCGGCCTTGCCGTAGAGATGCAGGTGGGTGCCCGGCAGCGCGAGCACGTCGGCCCAGCGCGGCTCGACCGCCTCGTCGCTGCCGGCGGCAAACCACAGGTCGCCCAGCAGGTTGAGCATGATGCAGGGGCTGTGCTGGCGCGGCGCGGTCAACGGCAGTCCGGCGAGCGTACGCACCTGCAGCTCGAACTGCGACACGTCGCAGGCGTCCATCGACCAATGCCCGCTGTTGTGCGGGCGCGGCGCCATTTCGTTGACGACCAGGCGGCCGTCGGCGAGCACGAAGAATTCGACGCAAAGCACGCCGACATAGTCGATCCCCTCGGCGATCGAGCGGGCGGCTTGCACGGCACGCGCCGCCACGGTAGCCGGCAGGTTGTCGGCATGCACTTCGGTCACGGCGAGGATGCCGGCACGGTGCAGGTTGCGCTGCGGCGTGAGATGGACCATGGCGCCGTCGCGGCCACGCGCCACGATCACCGAGCACTCGAAGTCCAGCGGCAGCAGCTGTTCGAGCACGCAGGGCACGCGACCGCCCGCGTCCCAGGCCTCGGCGAGTTCGGCGCGCGTCGCCACGCGCTGCTGGCCCTTGCCGTCGTAGCCCAGACGCGAGGTCTTGAGGATGCCGGGCAGCAGCCCGTCGGCCACGGCCGCCAAGTGGTCGGCGTTCTCGATCACCGCGTAGGGCGCGCATTCGACGCCGCAGCGCACGAAATGCGCCTTCTCGCGGATGCGGTCCTGCGCGATCGCGACGGCAGGCGCGCCCGGCGACACGGGCCGCATCACGGCCAGGTGCTCCAGCGACGGCGCGGGCACGTTCTCGAACTCGGTGGTCACGGCGTCGGCCAGGCTCGCCAGGCGGGTCAGGCCGTCGACATCGTCGTAGTCGGCATGCACGTGGTGGTGGCTCACCCGGCCGGCCGGGCTGTCGGCGTCGGGGTCGAGCACGGCCGTGAAATAGCCCATGCGCTGGGCGGCATGCACGAACATGCGGCCCAGCTGGCCGCCGCCGAGCACGCCGAGCGTGGCGCCGGGCAGCAGCGGCGCGAGGGTGGCAGTGATGTCGGTCACAGCGCGCCTCCGCCCTGGGGCGTGAAGACAGACGCCGTGGTCGATGCCGACGGACCCGGCGCCGCGACGTCGGGCGGCGGCAGCGTCATCGCGGTGGCTGCGGCCGTCTGGCGCGCGCGGAATTCGTCGAGCTGCGTACGCAGCGCCGGATTGCCCACCGCCAGCATCGCGACGGCGAACAGCGCGGCGTTGGCCGCACCGGCCGTGCCGATGGCGAAGGTGGCCACCGGCACGCCCTTGGGCATCTGCACGATGCTGTAGAGCGAATCGACGCCTTGCAGATGGCGGCTGGCGACCGGCACGCCGAGCACCGGCACCGTGGTCTTGGACGCCAGCATGCCCGGCAGGTGGGCCGCGCCGCCCGCACCGGCGATGATGGCGCTCAGTCCGCGGGGCGCCGCGTTGTCGGCGTAGGCGAACAATTCGTCGGGCATGCGATGGGCCGAGACCACGCGGGCCTCGTGGGCGATGCCGAATTGCTGGAGAATCTCGACCGCGTGACGCATCGTCTCCCAATCGGAGTTCGAGCCCATCACCACGCCGACCTGAATTGTTTGGTTCATGGTTCCAATTTTACGTTTCACCCTCACCTTCCCCCGATGATCGACATCACCCTCGAAAATTTTCAGTCCGAACTGGTCGAAGGCTCGGCCACCACGCCGGTGCTGCTGGACATCTGGGCCGAATGGTGCGGACCCTGCAAGCAGCTCGGTCCCGTGCTCGAACAGCTTGAAACCGAGTACGCCGGCCGCTTCACGCTGGCCAAGCTCGACGCCGACAAGGTGCCGCAGATCTCCACGCAGCTCTCGCAGATGTTCGGGGTGCGCAGCATCCCCTTCTGCGTGATGTTCGTGGGCGGCCAGCCGGTCGACGGTTTCGTCGGCGCCATTCCCGCCGACAAGATCCGCGAGTTCCTCGACAAGCACGTGCCGGCCGCCGAGGAGCTGGAAGCGGCTGCCGAGGAAGAAGCCGCGCTGGAAGCACTGGCCGAAGGCGACACCGACGGCGCGCTCGAAAAGCTGCAGAACGCCGTGGCGACCGACCCGGCGAACGACGATGCGCGCTTCGACCTGGTCAAGCTGCTGCTGCAACTGGGCCGCATCGACGAGGCCAAGGTGGCCTTCGCGCCCGTCATCGCCCGCACGTCGCTGGTGCGCCGCTTCGACGCCCTGCAGCGCTGGATGGACGCCATCGACTTCGGCGCCCCCGTGGTCGGGGACGTGCCCACGCTGGCCGACGCCGACGCCAAGATCGCCGCGGCCAAGCGCGACTTCGACGCGCGCTTTGCCCGCGCCCAGCTGCTCATGGCCGACCAGCGCTGGACCGACGCGATGGACGAGCTGCTCGAAATCCTCATGCGCGACAAGGCCTGGAACGACGACCTCGCCCGCAAGACCTACATCGCCATCCTCGAGTTGATCGAGCCGCCCAAGGTCAAGGTGGCCGATGGCCAGATTCCGCCGGACGATCCGACCGTGGCCACGTACCGCCGCCGCCTGAGCTCGGTCGTGCTGAGCTGAACCGGCGCGGGCGCTCCAAGTGCCCGACACACTGCGTTTGCAATAAATATACGCATCGCGTATAGTTCGCGGCATGAGCATGCCGCAACAAAGCTTTCTACGCGACGCCATGCGGCGTCTCAACCTCACGCGCGAGGCGTTTGCCCAGCGCATCGGCGTGAGTCGCCGCGCGCTCGACACCTGGCTGCTGCCCGACGGCTCGCAGGAATCCCGGGGCATGCCCGAGATCGCGCAGCGCTTCATCGCGGAGATCCTGGCGCAGCATCCAACCGGCAGCGCGTCGACGCAAAGCGTACAGTCGCCCGACCTGCGCGACCGCATCCTGTTCGAAGGCCGGCCTCAGCTGCTGACGGTCGACCAGTTTTCGCGCGAGTCGGTCGAGGCGCTGTTTCGCATCGCCGACGTGATGCAGCCCATCGCGCGGCGCCAGAAGATCTGCCGGGTGCTCGAAGGCGCCGTGCTCGGCAATCTGTTCTTCGAGGCCAGCACCCGCACGCGCGTGAGCTTCGGCGCGGCCTTCTGCCGCCTGGGCGGCTCGGTCTGCGACACCACCGGCTTCACCTTTTCGTCGATGGCCAAGGGCGAGTCGATCTACGACACCAGCCGCGTGATGAGCGGGTACGTCGACGCGATGGTGGTGCGCCATCCGGAGCAGGGTTCGGTGGCGGAATTCGCGCGCGCGACGAACATCCCGGTCATCAACGGCGGCGACGGTGCGGGCGAGCACCCGAGCCAGGCGCTGCTCGACCTGTACACCATCCAGCGCGAGTTCTCGCGGCTGGGGCGCATCGTCGACGGTGCGCACATCGCCTTCGTCGGCGACCTCAAATACGGCCGGACCGTGCATTCGCTGGTCAAGCTGCTGGCGCTCTACCGCGGCATGAAGTTCACGCTGGTGGCGCCGCAGACGCTGGAACTGCCGGCCTACCTGGTCGAGCAGATCGCACGTGGCGGGCACGTGGTCGAGCAGACCGCCTCGCTCGCCGAAGGTCTGCGTGGCGCGGACGTGGTCTACGCCACGCGCATCCAGAAGGAACGCTTTGCCGCCAAGGAATCCTTCGAGGGCTACACGCCCGACTTCCAGATCCACCAGGCGCTGGTCGATGCGCACTGCGGCCCCCACACGCTGGTCATGCATCCGCTGCCGCGCGACAGCCGCCCGGGCGCCAACGACCTGAGCACCGATCTCAACCACGATCCGCGGCTGGCCATCTTCCGCCAGACCGACAACGGCATTCCGGTGCGCATGGCGCTGTTCGCCGTGCTGATGGGCGTGGAACACCAGGTGGCGCACTCCCTGCGCGACGCCGGCTGGCGTGCGCCGGCCATGGTCGGCCCGGACGACGCGGCCTTCGACGCGCTCGACGGCTGAAGAGCCAGTGGCGGGCGTCGGTGCTCTTGCCCTTGCGCGCGACGCCGGGCATTACCATGTCGCCCACGCCCGCTTTCCAGCCCCACTCCGATCGAAGGATCCCGACCATGCGCCCCTCTGCCCGCCTCGCCGCCTCTTCCGTCCTGCTGGCTGCCACGGCCCTGCTCGCCGCCTGTGCAGCCAGCGTGAGCCTGGACGAACCGATCGAGGGGCGCAACTGGCGGCTCACCAGCGTGGGCATGCAGCCGGTGGCACTGGGCGGCGATCCGCTGCGCGATGCACAGGTGCGCTTCGACGGCGCACGCGTGACCGGCTTCAGCGGCTGCAACCAGATCACCGGCGCCTACGAGCGCAGCGGCAACCGGCTGAAGATCGGTCCGCTGGCGGCCACGCGCATGGCGTGCACCGACCCGACGCGCAATGCGATGGAAAGCAGCTTCCTGGGCGCGCTGCAGGGCACGGCCAGCTACAGCATGCTGGGCCGCCAGCTGACGCTCAACGACGGCAGTGGCCGCACGCTGGCGGTGCTGGACTCGGGGCGCTGAGCAGGAAGCCTGGCCCCGCGGCGCGCGGGCTCAGCCCGTCAGACGCTCCAGCGCTTCGCGGTACTTGGCCGCAGTCTTCTCGATGATCTCGGCCGGCAGGCGTGGCGCGGGCGGCGTCTTGTCCCAGGGCTTGCCGTTGACCTTGGTGGCCTCCAGCCAGTCGCGCACGAACTGCTTGTCGTAGCTCGGCGGATTGGCGCCGGTGCGCAACGCTTCCTCGTAGCCTTCGACAGGCCAGTAGCGCGAACTGTCGGGCGTGAGCACCTCGTCCATCAGCACCAGCGTGCCGTCTTCGTCCAGGCCGAACTCGAACTTGGTGTCGGCAATGATCATTCCACGCGCCAGCGCGATCTGCGCGGCGGTTTCATAGATGGCGATGCTGATGTCGCGGATCTGCTGGGCGAGCAGCGGACCGACCACGGCCACGACCTGGTCGTAGCTGATGTTCTCGTCGTGCTCGCCGGCCGCCGCCTTGGCCGCGGGTGTGAAGATCGGGCGCGGCAGCTTGCTCGCGTTGGTCAGGCCCGGCGGCAGCGGCACGCCGCACACCGCCTGATTCTCCTGGTATTCCTTCCAGCCGCTGCCGGCCAGGTAGCCGCGCACGACGGCTTCGACCGGAATCGGCTTCAGGCGCTTGACCAGCATCGAACGGTCCTTGACCTGGCCGACCTCTGCCGGCGTGACCACGCTTTCGGGCGCATCGCCGGTCAGGTGGTTGGGGCACAGGTGGCCCAGGCGCTCGAACCACCACAGCGCCATCTGCGTGAGGATCACGCCCTTGCCGGGAATCGGCTCGCCCATGATCACGTCGAAGGCGCTCAGCCGATCGCTCGCCACCATCAGGATGCGGTCGTCGCCGACGGCGTAGTTGTCGCGCACCTTGCCGCGCGCGAGCAGGGGCAGGCTTTCAATGGAAGATGTGTGGACGGTCGTCATGACAAAGGCAATCGAATAAAACGGGGGCGGGAACGCCGATTGTGCTCGCACAAAAAAGCCACCGCATGCGGTGGCCTCCTGGAGCGGGGCGAAAGCCCCGGATGAACGGCTTGGATCAGGTGATCGAAGCCTGGTAGATCGACTCGATGGCCTTGTCCAGCGCCGCATTGAACTCGGCATCGGACTGCTGGGCGCTCAGGCCTTCGGTCAGCGCGCGGCTGAAGCTGGCGATGATGCCGGGGTTGCGGCCCAGGTGCACGTTGGCTTCGTCGCGCGGATAGCCGCCCGACAGCGCCACGACGCGAACGACCTTCGGATGCGCCACCAGTTCGCCGAAGAAACCTTCGACCGTGGGCAGCGTGAGCTTGAGCATGACCTTGGCATCGGCCGGCAATGCGTCCAGGCGCTGCAGGAAACCGGCCTTCAGGATGGCTTCTGCTTCCTTCTTGTCGGCCGCGCCGATCGAGACTTCGGGTTCCAGGATCGGCATCAGGCCGGCCGCGAGGATCTGCTGGCCGACGGCGAACTGCTGGTCGAGCACGGCGGCAATGCCCTTTTCGTTGGCAGCGTTGACCACCGAACGCATCTTGGTGCCGAAGATGCCCTTGCCTGCGGCGCGCTCGAGCAGCGCGTCGAGTTCAGGCATGGCCTTCATGAGCTGCACGCCATCGGCTTCGTCGGCCAAGCCCTTGTCGACCTTCAGGAAAGGCACGACCTGCTTCTTCTCCCAGAGGTAGGTGGCCGCATCGATGCCGTCGATCTGGCGGTCCATCGTGGCTTCGAAGAGGATGGCGCCCAGCACGCGCTTGCCGTCGAAGGCGGGGCTGGTGACGATGCGGCTGCGCATCGCGTGCACGAGGTCGAACATTTCGGCATCGTTGCCGTAGGCGCTGGCTTCGACGCCATACAGCTTGAGTGCCTTGGGCGTGCTGCCGCCACTCTGGTCGAGTGCGGCGATGAAGCCTTTGCCGGCGGAGACTTTGTTCAGTTGTTCCTGATTCACTGTGACGTTCTCTCATTCATGGCCGTGGGCACGGCGCTACGGGATGGGTGGGAAGGATGGGAAAGGGGATCGTCAAAGATTGTATCGGCGGTGCCCGGTGCCAGTCCAACGAACGAGAGGATGGGTGGCAGCACCGGCCCGCCGATCCAGCGGATCGGCTTGGCCATGGCGCCGATCAGCGTGACGTGGCTCAGGTTGTCGAATTCGCGGGTCTCGACCTTCACACCGGCGGCGCGAAGCAGCCGGGCCATCTGCTGCGTGTTGCGCACCGGATCGACCAGGTTGTCCTTGCTGGCGGCCATGAGCAGCGCAGGTGGCGAGCCGACCGTTGCATGCTCGATGGGCTGCGAATCGCGCGGTGTGCGTGGCCAGTTGAAAGCCACCTGCGCCTCCGGGTTGCCGATCGGCAGGAAGTCGTAGGGGCCTGCCAGGCCAATCCAGCCGGCGAGCTGCTTTGGGCTGGCGCCCACGTCGTCGAGCCAGCGCGCGTCGAGCGCCAGCATGGCCGCGTTGTAGGCGCCCGAACTGTGGCCCATCACGTAGACGCGGCGCGGGTCGGCGCCCAGCCGCGCTGCATTGTCCAGGCCCCACTTCATGGCCTGCGCGCTGTCACGCACGAACACCGGATAGGTCGCCTGCGGCGACAGTCGGTAGTCGGGCACGACCACCACGGCGCCGCGCGCAGCCAGGGCCTCGCCCACGAACTTGTAGCTCGCGCGTTCACCGGTGCTCCAGGTGCCGCCGTAGAAGAACACGATCAGCGGCCGGGCGCCGGCAGACGGCGCCGTCTGAGGCAGAGGTTGGTAGACGTCCAGGCGCTGGCGCGGCTCGGCGCCATACGCGATGTCGTTCTCCACCGAAAAGGTGTCGTCGGGCGTCAGGCGGTTGACCAGCTTGATGGGCGAGCAGGCCGACAGCAGGGCTGCGCCAGCGGCGAGCGCGACGACGGCAACGGCCGGCCGGCGCGCGCGAAAGAAAGAAGGAATGGGCATGGACTCAGTACGCAAACCGGACGGCGCCGGTTTCGAAAGAGCCGAAACGACGACGACGCGCCATCCCGGCACCAACCTATGCTGAAGGGATGCGCGGCGCCGACAGGTAGGACGCCGCTCTCACTGCATGACGGCTCAGGTCGCCTGGCAGATCTTCAGCATGTTGGTGCCGCCGGGTGCACCCATCGGCTCGCCGCAGGTGATCGCGTAGACGTCGCCGCTCTGCACGATGCCGCGCTTCTTCAGGTGCGCCTCGGCATGCTCGAGCGCCGTGTCGCGGTCGGTGTGCGAATCCATCAGGAGCGGGCGCACGTTGCGGTACAGCGCCATCTTGCGCTGCGTGGCCAGGCGCGAGGTGAGCGCATAGACCGGGATGTGGGCGGAATGCCGGCTCATCCACAGCGGCGTCGAGCCCGACTCGGTCAGCGCGACGATCGCCTTGGCGCCCAGGTGGTGGGCCGTGAAGAGCGCGCCCATGGCGATGGCCTGGTCGATGCGGGCATAGGTATGGCCGCTGAAGTCGGTGTCGCGCGCCGTGTCCTCGGCCTGCTCGGCCGCCTCGCAGATGCGGCTCATCTCCTGGACCGTCTCCAGCGGATAGCGGCCGGACGCGGTCTCGGCGCTCAGCATCACGGCATCCGTCCCGTCGAGCACCGCATTGGCCACGTCGCTCACCTCGGCACGCGTGGGCACGGGGTTGGTGATCATCGATTCCATCATCTGGGTGGCGGTGATGGCGACCTTGTCCATCTCGCGCGCCATGCGGATCATGCGTTTTTGCAGCGCGGGCACCGCCGCATTGCCGACCTCGACGGCCAGGTCGCCGCGCGCGACCATGATGCCGTCGCTCGCGCGCAGGATTTCCTCGAGCTTGGGGATCGCCTCGGCCCGCTCGATCTTCGCGATCATCCCCGGGCGGTGGCCGAACTCCGCAGCCGCCACGTTGCACAACTGGCGCGCCATCTCCATGTCGGTCGCGTTCTTCGGGAAGCTCACGGCCACATAGTCGGCCTGGAAGCTCATCGCCGTCTTGATGTCCTCCATGTCCTTGGCCGTGAGCGCAGGCGCCGTCAGGCCGCCGCCCTGCTTGTTGATGCCCTTGTTGTTGGACAGCTCGCCGCCCAGCACCACGGTGGTCATGACGGCCTCGCCCTTGACCGCGTCGACCTTCAGCACGATCAGCCCGTCGTTGAGCAGCAGGCGGTCGCCGGCCTTCACGTCACGCGGCAGGTCCTTGTAGTCGAGGCCGACCGCGTCGACCGTGCCTGGCTCGGTGCGCGAGGCGTCGAGCACGAACTTCGCGCCGGGCTCCAGCCAGACCTTGCCGTCGGCGAACTTGCCCACGCGGATCTTCGGGCCCTGCAGGTCGGCCATGATCGCGACCTCGCGGCCCGTCTTGCGTGCAGCCTCCCGCACCATCGCGGCGCGGGCGATGTGGTCCTGCGCGGTACCGTGGCTGAAATTGAGCCGGACCACGCTGACCTTGCTCAGGATCATCTGCTCGAGCAGTTCGGGGGTGTTCGAGGCCGGCCCGAGGGTGGCGACGATCTTGGTGGCGTGGCGCGGAATGCGGGCGGTGTCCATGCATATCTCCTTGTAATCTGGCTTTTGGCACAATTCTCACATGCGGGTGCAACGTCATCCGACACGCAAAAGCTTGCAAAGACAACTTGCGGACGTTTGATCCCGGTCAGAACTCCCTTCCGATGATGACGGTACGGTGCAGCACCTGCGCCGTAGTTCTTCACTTTTCGCCCTTTTCTTTTATGCAGCCTTCCTCCGAACCTGTCGATCTCACGCCCCTCGCGCCGGAAGTACCCCTTCCGCATCGCAAGGTCATCCGTTCCTGGTTGCTGCCGCTGGCCGAACGCAGCACGTGGCGCGCCCTGGCGCTGCTGGCGCTGGACTACACCCTGTTCTTCGGCTTGATGGTGGCCATGGTGATGGTCGATTCGGGCTGGCTCAAGCTGCTGTGCGGACTGGTCGCCGGCTTCGTGATCGGCCGCCTCTTCATCATCGGCCACGACGGCTGCCACCAGAGCCTCACGCCGCACCGCCGCCTCAACAAATGGCTCGGCCGCATCGCCTTCCTGCCCTCGCTCACGCCCTACAGCCTCTGGGACATGGGCCACAACGTCGTGCACCACGGCTTCACCAACCTGAAGGGCGTCGACTTCGTCTGGGCGCCGCTCACGCAGGCCGAGTACGAGGCGCTCACGCCCTCGCGCCGCTTCATGGAACGCGTCTACCGCAGCGGCTGGGCGCCCGGTGTGTACTACATGGTGGAGATCTGGTGGCGCCGCATGGTCGCGCGCGACCGCACGACCAATGCCGAGCGCCCGGTCTTCTCGCGCGACTGCTGGCTGGTGTGCAGCTTTGCCGCCGTGTGGTTCGCCGCGCTGGTGGCCGCGGCACTGGCGACGGACCAGTCAGTCGCCCTGCTGGTGGGCACCGCCTTCGTCGTGCCGCTGCTGTTCTGGTTCGCGATGATCGGCTTCGTGGTGTACGTGCACCACACGCACGTCAAGGTGTCGTGGCACGACGAGCGCGCCGCCTGGCAGCGTGCCCAACCCTTCGTCTCGACCACCGTGCACCTGACCTTTCCGTTCCGGATCGGCTCGCTGCTGCACCACATCATGGAGCACACCGCGCACCACGTGGACATGAGCATCCCGCTCTACAAGCTCAAGGCCGCACAGGCACGCATCGAGGAAATGCTGCCCACGCGCATCGTGGTGCAGCGCTTCTCGTGGCGCTGGTACTTCGGCACCGCGCGCCGCTGCAAGCTCTACGACTTCACGCGCCGCTGCTGGACCGACTTCAAGGGCCAGCAGACCAGCGAGCCGCGCCCGCTGCCCGTCTGAACGATCAGCCCGCTGCGCGCTTGGAAAGAATCTCGAAAGCGGGCAGCGTCTTGCCTTCCAGGATTTCCAGGAACGCGCCGCCGCCGGTCGAGATGTAGCCCACGTCGCCCTCGATGCCGTACTTGGCGATGGCCGCCAGCGTGTCGCCGCCGCCTGCGATCGAGAACGCCTTGCTGGCCGCGATGGCACGGGCGATGGTTTCGGTGCCGTGCGAGAAGGCCTCGAACTCGAACACGCCGACCGGGCCGTTCCACACGATGGTGCCGGCCTCGCGCAGCTGCGCGGCCAGCATCTCGGCGGTCTTGGGGCCGATGTCCAGGATCAGGTCATCGGCATCCACCGCATCGGCTGCCTTGACGGTCGCAGGCGCATCGGCTGCGAAAGTCTTGGCCGTGACCACGTCGACCGGGATCGGCACCGCAGCGCCGCGCGCACGCATCGCCTCGATCACCGCCTTGGCCTGGTCGAGCAGGTCGGGCTCGGCCAGCGACTTGCCGATCGACAGGCCCGACGCCAACATGAAGGTGTTGGCGATGCCGCCGCCCACGATGAGCTGGTCGACCTTCTCGGCCAGCGCCTTGAGGATGGTCAGCTTGGTGCTGACCTTGGAGCCGGCGACGATCGCCACCAGCGGCCGGGCGGGCTGCGCCAGCGCCTTGGTGATGGCATCGATCTCGGCGGCCAGCAGCGGGCCGGCCGACGCGATCTTGGCAAACTGGGCGATGCCGTAGGTGGTGGCTTCGGCGCGGTGCGCGGTGCCGAAGGCGTCGTTCACGTAGATGTCGCAGAGCGCGGCCATCTTCTTGGCGAGCGTCTCGTCGTTCTTCTTCTCGCCCTTGTTGACGCGGCAGTTCTCCAGCAGCACGACCTGGCCGGGCGCCACGTCGACGCCGTCGACCCAGTCGGCCACCAGCCGCACCTCGCAACCCAGCAGCTCGGCCAGGCGCGCGGCCACGGGCGCGAGCGAATCCTCGGGCTTGAAGGCGCCTTCGGTCGGGCGGCCCAGGTGCGAGGTCACCATGACGGCGGCGCCGGCGTCCAGGGCCTGGCGGATGCAGGGCACGGAGGCGCGCACGCGGGTGTCTTCGGTGATGCGGCCGGCATCGTCCTGCGGCACGTTGAGATCGGCGCGGATGAACACGCGCTGGCCGGCAACCTTGCCTTGGGCACAGAGATCGGTGAAACGGATGACGTTCATGGGAATGGACTCGGAGTTGAAAAATCGCAGTTCCAACGATTCTAGGAGCCATGAACGCCGGCAGGCGTCGCCTGCGCTTCCTCGGCCTTCTTTACCAGCCCAGGCCCAGGTGCAAAGGCAGGTAGACCGCCATGCCGACCACCATCGTGCCCAGCACCCCGCGGCGCCAGAAGAACCAGGCCGCACCCGCAGCCGCCGCGTACAGCCGGGCGTCCTGCCAGGTCGACACCAGGTGGCCCTGGGTCATCACGATCTCGGGAATCACGACCGCAGAAAGCGCCGCCACGGGCGCGTAATGCAGCGCACGATGGGCCCAGTCGGGCAGGCCCCAGGGTCGGTCGAGGATGAAGAAGAAGCAGCGCGTGAGCACGGTCACGCACGCCAGGCCGACGATGATCGCCAGCGTCCAGAAGTCGGTGCTGCCGTCACCCAGCTTCATCGGTCGTCCTCCGTGCTCGCGTCCAGGCCGAACTGCTTTTCCATCCAGAAGCACAGCAGCACGGCCACGCCGATGCCGGTCACGATGTTGAGCTTGAGCGGCAAGGCATAGGCCGCGACCGCGGTGGCGCCGGCGATCAGCGCGGCCAGCACGCGCAGGCGCGAGGTGGCCATCGAACACAGGATGCCCAGCAGGCTGAGCACACCCGCAAAGCCCAGCCCCCAGGCCTGCGGGATGAAGTTGGCCAGCGCGATGCCCAGCAGGCTCATGCCCATCCAGGCGCACCAGGTCACGAAGTAGCCACCGGTCAGGAAAGCCTCCTGCGCGGCTTCTTCGCGGGCGCCCTGCGGCGGCTGCGTGTAGCGTGCGGTGAACACGGCGTAGCTCAGGTCGGCCGTGAGGTAGCCGTGCGTGAGCCGGCGCCAGCGCGGCATGTGCATGAGGTAGGGCCGCAGGTGCAGGCTGAACACCACGAAGCGCAGGTTCACGCAGAAGCCCGTGGCCAGCACGACCCAGGCCGGCGCACCGGCCACCAGCAGCGGAATGGCCGCCAGTTGCGAACTGCCGGCGTACACCAGCAGGGTCATGGCGACCGACTCGACCACGCTCATGCCCGACTTGAGCATCGCCACGCCGGTCATCAGGCCCCAGGCGCCGATGCCGACGGCCATGGGCGCCATCACGCGCATCCCCTCCCGGAATTCGGGTTGCCGACGGACCGAGCGCAGGAAGAACATCAGCCGAAGACCTGGCCGACCTGCACGTCGAAGCCGCGCAGGAAGTCGGCAACGGCCAGGCGCTTGCCGCCCGCCCTCTGCAACTGGGTCAGCGCAATCACGCCACCGCCCGTGGCGACGTCGATGCCGGCGGGGCCGACGGCCACCACCGTGCCCGGTGCAGCACCTCCAACGCCTGCAACGGGCGCTTCGACGGTCGTGCCGGGCGTTTGCCGATGTGCTGCCCAGAGCTTGACGGTTTCATTCCCCAGCGCGCTGCTGGCACCCGGAAAGGGGTCGAACGCGCGCACGCGCCGCACCAGCGTGGCGGCATCCTGCGTCCAGTCGATCTGCGCTTCGTGCTTCTCGACCTTGTGCGCGTAAGTCACGCCCTCGACAGGTTGCGGCGTGCGCTGGAGCGCGCCGGCGTCGGCCTGCACCAGGGCCTCGACGATCATGCGACCGCCCAGCGCCGCCAGCCGGTCGTGCAGGCGCGCGGTGGTGTCGTCGCCGATGGCGATCGACTCGCGCAGCAGCATGTCGCCCGTGTCCAGGCCCGCGTCCATCTGCATGATGGTCACGCCGGTTTCGGCATCGCCGGACTCGATGGCGCGGTGGATCGGCGCGGCGCCGCGCCAGCGCGGCAGGAGGCTCGCGTGGATGTTCAGGCAGCCACGGCGGGGTGCGTCGAGCACCCACTGCGGCAGGATCAGGCCATAGGCGGCCACGACCAGCACGTCCATGTCGGCAGCGACGATGGCGGCGCGGCCGGTCTCGGCCTCGTCGGGGTACTTGCCGTCCAGCCGCAGGCTGCGCGGCTGGGCCACGGGCCAGCCGTGCGTCAGCGCGAACTGCTTGACCGGCGAAGCTTGCAGCTTCATGCCGCGGCCAGCCGGACGGTCGGGCTGGGTCAGCACGAGCACGATCTCGTGGCCGGCGGCCTGCAACGCCTCGAGCGCGACGCGCGCGAACTCGGGCGTGCCCGCAAAACCCACGCGCATGCGCGTCACAGCGGCAGCCGTTCGAGCTGGAGGTCGTCGCCCGTGTGGTACCGCGCGACCCGGCCGCTGCGGTCGACGTAGATGTAAAGCAGGCGGCGCGCGTTCATGGCCTTGTAGCGCCAGGTCCAGACCTTGCCGTCGAAAGAGGAGACCTCGGTGATCTCGAAAGGCCGGCCGTAGCTGCGCAGCACGTCGGCCTCGGTCCATGCGCCGGGCTCGATGGTGCGGTCGAACAGGCGTTCGTCGAGCTCCTGGCGCACTTCGCGCACACGGCCCGACGCATCGAGGTCGACGTTGTTGACCTCGTAACCCGAAGGCGCCCGCGAATACTGCAGGCGCTCACCCTGGCTGCCCAGCGAATACACGGCCGTCGGCGTGCCGAGCTGCTGCAATGCCTGGGCACGCGTGCTGCCGGGCGCCAGGCGCGTCGGATCGCTCGCACAGCCCGCCAACGCCAACGCCAGCGCAGCGAGCGTCACGGCCGCAATGGCCGAAAGCGGCCTCGGCATCACCGCCGTCCCTCGTCGCGTTCGTCGGCGCGCTGCTGCTTGAGCAACTTGCTCTTGATGCGGTTGCGCTTGAGCGGCGACAGGTATTCGACAAAGACCTTGCCCAGCAGGTGATCGAGCTCGTGCTGGACGCACACGGCCAGCAGGCCGTCCGCCTCGATGGTCTGCGGCTCGCCGTCGATGTCCAGGGCGGTCACGCGCACGGCGGTCGAACGCTCGACGCCGTCGTAGATGCCGGGCACCGACAGGCAACCTTCTTCGTTCAGGATCTTCTCTTCGCTGGCCCAGACGATTTCCGGGTTGATGAGCACCAGCGGCTCGTTGCGCTCCTCGGACACGTCGATGACCACCAGCCGCTCATGCACGTCGACCTGGGTCGCCGCCAAACCGATGCCGCTGGCGTCGTACATGGTTTCGAGCATGTCGGCGACCAACGCCTTGATCCGCGCATCGACCCCCTGCACGGGCTTGGCGACCGTGTGCAGACGCTTGTCGGGAAAACTCAGGATGGTTCTTTTGGCCATGACAGACAGACAGCAAAGGTAAATTTACGGTCATTTTCGCCAATTCGTCGACGCTCTGCCGAGCGCCTGCGGCATGAGCGTCCCGGACCGGGGTCTTCGCCACTTAAATTCGCACCAGATCGTGAGAATTTTTCAGCCGATGGTCCCTCTCCTCCTGCACTGCCGTTTGCACCTGTTCCTGCACCTGCGCCTGTTCCGTGAACGACGTGTATGCACCCTCGCAGCGGCTGGCTTGCTGGCCATGGGCTGCGCGGGCGGTGCGCTCGCCCAGAACCAGTCGAATGGCCTGATCGATGCACAGGGCCTGGAACACGCGGCACGCATCGTCGCCGGCTCCGGCGGCCGCACGCTGCTGGTGCCCGGCGACGCCGCCTACGCGGTGGGCGGCGCACAAACACCTCTCGCAGCAGCATCGGCAGGCGCGCCCGATCCGCTGCTGCGTGTGCTGCGGCCCGGCACCATGCCCATCCGTCATCCGGCGACGGGGACCGTGCTGGGACACGAGCTGCGCACCATCGGTACCGCGCGGCTGAGGCTACCCGAATCTCCCGCGCAACCCGCCGTGATCGACATCGTGGACGCGCAAGAGGAAGTGCGCGTGGGCGACCTGCTGGCCCCTGCGCCCTGAGCGCCGCTCTGGAGCGCCATTCCCCTGCCCTTGAACCCCCGCCCGGCCGGCGGCAACCCTTCTCCAATCTGCTCCCCATGGAACGCGACGAACTCTCCGACTGGCTCCGCCTGCAACTCACACCCGGGGTCGGCGATCTGAGCGCCCGCAGGCTCCTCACCGCTTTCGGCCTGCCGGGCAACATCTTCGGTCAGCCCGAGCATCGTCTGCTCGACCATCTGACGCCGGCCCAGGCGCGTGCACTGCAGCGCCCACCCGACGGCTTCGAGGCGCAGCTCGAACGCACCTGGCTCTGGCTGCAGGGCTGCGAAGCCAACGGCGCCGTGCGCCGCATCGTGGCCTGGGACGACCCGACCTACCCGGCCTTGCTGCTGCAGACCGACGATCCACCACCCATGCTCTATGTGCTCGGCCCGGCGGCCATGGACATGCGCGATCTTGGCCGCAGCCTTGCCATCGTCGGCAGCCGCAACCCGACGCCACAGGGTGCCGACAACGCACGGGCGTTCGGCCGCGCCCTGGCCGAGGCGGGCATCCCGGTGATCTCGGGGATGGCGCTGGGCGTCGACGGCGCGGCGCACCTGGGCGCCCTCGAAGGCGCTGGCGAGCGCGCGGTGCTCGCCACCGTGGCCGTCGTGGGCACCGGGCTCGACAGGGTGTACCCGGCACGGCACCGCGCCCTGGCGCACCGCATCAGCATGCAAGGGCTGATCGTCAGCGAATTCCCGCTGGGCACGCCGCCGCTCAACCAGAACTTTCCCAAGCGCAACCGCATCATCGCCGGCATGTCGCGCGGCACGCTGGTGGTGGAAGCGGCGCTGCTGTCGGGCTCGCTGATCACCGCGCGCCTGGCCGTCGAGCAGGGGCGCGAGGTGTTCGCGATTCCGGGCTCGATCCATTCGGCCCAGTCGCGCGGCTGCCATGCACTCATCCGCCAGGGGGCCAAGCTGGTGGAAACCGTTCATGATGTGCACGAGGAACTGGCCATGAACGCACCCATCGACGACACACCCGAACTGCCTTTCGGCGACGGCGGTCGCGCGCCCGACGACCGGCAGGACGGCCTGCTGGCGGCGCTCGGCCACGACCCGGTCGGCCTGGACGTGCTGTGCGCGCGCACAGGCTTCAGCGCCGCCGCCTTGCAGGGCAGGCTGCTCGAGCTGGAACTCGACGGCCACGTCGCCCGCCTGCCGGGCGGATTGTTTCAACGCGTGGCGCGCGCCTGAGGCAAGCGTGGGCTATATTGGCTCCATGTTCGAAGTGCTCGTGTTCGTCTATGAAAATTACTGGCGTGGTGACGCGTGCCCCGAACCCGAACAACTGGGCCGCAAGCTCAGTGCGCACGGCTTCGAAGCCGAGGAAATCCGCGATGCGTTGCAGTGGCTCGACGGCCTGAGCCTGGCCACGCAGGGCGTGCCGCTGGTTCGCAGCCCCGAGACCGATGACACCGCCAGTGTCACGGTAGGCGAACGCACACAGGCCGGTGCGGCCTGGCCGCAGTCGGCCAGCGCCATGCGCATCTATTCGTCCGCCGAGCAGGACCACCTGGGCGCCGAGTGCATCGGCTTCATCCGCTTCCTGGAACTGGCCGACGTGCTGCCGTGCGGCATGCGCGAAATCCTCATCGACCGCGCCATGGCCACAGCGGGCGGACCCATGGCGCTGGAAGAGCTCAAGATCATCATGCTGATGGTGCACTGGAGCACCGGCACCGAACCCGATGCGCTCGTGCTGGACGAGTTGTGCGACGACGGTCGGGATCGCGTGGCCCACTAGCCCGCCACGGGCCGGCGGCTTCCCCGCCACAACGAAAAAGGCGCACCTTGCAGTGCGCCTTTTTGCTTTCCGAAGGGTCGCGTGGAATCAGACCACGGCGCCGCTGTTCGGATCTTCCGGATCGCCTTCGCGCTTGACGGGCGTCTTGATCAGGTCTTCCCGCTTGATGCCCAGCCACATCGCGATGGCCGCAGCCACGAAGCACGACGAGTAGATGCCAAAGCAGATGCCGATGGTCAGCGCCAGGGCGAAGTAGTGCAGCGTCGGGCCACCGAAGAAGAACATCGACAGCACCACGAGCTGCGTGGAGCCGTGGGTGATGATGGTCCGGCTGATGGTCGAGGTGATCGCGTTGTCGATCGTCTCGACCGTGGTCATCTTGCGGTAGCGCCGGAAATTCTCGCGGATCCGGTCGAAGATCACGACCGACTCGTTGACCGAGTAGCCGAGCACCGCCAGCACCGCCGCCAGCACCGCCAGCGAGAACTCCCACTGGAAGAAGGCGAAGAAGCCCAGGATGATGACCACGTCGTGCAGGTTGGCCAGCACGGTCGACAACGCGAACTTCCACTCGAAGCGGAAGGCCAGGTAGATCATGATGCCGACCACCACCATGCCCAGTGCCTTCAGGCCGTTGGTAGTGAGTTCCTCGCCGACCTGCGGGCCGACGAACTCGTTGCCGCGCAGCGTGGCGGTCGGGTCTTGCGCCTTGAGAGCGTCCATCACCTGGGCGCTCTGCTGGGCCGAGGTCTGGCCTTTCTGCACCGGCAGGCGGATCTGCACGTCGCGCGAGGTGCCGTAGTTCTGCACCTGCACGTCCTGGTAGCCGATCTTGCCGATGGTCTCGCGGACCTTGCCGACGTCGACCGACTGCTGGTAGGCGACCTCCATCACCGTGCCGCCGGTGAACTCCACAGACAGGTGCAGGCCACGATGGAACAGGAAGAACAACGCCAGCGCGAAAGTGGCGAAGGAGATGAAGTTCAGCACCTTGGCATGGCGCATGAACGGGATGGTCTTGTGGATGCGGAAGAATTCCATGGCGCGCTCCTTACTTCGTTTCGACGACGGCCGTGCCGTCGGTCGTGGGGCGCCAGACGGTGCCGATGGACACCGACTTGAGCTTCTTCTTGCCGCCGTACCAGAAGTTCACCAGGCCGCGCGAGAAGAACACGGCCGAGAACATGGAAGTGACGATGCCGATGCAGTGCACCACGGCAAAGCCGCGAACCGGGCCGGAACCGAAGGCCAGCAACGCGATGCCCGCGATCAGCGTGGTCACGTTGGAGTCCAGGATGGTGCCCCAGGCGCGGTCGTAGCCCGCGTGGATGGCCGCCTGCGGCGATGCCCCGTTGCGAAGCTCTTCGCGCACGCGTTCGTTGATGAGCACGTTGGAGTCGATCGCCACGCCGATGGCGAGTGCCATGGCGGCAATGCCCGGCAGCGTGAGCGTGGCCTGCAGCATCGACAGGATGGCCACCAGCAGCATCAGGTTCACCGCCAGCGCGATGGACGAGAACACGCCGAAGAGCGCGTAGTAGGCGCACATGAACACCATGATGGCGATGAAGCCATACATCACGCTCTTGAAGCCCTTGTTGATGTTGTCGGCGCCCAGGCTCGGGCCGATGGTGCGTTCCTGGATGATTTCCATGGGCGCTGCCAGCGAACCGGCACGCAGCAGCAGCGCGAGGTCGTTGGCTTCCACCACCGTCATCGAGCCTGAGATCTGGAAGCGGTTGCCCAGCTCGCCGTTGATCGACGGGGCCGTGAGCACTTCGCCCTTGCCCTTCTCGAAGATCAGCATCGCCATGCGCTTCCTGTAGTTGTCGCGGCTGACATCGCGCATGATGCGGCCGCCCTTGGCGTCCATCGTCAGGTCGACCTTGGGCTGCTGCGTCTGCGAGTCGAAGCCGGGCTGTGCGTCGGTCAGGTTCTCGCCGGTGACCAGCACCTGCTTCTTGACGATCACGGCGCGCCCGTTGCGGTCCATGAAGCGTTCCGAGCCGAATGGCACGGGGCCGGTGCCCGATTCGGCCGCATGGCCTTCGGCGCTTTCGTCGACCAGGCGCATTTCCAGGGTCGCGGTGCGGCCCAGGATGTCCTTGGCCTTGGCCGTGTCCTGCACGCCGGGCAGCTGCACCACGATGCGGTCCAGGCCCTGCTGCTGGATCACCGGCTCGGCCACGCCGAGTTCGTTGATCCGGTTGTGCAGCGTCGTGATGTTCTGCTTGAGCGCCGAGTCCTGCAGGCGGCGTGCCGCCTCGGGCTTGATGCTGGCGATCAGCTTGAAGTTGCCGTTCTCCTGGCTGTCGACGGTGGTCAGGTCCTGGAACTGGTCCTGCACCACGACCTTGGCCGCCGCCAGGCTGGCGGCATCGCGGAAGGTCACTTCCAGCGTCTGGCCATTGCGGTTGACCGCGCTGCCGCGGATGCCCTTGTCACGGAACGCCGTGCGCAGGTCGCCCGCAAAGGATTCGGCACGCTTGTCGATGGCGCCCTTCATGTCGACCTGCAGCAGGAAGTCGACGCCACCGCGCAGGTCCAGGCCCAGGTACATCGGCGAGGCATGCAGCGCCGTGAGCCAGGCCGGCGAGCGCGAGGTCAGGTTGAGCGCGACCACATAGCCCGGATCGTTCGCGTCGGGCACCAGCGCGCGCTGCAGCACGTCGCGCGCCTTGAGCTGATCGTCGGTGCTGGTGAAGCGCGCGCGTACCGAGGTGGCGTCGAGCGTGAGCATGTCCGGCACCAGGCCGGCGGCTTTCAGCGCCTCTTCGACCCGTGCCTGGGTGGAGACGTCGACCTTGACGGTCGACTTGCCGGCGGACACCTGCACGGCAGGCGCCTCGCCAAAGAAATTGGGCAGGGCATAGATGAGCCCCACGAGCAACACGACCACGAGGACCGCGTACTTCCAGACCGGATATCGGTTCATCTTTCAGCCTTGAAACGCATAGCGCCTTGATTCACGGGCTGTCCTGCAACCGGCTTTGCCGGTCCACAGGCAGCGCCCCTGGCGGGGGTAGGCGCAGCGGACACGAAGGGGTGCCGCGCAGCCTGGAAGCGAGCATTACTTGATCGCGCCCTTGGGCAGGACCTGGACGACCGAGCTGCGCTGCACCTTGACTTCGACGCCGTTGGCGATCTCGAGGCCCAGGTACTGGTCGCTGATGGAAGTGATCTTGCCCAGCATGCCGCCGGACGTGGCGACTTCGTCACCCTTGGCCAGCGCCTCGATCATGGCGCGCGCTTCTTTCTGGCGCTTCATCTGCGGGCGGATCATGACGAAGTAAAGCACCACGAACATCAGCACCAGGGGGAGCATGCTTCCCAGCGAGGACAACATGTCGCCGCCACCGGCTGCGGGTGCGGTCTGGGCGAAAGCAGAGGAAATGAACAAGGGAGTCTCCAGCAGAAGAGAGAAAACAGGGATTGCAGCGCGTGGCTTTCACGCGCTGCCTGCGCGGTCGCAGGATGCGGCCGATCGGCGCGGGCGAGGCCGCGCACAGCACCCGGCATTGTAGGGCGCCACCCGGCGCCCGGCAGCGGCTAACCCGGCGCACCGGTCAGGACATTGGATTCAGAGCCCAGTCACGCGCTGCACGGCCGCAAAGTACAGCCGGTAGGGCAGCACGCGCAGCAGCTTCATCCACCAGGTGAAGCGCTTGGGGAAGTGAATCTCGAAGTCGCCGGCGGCCCAACCCGAGAGCATGTCGGCCGCAGCCTCCGCGGGCGTGATCAGCGCAGGCATCTTGAAGTCGTTCTGCGCGGTCAGTGGCGTCTCGACGAAACCCGGCTGCACCACGCTCACGCCAATGCCACGCCGGTGCAGGTCCGCGTAAAGCACCTCGGCCAGGTTGGTGAGCGCGGCCTTGGTCGGCCCGTAGGCCAGGCTCTGCGGCAGACCACGAAAGCCCGCCACGCTGGCCGTGAGCGCCAGGTGCCCGGCACCGCGCGCCACGAAGTCGGGCAGCACGACGGCCAGCACATTCAGGGCACCGACGTAGTTCACCTGCTGGTGCGCCACCATCACGTCGAGCGCGAAAGCGTCGGCCCGCATCGCCTGGTAGGTGCCGGCGCAATAGAGCACGAAGTCGATCGGCCCTGCGGCAACGAGCGCAGCATGGGCCTGGCGCACGGCGTCGGCGTCGGTCACGTCCAGCGGCAGCACGGTGGCCTGTTCCGGATGGCGGGCCGCCAGCGCGTCGAGCGATTCGCGCTTTCGCGCCGACACCGCCACGCGCGCGCCCTGGGCGAGCAACGCCGCCGCCGTGGCGTGGCCGATGCCCGAGGAAGCGCCGACGATCCAGACGCGCTTGCCGCGCCAGTGCGCGATTGGGGCGTTGTAGGGTGGCAGAAGGCTCATGGCTGGCCGAGCTTGGTGAACGACAGCGTGACCTCGCCGACGCGCACGCCGAACTTGCTCATCTCGGCGCGGTTGAGCATGACCTTGCCGTCGACCAGGTACATCCAGTCGTCCATCTGCACTTCGTAGACCTTGTCGTCGACCGGTTGTCGGAGGGTGTAGGTCCAGTGGAAGGCATTGCCGCGCTGCTCACCCTGTGCCACGCCCACGACGTCGTCGGCCGTGCCGGTGAAGCGGCCGTCCGGCAGCGCCTGCAGTTTCCAGATGCGGCGCCCGGTGGTGCCGTCGCTGTACGTAAAGGCTTCGTCGAGCACGCCCTGGTCGCCGGTCCAGCTGCAGTTCATCTCCACCGTGAAGCGCTTGACCACCTTGCCCGCGCGGTTCTGGAACATGCCATGCGCCTGCAAGCGGCCATTGAAATACGACTGCAGCGACAGCGCCGGGCGTTCGGCTGCGTAGTCGGTGGGCTGGGGCGCCGCGCAACCGGCCAGCACGGTGGCCGCAGCCAGGACGAGCGTAGCGATACCGAAACGGAATTTCATGAGGGGGCTTTCGGGAGATCGGGAGAAGACGAATGACAAGGAGCTAAAGGAGGAGCCAAAGGACGGATCACCAGCGCCCAGAGCGCCGTGGCCGCCATCAGCTTGAGCAGGCAGGGCAGCAGGCAGTAGGCGAGCGTCAGTGCGCCCAGCGCGGCGGCATCGCGCACGCCCGGCGCATAGCCGGCCAGCCCGAGCAGCGGCAACGCCAGGCCCGCGGCCAGCGCGAGATTGAGCTTGGTCGCGAAGTTCCACCAGCCGAAGTACGCGCCCGCCGTGTCCTGGTCGCCTGCATCGGCGATGACGCCGGCCAGCAGTGCACCCGGCACCACCAGGTCGGTGCCCAGCGCCATGCCCGACAACGCGCAGACCACGAGAAACGGCCATGCATCGCCCGCGCCCATGACACCGGCCCACGCGAAGACCGCCATCGACAGCCCCATGCCGGCCAGCCAGGTGCGCGCCAGGCCCCAGCGCGGCACCGCGCGCAGCCAGAGCGGAATCGAGGCGGCGGCGCAGACGAAATACAGGCCCAGAAAGGCTGGCTCCATGGCGGCAGGTGCCTGCAGGCGGTCCTGCACGAAAAAGAGCACCAGCGTGGCCGGGATGGCGCTGGCGATGCCGTTGAGCACGAACACCAGCAGCAGCCGGCGAAACGCCGGGCGACGCAGCGGCAGCCGCAGGTCGCGGCCCTGCGTGGAGGCTTGCGTGGAAGTCTGCGAAAAGGCCTGCGGACCTGAGGTCTGTGCAACATGTGCGGGCGATGCGTCCGCCGCGACCGTTGTCGCCTTGGCCCCAGGGCGCGGAGCGCGGGTCCAGGCGAACCAGCCGGCGCCCAGCGCCAACACGAACAGCGCCACCATCGCGCCCAGCCCGGCGAGCGTGGGCACGGCCGACGCCAGCACCACGCCGGCCAGCCCGAGCGACTCACGCCAGCCGACGATGCGACTGCGCTGGAGTGCGTCGCCGCCGAGCATCGCGCCCCAGGACTGGTGCGCAATGCTGAGCGCGCTGTAGCCCAGGTAGGTGATGGCCAGCAGCGCGGCCGTGGTCGCCAGCAGCGCACGCTCTCGCGTCGGGTCGACCAGCCATTCGGGAAAGAAGAGCAACGCAAAGCCCAGCGCGAGCACGACCGCGGCCCCGGCACCAGCAGCCAGCACGGCCCGCGGCGAGCGCGCGAAGAGGCGGTCGCTCACGCGCCCGAGCCACGGATCGACCAGCGCATCGAACAGGCGCACGGCCAGAAGCACGGCGCCCAGCGCGGCGAGGGACACGCCGTAAGCCCGTGCGTAGTGGTTGGGCAGCAGCACGTAGAGCGGCAGCGCAACGAAGGCCAGCGGCAGGCCGAGCAAGCCGTAGCGCACGCCGTCCAGGCGACTGAAGCGAATGCCCATGCTCATGTCGGCGTCGAATCGATCGGCAAAGAAGCGCTTCGGCGGACCGGCACGCGGCTCAGCGGTCCGCCAGCGGCGCGAGCAGCGCATCGCGCATGGCGGGCTCTGACGTCTGCGCACCCAACCAAATGGCGAAGAAACGCTCGGCGAATGCAGCGTCGCGCACCTCGCCCACCGGCGCGCCGTTGTGGAAGAAACGCGCCCCGCCGCCGGGCGCATGCACGCCCACCAGGCGGTCGCCCTTCTTCACATCAGGGAAAGTCGCCTGCATGGCCTGCAGCCAGCGTGCCGCCTGCTCGGCAGGGATGGGCGACGAGCGCCGCATTTCGTCCAACGACCGCTTGGCGATGTCCTCACCGTCGAAGTCGCGCAGGTAGCCCAACTCGAGCGCGAAGGGGCGCTGGGCCCAGCGATCGGGCCGAAAGCCCTCGGTGATCCAGAGCGTGGCGTCGTACACCTGGAAGCCCCACACCGTCAGACGAGTGGTCGCCACGCGCTGGGCGCCCGGCAATGCACTGCGCCAGGCAGACACGTCGGCGTTGGGGCCGGGCACCCTGGTCGCAGCGGTCGTCGACGCTGCCGAAGTGGACGATTGCGCATCCGCTGCGCCGGTCGCCGCGCACAGCGCGACCAGGCCGAGCATGCGCGCGACGCTCGCTCGAGGCCATCGGGGTGCGGCGGCGTTCATCAGCGCTTGCGCAGCGTGTACTGCACCACGTCGATGTTGCCCTGCGCGAACGCCGCTTCGCAGTAGGCGAGATAGAACTCCCAGATGCGCATGAACCTGTCGTCGAAGCCCAACTGCAGAATGCGATGGCGCTCGGCCAGGAAGGACTCGCGCCAGCGGCGCAGCGTTTCGGCGTAGTCCACGCCGAAGCCGAATTCGTCGACCACTTCCAGCCCGGCCGCCTCGGCCGCCCGCCAGAATTCACGCGGGCACGGCAGGCAGCCGCCCGGAAAGATGTACTGCTGGATGAAGTCGGTCGAGTCGACGTAGCGGTCGAACAGCGCATCGTCGATCACGATGCTCTGGATACAGGCATGACCGCCGGGTTTGAGCAGCCGGCTCACGGCCCGGAAATACGCCGGCCAATACTCGCGGCCCACGGCCTCGACCATTTCGATGGAGCAGATGGCGTCGAACGGCGCATCCTCGATGTCGCGGTAATCCTGCAGGCGCAGGTCGACGTCCAGCCCTGCCACGCGCTCCTTGGCATAAGCGAGCTGCTCGGTCGACAGCGTGACGCCGGTGACCCGCGCCCCGAACTGGCGCGCACCCATCTCGGCGAGCGCGCCCCAGCCGCAGCCGATCTCCAGCACGCGGTCGCCGGGCTCGACGTGCGCCAGCTGCAGCGCACGCTCGACCTTCGCGTCCTGCGCGTCGCCCATCGACTGCGCGAAGTCGCCGTTGAACCAGGCCGACGAATAGTTCATCGTCCCATCGAGCCAGAGCGTGTAGAACGCGTTGCCCAGGTCGTAGTGCGCATGGATGTTGCGCGAGCTGCCGGCCTTGCTGTTGCGGTGCATGAGGTGACGCACGCGGTACACCAGCCGGCCGAACCAGCTGCCGTAGACCACGTCCTCGATGGCACGCCGGTTGGCGATGAAGACCTTGAGCAGGTCGGTCAGGTTGGGCGTGGTCCAGTCGCCGGCGATGTAGCTTTCGGCAAAGCCGATATCGCCCGACTTGAGCGCGGCCTTGCAGGGCGCCCAGTTGCGCAGCGTCATCGACGCGGTCGGGCCGCTGCCGGGCGCGGCGCCGAAGTGCTGCACCGAGCCGTCGGGCAGGCCCACGGTGAGCGAGCCGTGCGCCAGGCGCTGGAGCAGGCCGAGCACGGTGCGGGCAGCGGCAGGGGCGTCGCGCGGCACGGAAAAACGAGGGGCGGTGGTCGAGTTCATGGCTTCGGCGTCTGTCCGTGGGAGACGAAGCGGTCGGGTGCGACCGGCTTGGCGACAAAGGGCACGCGCCGCAGCCAGAGCTTGGCGGCCTGCCAGTGGATGCGAAAGACGACTCCGAAGGTCATCACGGGATAGCGCCAGAGCGCGCGGCGCCGGCTGGCGGCGTCCAGCGGCACGAGCCTGCCGCTGACGCTGGTTTCCAGCAATGGGCCGTCGGCGTCGTCGTGGTCGATGCGCACCACCGTGCGGGTGCGATGCTCGTCGACGAAGAACCGAAAGCGGTAGCCGCCCTCGACCCTGCAAAACGGCGACACGTGGAAGGCCTTGGCGGCCCGCAGTTCCATGCCGTACACCGGGTTGTCCAGCAGATAGCAATGGCGTTCGCCGAAAGTGTTGTTGACCTCGACCACGATGGCGCGCAACGCGCCTTCGGCCGTGTGGCAGTACCAGAAGCTCACCGGCTTGAAGGTGTAGCCCAGCACGCGCGGATAGCAGTGCAGCCAGACCTCGCCCGTTGCATCGTGGATGCGGTGCGCGGCCAGCAACTCGTCGAGCCACCCGACCGCCCCGCCCTGCGCCGGTCCGCGGCCGTCGCCGTGGTCGGTATCGTGAAACGACAACGCGCCCCAGCGGTTGACCGCCAGCGCCCGACTGCCTTCGGCACGCAGCGCGCGCATGGGCAGCATCAGGAAATAGGTCGGGTACGTGAAGGCGTTGCTGGCAGGCCGCAGGCGCGCATGGCGCACCTCGCCAAAACCCAGCAACGGCACGGCCGGTCTGCTGCGCAGCGTCGCACCGGGCTTTGCAGTCACCCGCATGTCGGGCACGCGCGCCCTGGCGGCCGCCTGCGTGCTGTCGAGCGGGCTGGTCATGCGGCCTGCCTTGCCGCGCCGCCACCTGCCAGGCGCATTCGCACGCCCGCCGCTGCAGCCAGGCCAGCCTTCAGGCCGTCCTCGTGAAAGCCGTAGCCCATCCAGGCGCCGGCAAACCAGGTGTCGCGCTCGCCCTGGAGCGCCCGCACTTCGTCCTGCGCGCGGATTGCCGCCAGGTCGAAGACCGGGTGGGCGTAGTCGTATTCAGCCATGACGTGACTACGCGCAATGGGCTGTACCGGATTCAGCGACACGACCACCGGTTGCGACCAGGGCAGCGGCTGCAGCTTGTTGAGCAGGTAATGCAGGCAGACGCTCGCGCTGCCATCGGCCGTCGCACCGCTGGCAGCCTCATAGTTCCAGGCGGCCCAGGCGGCTTGGCGCTGCGGCAACACCGAGGCATCGGTATGCAGCACGGCGCGGTTGGGCTGGAAGCGGATGGCGCCCAGCGTGGCCCGTTCGGCCGGCGAGGCATCGGCCAGCAGCGCGAGCGACTGGTCCGAATGCGTGGCGAGCACGAGCTTGTCGAAGCGCTCCGTGCCGCGGTCGGTGGTCACCAGGGCGCCGTGCGGCGTGCGCGTGATGCGCTGCACCGGTGTGCACAGGCGCGCGTCGTCCAGTGCGGCCACGATCTTCTCCACGTAGTTTCGCGAGCCGCCGCGCACCGTGCGCCATTGCGGCCGGTTGGCGATCTGGATCAGCCCGTGGTTGTGGCAGAAGCGGATCATGGTGGCGACCGGGAACTCGAGCATCTGCTGCGTCGGGCAGCTCCAGATGCAACCCATCATGGGCAGGAAGTACCAGTCGCGGAACGCGGCTCCGAAGCGGTGCGCGTCGAGGAACTCGCGCAAGGGCTGCGCCAGCTGCTGCTCGCTGCCTTCCAGCGCGATGCGGGTGGTGAGCTTGTTGAAGCGCAGCAGGTCGCCCAGCATGCCGAGAAAGCGCCCATCCAGAAGGTTGCGACGCTGCGCGAACACGGTCGACAGATTGTTTCCGCTCCACTCCAACCGCGCACCGTCGTTGCGCGGCGCCTGCACCGAAAACGACATGTCCGACGCGGCCGTCTCGACGTCCAGTTCGGCCAGCAAGGCAATCAGTTCGGGGTAGGTGCGGTCGTTGTAGACGAGAAAGCCGGTGTCGACGCCGTGGCGGACTGGCGTTGCATTGGACGGCGACCGGGCAAGCGTGATGTCGACGGTATGGGCGTGGCCGCCAAAGTAATCGCCCGCCTCGAACAAGGTGACCTGCGCGTCGTGGCGCAATGCATAGGCGGTCGACAGGCCGGCGATGCCGGCACCCACCACGGCCACGGTGGGCCGTACGCCGCTCATTGTGACCCCCGATCGCGCCGGGCTCGCACGCCGGCACAGGAAGACAAAAATGTTGCGAGGCGCCCCGACACGAAGGAGGGAGGGAGGGAGGAGGAGAAGAATCGCCTCGGGATTGCATCCTGGCGGCTTGCGCCCGGAAGACCTCGCAACATGAAAACCGTGACCGAACCCTTGTCGTCCGGTGCTGCTTTTAGGAGCGGTACGCGCCCCGCCCGGTTCCCCGCCATAAAGTAAGCATTTGTATCTGAGTCGCAGGTGCGACGATCTTGGACGGCAGGGTTTGGACGCATCGGTCAATATTAGTACCGATTCGTCTTTTTGTGAACTGCTCAGTATTTAAATTTGCCCGAGCTGCTTCTCGACCGCTCGCACGAAGGCCTTGTCGTCAGGCGCGGTCATGCTCGACCACGACTCGACCACCTTGCCATCGCGGCCGATCAGGTACTTGTAGAAGTTCCACTTCGGCGTGGTGCCCGACGCGTTGGCGAGTTGCCTGAAAAGCGGGCTGGCGTCATCACCGCGCACCGACGATTTCGCGAACATCGGAAACTTCACACCGAACGTGCTTTCGCAGAAATCGGCAATTTCCTTGTTCGAACCGCTTTCCTGGGAAAAGTCGTTCGATGGAAATCCCAGAACCACCAGACCGCGCGCGCGGTATTTGCTGTCCAGCGCCTCCAGCCCCTTGTATTGCGAGGTAAAGCCGCAGAAGCTCGCGGTGTTGACGATGAGCACCACCCGGCCTGTGTACTGACACAGGTTTTGGGGTTTTTCGTCTTGCAGCCGAGGGAAGGTGTGTTGCAGGATCGGTGGACACGCCTTGGCTGCCTGCGATGGGCTCTGGGCCTGCGCCGGGGCGGGCATGGCCCAAGCGGTCAGGACCAGCAGCCCGCCAACGCCCATGGCGCAAAGCGAAGGGATTCTTCCAATCAATTGCATCTTTTTTTGCATGAGGGTCTCCAGCCAGAACGCGCAAACCGCCAGGAAAAAGCAGTTTGCGTATTACCGTCATCATCGCGCGCTTGTCACGAACGCGCACCACGTGCCGAATAAAATCTGCTCGGCACAAGAAGAAAGAAGACCTCGATGCTCTACCCCGAACTTTTCAGACAACTCGAATCCGTCCGTTGGGACATGGACAAGGATATTCCTTGGCAGTCCTTCGATGGCACCAAGCTGTCGGACGAACAGGCGCAGACCATCAAGATGAACGCCATCACCGAGTGGGCGGCACTGCCGGCCACCGAGATGTTCCTGCGCGACAACCGCCACGACAGCGATTTCTCGGCCTTCATGTCGATCTGGTTCTTCGAAGAACAGAAGCATTCGCTCGTGCTGATGGAGTACCTCAAGCGCTTCAGCCCGCAGCACGCGCCGACCGAGCAGGAACTGCACGACATCCGCTTCGACTTCGACCCCGCGCCGCCGCTGGAAACGCTGATGCTGCATTTCTGCGGCGAGATCCGCCTGAACCACTGGTACCGCCGCGCCGCCGAATGGCACACCGAGCCGGTCATCAAGCACATCTATACGACGCTCAGCCAGGACGAGGCCCGCCATGGCGGCGCCTACCTGCGCTACATGAAGCGCGCGCTGGAGAAGTTCGGCGACGAAGCCCGTGCCGCCTTCACCAAGGTCGGCGTGCTGATGGCCAGCGCGCGGCGCACGGCGCAGGCGCTGCACCCGACCAACCTGCACGTGAGCAAGGCGCTGTTCCCCAACGACACCATCCAGAGCCGCATGCCGGACCCGGACTGGCTCGAACACTGGCTGGACCACCAGATCAAGTTCGACGCCGCCTGGGAAACCAAGGTCGGCGAGCGCATCCTGCACAACCTGAGCCTGCTGATGAACCGCAGCTTCAAGACGGTGCAGGAACTCAACCGCTACCGCAAGGAAGTCAGCGCCAACGTGACGCCGAACACGGTGTACCAGGGCGCCTGAGGCGCCCCCGCGCGCGGGGCCGCCCTCCCAGCGCCTACCGGCGCTCCACGATCATCGGTGCGACCGCCAAGGTGCTGCGCACCTGCTCGGCCTTTTCGCGGGCAGCGTCGCGCGAACCGTAGGGCCCGGTCTGCAGACGGTGCGTCCCGCGCTCGCTGAAGATGTTCAGCGTCGCGGCGATGGCCGGCAGGCTGCGCGCCACCTGCCGTTGAAAATTCACTGCACTGTCGCGCTGGCTGAAGGCGCCGAGCTGCACCCAGAACCCCGGTGCGGCAACCACCACGTCGCCCGATGGCACGGCGGGCAGGTAAGGCCCGGCCACCGAGTTGTCCGGCACCGCCGTGGAACCCGTTGACGCCGATGAAGGTGCTGCAGACAACGGTGGCAGTTCCGTCGGCTGCGCGCGCGGCGCACTCACGACCGGCGCCGTCATCGCCACCGGCACGGGCACCTGCGTGGCAGCCGTTGCCGTCGCGCCGTCGCGGCGCCACGCGCCCGTGCGGATGTCCTCGTTGGTGATGCGCTCGATCTCCACCGGCGCCACGCCGCGCAACAGATCGAGCCGCAGCGCTGCGGCGTAGCTCAGGTCGATCACGCGGTCGTCGTGGAACGGGCCGCGGTCGTTCACCCGCACGATCACCTCGCGCCCGTTGGCCGGATTTCGCACCCGCACATAGCTGGGCAGCGGCAGGGTCTTGTGTGCGCCCGTCATCGCATACATGTCGTAGGGCTCGCCGCTCGCGGTCGACTGACTGTGGAACTGCGTGCCATACCAGGAAGCCAGGCCGGTTTCGCGCAACGGCCGGTCGTCGGTGATCGGGACGTAGGAGCGGCCAGCCACGGTGTAGGGCTTGCTGGTGCCGCCGTTGCTGCGCACGGGCTCGATGCGTGGCTCGGCGTCGGGCACCTGCGCCAGGCCGGGCGGCGGATGGGCTGGCGCGCCATCGCGGCCTCCGCGGGGGCCGCTTGCACAGCCGGCCAGCATCGCGAGCACGGCCAACACCCACCAAAAACGCGCCAGCCGCACCGTCATGCGAACACCGCCCGCCACAGTGCCAGCATGGCTTCGCGCTCGACCGCAAGGCCGGGCAGCGGCACCTGCGTCGGGGCTTCGTTCAGACGCGCCCGATGCTGCACGCGGCGCAGCTCCCGATAGGCCGCAGCCGCGTCGCGACCGATGCCCGGCGGCAACAGGCCTGCGGCTTCCGCGCGCAGCAACAGCGCGATGTTGCCGACGTTGGGAATCAGCTCGGGATGTGCGCCCGCGGCCGACAGCACCAGGTACTGCACCGCGAACTCGGCGTCGACCATGCCGCCGGGGCTGTGCTTGACGTCGAAGAAGCCGGCCTTCACCGGCCGTGCCGCGCGCACCTTGTCGCGCATGGCCACGATCTGCGCCCGCAGTCCGGCCGGGTCGCGCGGCGAGACGATCACCGCTTCGCGCACGCCGTCGAAGCGTGCCTCCAGCGATGCCGCATCGCTCGCCATGCCGATGAAACGCGCCCGCGTCATCGCCTGGTGCTCCCAGGTCCATGCGGTGTTGCTGCCGCGGCCGAGCTGGTATTTCTCGAAGGCCGCGAAGCTGGTGGTGAGCATGCCGGAGTTGCCGTTGGGCCGCAGCGCCGTGTCGATCTCGAACAGGTCGCCTTCGCGGGTCTTGATCGACAGCCAGTTGATGAGCTTGCGCACATAGGCCGCGTACACGTCGCCTGCGTTCTCGTCGTCGTCTTCGTAGACGAACACGATGTCCAGGTCGCTGCCGTAGCCCAGTTCCTTGCCGCCGAGCTTGCCGTAGCCAATGATGGCGAACTGCGGCTGCTCGCGATGGCGATTGCGCACGTGCGGCCAGCACCAGCGCGCCGTCACGCGCAGCACCGCGTCGGCGAGCGCGCTCAGGTCGTCGGCCACCTGCTCCACGGTGATGCGCCCTTCCACGTCGCGTGCCAGCGTGCGGAACACCTCGGCATGGTGGGCATGGCGCAGCAGGTTGAGCAGGCGCTCCTCGTCGTCTTCGCCGGTGCGGCGCAGCGAGGCGAGGCGCTCGTCGAGCTCGCGCTCGAAGTCCGCCGCCCCGAAGCGGCCCGACAGCATCTCGTCGCTCGCCAGTTCGTCGATCACGCCGGGATGCTGCAGCAGGTAGCGTGCGGGCCACTTGGCCGCGCCCAGCAGGCGCAGCAGGCGTTCCTGAATGGCGGGGCGCTCGACCAGCAGCGCGAGATAGCTCTCGCGGCGCATCAGCGGCTCGATCCAGTCGGCCCAGCGCAGCGCGGCTTCGATGCGGCGCGCGGCCTGGCCTTCGGCCTGATCGTCGGGTTCGCCCAACCCGCCCAGGGGCGGGCGCACCACCGGCAGGCCGCCCGGCTCGGCGTCGAGCGCGGGCGTCTGCACCCAGCGGCCCGTGCGGCGCACCAACTGGTGCAGCCGTGCGCGGGTTTCCTCGCGCAGCGCCAGCACGCGCGGATGGTCGCACCACGGCTTGACGCGCGCGGCAAAGGCCGGTGGCAGCTCGGCCAGCAGGTCGACCAGCTCGACCGGCGTGGCGGTCTTGCTGCCGCCGTTGCATCGGGTGCAGGGCTTGGCGCCGCCGAGCAGCTTGTCGAACTCCTGCGCGACCAGTTCGCGGTGGGTGTCGAGCTGGGCGAGGAACGCGCAGCAGTCGTCGTAGCCCATCGACTGGGCGATCCAGCGCACGTCGTCGTCGTTGACCGGCAGCACGTGGGTCTGCTGGTCGTCCAGGTACTGGATGCGGTGCTCGACGCGGCGCAGGAACTCGTAGGCCGCGGCCAGCGCGTCGGCCGTTTCCTGCGGCATCAGGCCCGCACGTGCCACACGCTGCAGCGCGTCGAGCGTGGGCCGCGTGCGCAGTTCGGGAAACTGGCCGCCGCGCACCACCTGCAGCAGCTGCACGGTGAACTCGATTTCGCGGATGCCGCCTCGCGACAGCTTGACGTCGTTGGCGCGCTCGGGCCGACCGGCGCTGCGGCGCGTGGCCTGCTCGCGGATCTGGCGATGCAGCACGCGCAGGGCATCGAACACGTTGTAGTCGAGGTAGCGGCGGAACACGAAAGGCAGCACCACGCCGCGCAGCGCCTGCGCCGAGCCGTCGGCCACCACGGATGCGGGCGCGACCACGCGACTCTTCATCCACGCAAAGCGTTCCCACTCGCGGCCCTGCAGCTGCAGGTAGTCTTCGAGTGCATCGACCGACACCACGCTCGGGCCGGAATTGCCATTGGGGCGCAATGCAAGGTCGACGCGAAACACGAAGCCGTGCTCGGTGGTGTCGCCCACCAGCGCGTAGATGCGCTTGACGACCTTGCCGAAGAATTCCTGGTTCGACAGGCGGCCGCGGCCCTCGGGCGTGCCGGCAGTTTCACCATCCTGGTCGTAGAGATAGATCAGGTCGATGTCACTGGACACGTTGAGCTCGCGTGCGCCGAGTTTGCCCATGCCGACGATCCAGAGCTGGGCGCGCTGGCCGTCGACCGACAGCGGCGCGCCGTGGCGCACTTCGAGCTCCTCGAAGGCCGCGCGGCAGGCTTCGTCGAGCGCGAATTCCGCAAGCTGCGTGACCGCGGTGGTCACCACCGACAGCGGCGCCTGCTGGTCGCAGTCGAGCGTGACGAGCCTTTCCATCACGAGCTGGCGTACCGTGCGCAGCGCATCGGCCACGCTGTCGCCACGCGAACGCAACACTTCGTAAGCCTGCGCCATCTGCGGGCGCAGGGGTTCGCCGGGCGGCAGCAACGCCAGGTCGGCCGCATAGCGCCTGCGCAGGCGCTGCACGAAGCGGGAATATCCCGAATGGCCCGAATGGCCGGACAGCGGCAGCGGCACCCCGGTCGACGACAAGTGCGTGGGATGCGCGAGGGCATCGGTCCCGGCGGCGCCGGTATGAATGCTGGCGGTCATAATTCCTGACACAGCACGATCCTTAATGAACGACACGGCGTCCCCCCCTTCACGTCTGCTCCACATCACCGCTGTCGCGGCACGCTGGCTGCTGGGTCTGCTGATCGGCGCGTGGCTGCTGTTCGCGCTGTCAGTGGTTGTCCTACACGGCTGGATTGTGCCGCGAATCGGGGACTACCGCAGTGCACTGGAACGACAAGCCTCCAAGGCCATCGGGGTACCCGTTCGCATCGGCTCCATCACTGCACGATCCGGGCATCTTTTTCCGTCCTTCGAGTTGCGCGACGTGGTGCTCGAGGACAACCAGCACCGCGAAGCGCTGCGCCTGGCGCGCGTGGTGGCCAGCGTCTCTCCCCGCTCGGTGTGGCGGATGAACTTCGAGCAGCTCTACATCGAGAACCCGCAGGTCGACGTGAGGCTGGACAAGGCCGGCCGCTTTCACGTGGCCGGGCTCGACATGTCCACCGAGACGGGCGGAGAGACCCGCGGCACCGACTGGTTTTTCGCGCAGCGCGAGTTCGTGATCCAGGGCGGCACGGTGCGCTGGACCGACGAGCGCCGCGACGCCGAACCCCTGCTGCTGACCGACGTGCGCTTCGTCGCGCGCAACGCCGGACGCGGCCACGCCATGCGACTGGACGCCACGCCCCCCGTGGGCTGGGGCGAACGCTTCACGCTGCGCGGACGCTTCCGGCAGCCGCTGCTGTCGGTGCGCACCGGCAACTGGCAGAGCTGGAACGGCCAGCTCTACGCCGAACTGCCCTACATCGACGTGCGCCGGCTGGGCCGCTACGTGACGCTGGACGGCCGCATCCGCGAAGGCAACGGCGCGGTGCGCGCGTGGGTTGACGTGAAGGACGGACAGGTCGCCGGCGGTACCGGCGACGTCGCGCTGGCGCGGGTCGACACCTCGCTGGCCGCGGGGCTCGAGCCCCTCGTGCTGCGCGACGTGACCGGCCGCGTCGCCAGCGGCATCAAGGGCCAGACCTTCGAGTTCTCCACCACCAACCTGCAGTTCACGACCGGCGACGGCCTGCGCTGGCCGGGCGGCAACTTCTGGTTCCAGCACACGCCCGCCGAGGGCCGCAACCCCGAGCGCGGGGCGCTGCGTGCCGACCGGCTCGACCTCGCCGCGCTGGCGTTGATCGCCGGGCGCCTGCCGCTGGGCGATGCGACGCACGGCGTGCTCGACGCCTACGCGCCGCGCGGCGTGGTCGACCGCATCGACGCGAGCTGGCAAGGAACGCTGGGTGCGCCCGAGCGCTACCAGGCCCGCGGCCGGGTCAGCGGGCTGAGCATCGCCTCGCAGCCCGCGGCCACCGTGGCGCCGGCCACCCATGCGATCGGCGTGCCCGGCCTGCGCGGCGCCACGCTCGACTTCGACGCCAGCCAGGCCGGCGGCAGTGCCACGCTGGCCATCGACAAGGGCACGCTCGACTTCCCGGGCGTGTTCGAGCAGCCCAGCATCCCCATCGACCAGCTTGCGGCGCAATTGCAGTGGAAGCTGGACAACGGCAATGCGCAGCTGCAGGTGAAGGACCTGCGCTTTTCCAACGCCGATGCCGAAGGCCACGCGCAGGCCACCTGGCGCACCAGCGACCCGGCCACCTCGCGCGGGCGCGATCGCTTGCCCGGCGTGCTCGACCTGCAGGGGCAGCTGACACGCGCCGATGGCACGCGCGTGTTCCGCTACCTGCCGCTGGAAATTCCCAAGGACACGCGCGACTACGTGCGCGCCGCCGTCCTGCGCGGCACCGCCAGCAGCGTCGATTTCCGCGTGCGTGGCGACCTGCACGACATGCCCTTCAACGACCCGCGCGACGGCGACTTCCGCATCGCGGCCAAGGTGTCCGACGTGCGCTATGCCTATGTTCCGCCTCTGCCGCCTCTGCCGTCTGTCCCGCCGGTCGCAGGCGCCAAGACAGCCGGCGCGCCCGCCTGGCCGCCGCTGGCCAACGTGTCGGGCGAACTGGTGTTCGAACGCTCGGGCATGCTGGTGCGCAACGCGCGCGGCCGGCTGGTGGGTGCGCCCAATGTCGAGATCACGCAGGCCGACGTCGGCATTGCCGACATGGCCCACCCCAATGCCATGCTGAAGGTCGACGCGCAGGCGCGTGGGCCGATCGCCGAACTGCTGGCCGCGGGCGCGCCGCTGGCCGGCGACGCCGCGGCCAGCCTGGCCCAGGTGCGCGCCACCGGCAATGCGGCTTACCGGCTGAAGCTCGACCTGCCGCTGGCCGCCATGGACAAGACCAAGGTGCAGGCCAGCATCGTGCTGGCCGACAACGAGCTGCAGCTCACGCCCGACACGCCACCGCTCACGCAGGTGCGCGGCACCGTCAACCTGACCGAGAACGGCTTTGCGCTGGCCGGTACGCAGGCGCGCATGGCGGGCGGCGAGATCCGCATCGAAGGCCGGGGGCTTTATGCCGGCGGCGATCTCAACCTGAAGGCGCAGGGCACCGTGACCGCGGACGGCCTGCGTGGCCTGCGCGAAGTCGACTGGCTCGCGCGCATCGGCCAGAAGGCGCGCGGCAGCGCCAGCTATGCGGCGGCGCTGTCGATGCGCGAAGGCGTGCCGGAGTTCACCTTCAACAGCAGCCTGCTGGGCATGGCCATCGACCTGCCGCCGCCGCTGGCCAAGACCGCCGATGCGGCCTTGCCGCTCAAGCTCGAGAAGAAGCTGCTGCTGCACGAGGTGCGGCCCGGCAGTGCCCGGCCCACGCAGCACGACCAGATCTCGCTCGACCTGGGCAACGACGTGGCAGCACGCTATGTGCGTGACATCTCGGGCGACGAGCCGCGCGTGCTGCGCGGCGCCATCGGCGTGGGCGCCGATGCGCAGGCCGTGCCGCCCGAACGTGGCGTGATGGCCAACATTCATCTGGCACGGCTGGACATCCCGCAATGGAAGGCGCTGTTCGGCGAGGCGACCGGCAGCCCGGTGCAGAGCGGCGCCGCGTCGAGCGACAACGCGGCCGACCCGCTGGCCTACCTGCCCACGCTCCTGGCGGTGCGCGCCGACGAGCTCGACATCGGCGGACGCACGCTGCACAAGGTGGTGCTCGGCGGCTCGCGCGAAGGCACGCTCTGGCGTACCAACATCGACGCCAGCGAGCTCAGCGGCTATGCCGAGTACCGCCAGGCGCAGGACGGCCGCGTGTTCGCGCGGCTCGCGCGGCTGCGCATCGAACGCAGCGAGGCGCCCGAGGTCGAGTCGCTGCTCGACGAGCAACCCAGCACGCTGCCCGCGCTCGACGTCGTCATCGACGACTTCCAGCTCTTCGGCAAGCAGCTGGGCCGGGTGGAGATCGACGCGGTCAACCGCGGCGGCGCGGGGCGCGAATGGCGGCTCAACAAGCTGGCCTTCACCATGCCCGAGGCGCGCTTCACCGCCGTCGGCAGTTGGGCCGCCACACCGGGCACCGCAGGCACGCGGGTCGACCGGCGCCGCACCGCCATGGCTTTCCAGCTGGAGATCGCCGACGCCGGCGCGCTGCTCACGCGCTTCGGCATGGCCGACGTGCTGCGCCGCGGGCGCGGCCGACTCGACGGCGAGGTGCAGTGGCAGGGCTCGCCCTTCACCATCGACTATCCGAGCCTGGACGGGCAGCTCAAGCTGGACGTGGGCGCGGGCCAGTTCCTGAAGGCCGACCCCGGCCTGGCCAAGCTGCTGGGCGTGCTGAACCTGCAGGCGCTGCCCAGGCGGCTCACGCTCGACTTCCGCGACCTCTTCAGCGAAGGCTTCGCGTTCGACTTCATCCGCGGCGACGCCCAGGTGCGCCAGGGCACGGCCACCACCAACAACCTGCAGATGAAGGGCGTGAACGCCGCGGCGCTGATGGACGGCTCGGCGGACATCGCGCACGAAACGCAGAACCTGCGCGTCGTCGTGATTCCGGAGATCAACGCCGGCACGGCCGCACTGGTGGCCACCGCCATCAACCCGCTCGTGGGCCTGGGCACGTTCCTGGCGCAGGCGCTGCTGAGCAAGCCGCTGTCGGCCGCGGCCACCCAGGAGTTCCAGATCGAGGGCACCTGGGCCGACCCGAAGATCACCAAGGTGCCGCGTTCGGCCCGCGAAGGCACCGCCAGGGAGACCCCGCCATGAAAATCGCCGCCATCCAGATGGTGTCCGCGCTGGCACGCGACGCCAACCTTGCACGGGCGCACGCGCTGCTGGCAGAGGCCGCCGCCGCGGGCGCCGAGCTTGCCGTGCTGCCCGAGTACTTCTGCCTCATGGGCGCTCGCGACACCGACAAGCTCGCACTGCGCGAGCCGTCGGGCGCGGGCGCCGTGCAGGACTTCCTCGCCGCCGCCGCACGGGAGTTCGGCCTGTGGATCGTCGGCGGCACGCTGCCGCTGGAAAGCCCCGAGGACGACGCGCACGTCTTCAACACGTCGATGGTCTTTGCGCCCGACGGCCGCTGCGTGGCGCGCTACGACAAGATCCATCTCTTCTTCTTCGACAACGGCCGCGAGCACTACGACGAACGCCGCGTCATCACCCCCGGCACCGAGCCGGTGGTGTTCGAGTTGCCATCGCGCGACGGCCACCGGTGGCAGATCGGCCTGTCGGTCTGCTACGACCTGCGCTTTCCGGAGCTGTACCGCGCGCTTGCGCAACGCGGCGCCGAACTGCTGCTGGTGCCCAGCGCCTTCACGCGAACCACCGGCGCCGCGCACTGGGAGGTGCTGTTGCGCGCCCGGGCCATCGAAAACCTCGCGTGGGTGGTGGCGCCCGCGCAGGGCGGCACGCACGAAAACGGCCGCCAGACCTGGGGCCAGTCGATGGTGGTCGACCCCTGGGGCACGGTGGTCGCGCAGCAGGCCAGCGACGAAGGCGTGGTGCTGTTCGAGCTCGACGCGGCGCAGACTGCGGCCTGCCGCGCGCAACTGCCCGCGCTCGCCCACCGGGTGCTCTGACAGGTGCCTGCCGCGATGCCCGTGCCGCCCGTCGATCCGGAAGTCGCCGCCCGCGCCGCGCGCCGGCAGGCGCGCTCCCTGGCGCTGCAACGCATGCTGCCGACGTCGGTGCAGCAAGCCTTCGTACTGCTGCGCTCGGTCTGGCAGCGCTGGTTCCTGTGGCTGATCCTGGCGCTGCTGGTGATGGGCCTGCTCATCACGGTGGTCTGGCTGGCGGGCCGCCACGAGGCCGAGCAGGTGCAGACCGCGCTCGACCGCGACACCGCCGACGCCGCCTCCGACTTGCGCGCCGGCCTGATGCGCAACCAGCAGGCGCTGCAGGCCCTGCATGCGGCCGGGCTCGACAGCGAGCGCTGGGCCAACGACGTGACGCCGCTCATGCGCGGCCACCGCGAATGGCTGCGCCTGGAATGGCGCGACCTCCAGCTGCGCACCCGCGCCGTGGCCGACACGCCCTACCGCATGCGCGTGTTCGACGAAGAAGCCCGCAATGCCGAGCAGGTCGACGTAGCGCTCGCCTGCCGCCTGGCGCGCCAGACCGGCAGCGCCGCCTACTCGCCCAGCCACTACGTGCCGCGCCCCGAGAACGGCGGACTGGAAGTCATGGAACTGTGCGTGCCGGCAGGCGCCGACGGCTACCTGATCGCCACTTATGCCCTGCGCGACGTGCTGACCGAACTCGTGACCGCCACGCTGCGGCGCGGCCAGGAAGTCTCGCTGACAGAGCCCGACAGCACGCGGCTCGCATCGGTGGGCACGGCCCGGCGCGCCGGCAGCCGCGTGTTCACCTCGGAACAGCCGGTCGAGCTGACGGGCGCGCCCATGGTGCTGCGCGTGGACGGCTGGCGCTCGGCGCCCGACGTCTTCCCCAACATGCTCACCGGCCTGGTCACGGCCATGTCGATCGCGCTGGTGTCGGTGCTGGTGCTGCTCGCGCGCGACACCCGCCGCCGCCTGCGCGCCGAGCGCGAGCTGGCCGACAGCCTGGCATTTCGCAAGGCCATGGAAGATTCCGTCGTCACCGGCCTGCGCGCGCGCGACCTGCAGGGCCGCACCACCTACGTCAATCCGGCCTTCTGCGAGATGGTCGGATTCACCGCGGAGGAACTCACCCGCATCGACGACGAGGTGCCCTACTGGCCGACTGAACTGGCGCACGAATACCAGCGCCGCCAGACGTTGCGCCTGGCCGGCGGCATGCCCCCACGCGAAGGCTTCGAGTCGGTCTTCATGCGCCGCGACGGCACGCGCATCCCGGTGCTCATCTTCGAGGCGCCGCTGATCAACGCGCAAGGCACGCAGACCGGCTGGATGAGCGCCTTCATCGACGTCAGCGAACAGCGCCGCATCGAGGAAATCTCGCGTGCCAGCCAGGAACGGCTGCAGGCCAGCGCACGGCTGGCCACGGTGGGCGAGATGGCCTCGCTGCTGAGTCACGAACTCACGCAGCCGCTGGCCGCCATCGCCAGCTACGCGAGCGGGTCGCTCAACCTCCTGCACGGCAGCGGCGGCGACCTGCACAGCGACCGCGAGGACATCGCCATGGCCGTGCGCCGCATCGCCGAGCAGGCCGACCGCGCCGGCCAGGTGATCCGCAGCGTGCACGACTTCGTGCGCCGGCGCGACCGCACGCGCGAGGCGGTGTCGCCGCAGGCGCTGGTCGACGCGGTGCTGCCGCTGGTGCGGCTGCAGGCGCGCAAGCTGGGCGTGCGCATCGACCTTGCGCTGGACGAAGCACTGCCGCGCGTGATGTGCGACCGCACGCTGGTCGAGCAGGTGCTGCTCAACCTGGCGCGCAACGCGATGCAGGCGATGGACCTGCCAGAACTGCGCGCACGCGTGCTGGTGCTGCGCGTGCGGCGCAGCGAAGCCGGTGCGGCCGACGGCGCTCAGGACGCGCGACGCTGGCTCGAATTCTCGGTGGCCGATGTCGGCGGCGGCATCACGCCCGAGGTGGCAGCGCAGCTCTTCACGCCCTTCTTCACCACGCGCGCCGACGGCATGGGGCTGGGCCTGAGCCTGTGCCGCACAGTGGTCGAGCAGCACGGCGGCGTGCTCCTGTTCGAGCCCAACCGGCCCTGCGGAACCGTCTTTCGATTCACCCTGCCGACCGCGTGAAACGGGCGAGAATCCACGCCCTATGCAACCCCTCATCGATGGCCTGATCTTCATCGTCGACGACGATGCCAGCGTGCGCGAAGCGCTGGCATGGCTGCTGCGCTCGCGCCGCCTGGCGAGCGAGCACTATGCGAGCGCCGAGGCGTTCGAGCTGCGGCTGGCCGAAGAGGCGATGCCCTCGCAACCGCATTGCCTGCTGCTGGACGTGCGCATGCCCGGCACCAGCGGGCTGGTGCTGTTCGACCGCCTGGCCGAACGCGGCCTGCTCGAGGAAATGCCGGTCATCTTCCTCACGGGCCATGCCGACGTGCCGACCGCGGTCGATGCGGTCAAGCGCGGCGCATTCGACTTCTGCGAGAAGCCGTTCTCGGACAATGCCCTGGTCGACCGCATCGAGCAGGCGCTGGGTCTGTCGCTGCGCGCCATGGAACTGCGCCAGACGCGCCACCTGCTGCGCCGACGCATTGCCGAACTCACCGAACGCGAGCGCGACGTGATGCGCCTGGTGGTCGAGGGCCTGCCCAACAAGCTGATCGCCGACCAGCTGTCGATCAGCGTGCGCACGGTCGAAGTGCACCGTGCGCGCGTGTTCGACAAGATGGAAGTGAAGTCGGCCGTGGAACTGGCCAACCTGCTGCGCACACTGGACTGACTTGCAGCCGGTGTTTAGCCGCGCTCGCCCACGTAGATTTCCACGCGGCGGTTCTGCGCACGGCCAGCGTCGCTGGCGTTGTTGGCAACGGGCTCGCGCGAACCGCGACCTTCGATGCGGAAAGCCGTCGACGGCACGCCGCGGGCAATCAGGTAGTCGCGCGTGCTGGCGGCGCGGTCGACCGACAGCGGGTTGTTGACGGCGTCGGAGCCGGTGCTGTCGGTGTGGCCGATGATGCGCACTTCGGCATTCGGGTTGTTGCGCAGGCCGTCGGCGAACTGGTTCAGGATCGGTGCAAAGTTCGACTTGATCGCCGAACGGCCGGTGTCGAAGGACACGTCGCTCGGGATGGCCAGCTTCAGTTCGTTGTTGGCGGTCTGCGTCACGCCGATGCCCGTGCCTTGCGTGGCGGCTTCCATCTGGCGCTTCTGGTTTTCCATGCGTTGCGACCACAGATAGCCGCCGAGCGCGCCGACGCCGGCACCGATGGCTGCGCCCGTGCCTGCACGGCCACCCGTCATGGCGCCGATCGCCGCGCCGCCGAGCGCGCCGGCGCCTGCGCCGATGCCGGTGTTGCGTTGCGTGTCGCTCATGCCGGCGCAACCGGTGAGCAGGACGGCGAGGGCAGCGGTGGAGAGAACGATTTTTTTCATGAGAAGCTCCTTCTTTGTAGTGACGTGCGGTGTACCGCTGGCGGTTGCCGCCGGGCGGTGCGTGGGCGGATTATCAGCGCGCGTGGGGGCTCGACAACCCGGCCGGGGCCCGAACAGAAAGTGGAGTGTTACATCGAAAAAGCGCCGCAACCCTTGTAAACAAAGCGGTTGAAGCTACTATTTTAATAGCGTTTGCCCCGTGCCCCACGCCAGGTCGGGCTGTTTGCCGACAGGCGAAGCGTGACATTTATCCGCCAGGTGGATCGTCCTTTGGACGCGCAGGGGATTGCCCGTCGGCCGGTGGCTCGTCGATCTCCCCGCCCCGGCGGCCGGAGAACATGGTCCACCACACGATCAGCACCAGCACGGCGAGGGCGGCAAGCGCTTCAAGCAGAATCAGACCCATGACTAAAGGACTCCAGTGGCTGGTTGGGCTCGCGATCGTAGCAACGCTGGCCGGCTGCAGCGTGGGAACGCGCGTTCCCACCTCACCCGCGCCCGCGCCCACCTCGCCTTCCATCGCGAACATTCCGGTCGCGCCCGGTCCGTTGACGGGGTCGCTGAACCATCCCAAGAGCCGCTGGCAGCCGGTCGACTGGTCCGAACTGCCGGGCTTTGCCGACGATCCGCTGCACGAGGGCTGGATCGCCATGATCGCCAACTGCGCACGCCCCAATGCCGTCTTCGCGCCGCTGTGCCAGGACGTGCGGCGGCTGGCGATTGCCGATGACGCGACGCAGCGCCAGTGGATGATCGACCGGCTGCAGCCGTATCGCGTCGAGTCGCTCACGGGCCAGAGCGACGGCCAGCTCACCAGCTACTACGAGCCCGTGTACGACGCCTCGCGCCGCCCGACCGCGCAGTTCAACGTGCCGTTGTACGCGGCGCCGCCCGGCCTGGTGCCGCGCCGACCCTGGTTCACGCGCCAGCAGCTGGAGACGCTGCCCGAAGCGCAGGCTGCGCTGCGCGGGCGAGAGATCGCATGGATGGCCGACCCGGTCGACGCGATGATGCTGCACATCCAGGGCTCCGGCCGGTTGCGCATCACCGAGCCCGACGGCAGCCAGCGCGTCGTGCGCGTGGCCTTCGCCGCCACCAACGAGCAACCCTACCGCAGCATCCAGCAATGGCTCATCAGCCAGGGCGCGGGCCGCGTGAGCCGCTGGCCCGACGACACCAAGGCCTGGGTCGCGCAGAACCCGCAGCGCGTGCAGCAGCTGATGTGGAGCAACCCGCGCTACGTGTTCTTCCGCGAAGAGGCGCTCAACGAACTCGACGCGGCCTTCGGTCCGCGTGGCGCGCAGGGCGTGCCGCTGACGGCGGGACGCTCGATCGCGGTCGACCGCGACAGCATTCCGTATGGCACGCCGGTCTGGCTGGCCTCGCCGGGCCCGACGGTGCAGTTGCAGAAGTTGGTGGTGGCGCAGGACACAGGCAGCGCCATCCTGGGTGCCGTGCGCGCCGACTACTTCGCGGGCACGGGCCATGAGGCGGGCCGGCTCGCGGCCACGGTCAACCAGCCGCTGCGGCTTTGGGCGCTCTGGCCGAAGTGAGCGGCTGAGCGCCATCGAGCCGCGAGGGGCACACGGCGACACGCGCGGCGTCGCCACGAGATCGCGAGGAAACGGACAGCGTCACGACGCCGTCACAGGCGCCGCCTATGTTCGGCTCTGACTGGAAAGCCGAGCGCGGCCTTCCGGCGTCCTCACGACCTTGGAAAAAACAACATGACAGATTCCATCGCTCGCAAGACTTCGCGCCGTCTGGCGCTCAAGCTCTTCAGCGCCCCCTTGCTCCCCCTGGGCGGCAGCGCCCTGCTCGCTGCCTGCGGCGGCGGTGGCAACGACGCCACGGCCGCACCGGCGCCAGCACCGGCACCGGCTCCCGCGCCGCCGGTCGCACGCAACTACGTCTCGGCCACGTTCAACGGCATGGCCGCACCGACCCTGAGCACGCCGGCGGCCATGGCCACGACGACCGTCGGGTCCACCCTGACCATCGGCTACGACGATGGCAGCAACACCACGTTCCAGCTGGCGTACCAGCCCTTCTTCGTCACCGGTGACCTGGTGCCCGACGGCAAGGGCGGCCAGGTGGTCTCGGGCGGCTACTACGACGCTTACAACCAGCCCATCGTCGACGCATCCGTCGCAGGCAAATCGCGCCAGTTCTTCTCGGACTCGCCCGACGGCACCTCGCTGCTGGCGCTGCCCAACCCGACCGTCACCGGCGTCAAGGGCAATGCCGTCTTCGCGGTCGTGCAGTTCGAATACACCACGCGCGACCAGGCGGGCAACAGCACCTACGGCACGCTGCCATCGCCCATCGCGGTGCTCACGCTCGACCAGGACCCGGTCACCGGCAAGCTGAGCCTGGTGAAGTACCACAACGTCGACATGTCGTCGGCGCACGGCCTGTGGATCACCTGCGGCGCCAGCCTGTCGCCCTGGAACACGCACCTGTCGAGCGAAGAGTACGAGCCCGACGCGGCCTTCATCTCGACCAATGCGATGTTCAAGACCTACAGCAAGAACGTGTTCGGCAGCGAGACCGTGGCCAATCCGTACCACTACGGTCACCTGCCCGAAATCACCGTGAATCCCGACGGTACGGGCAGCGTGAAGAAGCACTACTGCATGGGCCGCATCTCGCACGAGCTGATCCAGGTTATGCCCGACATGCGCACCGCCATCATGGGCGACGATTACACCAACGGCGGCTTCTTCATGTTCGTGGCCGACCGCGAGAAAGACCTGTCGTCGGGCACGCTGTACGTGGCGCGCTACGACGCGGGCTATTCGATCGATCCGGCAGCGCCGGCCACGAAGATGCGCTGGATCAACCTGGGCCATGCGACCAGCGCCGAGATCGAGCGCCTGGCCAATACGCTCAAGGCAGCCGACATCATGAGCGTGGTCACGACCGACCCGAACGATGCGAGCTACACCAAGCTGTACGCCGATGGCGTGGCCAACTGGGTCAAGCTGCAGCCGGGCATGGAAAAGGCCGCGGCCTTCCTGGAAACCCACCGCTACGCCAACCTCAAGGGCGCCAGCATGGCGTTCACCAAGATGGAAGGCACCACCGTCAACATCAAGGACAAGGTCGCCTACTCGGCGCTGCAGAACATCCAGGATTCGATGGTCAGCGGCGGCAAGGGCTGGAGCGCGGCCACCAACATCGCGCTGCCGAAGAAGCTGGGCGCGGGCGGCGTCATGGCGCACGACCTGGCCAGTGGCCAGAAAGACACCGACGGTGCCGCGATCAACAGCGAATGGGTGCCCACGCAGACCCATGCGCTGCTGGTGGGCGAGGACATCGCAGCCGACGCGCTGGGCAACACCGCCAACCCCGACAAGATCGGCAACCCCGACAACCTGAAGTTCTCCGAGAAGATGCGCACGCTCTTCATCGGCGAGGACAGCAGCCAGCACGTCAACAACTTCCTGTGGGCCTACAACGTCGACACGAAGAAACTGGCGCGCGTCATGTCGATCCCCGCCGGCGGCGAGTCAACGGGCCTGCACGCGGTCGACGAGCTCAACGGCTGGACCTACATCATGAGCAACTTCCAGCATCCGGGCGACTGGGGCGGCATCCACGCGACCGTCAAGCCGCAGCTCGACGCACTGGTGCGCGCGAACTACAAGGACCGCTTCGGCGCTGCCGTCGGCTACCTGACGGCCGATCCGGTGCAGTTCTCGGTCGGCGCGAAGAAGACCTGAAGTTCCTGGCACGGGGCGGCGTTTGCTGCCGCCCTGTCGCCCGTGCCGACGGCCGCCTTGCGCGGCCGTTCTTCTTGGCGCGACACCCTTGCAGGATCGTGTGACCACTTGATGACCGACCCCAGACTGACCGGCACCTGACTTGGCTTCGTCACATTGCGCTTTTAGCGTACGGCCCAGGATTTCTTCTGTCCCGTACCCCACTGAAAGCAAGCAAGATGAATACGAAGACCTCGAACGATGCGCCCGTGATCGACCCCGACGACATCGGCTACAACCAGACCGCCAATCCCGAATTCAACACGCTGATCGCCGCGCGCCTGAGCCGCCGCAAGCTCTTCGGCCTGGGCGTCGGCACGGCCGGCGCCGCCCTGCTGACCGCCTGCGGTGGCGGCAGCGACGACGCCGTGGCTGCGCCCGCACCGGCGCCCGCCCCTGCACCTGCACCGGCCCCCGCTCCAGCGCCTGCTCCGGCTCCTGCGCTCAACTTCAGCGTGGTGCCCAAGGGCCTGGCCGACATCGTCGCCGTGCCGGCCGGCTACACCGCCAGCGTGCTCTACCGCCTGGGCGACCCCATCGCCACCGGCGTGACGCCTTACGCCAACAATGGCACCGACGCCGCCTCCACCTACGACCGCCGCGCGGGCGACCACCACGACGGCATGACGTACTTCGGCATGGACGCGAGCGGCAAGTGGCTCACCACGGGCGCCGACCGCGGCCTGCTGGTCATGAACCACGAAGCCATCACGCCGTCGTTCCTCCACCCCACCGGCCAGACCTCCACCGGCAGCGGCACCGCCCAGGTGCGCACGGTGGCCGAAGAAGTCATGCGCGAGTTCTACCTCCATGGCGTGAGCGTCATCGAGGTCGGCAAGAGCGCCGCCAAGTGGAACTACAAGCAGGCCTCCGGCTTCAACCGCCGCGTGCACACGCTCACCCCGATGACCCTGTCGGGCCCGGCCGCCAAGTCGGACGTGATGAAGACCAAGTACTCGCCCGACGGCAGCGCCACGCGCGGCACGGTGAACAACTGCGCCAACGGCACCACGCCGTGGGGCACCTACCTCACCTGCGAAGAGAACTGGGCCGGCTACTTCCGCCGCGTGGTCGCCACCGACGACGCCAACCGCAGCGCACGCGAGCGGGTGGCACTCGCGCGCTACGGCGTGGCAGGCACCGGCCGCGAACTGTGGGCCACCGTCACGCCCGACACCGCCGACAACCTGTACGGCCGCTGGAACGCCGAGGTGCTGGGCGCGACTGCCGCCAACGACTACCGCAACGGCCCGAACACCTACGGCTGGGTCGTCGAAATCGACCCGTTCGACGCGCTGAGCACGCCCAAGAAACGCACCGCGCTGGGCCGCTTCGGCCATGAAGGCGCCTGCCTGGGCCCGGTCGTGGTCGGCAAGCCGCTGGTCTGGTACATGGGCGACGACTCGCGCAACGAGTACATCTACAAGTTCGTGTCGACCAAGACCTGGGACGCAGCCGACATCGGCGGCGGCATGGCGGCGGGCGACAAGTACATGGACGACGGCAAGCTCTACGTCGCTAAGTTCAACGCCGACGGCACCGGCGCATGGCTCGAGATCAAGCTCGGCGTGAACGGCATCACCGCCGCCAACACGACCTATGCCTTTGCCGACGCGGCCGACGTGCTGGTCAACACCCGCCTGGCGGCCGACGTTGCCGGCGCCACCAAGATGGACCGCCCCGAATGGACGGCCGTCAACCCGAAGACCGGCGAGGTGTACGTCACGCTGACCAACACCAACGCGGCCTCGCGGCCCATCGGCGCCACCGACGCAGCCAATCCGCGCTTCTACAACGACCCCAAGGGCAGCGCGGCCACGGCACAGCGCGGCAACCCGAACGGCCACATCGTGCGCTTCGCGGACGACAACGCCGACCCGGCGTCGCTCAGCTTCAAGTGGGACGTGTACCTGTTCGGCGCACGCTCGACCGCCTCGTCGGACATCAACCTGTCGCAGCTCTCCGCCGACAACGACTTCTCCAGCCCCGACGGCCTGTGGTTCAGCGAAGCCACGCCCGGCCTGCTGTGGCTGGAGACCGACGACGGCGCCTACACCGACGTCACCAACTGCATGCTGCTGGCCGCCCTGCCGGGCAAGGTGGGCGACGGCGCGCGCAAGACGATCACCAACGTGGACGGCGCCGCCACGCGCACGCAGGAAACCATCGTGGGCGCCGCACCGGGCTCCGCCGGCCTGCGCCGCTTCCTGGTCGGTCCGAAGGAATGCGAGATCACCGGCATCGCCGAATCCGGCGACGGCCGCGCGCTCTTCGTGAACATCCAGCATCCGGGCGAGGACACGCGCCCGAACTACACCGACCCGGCCAGCTTCGGCAGCCACTGGCCGGACGGCGGAAGCGCCCGCCCGCGCTCGTCGACCGTGGTCATCACGCGCGACGACGGTGGGTTGATCGGTCTGTAGAAAAAGCGGCCTAACCCGCGGCTTGCGCTGCGGGGCATGCGCTAGAGTCCTGCGATGACCCCGCGCATCGCATGACCGCCCTGTTCCAGTCCCTCACGCCGGGCGCCCGGCTCTCCGACCGGGTGGCCGAAGCGCTGGAAGCCGAAATCCGAGCCGGCCGTCTGGCGGCCGGACTCAAGCTGCCGACCGAGACCGCACTGGCCGAGCAGTTCGCCGTCAGCCGCACGGTGATCCGCGAAGCCATCTCTCGCCTGAAGTCGCTCGGCCTGGTCGACTCGCGCCAGGGCAGCGGCATGTTCGTGCGCGAGGCCGGCTTTGCACCGCTGAGCTTCGACATGCGCTATGCCGGCTCCAAGTCGGCTGTCGTGCAGATCGTCGAGGTGCGGCGCGCGCTGGAGGCCGAGGTCGCCGTGCTGGCGGCCCAGCGCCGCCAGCCGGATGACCTGGGGCGCATCCGTGCAGCCATCGCCGCGCTGGCCGATGCCGTGGCGCGCGGCGGCGACGGCGTGGCAGAGGACGTGGCCTTCCATCGCGCCATTGCGGACGCGGCGCGCAACCCCTTCCTGATCGACACGTTGCGCTACCTGGGCCAGTTCCTGGTCGGCGCGACGCGCGTGACCCGGGCCAACGAGGCGCGCCGGGTCGATTTCGCACGCCAGGTCGCCGACGAACATGCCCACATCGTGCAGGCGATCGAAGCGGGCGATCCGCTGCAGGCAAGGCTGGCGGCCGCCGGCCACATGGACAACGCCATCCACCGCATCGAGCAGGCCGACCCTGCCTTCTGGCAGCAGGAAGGCGAGGCGCTGGCACGCCCACTGACGGGCGGGCTGCCGCCGCTGCGCTGACGACCCAGGGTAATCCCCAGGAGGCGCACTCGGGGCTAATTTGTATGATGACCTGATAAATCAACGTCGACGCTGGATTTCGGGGCGTCGCACAGCAGGAGACGCCGTGATCCGCAGAAATTTCCTTGCGAGCGCCGTGGGCTCAGCCCTGGCACCGCTCGCATTTCCGGCCTTGGCGCAGTCGGGTTGGCCCGCCCGGCCGCTGCGGCTGGTCGTGCCTTTTCCGCCTGGCGGACTGATCGACAACATGGCGCGCCTGATCGGGCCGCGCCTGGCGCAAGCCCTGGGCCAGCCCGTGGTGGTCGACAACAAGCCGGGCGCCGGCGGCAACATCGGCGCCGCCGAGGTGGCGCGCGCCACGGCCGACGGCTACACGCTGCTGATGGCGTCGCCGCCTCTGACCATCAGCCCGGCCCTCTACAAATCGCTGCCGTACCAGCCGTCGCAGATCGCGCCCATCGCGCTGCTCGGCCGCGTGCCGAACGTGCTGCTGGTCAATCCGGCCAGCGGCATCGCCTCCGTGGCCGATCTCACGGCGCGCGCCAAGGCGCAGCCCGGCAAGCTGAACTACGCCTCGAACGGCAACGGCACCTCGCTGCACCTGAGCGCGGAGCTGTTCAAGAGCAGCACCGGCACCTTCCTCACCCACATTCCCTACCGCGGCGCGGCCGCCGCCCTCACCGGCCTGCTCTCGGGCGAGGTCGACATGATGTTCGACAACCTGCCCTCGGCCATCGGCCAGATCCAGGCCGGTCGCCTCAAGGCCCTGGCCGTGACGACGGCCCAGCGCAGCCCGGCGCTGCCGAACGTGCCGACCCTGGCCGAAGCCGGCGTGTCCGGCTTCGACGTCAGCGCCTGGTTCGGGCTGGCTGGGCCGGCGGGGCTGCCCGCGCCCGTCGTCACCCAGCTCGAGCGCCTGATCGCCCGCATTGCCGTCGATCCCGAGGTGCTCGCCACCATGGCTCGCCAGGGCGCCGATGCGGCCCCGATGGACAGCGCGGCCTTCCGCGCCTTCATGGCCGCCGATGCGGTGCGCTGGAAGAAGGTCGCCGACTTCGCCGGCATCCGGCTCGACTGAGCCACCTCCCGAATCACAAGCAAGGAACCCGCATGACCCCCTCGACCCTCGCCGGCCAGCCGCCCGCGGAAAGCGAACTCGAACGCCGCACCTACGCCAAGGTGTTCTGGCGCCTGGTGCCCTTCCTGATGCTCTGCTACGTGATCGCCTACCTCGACCGCGTGAACGTCGGCTTCGCCAAGCTGCAGATGGGCCAGGACCTCGGCTTCAGCGAAACCGTGTTCGGCCTGGGCGCCGGCATCTTCTTCCTCGGCTACTTCCTGTTCGAGGTGCCCAGCAACCTGCTGATGAGCAAGGTGGGCGCGCGCATCTGGATCGCGCGGATCATGATCACCTGGGGCCTGCTGTCGGCCTGCTTCATGTTCGTGAAGACGCCGACCAGCTTCTACATCCTGCGCTTCCTGCTGGGCGCGGCCGAGGCCGGCTTCTATCCCGGCGTGATCCTGTATTTGACCTACTGGTACCCAGCGCACCGGCGTGCCAAGATCATCGCGGTGTTCATGTCGGCCATTCCCGTTGCAGGCATCTTCGGCAACCCGCTGTCGGGCTGGATCATGGACGCCTTCCACGGCACCTCCTCGCTCAGCGGCTGGCAGTGGATGTTCGTGATCGAGGCGATACCCGCAGTGCTGATCGGCGTGGTCGTGCTGTTCTACCTGGACAACGGCATCGCCAAGGCCAAGTGGCTGAGCGCCGAGGAAAAGCAGTTGCTGACCCGCGAGATCGAGATCGACCAGCAGCATGGCAAGAAGGGCCCGCACACCGTGTCGGGCGTGTTCGCCGACCGTCGCATCTGGTGGATGGCCGCGATCTATTTCGCCTTCGTCATGGGCCAGTACGCGCTGACCTTCTGGCTGCCGACGCTGGTCAAGTCGACCGGCATCACGGGCAATCTCAACATCGGCCTGCTGAGCGCGATTCCGTTTCTCTGTGCAATCGTCGCGATGAACTTGTTCGGCCGCAGCGCCGACCGCCGGCGCGAGCGCCGCTGGCACCTGATCATCCCGGCCTTGATGGGTGCGGTCGGCTTCACCGTGGCCGCTTCCTATTCGCATAACACGGTCGTCTCGCTGGTCTTCCTGTCGCTGGCAGCGGCGGGCGTGCTGACCTGCGCACCGCTGTTCTGGTCGCTGCCGACCGCCTTCCTGTCGGGCACCGCCGCTGCGGCCGGCATCGCCGTGATCAACTCGGTGGGCAACCTGGCGGGCTTCGTCAGCCCCTACCTGATCGGCTACCTCAAGGACACGACCGGCAGCACGCAGATCGGCATGTACGTGCTGGCCGCTTCCCTGGTCATCGGTGCGCTGCTGGTGTGGTTCGTGCCCAAGCAGTTGGTGAACCGCTGACCTTTCTCACTTTTTTCTTCAGGATTGTTCTCATGACCACCATCGGATTCATCGGCCTGGGCGCCATGGGCAGCGGCATGGCGCGCTCGCTGCGGCGCGCCGGCCACGCGCTGCGCGTGTTCGACGTACGGCCCGAAGCGGCCGCCGCCTTCGCCAGCGAGGGCGGCACCGCCTGCGCATCGCCCGCCGAACTCGCCGCGGGCTGCGACGTGGTGGTGTCGGTGGTCGTGAATGCGGCACAGACCGAAGCCGTGCTGTTCGGCCCCGACGGGGCGGCCTCGGCCCTGCCGCGCGGCAGCGTGTTCGTGATGTGCTCGACGGTCGACCCTAACTGGTCGATCGCGCTCGAGGCGCGGCTGGCCGAACTCGGCGTGCTTTACCTGGACGCACCGATCTCCGGTGGCGCGGCCAAGGCCGCCAGCGGCGAGATGACGATGATGACGGCCGGCACGCCTGCGGCCTATGCGAAGTGCGGCGACCTGCTCGACGCGATGGCCGCCAAGGTCTACCGCCTGGGCGACAGCGCCGGCGCGGGCAGCAAAGTCAAGATCATCAACCAGCTGCTGGCGGGCGTGCACATCGCTGCGGCGGCGGAAGCGATGGCGCTGGGGCTGCGCGAGGGCGTGGACGCCAAGGCGTTGTACGAAGTCATCACGTACAGCGCGGGCAACAGCTGGATGTTCGAGAACCGCATGGCGCACGTGCTGGCGGCCGACTACACGCCGCTGTCGGCGGTGGACATCTTCGTGAAGGACCTGGGCCTGGTGCTCGACACCGCGCGCGCCAGCAAATTCCCGCTGCCGCTTGCCTCGACCGCACACCAGATGTTCATGCAGGCCTCGACCGCCGGCTTCGCGCGCGAGGACGACAGCGCGGTCATCAAGATCTTCCCCGGCATCGAGCTGCCGAAGAAGGCCTGACGCGCATCCATCCTTCAAGCCATCCCCATGTCCCTGAACATCCTCATCACCGGCGGCTGCGGCTTCCTCGGCGCACGCCTCGCGCGCACGCTGCTCGCGAGCGGCCCGCTCGCGCTCGACGGCGCAGCGCCGCAGGCCATCGCGCAGATCACGCTGGCCGACCGCGTGCCGCCACCGGCCGACCTGCAGGCCGATGCGCGCATTCGCTTCGTCGGTGGCGACCTCAACGAACTGATCGACGCCGCGCAACTGCCGGGCACCGATGTCGACCTCGTGTTCCATCTGGCGGCCGCCGTGAGCGGCGACTGCGAAGCCGATCTCGACCTGGGCCTGCGCAGCAACATCGACGCCACGCGCGCATTGCTGCAGGCCTTGCGCCACAGCGGTCGGACGCCCGTCTTCGTGTTCTCCAGCTCGGTGGCCGTGTTCGGCAATTCGCCCGAGCAGCCGTTGCCCGCCACCATCGAGGACACGACGCTGCCGACGCCGCAGAACAGCTACGGCATCCAGAAATTCATCGGCGAGCAGCTGGTCGCCGACTTCACGCGCAAGGGCTTCGTGCGCGGCCGCAACGTGCGGCTGATGACGGTGTCGGTGCGCCCGGGGCGGCCGAACGGCGCTGCGTCCAGCTTCCTGAGCGGCATGCTGCGCGAACCGCTGGCCGGCCAGCGCGCGGTGTGCCCGGTGTCGCCCGACACGCCCATGGCGCTCGCCTCGCCCGCCAACACCGTGGCCGGATTGATTCGTGCCGCCACGGCGTCGCCCGCCGAATGGGGCGCGCGCACCGCCGTCAACCTGCCGGCGCTGACGACCACCGTGCGCGAGATGGCACAAGCGCTCGAACGCATCGCCGGCACGGCCGCGACCGACCTGATCGACTGGCAGCCCGACGCCGGCATCGCAGCCATCGTCACCAACTGGCCCAGCCGCATCCACGCAGCACGTGCCGAGGGCCTGGGCCTGTCGGCGGATGCGAGCTTCGACGCCATCCTGCGCGACTATGTGCACGACAACCCGCAGGCCGTCACGCTGCCCGTAAACCTGCCGCTGAAAGCCTGAACCCATGACCTCCATTGCCCTCGGCTGCATCGCCGACGACTTCACCGGCGCGACCGATCTCGCCAACAACCTGGTGCGCGCCGGCATGCGCGTGGTGCAGACCATCGGCGTGCCGAGCGCGCCGCTGGCCGCCAACGTCGATGCCGTGGTGGTCGCGCTCAAGTCGCGCACCATCGCGCCGGCCGAGGCCATTGCCCAATCGCTCGAGGCGTTGACCTGGCTGCAGGCGCAAGGCGCGCAGCAGATCTACTTCAAGTACTGCTCGACCTTCGACAGCACGGCCGCCGGCAACATCGGCCCGGTGACCGAGGCGCTGATGGACGCGTTGGGCAGCGACTTCACCATCGCGACGCCGGCCTTCCCCGACAACAAGCGCACCGTGTTCAAGGGCTACCTGTTCGTCGGCGACGTGCTGCTGAATGAGAGCGGCATGCAGAACCATCCGCTCACGCCGATGACCGATGCGAACCTGGTCCGCGTGATGCAGGCGCAGACGAAGCGCAAGGTCGGCCTGATCGACCACACCGTCGTGGCGCGTGGCGCCGACGCGGTGCGCGAGCGCATCGCCGAGCTGCGCCGCGACGGCGTGGGCGTGGCGGTGGTCGACGCGGTGTCGAACGACGACCTGCTGCGCCTCGGCCCGGCGCTGGCGGCGATGCCCCTGGTCACGGCTGGCTCGGGCGTGGCGATCGGGCTGCCGGGCAACTTCGGCATCGCGCCGTCGTCGCAGGCCAGCGCGCTGCCAGCCGCGGGCGGCCTGACCGCCGTCGTCTCGGGCAGTTGCTCGATCGCGACCAACCGCCAGGTGATGAACTTCATCCAGACCGGCCGCCCGGCGATGGCGATCGACCCGCTGCGCATCGCGTCGGGCGTCGACGTCACTGCCGAAGCGCTGGCTTGGGCGGCACCGCTGCTCAAGGACGGCCCGGTGCTCGTCTACTCCACCGCCGAGACCAGCGCCGTGAAGTTGGTGCAGGGCCGCCTGGGCGTGGAAGAGGCCGGCGCGATGGTCGAGCGCACCATCGCCGCCATCGCACGCGGCCTGGTCGCGCTCGGCGTGCGCCAACTGGTCGTGGCCGGCGGCGAAACCTCGGGCGCCTGCGTGCAGGCGCTGGGCGTCACGCAGATGCAGATCGGGCCGCAGATCGACCCCGGCGTGCCGTGGTGCCATGCGCTGGCCGAGGCGGCCGGCGGCGAGGGCGTGCACCTCACGCTGAAGTCCGGCAACTTCGGGGCTGATGACTTTTTCACCAAAGCCTTTGCTGTACTCGAATGACGGTCTTGGTCGTTGTGCGAGAGGTATGTCGTTCGGGGCGGGCTCGCGCCGACGGCGTACTCTGCTCCGCGAATGTCCCCCGCCGGCAGCCTTCGGCTGCCGGCTCCTCCTTTATTTCGCTGCGCAGAGCACACCATCGACGCGATCCGGACGCGCAATGGTTGATCGACGGCGGCTGCAGAACCCCAACGCGTCCACGTGTACAGGGCGCCGGGTGCTCCCCGCAGCGAAATAAAGGAGGAGCGAAGCGGGGGACATTCGCGGAGGGGAGTACCCGGTGGCCTGTGCACGCGCCCCGAACCACAGCGTCTTGATCCTCAGCCAAACTGACAACTGAAATGAACGAATCCGAAGCCCGAGAAGAAATCTGCCACGTCGGACGCAGCCTGTTCGATCGCGGCTACGTGCATGCCACCGCCGGCAACATCAGCGTGCGGCTCGACGATGGCTTCCTCATCACCCCGACGGACGCCTGCCTGGGCTTTCTCGATCCGGCACGGCTGGCGCGCCTCGATGCGCAAGGCCAGCAGACAGGCGGCGACCGCGCCAGCAAGACCATCGCGCTGCACACGCGTATCTACGCAGCGGCGCGACGCTTCGACCCGGCCACGGCCTGCGTCATACACACGCACAGCACACACTGCGTGGCGCTGACGCTGCAGCAGGACCGCGATGAACTGCTGGGCGCGCTCACGCCCTACTTCGTCATGAAGGTCGGTCACGTGCCGGTGATCCCGTACCACCGCCCGGGCGCCGCCGAGGCCGCCGAAGCCGTGGCCGCAGCCATTGCGCGCCATGGCGACGCAGGCACGCCGATCCGTGCCGTGATGCTGTCGCGCCTGGGCCCGAACGTCTGGCACGACACGCCCGGCGCGGCCATGGCCGTGCTCGAAGAGCTCGAGGAAACCGCGCGGCTTCGACTGCTCGCCCCCACCGAACCCACACCCCTTGCCGATCACCAGATCGACGACCTGCGCCGCACCTTTGGCGCACGCTGGTAAGCCCCCACCTCCAGAGAACACCATGCCCCGTTTTGCAGCCAACCTGTCCATGCTCTATCCAGAGCTGTCCTTTCTCGACCGCTTCGACGCCGCCGCCAGGGATGGCTTCCAAGGCGTCGAATACCTGTTTCCCTACGATTTCCCGGCCGCCGACATTGCCGCGCGCCTCCAGGCGAACGGCCTGCAGCAGGTGCTCTTCAACGGACCGCCGGGCCATTGGGACCGCGGCGAACGCGGCCTGGCCTGCCTGCCCGGGCGCGAGAACGAGTTCCGCGACGGCATCGCCCGGGCACTCGACTACGCCGCTGCGCTGGACTGCCCGCGCGTGCACGTGATGGCCGGCCTCGTGCCGTCCGGCCTGGCGCGCGAGACACTGGAAGCCACCTACATCGACAACCTGCGCTGGGCCGCGGGCGAGGCACGCAAGGCCGGCCGCGACCTGCTGATCGAGCCCATCAACACGCGCGACATTCCGGGCTTCTTCCTCAACCGCCAGGCCCATGCACACGCGATCATCGCGACCGTGGGCGCGCCCAACCTCAAGGTCCAGATGGACCTGTACCACTGCCAGATCGTCGAGGGCGACGTCGCCATGAAGGTACGCGAATACCTGCCCACGGGTCGCGTCGGCCATCTGCAGATCGCCGGCGTGCCGGCGCGCCACGAACCCGACCTCGGCGAGCTTCACCACCCGTACCTGTTCGAGGTGATCGACGAGGTATCGGCTGCCTGCGGCTGGGACGGCTGGATCGGCTGCGAGTACCGCCCGGCGCGTGGCGCGGTGCCCAACGGCACCTCGGACGGCCTCGGCTGGCTGCGCGCCGCGCGAGGCTGAGCGGCCTAGCGCTGCACCACGTAGCGCGTGACCTTCGGCGCGCCTTCACCCAGGTGGAAGGCCAGCCGCCGTTCGCGCAAGGCCAAGTCGGCTGCGGTCGCACGGTGGAAGCGCCGCAGGTGACCGGTCCACGACTCGTCGACGATCTGCTCCACGTAGCGGCCCGGCTCGGCGATGTCGTGCAGCAGCTCCCAGCCGATGGCGCCCTCGCTCAGGCGCGTGCGCCGCGTCTGCTGCATCACGATGTGGAAGGCCGCCGCGCGCGCCGGGTCGATCAGGTATTCGACGGTGATCACCAACCGGCCCTCGCCGGGCGCCGGATGCGCGGGCACGTCGGCCCAGCCCGGCTTGGCGGGGCTCACGTCGTCGTCGATACCGCCGTCGACCACCAGGCGCAACGCAAGCAGCATGGTGATGGCGCCGCTGGCGGCAGCGATCAAGAGGCTGGTCTGCAGCGTGCCGACCGTGGCGATCTGCCCCCACAGCGCCGCGCCGAACGCACTCGCGCCCATGATCGCCATCTGGTACATCGACATGCCGCGCGCGCGCACCCAGTCGGGCAGCGCGAGCTGCGCCGACACCGCCAGCGAATTGGCCACCGTGATCCAGGCCGCGCCTGCCAGGCACATGGCCGGCACCGCGACCCACACGTTGGGCGCCAGCGCCATGGCGGCGGTCGACAGCGACTGCAGCAAGGTGCCACGCAGCACCAGTTGGTCGCGCTCGTAGATCTGCCGCAGGCGCGGCAGGAACAGCACCGCGACGATCGCGCCCGCGCCCATCGCGGCGAGCAGCAGCGTGAAGGTCCCGGCCCCGCCACCTTCCAGGCCGCGTGCAAGCAAAGGCAGCAGTGCCAGCAGCGCGGTCGAATGCAGGAAGGCCAGCGACACGCGGGCCAGCACGGCGCGCATGCGCTGCGACTGCCGCACGAACTGCATGCCCACGCGCATGGCGCTGACCAGCCGTTCGCGCCCCAGCGGGTTGGGCGCATGCGTGCGCCGCCAGCGCAGCACGATGAAGCCCGAGGCCACCGACAGCACGGCGTTGAGCACGAACACCCACAGGCTGCCGGCGCTGGCGATCAGCATGCCGGCCACCAGCGGACCGATGATGCGCGAGGCGTTCATCGCGATGCCGTTGAGACCGAGCGCCGCGGGCAGCTGCGGCCGCGGAACGAGCTCGGGGACGATGGCGGAGAACACCGGCCAGCGCATGGCCAGCCCGACGCCGTTGAAGAAGGTCAGCGCCAGCAGCAGCGGCGCGGTCATCATGCCCAGGGCCACTGCCGCACACAGCACGATGGCCACGCCCGCCAGCCAGAACTGCGTGGCCACCAGCCAGCGCCGGCGGTCCAGGATGTCGGCCAGCGCACCGCTGGGAAGGCCCAGCAGGAACACGGGCAGCGTGGACGCCGTCTGCACCAGCGCCACCCAGATCGGCGAGGTGGTCAGCGACGTCATCATCCACGCTGCGGCCACGTCGTTCATCCACATGCAGATGTTGGCGATCAGCCAGGTGGTCCACAGCATGCGGAACACGGGCAGCTTCAGCGGGGTCAGGGCGCCGATGCGCGCCGGCTGGGGACGCATCGAGGGCGTGGACGGATCGTCAGGTGAGATGGGCATTGACGCCTATTGTCCCTGGGACCGCATCCTGCCTTGGTTCGAATCCGGGTGGACGCCTGGCGACATGCCTCAGGACGACCCGGCTGTCTGCGTTTCTACTGGTTCCGGAGGAACTCCCGAATGAAATCGTCCTGGTTGGGCGCGTTCTCCTCCGTGGTGAAAACGACCTTCTGATCGACGATTCGCGCCTTCAATTCCGGCCCGAAACGGCATTCGATCTGACCCAGGGCCGCGGCTTTGGGCTTGAACGTCTTCGCGTCATCCCGGCACATGCGCTCCAGTCCCGAAGCCACCGTGCCGCAGAAGCCGGAGACGCTCAGCTTCTTGAGCTTTTCGTCGTCGATGGCGTTCCAGTCGAACGTGGTCTTGACCGGGGCACCGCACGCTGCTGCAGCTTGCGCGTCGATGCCGGCGAGTCGTTCACGGTCTGCCGCTTCGCGCTTCGGACGATCGAAGCGCGCCAGCTTCTGCTGCACGCCTTGCTGCTGCTGACGCTCGTAGGCGGCAAGAAGGCTCGATGGTTTCAGCGCCTTGGCCTTCGCGTCGTCGAACGACAGCGGCAACTCCTCCTTGCGTCCGGGCAGAAACGCCACATAGCGATCGCCGCCCCCGTAGGTATCGCCCTTCTTCTGCACCATCCCGGAGTTCCGTCCGTCGAAGGTGGTCACGAAGGCCTCCGTGCTGCCGCCCCACTGCTGGACCTTGGCCAGGAAAACGACCTTGTCGACGGGGTGATTGACGCCATTGATCTGCATCAGCGCCTCCTTGCCATCCACACTGGGCGCCAACACCACCTGTACACCCTGGGGGCCGGAAAAGACCTTTGCATAGGGCGCCAGTTCGATCGCAAAGGCGCAATTGGTGGCGACCGCACAGATCGCGGCGACGACGGTTTTGTTCATGGGTTTCCTTTGAGGACGAAACAAGAGATCAAGAAAGCGCGTTTTTCAGCCTTCCGATATGTATCGGGATGTTGGAGGATGCCGGGTCGGGCTGGGGACCCGTGGCGTGTAGTCGAATGCCTCGGCGCTGCCGGCCCGCATCCGGATGCACAGCGCCTTATTTCGTCAGATGCCCCAACGGCAACGAATGGCTCGCCTTCACCTCCCCCAGCGAGAAGCTGGTGTGCAGGTCCTTCACATTGGGCAGGTGCATCAGGCTGTTGAGGGCGAAGCGCGAGAAGGCGTCGAGGTCCTCGGCGACCACCTGCAGCTCGAACATGCCGGTGCCGCTGATGTAGTGGCAGGCGATGACCTCGGGCAGCTTGCGGATGGCTTCCTCGATCTTCTTCGTGACTTCGCTGTTGGCACGCTCGGTGTCGAGGCGCACGAAGGCGAGCACACCGAGGCCGATCTTGCGGCGGTCGATCTCGGCGTAGTAGCCCTTGATGAAACCGGACTCTTCCAACGCCCGCACGCGCCGCCAGCAGGGCGCGGCCGACAGGCCCACGCGCTGGGCCAGCTCGGCATTGGTCAGGCGGCCATCCGTCTGGAGTTCTTTCAGGATGGCGAGGTCGAACTTGTCAAGGCTTTCCATAAAGTGCGATTCTAAGAAAGGATCTTCCAGAAACTAGGGTTTCCCTGGCGATATCTGAAAGCACCTGTCGGGCACCCGCAAATACACTTTCCGGAGCATCATGAAGGCACCGCACCCCGTCGGGCGCCCATGCGCCCAGCCAGGCCCACAAGGCCATGCCAAACCGGAGATCAGACGATGAACGCCCCCCTGCCCGAGCACATCCGCAAGGCCCTCGAGACGGTCACGCTCGACGACAAATACTCCCTTGATTACGGCCGCGCCTTCATGAGCGGCGTGCAGGCCCTGGTGAAGCTGCCCATGCTGCAGCGCCTGCGCGACCAGCGCAACGGCAAGAACACCGCCGGCTTCATCAGCGGCTACCGCGGCTCGCCGCTCGGCGGCTACGACCAGGCGCTATGGAAGGCCAGCAAGTACCTCAAGGCGCAGAACATCGTGTTCCAGCCGGGCGTCAACGAAGAGCTGGCGGCCACCGCGCTCTGGGGCACGCAGCAGTTGGGCTTCTCGCCACCGGGCACCAACCGGTACGACGGCGTCTTCGGCATCTGGTACGGCAAGGGTCCCGGCGTGGACCGCTGCTCGGACGTCTTCAAGCACGCGAACATGGCGGGCACCACCGAGTTCGGCGGCGTGATCGCGGTGGCGGGCGACGACCACATCTCCAAGAGCTCAACGGCCGCGCACCAGAGCGACCACATCTTCAAGGCCTGCGGCACGCCCGTGTTCTTCCCGACCGACGTGCAGGACATCCTGGACCTGGGCATCCACGCCTTCGCCATGAGCCGCTTCTCGGGCATCTGGTCGGGGATGAAGACAATCCAGGAGATCGTCGAGTCGAGTGCCACCGCCATGATCGACCCCGAGCGCGTCGACATCGTCATCCCCACCGACTTCGACATGCCGCCGGGCGGCCTGCACATCCGCTGGCCCGACCACGCGCTGGACCAGGAAGCGCGGCTGATGCACTACAAGTGGTATGCGGCGCTCGCGTACATCCGCGCCAACCGCCTGAACTACAACGTGATCCAGGGGCCGCACGACCGCCTGGGCCTGATGGCCAGCGGCAAGGCCTTCAACGACACGCGCCAGGCGCTGGCCGACCTGGGGCTGGACGACGCGACATGCCGCCAGCTGGGCATCCGACTGCACAAGGTGGGCGTGGTGTGGCCGCTGGAGGCGCAGCTCACGCGCGAATTCGCCACCGGCCTGCAGGAAATCCTGGTGATCGAGGAGAAGCGCCAGGTCATCGAGTACCAGTTGAAGGAAGAGCTCTACAACTGGCGCGCCGACGTGCGCCCCAACGTGCTGGGCAAGTTCAACGAGATGGAAGGCGACTTCTCCGGCGGCGAATGGGCCATGCCCAACCCGACGGCCAACACGCTGCTGCGCGCCAACGCCGACCTCAACCCGTCGCTGATCGCGCGCGCCATCGTGCAGCGGCTCAAGCGCCTGGGCATCCTCGAACAGGCCGGCGACGACATGCGCGCACGCATCGACGCACAGATGGCGATCCTGGAGGCCAAGGAACGCTCGATGACCGCGCTCAAGGTGGGTGGCGGTGCCGTGCAGGGCGCCGACCGCCAGCCCTGGTTCTGCTCGGGCTGCCCGCACAACACCAGCACGGTGGTGCCCGAAGGCTCGCGCGCGATGGGCGGCATCGGCTGCCACTTCATGGCGACCTGGATGGACCGCAGCACCATCGGCTTCACGCAGATGGGTGGCGAGGGCGTGCCGTGGGTGGGCCAGCAGCCCTTCACGACCGACCAGCACATCTTCGCGAACCTGGGCGACGGCACCTACTTCCACAGCGGCCTGCTCGCCATTCGCCAGAGCATCGCGGCGGGCGTGAACATCACCTACAAGATCCTCTACAACGACGCGGTCGCCATGACCGGCGGCCAGCAGGTCGGCGAGCGGCCCGAGGGCCACTCGGTACTGCAGATCGCCGAGAGCCTGCATGCCGAGGGCGCCAAGCGCGTGGTCATCGTGACCGACGAACCCGAAAAGTACGAGGGCGTG